>Ga0207098_10507_pt1 | contig 11614 bp, 7 predicted proteins | sample Alteio_BWMinHeat_84_FD_153548 | JGI IMG/M metagenome (GOLD analysis project Ga0207098, IMG submission 153548) | Enriched cells from forest soil in Barre Woods Harvard Forest LTER site, Petersham, Massachusetts, United States -... | ecosystem: Environmental > Terrestrial > Soil > Temperate forest >...
ACGCAGCTTCGACAGCAAAACCCGCCGGGGGACAAGTTCTCGATCTTCACGGCTACACCGTGATTCCTGGCATTGTCGGCATGCACGACCATATGTTCTATCCCCAACCTGTAAATCTCGCGGGGCAACGAGTTAGAGGAGCGCTTCAGTTTGAGCAGCAATCGAGCTTCACTTTTCCGCGGCTCTACCTTGCCGCCGGGGTCACTAGCCTACGCACGACCGCGAGCGTCGAACCTTACGCCGATCTGAACCTCAAGCGGTGGATTGATGCAGGTAAGATTCCCGGGCCAAAGATTCACGCGACGGGTCCATATCTGGAGGGGCCAGGAAACTTTCGGTTGCCCGTCCACGAACTTTCTGGGCCAGAAGATGCGCGGAAAACCGTCGAGTTCTGGGCCGATCAAGGTGTCACATCCTTTAAGGCCTTCGTGCACGTCAGCAGAGGCGAGCTGCACGCAGTGATCGAATCCGCGCATAAGCGGGGCCTCAAAGTAACTGGGCATCTTTGTTCTATCACCTACCGCGAAGCCGCCGAGCTTGGCATCGACGATATCGAGCACGGATTTGTGCTGGCCTCCGAATTCAATCCGGAGAAGAAACCCGACGTTTGCCCGCCAACTACCGAGAGTTCGCGAACTGCCTTTTTGGCGTTAACTCCCGAGAGCGCGGAAGTTCGTGAACTATTCCAGACTCTAATAGAACATCATGTTGCCATTACTTCGACGCTTCCGGTCCTGGAGGCGTATTCTTCGGATCGTCCGCCTTTACAACAGCGTGTTTTGGACGTCATGGCTCCTCAGGCCCAAGCTGGGTATTTGTCGCAGCGCGTGTTGCAGCCGGGTTCGCGAAACCTGAAGAAAGAGATGGAACTGGAGTATGCGTTTGTCAAAAAGGGCGGCACCTTGCTCGCCGGACCTGACCCGACTGGCATCGGGGGCGTCGTGGCAGGATTCGGTGATCAACGCGAAGTGGAGCTACTGGTGGAGGCGGGCTTCACGCCAGTGGAAGCCATTCACATCGCGACTGAGAATGGCGCTCGATTTCTACAAGAGGAAGACCGGATTGGGACTCTCGCTCCCGGCAAACAGGCCGACTTAGTAGTCGTTCGTGGAGATCCTTCGGCCCACATATCCGATATCGAAGCCGTAGAGTTCGTTTTTAAGGATGGGATCGGCTACGAGTCGGCCAAGTTGATCGATTCTGTCCGCGGCCTAGTCGGGTTGCGTTAGGGTCGGCTCAAGGCGATTCAGCCTAGCGTGCATGCCGGCGGGCTCTAGTGGCGGGCATTGAAAATCGCATGTCTGGTTGCAAACGGACTGCACTTTCGAGCAAAAAAGAGGAGGCCGACTTCGCCCCCTCCCCGTTGGTGAAACAACGGCCACACTCAAACTGTCGCTGCCAAGGCGATTTTGTGGAACGTGGAGTATTCCGCTTCGAATTTTCTTCACCGCGGGAACACCCTCAATGAACCTGGCTACGATCTTCTCGATCTGTGGACAGAGTTCTCGCGTGTAGGCCTCGGCATACTCCTTGGCCTCCCACAGACTGATTCTGGCGGTTCCTAGAACGTGAACTTCGCGGCGATCTGCAATCCGCGCGGCCCGCCGCTGCCGAGGAACGGATAGCCGATGCCCACGTCGCCGGTTGAGGTCAGACGTAAGTTGCCGGCAGACTGGCCCGTCGGGAGGAAGCCGTTCTGCGCGGCATCGGCGATAAAGAGCGGCAGATACGGATTGGCAAAGTTCGGATGGTTGAGCAGGTTGTACGCCTCGAATCGCAGCTCTAGCTTCAACCGCTCGGTCAGCTGCGTGTTCTTGAAGATCGAGAAATCCAGTTGGCGGAAGTGCGGCCCGAGGAGCGAGTTTCGCCCCTCATTGCCGAAGTGCCGCGTACCGGGGACGCACGACGTGTCCTTGCCGGTGAATCCGCTTGCTAGCGGAGTGCAGGACGCCGCAAACGACGTCAAGCTGAGAAAATTGTTCGGATCGCTCTGGTTGTACTTCACCGGACCAACGACATCCGGCCGTCCAAAGAGCTCGCCGCTCCCGTCGAAGTCATCCGCGGTCTCGAAATTGTAGTTGAGCTGGAAGGGCTGCCCGGACTGTATCGTAACAATCCCGTTCAAGCCCCATCCGTCCGTTAGGCGCCGCCAATCCCCTTTGCGATCCGGGAACTGGTAGATAAAGTTCCAGGTGAAGCGGTTGCGCACGTCGAAATTGGAGTTGCCGCGGTTGGAAGCGATTGCCGCCCTGCTGTCGTTCGGCTGCGACGCGTTCGGTACGTAGTCCTCGCCGTCGCTAGAGTCGTCAATCGAATGCGACCACGTGTAGTTCACCGTGGAAGTCAGGCCGTGCCAATCGTTAATCCGGTAACTCGTCTGCAGCGCGTTGTAGTTCGAGTTCGCTGACGCTTCCTCATAGTTGATATAGAAAAACGCCGGGTTCAGTGCCCGTGGCACGTTGCCGTCGTTGATGCAGTTGCACAACAGATCCGCCGCGGTGATCTGCGCCTGCGAAGGCTGGTTGATGTCGCGGAAGCGCAACAGTTTGTGGCCGTTGGATCCCACGTACCCGATCTGAACCACCATCTTCCGGCCGACCTCCTGCTGGAAATTCAGGTTGAAATTCGCCATGTACGGCGTCCGGATGTGCTGATCCACGCCGAACGCATCGCCCATCGGCGACGCAACGCCGTAGACCGGGGTTCCCGAAGCGAACGGCCCGGGAAGCACATTCGCTGACGAAATCGGATTCGGTCCAAAGCCCGAATATGGTGATCCGGGATCGAACCCGCTGTTGAACGGAAAGTGCCCAATGAACATATCCTGAGAGTAGGCATCAAAGAAAATCCCGTAGCCCGCGCGCAGGACGGTCTTTCCTCTGCCTGTCACGTCCCACGCGGCGCTGACGCGCGGCGCCCAGTTTCGATAGTCCGGCTGGTACAGCCGCCCTTGTCCCACCAAAATGGTTGCGCCTGTCGTGGGATCGATGTTCGTGAAGTTGCCGTGCTTCTCCTGAATCAGTCCGTAGTAGTCGTAACGCAGCCCAAGATTCAGCACCACGTTCTTCCGCCAGTGGTAGCTATCCTGGATGTACCCCGCGTGCGAGTTTTCAAACGTGTTCCGGTCCGTGTTTCCCTGTCGCTGCGAGCCTCCACCGGTCGGCAGACCGGACAGAAAATCGCTGAACGAATTGAAGCTTAGAGTGCCGCGGAAGCCTCGATTGAAAATTTGCGAAATCGACGTCCGACGGAATTCGTATCCGAATTTGATGTCGTGCTTGCCGGCCTTCCACGAAACGTTGTCGATGTAGTGCCAGTTGGTGTCCACGCGGTCGCGCGGATCGCCCTTGTCCGCGCCAATGGACGCGAGACCGGAAACACTGATGAATGGCAAACCGAAATTGAATTTGCCTGGATTGGTATCCAATCCGATCGAGGCCGGATCGAAGCTGCGGTCCTGCGGAAAAAACCCTTCCGCAAAGCGGTTCCAGCCCAGCCGCGCCTCATTGATGATCGCCGGCGAAATGGTGGACACATAGGACAGTGAAATCAGCTGCACGCGTGTCGGCGTCGCCGTGTCAAACCCCGGCACCAATCCGCCGCCCACCAGCGCCAGCGGAAAAGCCTGGTCGCTGTCCCCGATGTAATACCTGCCCGTCAGCAAGTTGTTGTTGTTGAAGCTGTGGTCGATCTTGACGATCGCGCTGTCCACGCGATTGGAAAACGGTGTCGCCAGCGAAACGTTCGCCCCGTTGGTCGTGGTCCCCGCAAGGCACGATCCCGGCAAGTTCGGCTTCGGCCAAGGATTCTTCGCCAGCAAATTCGCGATGACCGGATTGATTCCTGTCGCCGGCGTATTCGTAGTGATATCCGCCGCCGTCGGCACGCACGCCGTGCTGGCTTCCGCGCCCTTCTCGCGCAACCCCTCATAATCCACAAAGAAAAACGTCTTGTCCTTCACGATGGGGCCGCCGAGCGCCCCGCCATATTGATTGTTGTGAAATGGATTCTGCGGCGTGCCGACCTGGTTGAAGAAATTCCGCGCGTCCAAAGCATTGTTCCTGAAAAATTCAAAGCCCGATCCGTGCAAGCTATTGGTGCCGCTCTTGGTCACCACGTTGATGACCCCGCCCGCGCTGCGGCCATACTCGGCCTCAAAGTTCGAGGCCACCCGCAGCTCCGCGATGGCTTCGATCGGCAGAATCGTCGCCGGCGTGCCGAACACTCCGGCTTCGTTAATCGCCGGATCGTTGCGGTAGCCGTCATTCATGTCCGTGCCATCGAGCAGGAAATTGTTGGCCCGGCCCCGCGCCCCATTCACCGAGAAAATTCCGAACGAGCCCGGCGAATCCGTAATCTGGTCCGGCGAACCAGTCACCCCCGGCACCAAAAAGATCAGCTTCTGGTAGTCGCGACCATTCACCGGCAGACTGGTCACCACTTTCGACTCGATGATGCCACCCAGGGTGTTCTCCGTGGACTCCACCTGTGGAAGCGTGTCCCCAGTCACTTCGATCTTCTGCGATATTTCGCCGGCCTGCAGCGTCACGTCCGCGCGCCGCTCGCTGGAAACCTCCACGCGAATCCCAGTGACCACGCCGCTTTTGAAGCCGGCCGTCTCCACGGTCACGCTGTAGTTCCCGATCGGCAGCTCCGGCGCCGAGTAACTCCCATCGGCACTGGTGGTCACGGTGCGCACCAGCCCCGTGTCCATGTTCTTGATCGTCACGGTCGCCCCGACGACCGCCGCCCCGGACGTATCCGTCACCGTCCCCAAAATCGTCCCGCGAAACGTTTGCGCCCCAGCCGTAACTCCCAACGCCAGCAGCACTAGCGCCGCCACACACAAAATCATCACCCCGCGCAAGCTACGGATGGACATAACGCTCTCCTTAACTACGGCACGGCGGTCACACGCAATGTAATTCGATTTCATTCGATTCCCCCAAAGACTTGCTCTCCGGCATCTCCCCCGAGAAACGCCGGGCAAATTCCACTCGATGTGTCCACCTACACTAACCGCGCCCACCCGGACCGTCAAGAAAGCGCCTCGCCAACTGTGCTCATCCCTTCTACCGGAGGCGGCGCGAATGCGCTACATTGGGAGGTCGCTCCAACGCCCGGCAGCCGTTCTGTGCGCCCGGCCCAACAAGACATGTCTGAAAAACTGCCATCGCTCGTCATCGTCGGACGCCCTAATGTGGGCAAGTCCACGCTGTTCAACCGCCTTACCGGTACGCGGCGCTCCATCGTCACCAATGAGCCGGGCATCACCCGGGACCGCATCTATGGCACCGCCGAGTGGCGTGGGCGCTCCATCGAGGTCGTGGACACCGGCGGCATCGTTCCGGACGACAAGGCGCTCATACCGCAGGAGATCCTGCGCCAGGCTCACGTGGCCATCGACAAGGCGGCGCTCCTCGTCCTGGTGGTGGACAGCCAGGCAGGGATCACGCCGCTCGATCAGGAGCTGGCGCGCCTGCTGCGCACCACCGGCAAGCCTTTCGTGGTCGCCGCCAACAAGGTCGATGCCGTTTCCCAGGAAGCCAATGCGGCGGCGTTTCATGAAATGGGCGTCCCAGTGTTCCCCATCGCCGCCGAACACGGCACTGGAGTGGACGACCTGCTGGACGCGGCGCTGGCAGAAACCCAAGCCGCCGAAACAGCCGAGGAAGCGCCGGTAGCCGACGCCGTCGAGGTGGCCATCATCGGGCGACCCAACGTTGGCAAGTCCACACTGCTGAACCGCATGGTCGGCGAAGAGCGCTCCATCGTCTCGCCAGTTCCGGGAACCACGATGGACACCGTAGACACCGAAGTGACCCGCGAAGGCCGTCTTTACCGCTTCGTGGACACCGCCGGCATCCGCCGCAAGGGCAAAACCAACCTGGTCGCTGAGAAACTCAGCGTGGTGATGGCTCGCCGCGGACTGGAGCGCGCCGATGTGGCGCTACTGATCGTCGATGCCGAGCAAGGCGTGACCCAAGGCGACGCGCAAATCGCCAGCTACGCCGAAGAGTCCGGCCGCTCGGTCATCATCGTGATGAACAAGTGGGACCTGGCCGCCGAAGCCGCGCGCCAAGCCGCCGACCGCGATGCCGCCACCACCAAAGGCAAGGCCAAGCGCACCGCGCGCGACGCCCGCCAGGCCGCCGTCGCGGTCCGCAGTACGGCGGTTCCGTCCTTGAACGAAATGGACAAAGGCAGGCTGCTCTTCGATTACGAAAAAATGGTGCGGGGCAAACTGAAGTTCCTGAGCTACGCGCCCATCATCTTTCTCTCCGCCAAGACCGGCGACCGCGCCAACAAGCTCTACCCGCTGATCGACCAAGTCGCCGCCGCCCGCAAACGCCGCATCCCCACACCGGAGCTCAATCGCTGGCTCAAGGAAGAGGTCGACCTGCAGCGCGGTACCACTCCGAAGGCGCGCCCGGTCCGCATCTACTACATCACCCAGGCCAAGACCGCGCCGCCCACATTCCTTATTTTCACCAACCAGAAGCAGCCGCTGCACTTCAGCTACGAACGCTTTCTGGAAAACCAGCTGCGCGCCAAGTTCGCCTTCATCGGCGCGCCGGTGCGCTTCGTGCAGCGACTGCGCAAGCGCGGCGAAAAATCCACAGGAGACCAGTAGATGCAACGCCACACGTGGATTGACACCGCCAGGATTTGGCCTAGGATTGAGGTACCCCTGCCAGAGAGAAGCTATGTCTAGCCACGGAACCGCCGCACAGACAGCACCCGCGATCGACCAGGATGAAAAACTCTACCGCATCGGCGACGTCAGCCGTTTGACGGAGCTGAAGCCCTTCGTCCTGCGCTATTGGGAAACCGAATTCCCAATGCTCGAGCCGGTAAAAAGCCCCAGCGGCCATCGCATGTACCGCCAGGAAGACGTCGACATGGTCTTCAAGATCAAGCGCCTGCTGTACGACGAAGGTTTCACCATCGCGGGCGCGCGGCGTCACCTGCGCGAACAAAGCGGCGCCGCCGGGACCGAGGCAGCGCCGGCGATGACCCACACCGACAACGTCGCCGAGCTTCTGAGCCGCAAGATGCTGTTGGACATGCGCGACACGCTGCGCGCTTTCTTGACGCTTCTCGAACGCCGGTGATAGCCTTGGATTGCGGTCAAGACGGAATTTAGCGCGTCCTGACAAGCCGGAAAGCCGCTGGCCCGCAGGGGCGCTTTCGTGATGGTTGTAGTTTCGCGGTTGTTGTTTGGTAGTTGTTCCACCCGGTCGGGACGTAGCGCAGCCTGGTAGCGCGCACGCTTGGGGTGCGTGAGGTCGCTGGTTCAAATCCAGTCGTCCCGACCATTTTCTTTCCCTCTATTCTACTCTGATTTTTCCCGCTCTGACCTTTTCCTCCGTGAGGAAATTTTCTTCGCGCAGAAATTCGACTGTCTTTCGCAGACCGGCGGAGTTTTCTAGTCGGCGGAAGCGGCGGCGGCGAGGCGGTCGTTTTCGGGGCCCTTGGCGACCCCGCTCGCGGGCATCGTCACGGTGACGACGGTTCCGTTCTTGTCCGACTGAATCTCGAACTGGCCACCTTGCTCACGGACTCTTTCGCGGATTCCGGGGAGTCCCACGCCCACGTACGCGCCGGTGCTTAGAAAGCGCTGCAGCGTCCCAGGAGAAATTCCCGCGCCGAAGTCGCGCACGCGAAGCACGATGCTTGTCGGAAGCGCTTGCAGCGACACTTCCGCCTTGGGACTTTTGGAGTGGCGATGAATGTTGGTCAGCGACTCCTGAAGCACCCGGAAGAGCGCCAGCTCCGCGGGCCGGGACAAGCGGCCCACGTCGTCAGAAATGTCGATGGACAACTGTATTCCGCTGCGCTTGGCGAATCCTTCGGCATACCACCTTACGGCGGAGGCGAGTCCGACTTCGTCCAGCAGCGGAGGATGCAACAAGTGGGAAATGGTGCGAGTTTCAGCGACGGACTCGTCGAGCAATTTGTTGACTTCCCCGAGGATCTCGTCGTGCGGATTCTTTTCCAGCAAAACACTAAGGCGCATCTTGGCCAGGGCAAGAATTTGTCCCAGGCTGTCGTGCAGTTCGCGGGAAAACTTGCGGCGTTCCTCATCTTGCAGTTGCAGCAGGCGGCTGCTAAGGATGCGGGCATTCTGCTCCGTGCGCTCGCGCTCGGCGAGTTCGCTGGTGAGCAGGCGGAAGTGAATCCACAGAAGAAGGATGGCTCCGCCGAACATGGCGACCAGGATGCAGAGAACAACAATAAACAGGATGCCGGAAGCCTGGCGGCGCGGCCCGAGGAGCCGTTCCTCTTCGCTGTCCATCTGCTGGGCGACATTGCTGAGTTCAGCAGCGCTGTCGATGTTCCGGCGGCTGAACGTGGTTTGCGTGTCCTCGTCCAGAGGACCAGCTTGTCGCAGAGCGATGGACTGGTCGAGAATCGCGAACCTGCGATCGGTGATGGCTTGCAGGCGATTGCATAGTTCCCGCTGGGCGGGATTGTCGGCGGTCAGTTCGCAAACGTGACGCGTCAGGCTGAGCGTCTCGTTTTTGGCAGACTCGTACTGGGGCAGAACGCCCGGGTCGCCGGAGTTAATATAGACGGTGCGCAGGCGCGCGGCCTTGGCGAGCGCGGACTGGGCGTCCGCCAGGGCCAGCTGAACGTCGTAGCTGTGGGTGACCCACTTGGTAGCCTGCAACAGGCGCGCGATGGTGACAGACGCGGCGATTCCGCTCAACAGAAGCAGCACTAATGCGGACGCAAAGGCTAAACGCGCTTTCTTTCCGGAGGACATTCCGACACGTTGGTTAGAGTCGAGAGAAGGATACGCGAGCACATTTCTTTTGCAACCCCCGATATGAAACGGCAGCGGCCGCGCGCCCGCTACTACAGGGAAATACCGACGAAGGAGAGGCGAACCCGCACGGAGTACCGTTCCGTTCTAAGACCTGGGCAGTTTTGGCGCCGGGTGCAGCCAACTGGTAGGATAAAAAGATGCCCACGCCGCACATTTTGCTGACGAACGACGACGGATATCAGGCGGCAGGACTGCGGGCGCTGGCGGCGGCCTTGGAGGGCTTCGCCACAGTGAGCATCGTGGCGCCCAGCCAGGAGCAGAGCGGGACCGCCCAGTCGCTAACGCTGCGCCGTCCGATCGTGTGCCAGAAGATTGCAGAACGCGAGTGGGCGGTGGACGGCACCCCGGCGGATTGCGTAATCGTGGCACTACACAAATTGCTCTCCGAGAAGCCGGACATGGTCATCTCCGGGATCAACCACGGCGCAAACCTTGGGGAGAATGTCTATTATTCGGGGACGGTGGGAGCAGCGCGGGAGGCGGCGCTGCACCACATACCGGCAGTGGCGATGTCGTTGTGTTCGAAAGGCGCAACGGTAAAGTTCCAGTCGGCGGCGCGGGTGGCGCGCTCAACAGCAGAGATGATTTTGAAAGAGGGCTTGCCGGATCAAGTGCTGCTGAACGTGAACGTGCCGGAACCGTGGTCGGGCGGAGTGAAGTTCACGCGGCAGTCGCAGAAAATTACCCGGAATCAGCTGAGCGAGGGGAAAGATCCACGCGGCCGGAGCTATTTTTGGCTCTTCGAGCAGAAGATCGACAAGGACGTTGCCCCGGATACGGACTACGCGGCGATTTTTTCCGGCGCGGTTTCGATCACGCCATTGCATCTGGATCCGACACATACAGAATCGCTGAATCATCTTTCGCATTGGGCCGCGCCGATTGAAAAGGCTTTTCGGTAAAAGAGAATCGTGGCTCTCGAGCCGCGGAGGCTCAGATGGACACCAATCGCCTGCTATTTGTGACGAATGGCCGCCGGCGCTCGGGTCCGGTCCAACGGAAACAGTTGCAGTTGCCATTTCACCGGGACCGAAGTTGGCACGTAGCACGTGGTTTTGTCGCAAGCCTGATACTCCAGCTTTCCATTGAGGGCCACGGTCGTTCCATCCTTCGAGAGCGTGCCGCCCAACCCCCCAGAACTCACCCTTACGTCCTGGCTGATGCGGAACGTGCCCTCGAACACGGGCACTTTCTCTTTGATTGCGGGCAAGTACAGAATCTTGGACGCCGGGTAAGCCTGCGGCTTCAACTCCACTTCCGGAATCGGATCAATCGTCAGCTTGATCGGTCTGTACCCCTGTGTACCGGGCGCGTACACATGCACATCCGGAGGCAGGCGTACTTCCACGACCAAGGTGACGCGCGTGCCGGGAACCCCGGTGTGATCGGATTGCTCCAGGGCCAATTGCAGGTGCGGAGCGTCCAGGGTTTCCGTTACTTCCTGCCCAAGTTCCGGGAAAAGCTTCGCAATGATGCTGTTTCCCGTGAGCCGCTCGCGGTATTTCGGCTCGAAAAATTTCTCTCGAATAATGCCACTGGCATCGATGAAGAAATATCCCGGACGCGCATAGCCCTTCTGCATCCCGGTGGCTTCCGGATTAAATACGCCATACTCTTGTATGATTTTGGACTCGGGATCCGCCAGCATCGGGAACTCGATCTTGTGCCGGTCGGCGAAAAATTTCAGGATTTCTTCGGAGTCGTAGCTGATCGCGGCCAGCTTGACACCTTGCTTTTCAAATCTCGGTAGTGCGCTCTGCAGCTGGACCAGCTGCGCCTTGCAGAAGGGTCACCAGTCCGCGGAACGAAAAAAAAGCAAAACAGTGCCGTTCGTTCCTTTGAGGGAATCGAGAGTTTGCTCGTGGCCAAACTCGTCGTGCAGCGAAAACGCGGGAGCCTTCTGCCCGACCGCAAGTCCAATGGACATCAACTCGACGGAAGCCACGTGAATCGTGGGAAGATCCAGTGTGCCGTGGACGGTAACGCTGTCACCCAGATGCGCGGTGACGGATTCCTGGGGATCCAGTTCGTACATGACCCGGTCGGTGTCGTCCAGAAGCGCTACCTTGGCCCCCGGCACGTTCTTGTAGCAGTCGGGAACTTCGGCGAAAGCTTCGTCTGCGTTGCAAGCGCTGGAGACCAGAGTGCCAGACCACGCACCGAGTCTTGCGGACCCGCTCTGCGCCGCGGCAAGGGTTCCGGTGGAAACAAAAACTGCCAAACCAACCAGCAGGCTTTTCATAATGGAATCGGCTCGGACGGAACGCATCGACACCGGACCTCTCTTCGCTATCGATTCACCCAGCGATGCGAGCTGGACTATAACGGACGCCCAGGCGCGAAGTCCAGCACTTGAGCATAGGACGACGGACAGGCCGATCAGGTTTCCTGCCGTATCGTAGCCCCCCAATCGCTGGGACTCACGTCGCGCGCGTGACAGGAAAAAAACCAGTGGTGGCCGTCGAGGTCGACGGCGCCATAAATGGACCCCCGTTTGCGTAGGGGCGAAGCATTGCCGCGTCCAGCTTGGCAAGGTCGCCGCGCTTGGTTCCCTCGCGGTCTGCGTCGCTAGTTAGGTTTGGCAATGGACACCGCGACTTGCGGGATGTTGCCGGTTCGCATGGCTTCGTTGAGCGCAGGAACGTCTTTCGCGAGTGCTTCGCGCCATTTTCCGAGCTGGGCTTCGAGTAGCTGATCGAGTTGGGTGAAGACGGCAGATTCGGATGCGGTCGGGGCGGCATCGGCGCTGTCCACGGTGTTGTTCACGTAGCCCAGCTTGCT
>Ga0207098_10455_pt1 | contig 11573 bp, 12 predicted proteins | sample Alteio_BWMinHeat_84_FD_153548 | JGI IMG/M metagenome (GOLD analysis project Ga0207098, IMG submission 153548) | Enriched cells from forest soil in Barre Woods Harvard Forest LTER site, Petersham, Massachusetts, United States -... | ecosystem: Environmental > Terrestrial > Soil > Temperate forest >...
CAATTTGCTTTGCGAATTTGACCGCGGAATTTAAGGAATCAAAATCAAGAGCAACGATCAGGCTGCTGCGCGGATGGGCGTCGAAGATCAAGGTTGTCGAGTGACCCCGACTTCGGCGAGGTCAAGTCCTGTCGATTAAGCCAGCGATCAAGGTTCCCGTAAACGCAAAACCCTTACCTTCTCTGGGGCAATTGTATCAGTTCGAGCCGGACCTGGCTCACGCCGGAATGAATCAACCCGATCTTCCTAGCTACTCGATAGGACACATCAATCTCGCGGCCCTCCTGATAAGGACCCCGGTCATTAATTCGTACCACTTCAAACTGTCCGGTACGACGATTGACGATCCGGACGATAGAGCCAAATGGGAGGTTGGGATGGGCGGCAGTCAAAGACTCGGAATCAAACCGCTCGCCATTGGCGGTCTTCCGCCCGTTAAACTCGGGTCCATACCAGCTGGCATTTCCGACCCAAGCCTTGATCGGCTTGGCCGGGGCGCTCAAGTGAGCCACCAAGGGGGCCTCCATCGCCGTGACAATTCTCACCAGCATGGATCAAAAAACTATGCGCGAGGTAGGAATCAGCGGTCCACCGAAGAGCAGCGTGGTCAAACTCGCGCGGCTCTCAAAAGCCTCTGGCGCGGATGGCGTCGTGGCCTCGGTGCAAGAAGCGCGCGCGATTCGCAAGGCCTGCGGGCGGGATTTTCTAATCGTCACTCCTGGCGTGCGGCCCGAGGATGACTCACCAGCTCCGCAGGGCGACGACCAGGCTCGGACCGCCACGCCGGCGGAAGCGATTCGAGCGGGCGCCGATTTTCTAGTGGTCGGCCGGCCGATTACGGCGGCACCGGATCCCCGCGCCGCGGTGCAGGCCATCGTCGACGAGATCGCCGCAGCGAAATAGTCGTTCTAGCCGAACAGTTCTCCTTATAAACCGACAAGCGGAGAGTGTTGACGCTGGCGGCTCGTTTGCTCAATTTCGCTGGAAGTAAAATAGGTTCCGGAGTATCTTGAAGACGCTGCGTGGGGCAGCGACTTATTAACTCTTAGGTTACTCATTACTTGGGAGCTGGGCCCCCAACCCGGCATATTCACGTGGACACCGGCCGCGCCGCCTAGGCCCCGGCTGGGTTCCTCAATTTAATCCAAATGAGGCTGCATGACCGCAGGCGTGCTGGCTTTTTTCATTGCGCTATTTTCCTCTCTGATGCTGATCGTACCGGTGCGGGCTTTAGCTTTGCGCGTGGGCATGGTCGATCTTCCGGGACCGCGTAAAGTTCATCTCCAGCCCATTCCATTGCTGGGCGGGCTGGCCATGTACGGCGGCGTGATGTTAGCGATTTTGTTCGCGTTTGACGGTGCGGCGCGGGCCCAGAGCGCTGGCATCGTCACCGGGGCGACGTTGGTGGCCGCTGTAGGCTTCTTGGATGACCGCGGCTGGTTGCACCATCAGATCAAGCTGTTTGTTGCCATGCCCCTCGCTGCAGGCATTCTCCTGGCCAGCGGCATCCACGCGCAGGTCTTCAGCTTGCTGCTCACTGGGAGTCTAGGTACCGTGCTGGACGCCGCGCTGACCGTCTTTTGGGTAGTCGGCATCACGGCTTCTTTCAGCATCCTCGACCACATGGATGGCATGTGCGCCGGGGTGGCGGCCATGGCGTCTATCTTTTTCATCATGCTGGCTTATCTGAACGGCCAGACCTTGGTGAGCACGCTGGGCGCGGCGGTACTGGGAGCCTCCACGGGCTTTCTTCGCTGGAATTTCAAGCCCGCTAAGATCTTCATGGGCGACGGCGGAGCCATGTTTCTGGGCTTCTTGATGGCCACGCTGGGCCTCAAGTTGCGTCTTGAGCAGGCCAATCACTTCTCCGGGTGGCTCGCGCCCCTGCTGATTCTCGGCGTAACCATTTTTGATACCACGCTGGTCACGATTTCCCGTTTGCGGCGCGGATTGCTTCCGTTTGCTACTCCCGGGAAAGACCACGCCGCCCATCGGCTGGCCAATCTGGGGTTGGGGCAGCGCGGTGCGGTGCTGGCGCTCTATTCCCTCGGCGCGCTAAGTGGGGGCACCGCGGTATTGGTGGCGTATTTGTCCCAACGAGGGGCGCTGCTGGTAGCCGCTCTCGCGGTGACCTTAGGGCTCACGGCTGTCGCATTTCTCGAGCGTGCGCCCTACGAACGGCAGAAGCGCAAGTCTGCCGTGACGGCGCGGGAGGCGGACGCTTTCCCGGGGTGATTTAAGTTTCCGTTATGTCGTGCCGGCAAGTTTGCCGCTTGTCTGGGATTCGTTATACTTACGGACGTCGCCCTCGCATCCTATCGCCGCGCCTCCTCGCGCGAGAAGGTCGGGAAGTGGTAATCGTCAGTGGCAGCGTGTGACTCGGTCGGTTCGGGTTCCCATTTGCCGGCGCGACAGGAACAAACGCGAACCGTGCAAAACAAAAAATTCAAAGACAGGGCCCGCCCGGATGCGGGAGAAGTGGTTGTCGTGGGCGGTTCGGCCGCGGGCCTCTACACCGCGGCAGCGATCGCTCGCGGCGGCCGGCGGGTGCGCGTGCTGGAGTCAAAGCCTGACCACGACCCTGCGCCGCGCACACTCATCGTCACCAACCACTTCCGCAATCAACTGGGTGCCTCGGCGGGCGAGAGCATCCTCAATGAAATTCGCCGGTTCGAGCTTTTCACCGATGGCCGTTCGGCGCAGATCGCTCTAACAAAACCCGATCTCATCATCGAGCGCGCTCGACTGATTCCGACTCTGGCTCGGGAAGCACAACACGCCGGTGCAAAGCTGTCCTTTGACACGCGTTTTCTGAGCCTGTCGCCGAATTCACGGGGTCTGCACCTCGACGTGGAATCTTCAGGAAGCCGCGAAGAACTCCACGCCGCAAGCGTGGTCGGTGCCGACGGCGCTTCCAGCCGCGTGGCCCGCACGGCAGGTTGGCCACCGATCGAAACGGTTCCGCTGGTTCAGGCCATCGTGCGCTTGCCTAAAGACTGTCCTCCAGACACGACCCGAGTCTGGTTCGTCCCTGACGATACGCCGTACTTTTACTGGCTGATTCCCGAGTCGGCGGAGCGGGGCGCACTGGGCGTAATCGGCGAGAACGGCCCCGAGACCGCCCGCAGCCTGGCGCGCTTTCTCGAAAAGAAGCATATTGAGCCTCTCGAATGGCAAGGCGCACGCATCCCGGTTTACCGCCGGTGGGTGCCCGTCAAGCGCCGCCTCGGCAATGGCGAGGTATACCTGGTGGGCGATGCCGCGGCGCAGGTAAAGGTAACCACTGTCGGCGGCATCGTCACTGGCTTCCGAGGCGCTCTCGGCGTCGCACAATCCATCTTGCAGAATAATCGCAGCCGCGAACTGGCCGTGCTCCGGCGCGAACTGGACACCCACTGGCTGATCCGGCGCACGATGCATCATTTTCAGCAGAAAGACTATTCCCAGTTGGTGGATCTTCTGAATTTATCGACGCGCGATACCCTCAGCGAGATCACTCGGGATGAATCTACCCGCCTGCTCTGGAACGTGCTTCGCCGGCAGCCGCGGTTAGTCCTATTGGGGCTTCGAGGCTTGCTTTTGGGCAAGAACCCCGCGCCAGCGCAGCGCCTGGCGCCTCACGAATCCTAGCCGGCCGCCTTTGCTGGCGTCGGCAATTCGGTCACAATAGTAGTTTGCGATTGCCGTTTGAGGCTGCACTTGTGCCTCTACTTGCGTTTCTAGGAGAAGCCGCTTGCGTCTTTCTGTGATTGGTTGTGGTTACGTAGGGCTGGTGACGGGAGCCTGTCTCGCGGAAGCCGGACACGAAGTGGTTTGCACGGACGTGGACGAAAAGCGCATCGCGCAACTGCAAGCCGGCGGCGTGCCCATCTACGAGCAGCACCTGGACAAAATCCTGGCTTCTGCCGGGAAGGCCGGCAAAATCTCGTACACCTCCGACGCCGGCGCGGCCATCCGGGGCAGCGAGGCTATTTTCATCTGCGTCGGTACTCCGCCTAAGGAATCGGGCGAAGCGGACCTTTCGGCCATTGACCACGTTGCCCGCCAGATTGCCGCTGAGGCGCGCTCCCCCAAGCTGGTGATCGAGAAAAGCACGGTTCCGGCGCGCACCGGCCTGGAACTACGTCGCGCTCTGACCGCCTACTCAAGAAATGGCGATGTCACTTTTCGTGTGGTTTCCAATCCGGAGTTCCTTCGCGAAGGCACCGCCGTCGAAGATTTCCTTCATCCTGACCGCATCGTGGTCGGCGTGGAAGACGAGTCCGCCGCCAGCGATATGCGCGAGATCTACCGGCCGATTCTCGAGCGGACCTTCCACTGCCCGGTCCACGATGGCGTTTGCCCTCCTGGACCTTCGGCTGAGCTTCTGGTCACGACCATCAGCAGCGCCGAGCTGATCAAGCACGCCTCCAATTCCTTCCTGGCGCTGAAAATCAGCTACGCCAACGTCATCGCCGATCTGTGCGAAAAAATCGGGGCGGACGTCCAGGAAGTGACCCACGCGATGGGACTGGACCCGCGCATCGGCGGCCAATTTCTCGGCGCCGGACTGGGTTTTGGCGGCTTTTGTTTTCCGAAGGATGTTCAGGCGTTCGTTCACCTCGCGGGTACGGTCGGTGTGGACTTCGATATTCTCAAAGCGGCCGAGCGCGTCAACAAACAACGCGTCGATCGGTTCTTTGAGAAGGTCCGTAAAGCTCTGTGGGTGGTCAAAGGGAAGCGGATCGCAGTTTTGGGCTTGGCCTTCAAAGCCAATACCGACGATATCCGTTTCTCGCCGGCGCTGGAAGTCGTCAAGGGACTCCTAAAGGAAGGAGCTCAGGTGCATGCCAGCGACCCCAAGGCCATTTCGCGGGCTAAGATCGCTCTACCGCAGGTGAGCTATCACAGCGATCCGTACGAGGCTCTTCGCGATGCCGAAGCGGCGTTGGTTTGCACGGAATGGGATGTTTTCCGCACTCTGGATTGGGAGCGCGCGGGCAATCTCATGGCCCGCCGGCTGGTTCTGGATGGGCGCAACCTCTACTCGCCTTCAAAAATGCGCAAGCTGGGCTTCGAGTACTATTCGTTCGGGCGCGAATGACGCGATCGCACTGGCATGATTTTGTGCCTAAAACCCTCTGACCCTTCCTAGACTCCCTTCTAGGCTTAGGGTAGACAGGGTAATAGAGGGCAGCTACAGGGAACCGCCGGATGTTGCCCCGGTTTTCTTTCTGAAGTTCTCTTTGAAGTAATCCAGCGTCTTCTTCAATCCCTCGTCCAGCCCCACTTTCGGCTCCCACCCAAGAATTCGCTTAGCCTTGGTGATGTCCGGGCAGCGCTGCTTCGGATCATCCTGCGGCAGAGGTTCAAAGATGATCTTCGGCGCGTTTTCAAAGTGCGTGCGGATGCGTTCCGCAAACTGCAGGATAGTAATTTCCTGGGGATTGCCGATGTTGGTAGGCAAGTGTTCATCGGACATCATCAAGCGGTAGATTCCCTCGATCAAATCGGACACGTAGCAAAAGCTGCGCGTCTGCTGGCCGTCGCCGTAAACCGTGATGGGTTGCCCGGTGAGCGCCTGGTGTACGAAATTCGGCAGCGCTCGCCCGTCGTTCAAACGCATGCGCGGCCCGTAGGTATTGAAGATGCGTACGATGTGCGTGTCCACGCCATGGTAGCGGTGGTAGGCCATGGTCATGGCTTCTGCGTAGCGCTTGGCCTCGTCGTAAACGCCGCGTGGCCCGATGGGGTTGACGTGTCCCCAATATTCTTCGTTTTGCGGCGAAACTTGCGGGTCACCGTAGCACTCGCTGGTGGAAGCCAGGAAGAACTTGGCCTTTTTCGCCAGCGCCAGGCCCAGGGCATTGTGCGTCCCCAGCGCGCCAACTTTCAGCGTCTGGATGGGCAGCTTCAGGTAATCCACCGGGCTGGCCGGCGAAGCAAAGTGCAGAACGTAGTCCACCGGCCCGGCCAGGTCGATATAGTTCGAGACGTCCGCGCGCGCGATTCGAAAGTGCGGATGCTTCTCCAGATGCGCGACGTTGGAATCTACTCCGGTGACCAGATTATCCAGCGAGAGGACGTCCCAGCCTTCTGCGATCAGCCGGTCGCAAAGATGCGATCCGAGGAACCCCGCCCCACCTGTTACCACTGCGCGCATGTCTGCTCCTGGAAAAGCGTCAGTTTATCGTGACCGCGCGTGATTGACCACTTCCCTGCCGCGGGATACGATGCGCCCGCTCTCTTATGGTTCCAGGTACTAACATCGACGGCCGCGGTCGGACACGCCGCTTCGGGCTGATTGTACTCGGTGTCATGCTGGTCTTCGCGGCGATCGCCGTGCTTGGCGTCGGCCGTTGGCTCGTGGTGGAAGATCCTCTGGAAAAAGCTGACGCCATTGTTGTCCTCAGCGGACGCATTCCGATGCGGGCCATCGAGGCCGCGCGTCTGTACCGCGCAGGGTATGCCTCGCAAATCTGGCTCACACGGCCCGAAGAACCTGCCGCGTCGCTCGAGGCCTTGGGTATTCCCTATTCCGGAGAGGATTTTTTCAATGCGAGGGTCCTAGTTCACGAAGGCGTGCCTTTGATCGCTATTCGCGTGCTCACCCCGCCGATCAACAACACCGCCGATGAAGTGCGCGCCATCGCTGCGGAACTGCGCGCCGAAAACGGTTCCACTGCGATCATTGTCACCACGAAAGCGCACACCCGCCGTGTGCGCAGGCTATGGCGACAGCTTGCTAGCGGCCAAGGCCGGGCCATCGTTCGGGCTGCCGCGAGCGATCCGTTCGACCCTGCTCACTGGTGGCGCACCAGCGGCGATGCGCTCGACGTTGTACGAGAAGTCCTTGGCGTCTTGAACGCCTGGGCGGGTTTGCCGCTACATCCTGCCACGTGACGCGCCGCCGCCTCGTCTCGTGGACGGAGTTTTGGTCCGCAATCAGAAAAGCAAAAACCGTTTTTTCCGTGGAGCCCTTTCCGCTTCCGTGATACTGGGCATATGCGGCAACTCACGCCCCTCAAAGGCCGCCAAGGGATTGTCGACAAAAAGTCCCTGTGCCTTCTCCTCGCCAAACCGTTCCTTCACGAGGTCGTACGCAGGCCGCAGCTTCAGCGGGCGTCGCCGAGTATTGTGTGCGTCGCTGGCCACGAAGTGCACCACGCCTTCTTCGATCCAGCGCAGCGCATCCTCCTGGGGCCTGGTTCCGAAGGTTCCGAGGAGGGACCCGGCGGTCACTTGCACGTAGCAGCCTAGGCGCACCCAGTTCGGCAAGTGGCCTGGATTGGTGTGCAGAATAGCGTTGCGCTCCGGATGGGTGATGATCGGGCGGACGTTCATGAGGCGCATTTCGTGTAGGGTCTGATCCGCGGAGGGAGGAATCGCAAATTCGCTGAACTCGACCAGCAGATAGCCCTGCTGATTGACGCAAAAGCGCGGCGCATCGGCCCGCAACGCTCCGAGGTTCTCCGGACTGAGGTGAAAATCGCAACCCGTGGCCAGGGTCAGCCGCTCGCCGACCGCCGCTTGCAGCTCGTCGCGCACCTGCCGGACTCGCCGATAGTTGAAAGCAAATTCGCTGCTGGCGTGCGGTGTGGCCACCACGTGGGTGATCCCATCTGCAATCGCCGCCTCCGCCATGGCCAGCGACTCTTCCATGGTCTTCGGCCCGTCGTCCAATCCGGGCAGAATATGACAATGAATATCAACCATACCTCTTAACTCTACCTCAATAGGCCGCTACGTCCTGGTACCGGTCTTGAGATCCCCGTCCCTATCTTGCAACATGGAAACATAGCCTCTGCGGGTTTCTTGCGCTCGGTGGGAAGCCTGCTATATTTAATTGTCTTTGGCTCATCGGCCTTTTTGGCCCGTTACATCCCAAAAAATTGAGGAGCTGCAAGCAAGTCATGCCCATCGAGCGGAAACCCGAGTTCTTCAAAAGCGCCCAGCTCAAAGTCGCCATTATTGGCTGCGGATATGTCGGTTTGCCCCTGGCGCTACGCTTCGCGGAAGCCGGCCACAAAGTCACGGGGTTCGACACCGATCCCCACAAAGTGTCCATGCTCAATGCTGGAAAGTCCTACATCGAGCACATCTCGCAGACCAAGATCCAGCAATTCGTCAACACTAAGCATTTCGGCGCCACCACCGATTTTGAACGCATTAAGGAAGTCGACGCCATCATCATCTGCGTGCCCACGCCGCTGGACGAGCGCCGCGAGCCGGACTTGAGCTACGTCGAAAACACCGCGCTGGCGATCCAGCCGCACCTGCAAAAGGGACAGTTGGTGGTTCTAGAGTCGACCACCTATCCTGGCACCACCGAGGAACTGGTTCTGCCGATTCTGGAAAAAGGCGGACTGCGATGTCCCATAGCTTCCGGGCCTGAGAATGAGAACATCGCCGGGGATTTCTTCCTGGCGTTTTCTCCGGAGCGCGAAGATCCGGGCAACAAGCAGTACGGTCTGGCGCAGATTCCCAAGGTCGTGGGTGGACTCAACCCCCCCAGCGGCAGAGCTGCCGTGGCGCTTTATACGCCGATCGTGTCGCGAGTGGTCCCGGTGAGCTCCACACGGGCAGCCGAAATGGCCAAGCTGCTTGAAAATATTTTCCGCTGCGTCAACATTGCGCTGGTGAACGAGTTGAAGATGCTCAGCCTGCGCATGAACATCGACATCTGGGAAGTTATCGATGCTGCCGCGACCAAGCCTTTCGGCTTCATGCCCTTCTATCCTGGGCCCGGTCTAGGCGGCCATTGCATTCCTGTCGATCCTTTCTATCTTTCCTGGAAGGCGCGCGAGTACGATTTTGCCACCCGGTTCATCGAGCTGGCTGGCGAAGTCAACACCGCCATGCCGTATCACGTTGTCGAAGCAATCGCTTCCGCCTTGAATGATCGCAAGAAGAGCATCAAAGGCTCCAAGCTTTTAATCCTCGGAGTGGCCTATAAGAAAGACGTCGACGATTTGCGCGAATCGCCGACGCTCAAGATCATGCAGCTGCTTCAGCAGCGCGGCGCCGAACTCGATTACAACGATCCCTACTTTCCGAAGCTTCACAAAATGCGCCACTACAATTATGAAAACATGAAGTCCGTGCCGTTGTCGGCCCAGTCCATGGGAGCCTACGATGGCCTGGTCATAGCCACCGATCATTCCAGCTATGATTACGCGGCCATCGTCGATGCCGCAAAGCTGGTGGTCGATACGCGCAACGCCACCCGCCGCGTAATGCGCCATCGCGAAAAAATCGTTCTCTGCTAGGCTCTGATGGCTTCATCCACCGAAGAGATTCGCCGGCAGCTTCAGGACAGCATCCGCGTCAAGCAGGCGTTCTCCGATCAACTGGTTGGCCGCATCGCGCAATTCGCAGAACAGTCAGCGGCGGCGCTGCGAGCTGGGGGCAAGATCGTTTTCTTTGGAAACGGCGGCAGCGCCGCGGACGCCCTGCATCTGGCCGCTGAGTTGGTGGTGAAGCTTCGTACCGAGCGCCCCGGCCTTGCCGCTTTGGCGTTGACCACCAATCCCTCGGTGCTCACGGCCGCGGCCAACGATTACGGCTTCGAGCATATCTTTGCCCGTCAGATCGAATCCCTGGTGGCTTCGAAGGATGTCTTGGTTGCTCTTTCCACCAGCGGCACGAGCCCCAATGTCGTCTGCGGCGTCGAAGCTGGACGCGCCCGCGGCGCCTACCTTGTAGCTCTGACCGGCGAGACCGGAGGCGCGCTCGCCTCGAAAGTCGACCTGCTCCTCAACGTTCCTTCTCGCGATCCCCAGCGCATTCAGGAAGCTCACATCACCATCGGGCACATCGCCTGCTCCCTCATTGAGCAACTCGCCTCAGCGTAGAAATACGACCCACCTTTTCTGCGGTGCATTCTTCCATTGGTGAGCTTTAGAGTTCGGGGACTATTTGCTGCTTTTCAGTCCGACTCGCGCTGTAGTCCAGGGCAGGACGGCCTCTAGCAGCACCGGTGTGTGCGTCTGATCATGAGCAAAATACACCGCGAAATGCGCGTCCTTCATCTCAGTGCCGTCATCAAAAACACGAAGTTCCACTTTAGTCGCTACGTAGCTGCCGGCCGGCACCGCGACGCTTTCGGAAGGCCCGGCCAGCGAAGCCCGCACATCGTAGAGTTTGTGTCCGTCGTAAACGGGACCACGGGCCTCGTGCGTCTTGGACCAATCGACGTTCCGCAGGTACTGCACCATGCCGAGAGGGTCGCGCGTTCCCGGCAGCACGCGGGTCTCGGTGATATTCTCGGCCGCTGGCTCTTTGCCCGTAGTCGTCATGCGCTGTATCGATTCAACCTTCTGTCCCCGCTCGCTCAGGTGCATCTCGTACTGCAAGCTCGACATCGTTCCCGCGTCGCTGTACGAATCGAACTGATCGTCCAGTTCGAAAACCATGCGCAACGGGTTTTGCGTGTGGGCAAAAGCTTGCAAGTGCCAGGCGTTTTTCCCTAGAAAGTTCCGTTGTTCCGCGACTTGTAATCGCAGACTGGCGACGTTGGAAACCTTCGCGACATCCGCGGAATATTCCAGCACTTCGCCAGCTCGCATCGCCGGACCGCGCTCCGGCTCGGGCGAGGCCTTCTTGATTTCCGCTCGGGGGGCGGGTGCGCCGCCAGTTGCGGTTTCTTTTGGCGCCTTGCTCGGTGGTTCGGGGGGCACCATTGCCGGAGGCGCGGATGCGATGGCGCGCGGCGCCACATCGCCTCGGCCGTGCAGCCAATAAAACGCTCCCCCCTGCCAGGAGCAGGGCGGCCACTGCCGCAATTCCCCCTTGCATCCGGTGACTCATGCTCTTTTTGCGTCCGGCGCCAGAAACAAAACTTTGCCTCGCTGGCTTCCATCGTACAATACGATTTCGAGCGGACCTCGCGGCGCGATTTGCCCGGGGCGTCGCACGATATTTGAGGGTACCAAAACGCGGACCGCTCGTCTTTCTTGAGCCGGTGATACCCGCCAGGAGGATTCTCCGCATGCGTTACGTGGTCACAGGCGGCGCCGGTTTCATAGGGTCGAACACCGTCGACGAACTCGTCAAGCGCGGCCACAGTGTGGTGGTCCTCGACGATCTTTCCGCCGGCAAGGAAGAAAATCTTGCCGATGTCCGCAGCAAGATTACCCTGATCAAGGGGAGTATCACGGACATCGAAGTGGTTCGCAAGGCCATGCACGAGGCGGAATACGTCCTGCACCTCGCGGCCCGGACCTCTGTGCCGCGCTCCGTTAAAGATCCTATCGAGTCGAACCGTATCAATATCGACGGTACGCTTAACGTCTTAGTGGCCGCGCGCGACGCTAAAGTGAAGCGCATCGTTTTCGCGGCCTCTTCCTCGGCCTACGGCGAGACGCCGACTTTGCCCAAGGTCGAGACCATGGTTGCGGCGCCGATCTCTCCCTACGGCGTCACCAAATTCGTCGGCGAACTCTACCTTCAGACTTTTGGCCGCTGCTATGGCCTGGAAAATGTTTCGCTGCGCTACTTCAACGTCTTCGGCCCGCGCCAGGACCCCAGTTCGCCCTATTCCGGCGTGCTCGCAAAATTCTGTACCGCGTTCCTCGAAGAAACCCAGCCGGTGA
>Ga0207098_10508_pt1 | contig 11569 bp, 7 predicted proteins | sample Alteio_BWMinHeat_84_FD_153548 | JGI IMG/M metagenome (GOLD analysis project Ga0207098, IMG submission 153548) | Enriched cells from forest soil in Barre Woods Harvard Forest LTER site, Petersham, Massachusetts, United States -... | ecosystem: Environmental > Terrestrial > Soil > Temperate forest >...
GTAGTCGCTTAGGGCTCCGATGTCCCACGTGGACGAGAAACGGGCAACGGAAGTAATTCTCGACTGGTGGTTAACAGGGCAATTCACTCATCCAGCGTGGTTTACACGCCAAAAGTGAGGATCAGTAACGGCAAGCGCGTCAGGCCCCGGGAGCTTCCTCGGGCTCCACAGCCCGGCAGCAGCGCACAATATTCCAGTCGCAATGCCGTACATTTCAGGACTCATCGCACCCAGTCGAGAACCGGGGGCCACTCAAAGTCATCACTAGCGCTCGCACCCGCACCACGGCCTCCTCGGATTACCTAGGATCGAAGATCACGAAGCGATCTGAGTGGCTAATGTATACACGCTGAAAGAGCACCGTAGCCAATATCCCGTCCTCTTCACGATCTGAAACGTTCTGCGACCGATTGGCTGGGGTCACAAAGGAAACTTTCCGAACGATGCGGGTACCAACCCTCATGTCTTGCGGAGGCAGGACAGCGAATGCCCGGCGCGCATCGTCTACCTCTGGTCCCTGAAGCTTAGCTCGCTTGAGTAGCGGCTGTTCCAGCTCCCTGTTGCTCGCATACAAAATCGGGCCGTCGCTGCCGGAGTCGACCTGGAGCAGGATCGGGCGGGTTCCTGTGTCGGAGAGATTGACTGAAACAACGAGGCGCTGAGAGAACGGCACTTCGGTTTCGGGGTGCTTTGGGGCGACCAAGGGAATCCGTTCGCCGCGAAGGCGTTCTCCCATAAGCTTGGCTTCGTCGAGACAGAGCAGTCGGCGCTCATAGTCAATGAGCACATCGAAATGGGCGAGGAAGTTCTCTCCGAGGACGCCCCGAATCCGTGGATCTGCCGCTTGGAGCGGCCCCAGATCCTGAACGACGACCAGAGGCTTCAACACCATCTGTGAGCCTGCCTCCAACGAATCCAGCACCCCGACAGACGCCTGCGAATAGGCGGCGGTGGCAACCAGGCCGACCGTACCTTGCGATTTCAGGTTAAGCTGGGCCGCGAGCGCGGGGTCTATCACGTTGAGCTGGCTGCCGGTGTCGACCATGAAATCAAACGGGCCGGACTGGTTGATCTTCACGGGAATCACGAGCAGGGCGCCGGCGACCAGTCGCGGCCTGAGGCCTGCGATGTTGCCGGGGCAACGCGTCTCTGCCTGGCTGGAAATGGACGTGAAGGCAAATGCGGTGGCGAGAAGAACACAGAGGGAACTGCAGAGCGATGAGAGTTTCATGTCGGCCTCCGCTCGCGGGTGCGAGCTGAAGGCGAGATTGGCGGCTATATCTGGCTACCTCAATCGATTGGGGGTAGAATTCGTGTCAATGATGTATGGAAAAGATGTTGATCGGCATAACTGCTGGCGATTGTTGAAGTTGAATAAATCCGGCGCAAGGTGAGGAACGAACAGCAAGGGCAGCCTTGAACCGTACGGGACCTTCCCCAATGGCTGAAACACAATCCCGTTCCCGGCTTGTTCGCTTCGGCGCGTTCGAAGCAGACGTGCGGACGGGCGAGTTGCGCAAGGATGGTGTGAAGCTGAAGTTCAGCGGGCAGCCGTTCCAGGTGCTCGCCATCCTGCTGGAAAGCCCGGGCGAGGTGGTGACGCGGGAGGAGTTGCAGAAGCGCCTCTGGCCGGACACGTTTGTGGATGTCGAGCGCAACCTCAATACGGCAGTCAACAAAATCCGGGAGGTGCTTGGGGACTCGGCCGAAACTCCGCGCTTTGTCGAGACGCTGCCGCGGCGGGGGTATCGATTCATCGGTGAACTGGAGGCGCCGATCCGGCCAGTCGTTCCCGTAGTCGCGGACGAACCAGTTCACGGCCCGCATCGTCGTCAAGGGTGGTTGAAGATAGGCGCAGGGGTTGTCGCCATCGCGGTCATTGCGCTTGCAGCCTTCGTTGCGTATCGATGGCATCGGCAGCAGCGACCTCAGGAGCAGGAGGCGGCCTTGACCGCCGTTCCGTTTACAGCTCTGCCCGGACGGGCCGCTTCCCCGGCGTTCTCTCCCGACGGCTCCAGAATCGCTTTTGCTTGGAACGGTAATCCCGAACCGGGCGCTCAGGGCTTCGATCTGTACGTGAAGGCTCTTGGCAGCGAAACTCTTCTTCGCCTTACACGGCATCCCTCAGAAAGGATCAGTCCAGCGTGGTCGCCCGACGGCACGCAGATCGCCTTTCATCGCATAGCCGGCGCTGATACGGGAATCTACGTTGTTCCCGCGCTTGGCGGCCCTGAAAGGAAATTACGCGCTACCCGAGTGTCTTCTGATGAAGATCCGTCGATGATTAGTTGGTCCCCGGATGGTAAGTGGATTGCCGTCGCAGGTGTGGCCTTAGAAGATAAACATGAAAGAATCTATCTCCTGTCAACGGAAACATTGGAGATCAAGCAGACTCCAATCAATCCAAACTGTGATAGTGAAGGGGGGCCAGCGTTCTCGCACAGCGGCGAGCACCTCGCATACTGGTGTTTTCGAAAGCAGGGGACGGAAGACTTTCTGTATGCCTTACCAGTTTCTGGTGGTCAGCCGAAAATGATTTCACCACTTTCGTCGTTTGCAAATGGCTTGACGTGGTCGACGGACGACAAGAAGCTGATTTATTCTCTTTACCCATATTCAAATAAGCCTGCATCCGCAATCGGTGAAGTCGATGTCGCGGATGGCTCGACGAAGCAGCTTGCCTTAGCAGGAAGTGCATCGCAGCCCACAGTTTCGTCGAAAGGCGACAAGCTTGCCTACAGCTCTGTTTCCTATCACTCAAACATCTGGCGCAGGGACCTGCTTCACCCGGAATCTCCGGCGGTAGAACTCATCCCTTCTTCGCGGTCACAGTGGGGCGCTCAATACTCTCCGGACGGAGAGCGCATTGCCTTTGCGTCTTTACGCTCCGGTGTGCAGGGAGTCTGGATCAGCAATGAAGATGGCAGTAACCTGGTGCAAATCTCAAACCCAGCTCAACCGAGTGGCAGTCCGCAATGGTCGCCCGACGGAAACAAGATCGCGTTTGATTCGCTTTCCCGGGGCCGCTGGGAAATATATGTGGCAGAAGTGACCGAACGGATTCCCAGAAAACTGGTCACAAATATTTCCGACGCACTTAAGCCCAACTGGTCGCGCGATGGGAAGTGGCTCTATTTCAGATCCCAGGAACCGGGCAGGGTGGGACTTTATCGTTGTCCTGCCTTCGGCGGAGACGCCATTGTCCTCTCCAAAGATAACGAGGGGAGCAGTCCGCAGGAGTCATTCGATGAGAAGACAGCATGTTATGCGAGTGACTTCGCGAAATCGACGCTGAAGAAGGTGGCTGTCGCGGGCCAGTCCGGTACAGAATCAGACGTTGATGGGCTGCCGCGCCTGAGCAACTACAGCCTTTGGACCGTCTCTCCAGGAGGTATCTATTTTGTTCCTGCCGAGGCGCCCAGATCTGTCCGTTATTTTGATATCGCCACCAGGCAGATACGCCCGATTTTTCAAGTGGAAACGGATTTCGCCAGGGGCCTGTCACTCTCTCCCGATGGCCGCTGGATCCTCTATTCGCAAAGAGGCGTTCCGAGCGGCGACATTATGCTTGTAGATCACTTTCATTGATGGTCATTTCCTGCATACAGGCCAACTAACTCATCCAGAATGGTTTCCGCGACAAGAGCAGGATCAGTAACGGCAAACGCCCAAGGGTCAGGGAGCATCTCTGGAGCCTCACCGGGGCCCGGAGCACGGGATTCCAGTCGCCACTTTTCAGGAGTAATCCTGATTAATTCCCAAAATGTCCCCGAAATTGGGAGCGTTGTAATTCGTCTTTGTCGACACCGACGTGCCGGATTCTCCTTTCCTGCCGAGTGTCGATACGTTAAGTAATGAAGCGGTTGACGGGCCGTTCGAATCGTTAAGTTCGAAGAATGGCGGCATGCTCTGCCGCTGGCCCCAAGTTCAAAATCAAACTAAGATGTGTTCGTCGACGATGTACTGCGGATCCGGATCTGGACCTGATTTTAGATGGACACGCCCGCGCCTATGTCTTACTTATCATATCCCGTTCGTTGCAGGAGACGTTTATACCGCGGGTCGGCGCGAATTGGGTCAAAATCCGCGTCCACTTTGATTGGCCCCAAGCCGGTGAGTTTACGGCGATAGCATTCTTCCAACGAAGCTAACGCTTGTTCTTTGTTGCCCGCTTGAGCATAGGCCCGAGCAGCATTACCGAGGTCGCCCGACCTCTTGTCCGCCTCCGCCTGTAGGAGCAGAACGCCCCGATATCCCCCGGACCTGTATGCTTTTTCGAGAACATCAATTTCTTCCGGTTTTGTACGTGCCAAGCGGGTCGCGTATGCCTCTTTCAGCATGCCTTTATGGCGGTACGCATGCTCCAGCCATACCAAAGCCACTCCGTAACCCGGTTCGATCGTCAATGTCTTCCGGGCTTGCACAATGGCTTGGTCGTACTGTCGCGCAAAACAAAATGCCCGGGCCAGATTGGCATTGACGATCGGCGAAAACGGATCCAGATTCACAGCCCGCTCCTGGTCGACGATCCCCTCATCGAAGTGCCCCTGCCATAGCCTGTGGATGCCCTGTACCTGCCAAGCCAGCGGATCGTTCGGATTCAGTTCAATGGCACGATGAAGCTCCTTTTCCGCGTTCCCGTGGTCCATCTCTTGCGCGTATACCGATCCCATAGCCAGATGTGCGCTCGCCAAGCCTGAATCCAAACGAAGCGCTTTCTCTGCAATTTCTTTGCCCTTCTGCAGGCCGTTCTCAAAAGGAAGCGCATTCCACCCCCAGGCCACCACGTATGATTCGGACAAGCCGGCGTAGGCCGGCGCAAAACTCGGGTCGTTCTCTGTCGCCAACGCAAAGTGTTCGATCGCTTTCCGCCATCCGTCTCGCGTGTACTGGAAAAAATAGAAGCGTCCCTTCAGATATTCGCCATAAGCCTCCGGGTTGACGGTACGAATCGGCTCCACATGCGTGACCACTCTGCCGATTTGCCGAGCGATATCGCCTGCAACTTTCTGTTGCAGTTCCAGAACTTCTGTTAGATCTCTCTCGTAGCTCTGCGCCCACAAATGGTTGTCGGTCAAGACCTGGATGAGCTGAGCTGTAATTCGGACCTTATTTCCCGATCGCAATATGGTGCCTTCAACAATGGCGTCTACACCCAATTCCCGGCCAATTTGCTTTGTAGTGAGTCGTGTTCCCTTATAGCGAAGCACGGTAGTGCGCGAGATAACTCGCAGCGTCCCCGCCCGGGCCACCTCTGTGATAAGGGAATCAGTCATTCCATCGACGAAATAGGCTTGCTGGGGATCGCCGGATAGATTTTCGAGCGGAAGTACCGCCACGGAATCGATTTCCAGGTGCCCGGGCCTCAATCCGTTGCCGGACGCACGGTGGTCGCGGGCCATTTTCAGGCTCGCGATGACTCCAAGAATTAACAACAGGGCGGCTAAGCCCAGCGCCGCGTATTGCCACTTCCCCCGAAACTCCTCGCCTGCTCGAACGGGAAGCGGGGCGAGCTCCTCCGGGCTGTCCTGTTGCAAGCCTTGAGGGTCCAAGGCACCAATGAATCGATACCCTTTCCGGGGTAGGGTTTCGATGAACTGAGGTTCGTCTGCCGAGTCTCCAAGCGCATCGCGCAGCTTGTTCACTGCCTTATTAAGTCCGCGATCGAAATCTACGAGGGTATCGTCCGGCCACAGCTTGCGAGTGAGTTCCTCGCGGGTGACCAACTCGCCGGGATACGCCAATAGCGCCAGGAGAACCTGCAACGGTTGATCGCGGAGCTGCGTTTTCTGCCCGTTGCTGAACAGTTCGCCGGTGCGGGCGTCAAGCTCGAATGCCCCGAAGCGATAAACCCTGGGAGCCTGGAGTGGATTTCCCATGAACGCTCCAGCAATGGGCGAAAGTTACCGAAGCAGTTTACCACGTATAGAACCCCTGGCATTCAGCGGCCGGTCCATCCATTCGATCCGCATAACTCATTGTTTACTCACGAGATCCGCGAGGGAATCAACAAACCACACACAGGGAATCTTCCGGGGATTGACGCTGGTGGCCCGCTTCGTCAGAGTTTCCGCCGTGGGACTACTCGTGTGGTCCGAGGCGGCCATCATGACTGCACCTAATAACTCACATCCGCGATACAGACTGCGATTGCTCCGGCCTGCGGCTTCGCTGCTGACGTCGCACGAGATTCAAATGCCTGATCGCCATTGCTTGCATTCCGAGTGTCTCGACGGGATGTGAATCGTATCCGGGAGGAGCGCCATGCGCTTACAAAGATTCGTGCGGAATTCAATATCAAACTGGGCTGCCTTTGCCCTGCTGCTTGCATGCACTCGGCTAACATTTTCTGACGATGACAAACGGGGAGGCCGCGACGACGACAGGCCTCCGAAGACCTTGTACGTCTGGTCCGGCAGCCAGGTACCAAACGTGTCGGCGTTCCTTGCCGTAATTGACTTCGACGAGGACTCGCCCAGCTACGGCGAGGTAATCAAGACAGTCTCTGTCCCGCCACCCTATGACTTGGGGAATGAACCGCATCATTGTCATCTTTCGGCGGACAAGAACATCCTGGGCTGCGGAGGCTTGCTCAGTGTCTTGAAGGGGCAAGACGGAATCTTCTTCTTCGACGTCTCGACCGCGCGCGATCCCAAATACCTCTTCTCCACAAGTGCTCGTTATTCGAGCATCACCGATGATTTCCTTCCCCTGGAGCACGGGGGCTTTCTGGTTTCACAGATGGGTTCGGAAACCGGAGGCGAGCCAGGGCGGATCGCGGAATTCGACTCACATCTGAGGCTCGTGAATGAATGGCCCGAAGTGCCACCCCTGGATGGCTTCAATCCGCACGGTATTTCCGCGCGGCCGGAGATCAACTTGATGGTGACCTCGGACTTCATCCTGCCGGTGAGTACACTCGACGTGTACGGGGGCGATCCCGTGTTGCGCGGTGCGATTCGCGTTTGGGATTTCAAGCAGAGAAAAATACTTCGTACCGTTCAGATTCCCGGAGCGCCAGGGACGATGGACGTGAAATTGATACCGCATGACCCCAAGGCACGCGCGATCACTGCGGGGATGTTTGACGGTCTTGTGTACCTGGTTGACACCAGGAATGGCACAGCCCGGGTGGTGTTTGACTGCGAGAACATTGTTCCGCAAATCGACGTCGGCGTGCGCGGAGGCATGACCCAGTTGCTGACGATGCCGGCATCAGGGGACCGCTTGATCTTCGCCTCATTCGAGGCCGGCCAGGTTGGAATGCTCGACATAAGCGATCCCGAACGCCCGGTCCAATCGGCCATCGTCAATCTCGGCGTCGACGCCGGTCCGCACAATCTTGTTCTGACCGATGACGACAAGCGTCTGGTGGTCACCGACTACTTCTTGAACGAGGATGATTTCGGAAAGATCCATTTTGAGGGGGATCACAAGGTCCACGTGATCGAGGTTTCTCGTCATGGCCTGAAGTTGGACACCCGATTCAATCTCGATTTCAACACAGCCTTCGCATTCGGCCACGCGCGTCCGCACGGAGTGGCGATGAAGTAGCTTTCCTCAGAAGCATAGGAGCACAAGACCAAGCTTCATAGACTCGCAACTCGGTTGCGCTGAGTTCTGTCGGTCTGCTGCGGCCTAATCAGGTACAGATCAACGAATAGGAAGGTCGGAGGAGGTAGCACATGGCATTGACCAAAGCCAGACTGAATAGCGGTGGCCGTACTGCACACTACCAGTTTCAGTATGACGATTCCCTGTCGGGTTCTGGCGGGCTCGAACCGGCGCGCACCAACGCCGTAATTGGCGCCTGTGAGGGCGACTTTGACCTGATGTCGGATTGGTTCGGCAATATCTCCCTCGGTGTGAACTTTCCGATCCCGGTCAGCGTGAACCCGAGTCCGTCCGGGTCGCCAAATTCATATGGAGCGCAGTGGAGTAAGAAGGGACGCAACGTGACTCTGGCGATCAACCAGGGTACGAAGCCCCAGGAATTTGTCCGGTCCCTCATGGTCGCCGAAGTGACGGAGATGTTCATGGACGCGCAGAACATCGGCTGGTACGGCAACGGGAATGAGGGCACGAATGGGGAAGGCTTGTCCCGGTTCCTGCGTGGCCAGTTCTATATCAATATCAACAGCTTCGGAAGTGACCTGACAGATTCGAAGAGCAACCTTTGGCTCGACAGTATCCGAGCTGATTACGTAAACAATCCCAACCCTAATGATAACGGTCCAGATCCGCTCACAGGGTGCGCCACTCTTTTCATCTGGTACCTCTCGGATCAGCTTGGATTCAACATCAGATCCATCGTGGCAGCGGGCACGTCGACCCTAGGCGACGTCTACAAGAATCTCACCGGCGACCCAAACGACCCGTTTCCGCTCTTCCAAGAGATTGTCTTCAGCGCCTTCCCCACTTCCCCCAAGAATGCGACTATCACAACCGGCAATCTTGATAACCCATTCCCATTGGCAAGCGCGGGCATATTGAGCACGCTGAAATACCTGCGGAACGACGCGCCGGATACGAAGTTCGCGCGGCAACTAAGTGCTTTGAAGAACGGCGGCCGACTTCGGCCAGTGCTGAACAGCGACAGACAGGCTTCGCTGATCTAGTGGAGTCTGCGTATCAACCTAAGGCCACCGCGGCGGCCGGAAGCTCACGCAGAGTGATAAGGAGGAGACCATGAAGAGTTTCGACCAGATCTATACCGAGTCCGGGAAGACCGCGACTCTGACGCTTGGATTCAACGGCACGAGTGGGAAGGTACTCGTCGAGAAAGCTCAGAACGCGGCCGAGAGTATTGTTCTCGACGCGTCCACCAGCACCGCCAGCCTGGGAGGTGACAAGGCAGGTGATGGAAACATCCAGTTGTGGAACGCCTCGGGGAAGAACACCGTGTCGGTCACCAGTTCGGTGAAGGTGGACATCAAGAAGATCCCGGGCGTCCCGGACACTAAGCGCGACCTTGGCGGCGCGGTTGTCGTCCGCAACAGCGAAGGGACTGCCGCGTGTACCCTGGAGGGCACCGGCACGCTTTCCCTCGGCGAGGGGCAGGCCATTGTCCTGCAGGGGGCAAGCGGTGTCTCGACTTTCGGAGCGGCGGGCGCGGATGGTTTTATCAACCTCAAGAACAGCAATGCCATTGAGACGATCTCCTTGTATGGCGCAACCGGCGGCATGACTCTCCGTAACAACGACCATGTAACCATCATCTTGGATGGTATGAACGGCGATCTGACTCTTGGGGGGAGCGGCAGCAATGGGGATCTCATAATCAATAACAGTAGCGACGATCAGATATTCAGTTTGCAGGCCGAAAGCGGCAACCTGACTCTGGGAGGCGGCGGCGTCGATGGCGACGTCCTTCTCAAAAACAGTAACGGCGTCCAGATATGCAGCTTGCAGGCCGAAAATGGCAACCTGACACTCGGGGGCGGCGGCGTCAATGGCGATGTCCTTCTCAAAAACAGCAACGGTGCTGAGACTATCATCCTGGATAGTGCCAACAGCGAGCTGACTCTGGGAGGCACTGGCGTCAATGGTGACATCCTTCTCAAAAACAGCAATAACATCGCAACCGTGAGCCTGGATGGCGCGGGCGGCAACCTGACGCTCGGAGGCAGCGGGACCAACGGCGACATTTTTCTCAGGAATAGTAGTGACGTTGAGACCGTCCACTTGGATAGCGCCAACGGCACCCTGACTCTGGGAGGAACAGGCGTCAACGGCGACGTCCTCATCAAGAACAATAGCAACATTGAAACTATTAAAATCACGGGATCGAATGGCGACATCGAGTTCCTGAATGCGGATGTCGCCGAAGAGTTTGACATTCAGCCGGATTCGCTCGCAGACGTCTCGCCCGGAACGGTTGTAGTGGTGGATGAGTGCGGTCGGCTTCGGCCCTGTGAGGAGGCGTACGATGGCAGAGTGGTTGGAGTCGTCGCAGGCGCGGGGAGATACAGGCCAGCGATTGTTTTGGACCGGAAAGGTGGCCGCGACCGCCTTCCGGTCGCTATGATCGGCAAGGTCTACTGTTGGGTAGAGGCGGATTCAGACCCGGTTCGCGTAGGCGACTTGCTGACCACAAGCTGCCAGAGAGGGCACGCCCGGCGCGCCTCCGACCCGACTCAATCATTCGGCAGCCTGATAGGCAAGGCGCTTCAGCCGCTCAGCCAGGGAAGGGCGCTTATTCCGGTGTTGGTGAAGGCGCAGTGAGGAGACTCCGGTGCGCGTCAGCGCAACTCAGAAAAGAGCTCGGCCGTGGTTATGGGCTTGTTGGTTTGGCCCTTACGTGTGGAGCAACTGGCGGCTGCACGGATTTCTGCATGGCGTAACCGCATTCTATCCATGGGCGAAGGGCTGGCGCCACTGACGCTGGTGATCAGCGACTTGGTCGCGGCCCCTCTCCCGGCGAGGAGGGCGGCCAGCGTGAATTCGGTGGAAGCCTTGAGAGTGGAGCGAGCGTATCGCGGAGTTGACATACTTTCGGCGCCGGCCGCACTCCAATTGCCGCATTTAGGGTAAAACAGTCTTTAACTCGTGGTTGAGACTTTGCGGCTCGGACGGAAAACTTGCCACAAGCCGACTTTCCGGGACAGATCCAGAAGGCGCCGGGCCGAACAGCTTTCGTGAGCTGACAACACGCGCAAACGCAGAGGTTTACACTTAGTTCGGCATTTGTAATCCGGACCTGCTCCATTGTCCTCTCGGACGGAGGCGACCGCTTGAAGCCTTTTCTCAGCTCGACATTCCTGGACCTAATTGAAGAACGAGAGGCCGTTCTCGAGTCGCTTCGCAAAATGCGGCTAGTGCCGCATGCGATGGAAGATTTCCTTGCGACCCCGAATCCCCCGCTTGTGACCGCTTTAGAGCATCTCCGCGACTCTGACCTGATGCTCTTGGTTATCGGCTTCAAAGCTGGGACCTTACTTCCGGATGGTTCTGGGTCTACATACACGTCAGCGGAGTACGACGAACTTCTGAGGCTCGGGAAGGAGCCGCTCGTATTTATTAAGCAAAAGAAGGGACGGGGAGCGCGTCATGCATCATGGCGAAATGAAGAAACCGATCCCGTCAAGAAGAAGGCTCTCGATGACTTCAAAGCAAAGGCGACAGCGGGACTTACTCCTGCTTACTTCACGACGGCCGAACGCTCAGCCCTTGAGGTCGTTCTCGCGCTCGACAATTGGGAAGAACGGGGCAGGCCTGGGGCAAGAAGAACATTTGCATCCACTGCTGATTATTTTGCGGGCAAGAATCCGGCAGGTCATTTCCAGATTCTGGATTTTGGCACCACTCTCCTCGGACGCGACGAACAAATTCGCGCTCTCAGCGAGTTCGCTACCGACGGCACACAGCGTGTTTGTGTCCTGAGCGGCAGAGGGGGAATCGGGAAGAGCAAGATTCTGCACGATTGGGCAAACGCAAACTCCGCCGAGGTCCTCTTCCTGAAGGACGAGCCAGATTGGCTTGAAGACCCGGAGAAGGAGATTCCGCTCGCTTGCAGAATAATTGTGGTTGATGATGCGCATCGTCAGGAGAGCTTTGGCAAAATTCTGCA
>Ga0207098_10510_pt1 | contig 11548 bp, 8 predicted proteins | sample Alteio_BWMinHeat_84_FD_153548 | JGI IMG/M metagenome (GOLD analysis project Ga0207098, IMG submission 153548) | Enriched cells from forest soil in Barre Woods Harvard Forest LTER site, Petersham, Massachusetts, United States -... | ecosystem: Environmental > Terrestrial > Soil > Temperate forest >...
TGTGCGTGAAAAGTCGGTCGAGTTTGTAACCGGCCAGAACGTGCCTCGCCGCAGCATCCACATCCCCGCAGCTGACTCCAGCTCTCACTGCCGCTATCGCCGCAGTCTGTGCTTCCAGGACCGCTCGATACCATTCTTTCACACGCGCGGGAGCCCTGCCAACGTACACAGTGCGCGTGATGTCGCTGCAATAGTGCGCGAGTATAGCACCCAGGTCTAGTACCACCAACTCATTTTTCCTCAATCGCTTGGCGGTGGGGCGCGCATGCGGCAAGGCGGACCGATCACCAAAGGCAACGATAGTCTCGAACGCCGGGCCAGATGCACCGCCCCTCCGCATCTGGTATTCGATCTCGGCCGCGACCTCATTTTCCATTACGCCGGGCTTCAGCAGGTTTATCGCGCTGGTGAGAACGTCCCCTGCCAGAATGGCCGCTTGGCGCATGCGCGCCAGTTCTGAGGACTCTTTCCGCGCTCGGAGGGTTCCCACCAGTCCCGGAGCGGCGATCCATTTGGTGCGCGCCCCAGCTGCTTTCCGCAGCAGCCTCAGCTGCGCCACCGAAGTTTGCGCGGGGTCAAATCCAGCTCGCCGAACGCCTTTCTGTCGCAGAAAGCGCCCTGTGGAGTCCAGCAGTGAGCCTTTCTGCTCGATCAATCGGACGGAGGAGGTCTCTTTCTGAGCTTGCGCGGTGAACCTTCCATCGGTAACGAGGGCCGCGGCGCCCTGACTGACAATGAGCACACCGGCTTCCCCCGTAAAGCCCGTCAGGTAATACCAGTTCGCCGGGTGAGTGATGACTAAGGCATCTAACTTCGCAGCGGAAATCAGACCCGCAAGTGCTTTTCGCCGAATTTTGAAGGTTGAACTCATAAATAAAACGAGGAGACCGCAGTCTCCTCGTTTGGGTCCTAAGTTTAATATTTTGCGTCCGAATTACCCAGGGATAATCCGAGGTGTTAGGAAGAACAGCAACTCCTGCGATTGGATGGAGATAGTCGTCCGCTTGAAGAGATTGCCAATTAGCGGCAAGCTGCCGACGATGGGGACCTCCTGGATGTTTGTGTTCTGGGTGGAGACGATGATTCCGCCAATAACGACCGTCCCGCCATCCTGGACCAGCACTTTGGTCTGTGCGGACTGTGTGTCCAGGGCAGGGATGCCTTGCACGCGTGGAATACCCTGATCGATCTGCGTATTTTCCACGAGCACGTCCATGAAGATCGTGCCTTCGCCGGTAATCTGTGGCGTCACTTCCAATTGCAACACCGCGTCGATGAATTGCACCGAAATCGTGTTGTTGACGGTCGTCTGAATGGGCAACTTGACGCCTTGCTTGATGATGGCCTTTTCGTTGTTCTGCGTCACGATACGCGGCTTGGAGAGGAGCTTGCCGACGCCCTTGGATTCGGCCGCCGTGATAAAGAAGTCCAGAGCGAAGTTCGCGGACCTAAATGAGTAGCCAAAGCCGCTCGTCGGTACGCCTGCGCTAAAGTTAGTAGCCAGCGGAATTCCGCTCGAGGGACCGCCTCCCGCGGTATTCGTCGGTACGCCGATGAGCGGGGGAGGTGGTGACGTGTTGGTGGGGCCAGGGCTTACGCCGACTTGCGGCGCACCGGAAAAGAGGTTCTGATTGTGTGCGGTGGTGCTCGCTCCTGCAAAGCCTAGCTCGGTACCGAGGTCGGACGCGAAAGCCCGCGACGCGGAGATCACGCGCGCTTCGATCTCCACTTGCTGGGACTTGCGGTCCAGTTGCCGGATAAGATTGTCGATGACCGGGAAGACTGCCGGGATGTCGCGAATGATGAGCTGATTCGAGCGGTCATCCGCTATGATATCGCCGCGCGCGCTGAGAAACTTCTTCAGCGTCGCCGCCAACGTGGACGCCTTAGCATAGTTCAATACGCGCGTCGTGGTCGCCGGAGCAATCGCCTCTGCCTGTGCCTTTTCGAGGTCGCGCTGCGTCTCCGCTTCCGTCTTGAGCGTGTTGCGTGTCGCTATGCGCAACACGTTTCCGTTGAGTTGCTTGTCGAGACTGTTGTTCTGCAGAACGATGTCCAGCGCCTGATCCCAGGGCACCTCATCGAGAACGATCGTCAGTGTCCCCTTGACCGCGGGGTCTAACACGACGTTCAACCCGCTGATCTCGTGGATCAACCGGAAAAAGTCGCGCAGATCAACGTCCTTAAGGTTCACTGAGATCGGCTCTCCCGTGTACTTTCCAGGAGCCGCAGGAGCCGACGACGCAGGTGCCTGCTGGGCCTGTGCCGATGATGCCGCCAGTTTGTTGGCGGCAGCATTTGACGCCTGGGCAGCTTGTTGCGCCGCATTTTGCGCTGTTGCCGGACGCGCTGGCTGATTGCTCCCGCCAAACGAGGCAAGGACGACTGAGGGCTGGGTCAGTTCGCCGGGCAAAGCGAAGCGAGGAGCAGGAATCCGCAAAGAACTGAAGGGCCGCGCGGTGGAACGCGGGGCCGCGGCGCTGTATTCGAATCCGGCGCGCGTCTTCGTATTCTGCTCTGAAGTCACCGTCTGGGGATTCGAGGGGGCTGCGCTGGGCGCTTCCGGCTGGGCATCAAACAGAACCACCACCGCCGTTCCATCATGCGAAATCTGGTAAGGAGCCACGCCGGTCAGGTCGATCACCACGCGCGCCACATCCGGCCGGTATTGACCGAGCCGCACGTCGCGAACGGGTTCCGACGAGCCCGGAATCACGGTCTTATCGACCGCCAGACGCGCGCCGGAGAAATCCAGCACCAATCGCTCCGGATTCCGCATCCGCGAGGCATGGACGTCGAGGCGCCCTTCACCTTCCACACGCACACTGGCGTGTTGTGGCGCCTGCGTTATCGCCACGCTTGAGATCACCGCGGAGGTCGCGGTCGCGCCAGCGGACTCCCGCGTCTGAGCAAGCATCGGGCTCGCACCCAGCGCTGCGCTCGAGAGGATCAGGAAGCCGCACCGAAAGGCGGGCCAATTCGTCTTCATTGCTGTTCTCCTGCACTGGAGTAAATTCTCTTGTTTACCTGGCGTTCCACGGGCTTGCCAAACGCATCTTTCCCGACCTCATGGAACGAAACGCCATCCATCGCAATCTTTTCCACGCGTCCGTCGTACAACTGATCGCCTTCACGGAGAAAATAGGTCCGCGCCTGCGGATTCGTTACCACCGCAATCATGCCGTTTGGCGCCTTCACAATGCCGTCCAGCCTCAGTGTGCTTACTTGCAGGCCCGCCTTGCCGGGAGGCAGTGCGGCTGTCGCATTCTTTTGCGCCTGCTGGCGAGCGACCAAAGACTCAAACGGGTCGCGCCGCGCGCCCTTTTCTTCGCCTTCCTTCGGCGCGTCTGGGTTCACCGCGGACTCGACTGGCTTGGCTGGCTTGGGAGCTTTCGCCACTTTCTCAGTTGCGGGCTTTGCCGCGCGTTTCGCCGCTGGTGTGGCTGGCTTTCCTGACTGCGGCGCAGCCTTCCCAGCGGCCGGCGGCGCAGGCTTCGCGCCAGCAGGAGCCGCAGGATTGGCTTGCGCACGCAGCCCAGGTGCGGCCGCCGCGAGCAAAATCCCTAGTACGAGTGTTATTGCTGAACGCATAGATCGCTCATTCCCGCTCAGGGTTTCCCAACCGGCTTGACTGCGGACTTCGCTCCCGAAGTTCCAGAGCTCGGTGCCACGTCAGCTGGTTTGGTAAAGAAAGTCGTCGCCGTAAATATTGCAGAAACCGTCGTCCCCGGCCGTATCGCATACTTCGTGCCCTTGGTCTTGTCCGGATCAGCAAAATCCAAATCACCTACGTTAATGATTCTCGACAGCCGGCCCAACCGCCCGAAAAAATCCATCAAATTAAAGTACGGCCCGTCCGCTTGCACCTCGAAGGGCATTTCATAGTGAAACTCGCGCGGCACGATGGCCAGTGCTGTCAGCCGCCGAATTTGTACGTTGGACGAGCTCGCCGCTCCCTGGATCAGGCGGATGAATTCATCGGTCTCTTTTTCTTCCGGGACGATGGTCTTGAGCGTGTCGAGTTGTTTCGAGAGCGCATCCATCTGCTGCTTCAATTCGCCATAACGCTGCCTGTAAACTTGCAGTTGTTGCACTTCGGTATTCAGGGTCGAACGCTGCTGGACGGCCTTCTCCACCGCATCGCGCTCCTGAGCCACGGGGGAAAGCGGAATGTAAACTCCCAGAAGAAGCACAACGACCGCGATGGCTACTGCCACCAGACCCTGCATGAACACCGACATGTCACGAAACGGATTGGCCATGGTGGTCCCTTACCCTTTCTTGGCCGGAGTCGCGGCTGGCGCGGCTTTCGTCGGCGTATTCGCCGCCTTGGGCTGCGCTGGTGCTGTTGGCCCTGTCTGCGGGGGGGTGATTTCGGCGGACAACTGGAAATTAAATGTCTGCACAGTGGTGCTCCTGTCGTCCTGCTTCGTTTCTTTGATTTCCACCTTCTGGAAATAACCCGAGCGCTTCAAAGCCGTGATGAAATTGGCGACCGCATTGACGGAAGCCGAAGAACCCTCGATCGAAAGGTTGGTTCCCTTTCGAGTCATGGTCGTCAGCCAAAGATTCTCTGTCCGCGAAACCGTGTTGGCCACCATGTCTAGCAAGTCTTGCCCGCCGGTGCGGTCACGCTGCAATTGCTCGATCGTGGACACCCGCTGCTGCAGCACCTGCTTCTGTTTGTCAAACGCTTCCACCTGCTGTTTGATGTTTTCAAGATCAGTCTTCTGCGCTTGCAACGTTTTGATCTTGTTGTTCTCGGTATTGAGCTGCTGTTGCCATGAATAAAAGAGAAAACCAAGAACCAGAACGCCAAGCACCAAACCTGCGCCAATAAACAACACCGGAAGCGCTGCCCCGGTGTCGACCGGCCGGCGCGACGCCTTGGGTCTAATCTGTCCGAGAAGATTTATGCGGATCATAGTTAGTCAAAGCTCCTCAGTGCCAGACCCACGGCAATGGCCAGCCGCGGAGACATCTCGCGAATTTGGTCATCGCTGTGCCGGGCGGGATTGACGAGCACTTTCCGGAAAGGATTCAGTTCTTCCACCGGCATTGCGAACTCTTCCCTGAGCAAGTCCACCAGCCCCGGAACGCGCGCCGTGCCACCCGCCACGACGATGCGCTGAATATTCTCTCCGCTTGCTGTCGCCCGGAAGAAGTCAAAGGTCTTCTGAATTTCCAGTGTCAGGATGTCCGAGACGCTGCGCAGGATTTGCTGTTTCTGTTCATCCGTCACGCTGGGAAGCGTATCGCCCTTCTTCAGGCGTTCCGCATCCTCGAAGCTCAGGTCTAATTCTTTCTGCAGTGCGTCGGTGTACTGGTTGCCGCCCACGCTGACGTCGCGGGTGAACAACGGTACTCCGCCGCGCACGATGTTAATGTTCATTACGCTCGCGCCGATATTCAGCAGCGCTACCGTTTGCCCGGCATCCGGTTCGTAGTTCACTTCAAAGCAGTTCTGCAGGCCGAATGCATCGATGTCCACAACCACCGGCGTTTTGCCCGCCTGTGCCAGTACGTTCGTGTGGTTCAGAATCTTGTCCTTCTTCACGGCCACCAACAGAACATCCATCTGCGCGTCCATCGATTCCAACAACTGGTAGCTCAGATTCACGTCGGCGATATCGAACGGAATGTGCTGGCTGGCTTCTGACGGAATCCGATCGTACAACTCCTCTTCCGTCATCAACGGAAGCGGCACTCTCTTCACGATCACCGAGTGTCCCGAAACCGACGTCGCCACGTTCTTCGTCTTAACCCTTTGCGCATCAAATATCTTGCTGATCGCGTTGGCCACTTGCGGCGCGTCCATGATTGCCCCATCCACGACGGTGTCCTGCGCCAGCGGTTCCATTCCAAAGCTCACGAGTTCGTAGCCCGCCTTCGTGGCCTTCAGCTCCACTGCCTTGATCGAGCTTGAGCCGATGTCCAGCCCTACCAGCTGCCTTGATTTTTTGCCCATTCCCAACATGTCTCGGCCTCTTTCGCCTTCACTCTCGGCAAACTATCGGCGCCTGGCATGCGCCTGGCTCATCTTACGTTCCATCCAGCGGTCCAGAATCGTCTTACGCAGTTTCCAACGATTACCAAGTTTGAATGCGGGAATCTCGCCCTCCGTGATGTAACGGTACAGGGTATCCGGGGAGATCCCCAGATACTGCGACGCCTGTCTCACATTCATCACTTCACGCGATTCATTCACGAGGAACGTCACCCCGGCGCCCGAACTCAACGCCTACCCCACCACTGTCAAGAGCACCCCTGCTGCGCTGCCGATATTTCGAGGTGCGACCCGTGCAAGCTTTATGACATTCAGAACCTCAGAGCGTCAAGGGATTCTCTACCGGAGTTGCCTTAAAACTACCCCTATTCTTAGGCAGTTCTGGGGTATTGGGGGTGGGTCGTACTAGGAATTGTGTGTACGCTGGAAGTGGACCGCAACTAATTGTATTTCATGCGCTTCCGGCCTGTCCCTAGGGACGGTTATCCTTTGTGGTCAGGAGCTCGGTTTACTCTCTGTGTAAGCTCACAATTGCAGCGTTTTCCAAATCGCGGCGACACGCGCTCGCGTTCCTTCATCCATTAGAATCTCGTCTGGCCATGGCCGTGTGAACCCTTCGCTCTCCCACTTGCGTGTTGCGTCGATTCCCATTTTTGAGCCGTAGTCTTGCATTCTCTGCGCGTGATCGAGTGTATCCACGGGGCCCAGCGAGAATTGCACGTCACGCTCGGGGTCCAGCGCGCAGAGCGTTTTCCACACAACCTCGTTGTAATTGCGTAGGTTTACGTCGTGATCCACCACTACAATCACTTTCGTAAACATCGCCTGCCCCAGCGACCAAATCGCATTCATGATTTTCCGCGCGTGACCCGGGTACGACTTCCGAATCGCCACAATCATCAAATTGTGAAAGATTCCCTCTGCAGGCATGGCCACATCCACAATCTCCGGATACTGCATCTTCATCACCGGCAGAAAAACGCGTTCTACCGCGTACCCCATGTAATAGTCCTCTTGCGGAGGCGGGCCCACCACGGTCGTCAAATAGATCGGGTCCTTCTTGTGGGTCACGCACTCCACGTGAAATACGGGATACTCCCCTTCCAATGAATAAAATCCCGTGTGGTCCCCGAACGGACCTTCCGTCCGCATCTCATTCAAATTCACGTATCCTTCGAGCACAATCTCGGCGTTGGCGGGTACTTCCAGCTCGTTCGTTTCGCACGTCACCATCTCCACAGGTTCGCGCCGCAAAAATCCCGCGAACATCATCTCATCCAAATCCGGCGGAATCGGAAGCATCCCTGAGAGTGCCGTGGCCGGGTCTGCTCCAATCGCGATGCTGACGGTAATGCGCCCTTCTGGATTTTTCGCTCGTGCTCTCCGAAAATGTTCCGCCCCATGTTTTTGTGTCTGCCAATGCATGCCCGTGGTTCGCTCGTCGTAAACCTGCATCCGGTACATCCCGACGTTTCGCTTTCCGGTCTCCGGGTTTTTCGTGAATACCAGGGGAAAGGTGATAAATCGACCGCCATCCTGTGGCCAGCACTTTAAAATCGGAAAATCAAAAAGATTTACGTCTGTGCCATAGTGCATCACTTCCTTGCACGCCCCGGTCTTCACGCTTTTTGGAAAAAACGATCCCAACTCCGCTAGTTTCGGCAACATCTTGATTTTGTCGAAAAGCCCCTGCGGCGTCTCCATCTTCAGAAAACCCTGAATCCGCGATGCCACTTCGTCCAAATCTCCCACTTCAAATGCCAGCGCCATCCGCCGCACACTTCCAAACGTGTTCACCAGCAACGGCACGCGCGAGCCTTTCGGCTTTTCGAACAACAGGGCCGGGCCAACGCTGTCGGGCAGCCGGTTCTTATCCCGCGCGATGCGCTGCGTCACTTCCGTGATTTCCAGAATGGGGTCGACCTCCGCGCGAATCCGCTTCAGCTCCCCTTCCTTCTCCAGTTTCTGGACAAACTCCCGCAAATCCCGATACGCCAAATCCGTTCCTCCTCTTCTCTACCTTTGCTTTCACCTGCGGTGGGCTGCCTGAATGGAAGACTCTAGCATGGTAGTGCGCTGGCAAAGAAACACGGTCGATTAGAAACTCTCTTCACTGCACGTGCGCGTCAAACACACCAGTCTCCACCTGCCCCGCGCGTTTGATCTGCACAAAAATCCTGTACTCCCCGGGCTTGGGAAATCCGTAGGGAAAACTCACTTCCGAGGACGACAACTCGGGATTGGGCATCCCATCCGTCATGGCGTGATCCCCAGTTGCTGCTTCATTTCCTTGCGGCGCGCCGTTCGCCAACTCTAGCGCCGCCATCGAAGCAGAACCTGCCGGATGAATATGCGCGAACACGGTCATGTCCGAACTCACGAACTCCGCGTGCCCGGCCATCCCCATATACGGCTCCAAGTCTTTCGCGGGATTCCCGTCTTCATCCTCAACCTTGAATTTGAAAACCATGGCCGCGTTCGCCGCCAGCGGCCCGCTCCCCATTTCCCAGACAATTCGTCCGCCATCGGCAAGTTGCGCGACGCTTGCATGGTTTCCTTGCGCCGCCAGCGGCGCTCCCGTCCAGATGGAGTCATCCCGCGCAAGCGCCTTGCCGGAAATCTCTGGCAGATCGATCTGCCCCACCAGCGTCCACGGGAATCCCGCCTTATCCACAATGTCCGCAAAAACTTCGTAGCGCCCTGCGGACATGTTCGGCAGATCCTCCACGAACGCTCCGCCTTCAGCGCGGTCCGGATGCAAATGCCACATGCGATCCATCCCCGGGGTGCTAATCAAAAACAGGTGCATTAAATGATGGTGGTCAGGAATCACGTCTTTCATTTCTACTTCTTTCGACCACTCGGGGTCCTGCCCCTTCGCGCGAATCACCAGCCGGTTTCGATTCAGGAGGTGCGTCTCGGCTACCGGCGGCTTGAAAAAGTTCACACCTCGTTTGTAGTTCGAAGCTTCCGCGCCCCACCACGCTTTGCCCAAATAAAGTATTCCCAACACGATCACGGCCGTAACGGCCATCACGATCCGCGCACGTCGCGCCTTTGCGGGCGACGGCGACTCGCCCGGCTCCAAACTTCCCTCACGAGAAGCCGCTCCGGCGATAAACACCAGCCCAATCGCGAGGAACACCATCAAGAGCCCGAGAATCCCTCCCAGGGATCGCTCCATCGGAAGCGTCCTCTGCGCAAACGCAGGCACGGGCACCGCAAGCTCTCCTTTCCCCTTGCTGCCCTCGACCGCAACGCGCACCTTCAGCGCACCAAATTCCATCAGCCACAAACTTCCCGTGAAGAACTGCGGATCTTGCTTTGACCTCTCCGCCACGTCCGGCGTTGGCGGCAAGTTCGACCCCGCCCCGCTCAACCGCATTGGCACAATCTCAATCCTTTGCACCTCGTTCGACGCGCTACGCACCTGAATCTCGGCGATTCCCGGAATCACCTGCGGCACTCGCACGGTCACATAAAGGTGATAAGGCCCCGCATTCCCCTCAAAAAACACATCTGGACTTCCCACATGCGCACTCACAGAAAGCGCCCCCACCAGAATGAGTACAAGAATCCCGAGCATCCGTCGATGCATGAATCTCCTCAATGCAATGAATGTTCCACGCAGGAATTCGAGCGCTCGAAACGAGAACCGCCCAACTCAGCGCTCACCTTCGCATCCGCCTCATCCAATCGCCCCAAGCCAATCCCAGCCGCGCCGTGATCACACTAAACACCAGCGCCAGCATCATCAGCGCCCAAAATCGACCGCGAGTCTCTACTCCTCTGAACTGGTACGGATCATAAAGAAAATTCGCGGGATCGAAATAGGCAAAATACGCCATCCCGAAAACCCGGTTCCGCGAACCCGGCGACATCAGAAAATTTGCAAACGGCCACTGCACCGCGAGAAAACTCAGAACAAAAGCTGGCCCCGTCACCGCCGCAATCTTCCATCTTCCCCACTGCCCAGTCCTGCGCCACACAAGATCAACCACAATCGCAGGCACAATCAGCAACAACGGAAACCGCAGCGGCACCAAATGCGTAATGTGTTGATACACCGGCCCCAACTTTGGCTCCGCCGGAAACAGCGGCAGGATCCACTCAAACGCCAACAAGATCGCCGTATAAATCCCCGCGACCGTCGTGCAGCCCCACCTCCACTGCGAACCCCACGCCGGGGCAATCAGCACTGCCGGAATGGCAATCGCCACCGCCAGGTAGCACGCCGCATTATGCATTTCCGTTGGCCAAGTACTGGCTGTCAGAATCGTTCCCAACTGCGCCACGCAACCCGCCCCAATAAAAAGTAAAAACGCCCTCAGCGTTCGGCGCACAATCTCGGACGCGCGGTTCATCAACCCCGCCATCAAAGCCATCAACCCAATCTTGATCGCCAACGAGCCCAACGAGAGAAGCGTATGCGGCGGGCTCACAATCTTCACGTCCAACCCATACGCGTTGTGCCACCAATTGTCGAACGGCGCGGACGTAAGCATCGCGATGCATCCCCAAACGGCGATGAACGTCCCAAGCGGCCCGCGGAATCCCCAAATCTTCACCGATGCGTCTTGCGTCCTCGCATCGCGTCCAAACGTCACCGTCAGAATCATGTAAGCGCAGGCGATTCCCACCAGCACACCAGTCATCTGAATCATGATGTGCGCCGGAGTCCAAAACGTGTCCCTCCCAATCGACATGTGCCACGAAATATCCCACGGCCCGCCGATCATCCCGCACACAACGCCCGCCACCATGCACCAAATCGTCCACGGCACGGACTGCACCTTCACGCCAATGCCTGCGCCAAGCCGCGCCGAAATCGGCGGTCTCGCAATATGTTGTCCAAAAGGAATCGATTGACCCATCGCTTCCAACTCCTCTACCGCCACCACCCGCTGCATTTTCGCTGCTGTGCCGCGAGTCTACACTGCACCGCCTTTTCTGCAAACCGGCTTCCGGCCCTGTAGCATCAACATCCTCGATGCTATGATAGACAATCCCCGCGCAAACCGCCGACCTAACCGTACATACGAGAACAGACTCGTTTGTTGACGAAGCCTAGAATCAAGTTAGCAAGCTTGCGCAGCCAAAGTACTTGGAACATTCGTCCCGCAACTTCGTACTACTTACTTAAGGCTCTGCCGCTCTTTGTCTCTGAATGGCACAGCCCTGGGGGCGTTCATGAAATCGTTCATCACCCATCTAAAGCAAGTCTTCCGCCGCCTTGCGCACGCTCCACTCTTTACCGCCATCACGCTTATCACGCTCGCTGCCGGAGTCGGCGGCAACACGGTGGTCTTCAGCGTCCTCGAGAGCGTCCTCCTCAAGCCTCTTCCCTATCCCAAGCCCAACGAACTCATCGGCGTCTGGCACACCGCCCCTGGCATCAACATCACCGATCTCAACATGGCGCCCTCCAACTACTTCATTTATCGCGAACAGAACCAAACTTTTCAGGACATTGGTGTCTACCAAGGGGATGCCGTCAGCATTACAGGCCTTGCCGAGCCCGAACGCCTTGACGCCCTCGAT
>Ga0207098_10513_pt1 | contig 11526 bp, 14 predicted proteins | sample Alteio_BWMinHeat_84_FD_153548 | JGI IMG/M metagenome (GOLD analysis project Ga0207098, IMG submission 153548) | Enriched cells from forest soil in Barre Woods Harvard Forest LTER site, Petersham, Massachusetts, United States -... | ecosystem: Environmental > Terrestrial > Soil > Temperate forest >...
CCCACCACCCTGACCAGTTTGATTATCAAATTCGCAACTAACCATGAAAACTCCGAAGCTTGACCTGAGCGAAACCGAAAAGATACTGCTGAAAAACGCGGGGATCAGGATAAAAGAAATCAGCGATTATGCTGCTGATGAACTGGCCGTTATTATTTGCGATACGGTAAAAAGAGCTAAAAGTATATTGGCGCTTATCGAGTTTCAATCGGTGCCTTCTGTTGGGCCTATATTCGCGCAGGATTTGGTTGACATGGGTTATTATAGCCTGGCGGAATTGAAAAATAAAGATGGTGCTACTTTACTGAATGAGCATGAGCGGTTGATTGGCGTGTGGACTGATCCTTGCGTTGAAGACCAGTTCAGACTGGTGGTTTACCATGCTAATAACCCTGGCAGCAAAAAACAATGGTGGAACTTTACTTGCGACAGGAAAGCATACCGGTCGGAAAACGGTTATCCGGATACGCGGCCGCAAAGAGCATGGCATCAGTTGAATAACTATCCTGATCCGGCAACAAGATAACCCAATAATAAACCAATGAGGCAGCATTTCAAACAACTATTCGACTACGATAAATGGGCGAACCAAAGCTTGTTGGAGCGGTTTGAAAAGCAGTTCCCGGTGAACCCGCGCATCTACCAGTTGTTTTCGCATATGCTATCGGCGCAGCGCGTGTGGCTCGACCGCTGCCTGGGTGTACCGCAAAGCGTGCAGATATGGGGCGAGCGCCTGCCTGACGAGATGAAAGAAGATGTGGAAAACTATAACCTGGGCTGGCTGGATTTTATCGATCAGCTGCATGCTCATGATTTTGAACGCATAGTAAATTACACTAATTCGAGAGGTGAAACCTTTGATAGTCAATTGACAGACATTATGATGCATGTGATTAATCATGGTACGCACCACCGCGGCGGGATTATGATGTTGATGAAGGAAGAAGGCTTTGCCCTGCCTTATCTTGATTTCATTGCCTTTGTGAGAGAATAATTCAATTTGCACATCCGGGCGTAACCTTTAACTTTGCGGCATCATGCTCAACCGGTCAGTAGCCATATTACTTATTGCTTTTACCCTATCGGCTAATTTTTCGAAGCTGTTTATTTACGCGGGCTACGAGATCAATAAAAACTATGTAGCTACTACCCTTTGCGAAAACCGCGATAAACCCTGGCTGCATTGCAATGGTAAATGCTACCTAATGAAAAAGATAAAGCAGGCCGAGGAAAAAGAAAGAAGCGAAGAGCGGCAGGCCGGCAAAAGTCTTTTCCAGGAAGCAGTTGTTGACGCTAAAACAACACTATTTAATTTCCATCCTAAATTATTGGCGGTTATCCCGATAACTGATTCAAAGTTTTATTTACCGCAACGCAGTACCGCTATCTTCCATCCGCCTAAAGCAGCATAATCCACAAGGTTCGTTTTAATTTACTGATAATCTGATATTTAAAAGCCATATCAGAATTAATAGTTTGTCTATTTATCAGTAATAGTTAAAGAGCCTCCCTCCTGTTTTTCAATCAAATTTTATTTGTTGCGATGTGCTTTGACAGCATCTATCCCGACAATCACATTTCTAAAATATTTTATGCACATCATAAAAAATATGGTGCTGGTATTTGCTCTTATTATTTCGGCAACAGCCCTCACCTATGCACAATATAATTACAAAGGCAAAGTAGTTGATCAAAATACGCGGCAGCCTATTGAATATGCCGCAGTAAAATCAACTGCCGGAAAAAGCACCGTAGCCGACAGATTCGGTAATTTTGAACTATCACTGCCGACAGATACCGTTAGCCTATTGGTATCCTTTATCGGCTATCAACCAGAGCAAATCACTTTAAAGGCAGGCGTTGAACGTACAATTATCGTTTTAACCCGCGGCGCAGTCGATCTGAAAGAAGTGATTATTTCGCCCGATCTGAACAATGCTTCATTCCATACCATCAGCGGGCTCGATCTTAACCTCAACCCGGTAAATTCCTCGCAGGATTTGCTGCGCCTTGTACCCGGCTTATTTATTGCCCAGCACATGGGCGGTGGTAAGGCTGAACAAATATTTCTGCGGGGATTTGATGCCGATCATGGCACCGATGTTAATATTTCGGTTGATGGCCTGCCTGTGAATATGGTATCGCATGCGCATGGCCAAGGTTACGCCGACATGCACTTCCTGATCCCGGAAACGGTGGATCATTACGACTTTGGTAAAGGCCCTTATTACAGCGCCTATGGTGATTTTACCACGGCCGGGTACGTAGCTTATACCACCAAAGACGCTCTTGATAAAAGCGTGATCCAACTGGAAGCCGGACGCTTTAATACGGAGCGCGTAATGGGTATGATTAACCTGTTAAGCGATAAGGCTAAACTGAACGGGCAAACTGCTTACATAGCCGGTGAGTACAATTATACCGACGGCCCTTTTCAGTTGGCAGAGCATTACAAGCGCCTTAACTTATTCGGTAAATACAATGTAGCGCTTGGCGCGAATAATAAATTAAGCATCAGCGCTTCAACATTCAGCAGCAGCTGGCGGGCATCGGGCGAGATACCCCGAAGGTTGATTGAAGACGGTACCATCAATCGTTTCGGAACGATAGACAGTTTGCAGGGCGGCAATACCAACCGCACCAATATCAGCGCGAAGCTGACATCTGACCTTAAAAATTTCACTTTAGAGAACCAGGTATACTATACCCGGTACAACTTCCTGTTGCATGTAAACAGCACTTTTTTTGCAGAAGACAGTATTAACGGCGATGCCGTAAGACAGAATGAGGCCCGCAACCTGCTTGGTTACAATGGCAAATTAAGTAACCGTAGCGCCCTAGGTAAATCGACGTTAACTTCGGTTGCAGGTATCGGCATTCGGGTAGACCGGACGTATAACAGCGAATTATCAAACACTATCGACCAGAACACGGTTTTACAATACGACCAGTTGGGTAACATCAGCGAAAGCAACGTTAATGGCTTTATTGATGAAAACCTGGAAAGCGGTAAATGGCTGTTTAACATCGGGGCGCGGATTGATTACCTGAATTTTAAGTATGATGATCAACTCAATCCGCAACTGCCTGATCGCAGTAATGTAATTATTAGTCCGAAGGTGAATATCCAGTTTACGCCCAATAATCAGCTACAGCTTTATGTAAAGGCGGGCAAAGGGTTCCATTCGAATGACGCCAGGGCGGTGATATTTAACAATGGATTGGAAACGCTTCCGGCGGCGTATGGCACCGACCTCGGTCTGAACTGGAAGCCCATTCCGCATTTGTACATTAACGCGGCTTTGTGGTATTTGTATTTACAGCAGGAGTTTATTTATACCGATGACGGCGGCGTAGAGCCCGGCGGCAGAACACAGCGCAAAGGCCTCGACCTATCGGCGCGTTACCAGCTCAACAAATGGCTGTTTGCCAACCTGAATGTTAATTTAGCCCGCCCGCGGATGATTGACAGTCTGAATGGCAACAACTACCTGCCGCTTGCGCCGACGTTTACCAGCACAGGAGGATTCGATTTTAAATTTGCCAACGGCATTAACGGCGGCATCAGCTACCGGTATATGTACAAACGCCCCGGTAACAGCGATTATTCGCTGACAGCTAACGGCTACTTTGTTACCGATATGACGCTAAACTATACCAAACGCCGTTACGAAGTTGGCATGGCGATAGAAAATTTACTAAATACCCAGTGGGATGAATATTCGGTGGAGGAAGTGACCCGGCTGCGCAACGAAGCAGCCCCGGTTGACGGCATGAGCATTACGCCCGGAACTCCTTTTTTTGTAAAATTGAAGATGGCCTTTTTCTTTTAACTGAACTAAATGATACCTTCGGGGGAGTAATTGCCCGGAGGTTTATAAACTAATAATCACAATTAAAAACCATGAACAAAGTATATTATACCCTATTGATTTTATCGCTTGCGCTGACTGCCTGCACCGATAGTAACAAAAACCAGGAAACAGCTTTACAGAAAGATGTTTTAAACATTCACGAAAAGGTAATGGCCGACGACGAGCTGGCGATGATCAATAAAATGAAACTGGATACGCTGATACAAAAAGCCATCAGCCTTAAAACAGATTCGTCGGAAGTAAAAGCATTGCGGGAAAAGCTGAACCAGGCTGATGAAGCTATGAGCGACTGGATGAAAAAATTCAACCCTGATTATTCGGGCAAGAGCCACGATGAAATTGTAAAATACCTTACCGATCAAAAAACCAAGGTAAACGAGGTTGACGCGATGTTAATTAACGCGACTAAAGAATCATCGGAATACCTGGCAAAAATTAAAAAATAAGATGAAAAGAATATTCTACTGCCTGGCCGGCCTGGTTTTGTTTACTGCCTGCCACCATGCCGATCCAACGTTACCTATCTATGGCAAGCGCGAGCTGGTTACCAAAACGGTGAACGGTAAATCGGAAGAAGATACCGTTTACGCAACCATCCCGGCTTTTAGCTTTGTAAATCAGTATGGCAAAACCATCACCGATAAGGATCTGGATGGGAAAATTTATGTAACTGATTTCTTTTTCACCAGTTGCCCGTCTATCTGCCCTGGCATGCAGCGCAATATGCTTACGGTTTACAACGAGTTTAAAACTGACCCGAATGTTAAAATACTATCGCATACCATCGACCCGAAGCATGATACCGTAGCTGTTTTAAAGCAATATGCTGATAAATTGGGGCTAAGCGGCGATTCGTGGTGGCTGCTGTACGGCAAAAAGGAAGATATTTATGATATTGCCGAAAAGCATTACCTGGTTTCTGTTGACGCGCAGGGCAACGGCGGGTTTATTCACCAGGGTTGGTTTGTGCTGGTAGATAAGCAGAAACGCATCCGCGGAAGCTACGACGGAACGGATATGAAACAGGTTAACCAGCTGGTTACCGACATGCATACGCTGGAGAAAGAGAGCGGTGAATAGTTGGATGGTGAGTGGTCAGAAGTGAGTGGTGAGTTTTTAGACCGGAAGTCGGAAAGTCAGGAAGACCGAAGATTGACATTTAATTAAGTGATGAAAATTAAGTTAGTGTTATTACTTTTTGCTGCGGGATGTATCGCCATCATAATTACCTCCTGCCAAAGTGAAGGTGAGCAGATGTATAACCGCTATTACACCACGGGCACTTTATTGTATCGCAGTCATTGCGAAAATTGCCACGGTGTTAACGGCGAGGGGTTGAACGATTTGATCCCTTCTTTTCACGATTCGGTTTACCTGCGTAAAAACCTGGGAAATTTGCCCTGCTTTATTAAATACGGTTTAAAAGCGCAGATAACTGTCGGTAACAAAACCTTCACCGGCCAGCAGATGCCGGCACAGGGTAATTTAACGTCTATCGAAATTGCCGAAGTGCTCACTTACGTAACCAACTCGTTCGGTAATAAAATTGGGCTGATTGATGCGCCAAAGGTTAATAATGATCTGGCGAAGTGTGATGGAGAGTAAGCTCACGTAAAGGCGCTAAGACGCAAAGTATTTATCGGCTATAGACCTTAGCGGCTTACGCGGCTTTGCGTGATTTATCGAAATTGAACAATAATTTAAACTTGTTTATCATCGCGGCTAACATTTATTTATCATATTTGTTACAGACAAAAATCAAACAGCTTATATAAAAATACTACACTTATGCAGGAATTAGACGCATCTGTTCAACAGAAAGTAAACACATGGTTAAACGGCAGCTATGATGCCGATGTTAAACAGCAAATACAAAAACTACTGGATGATAAAGCCTATACCGAGCTAACCGACGCCTTTTACCGCGACCTGGAGTTTGGTACCGGCGGCTTGCGCGGAACGATGGGTCCGGGCTCCAACCGCATCAATAAATACACCATTGGCGCAGCTACACAGGGGTTGGCTAATCATTTATTAAAAAGCTATCCCGGCGAAAAAATAAAAGTGGCCATAGCGCACGACAGCCGTAATAATTCGGATGTGTTTGCGGGTATTACTGCCGATGTGTTTTCGGCTAACGGTATTCATGTTTACTTTTTTAAGGCATTGCGCCCTACTCCTGAGCTTTCGTTCGCTATCCGCCATTTGGGCTGCAAAAGCGGCGTAATGCTAACGGCATCGCATAACCCAAAAGAATACAATGGTTATAAAGCTTACGGCGCCGACGGCGGTCAGTTTGTATCGCCTGAAGATAAAGCTGTAATGAGCGAAGTTGCTGAAGTGAGCAATGTGGACGATATTAAATTTAATCGCGTTGATGCCAATATTGAGCTGATAGGCGAAGAAATAGACAAGCTTTATCTGGATGCGATCACTACCCTATCGGTATCGCCGGAAGCTATCAAACGCCAGAAAGACCTTAAAATAGTTTATTCGCCTATCCACGGTACGGGTATTACCCTGATGCCTGGCGCTTTAAAGCAATTCGGTTTTGAAAATGTGATTATTGTTGAAGAGCAAGCCACACCGGATGGTAATTTCCCGACAGTAGTTTATCCTAACCCCGAAGAAAAAGAAGCATTGACCCTGGCTATGAAAAAGGCCAAGGACATTGATGCCGACCTTGTACTGGCTACCGACCCGGATGCCGACCGTGTAGGTATTGCCGTAAAAGATACCAGCGGCGAGTGGATACTGCTTAACGGCAACCAGACCGGCAGCTTACTGATCAATTACCTGCTTACCGCCTGGCAGCAAAAAGGCAAGCTGGATGGCAAGCAATATATTGTTAAAACTATTGTAACCAGTAACCTTATCGAAGCTATTGCCAAAGCCAAAAACGTAAAATACTTTAATACCCTTACGGGATTTAAATACATCGGCGAGCTGATGACCCAGCTGGAAGGTAAGGAAACCTTTATCGGCGGCGGCGAAGAAAGCTACGGCTACCTGATCGGCGAGTTTGTGCGCGATAAGGATGCCATTGTTTCGGGCGCGTTTATTGCCGAGATGACGGCTTTCTATAAAGATAAAGGCAGCAGCTTATTTGAGGCATTGATTGAGATGTACCTTGAGTACGGTTTCTACAAAGAAACACTGATCTCGATCACCAAAAAGGGTAAAACCGGCGCCGAAGAGATTAAAGCCATGATGGAGCAATACCGCGAAAACCCGCCAAAAACCTTAGGCGGCGCTAAAGTAGTTGCCCTGAAAGATTACGAGAACCGGGTAGAAACCGACCTGAACAGCGGTAAAATTACGCCAATCGATCTGCCAAAATCAGACGTATTACAATTCATCACCGAAGACGGCAGCATTATTTCGGCACGCCCGTCGGGTACCGAACCGAAGATCAAGTTCTACTGCTCGGTAAACACCAAATTGGCCAGCAAAGACGCTTACGAGGCGACCAATAAGCAGTTGGATGAGAAGATCGCGGGGATAATGAAGGATTTGGGGGTTTGATGGTGAGTGGTCAGTAGTGAGTTGTGAGTTTTTAGTCCGGAAGACAGGAAGTCGGAAAGTCCGGAAGATTAATATTTGATAGAATGCTCAATCGGGAGGTTGGGCATTTTTTGTATCTTCAATATTATTATAACCTAATTAATAAATGAACAGGCTTATATTGATTGGCAATGGTTTTGATTTAGCGCATGGCTTGAAGACAAGTTACAATGACTTTATATACTGGTATTTAAGAGAAAGTTTCATTAAGGCCTATACAAAGAGAGAATATGAAGATGGTCTTATAAGTATGAAAACTATAGCTGGTTTTTATGAAATGCATAATGGAATAAATACACCGGATGACTATTTTGATTTTTTGTATAAAAACAACATTAAAGAGCTTATCTATAACAAAGACGTGTATGTGCAGAATAAAGTCTGGCACCCATTTTTTGATTTCAAACTAAAATCCAAGTTTTTCGAGAAGTTAATTATTTCATGCATTGACTGCAACTGGGTTGATATCGAAAATGAGTTTTATGGGGAATTAAAAAAGATTTTAAATCATGACAAAGAGCACGAAAAAAAGGATTTGTTAACAACACTTAATTACGCTCTAAAAGTGCTAATTGATTATTTGGAGTCTTATTTAGCCACAATTTCGGTACAAGAATTGGTCGATAGATATCGTATCATTTTGCAATCTTCGATCGACATATCCGACATCGTGGAATCCGAATTACGCATTACGCAATTACCTCGAAATAACCTAATTCTTAATTTTAATTACACCGCTACAATTAAATCATATTTACCACACGAGAATTTCAGAATTAACAACATACATGGACAAATTGGTGATTCAAAGAACAGAATGATATTCGGTTTTGGAGACGAATTAGATGAAAATTATCTCAAAATGGAAATGGAAACAACCAAAGGATTTTTCGAATACATTAAATCTTTCTGGTACTTTAAAACATCGAACTATCACGATCTGATACGTTATATCGATTCCGACGAGTTTCAAGTTTTTATATTAGGTCATTCCTGCGGATTATCAGACAGAACAATGCTTAATATGATTTTCGAACATCCAAATTGTAAGTCAATTAAAATCTATTACTATGTTGATAAACAAGGAAATAATAACTTTACAGCTTTAACTCAAGAAATATCGAGACATTTTAAGAACAAAGGCGATATGAGAAGAAAGATAGTGCCATTTGATAAATCAGAGCCTATGCCTCAAGTTAAAATATGATATTATGATTTTAGAATGTCCAATATGTGTGATGAGTTTTGAGGGTGAGATATTACATGATTATATCTCTGAAAACCCACATGACTGGGTAGAAGCCTATAAATATACATTATCAAAATGCCCAAAGTGTGAAAGTCCTATTTTTTTAGAACAAGAAAGAGAAGTTGATTTTGATATTGTATATTGGGGTACTCCCAAAACTCTTTATCCACAAATTGACTTTCATATCAATCCGGTAATTCCTGATAAGATTAGAGAATCTTTATTAGAATCGATTCAATGTTATAAAGCCAAATCATACACCGCAACTACAATTATGTGTCGACGTGTGATAGAAGGATTTTGTATTACCAAAGGAGTTAAAGGACGCGACCTTAAGTCATCTATAGAGAAGTTGAAGAAAGAGGGAATCATAAATGAACAATTATATGAATGGGCGAATGAATTACGGCTTTTAGGAAATGAAGCCGCTCATAACATAGATGTGAAGTTTTCAGCAACTGATGCAAGGGATACATTGGATTTCACTATTGCAATACTTGATTTCTCATATTCATTCAAAGACAAATTTGAAAAATTCAAGCAGAGAATGCAAACAAACAGAAACACTCAGCAGGGAGAAGCATAAATTTTTCGCTGTATTAGCACTTAAATTTCGCCCAATTTTTCGTATATTTAAAACAGCGCAAGGCTATTTTTAGAATAGAAGCAAGACAAAAAAGTGTGTGAAAAATTCTTACAATTTCCCCCTCTTGATTAAAGTGGCAGTTTTAGTGGCAGTTAACCAAAAAAGAGCTCTGAAAATACCCACTTTTATCCCCCCTATTTTAGTAACAAGTAGTTAGTATCAAGTAATAAGACAAGAACACATAGGTATACCTATGTGGTACCGATGAATACCGATGTGGTACCTATGTATTTTTTGAGGTAAAAATTAAAAAATGCCCTTGGATCGATATAAATGCGGATATGGTAAAAAAGTTTGTGAAAAATACCGAAGAATACCTATGTTTTGAGCTGGAAGCTAAAAGCATAAAGCCGAAAGCGAAAGATTATTTGAAATACTCTAAAACAATTCTTTCGACGAGCCTATTAAAGTCAGCAGCTCTTGTTTGGGCGGTGTTTCCAAACCGTGCTCCTTAAGCTGCTGCTGAAAGTAAATGAAGGATGGCAGCTCGTTCATTAGTTTCTGCGCTTCTTCGGTTTCCTGGAAAGCGGTGTGGATAAACGTTTGCCCGTCCGGACTTAAGCAGCAGTGATACATGATACCCGGCGAGTTTAGTTTTCGCAGGTCGGCCATTACAGCTTTTATATTGGTTTGATTTTGTGATACAAAATCGGCCTTGGCGGTGTAAGTTACTTTTACGATTCTCATGATTTTTCTGATTATTTGGCGTTCATAATTATTTCTGCTTCTTTTTTTAAATTAGCGGCAAATTGCTCGAACGACTGATCAAAAGACGGGATCATGCCGGCATATAACGGAAACATAAATCCGCCTATCTTTTCGGTCATGTTAAATATTACCGAGTTGTCTCCGGTTTTGGTAAGGGTGTAGGTGCGTGCTCCCTGTCCATCACCCCAAACCAGTTTTTGTTCGGGTATAAACTCCTTTACTTTGAGTTTAAATGTTCGTTTCGCATCCAGGGTCGATTTTAGTTTGATCTTTTCGCCCGGGGCAATGTTTCCCTCGATTGACGTTACGGTCGAGTTCCAGCGTGGATAATCTGCTGCTTTGGTAAGCAGCGCCCATACAATAGCCGCGTTGGCGTTAATGGTAGTACTTACCGATGTTTGTCGGCTAAAGGTTGTTTTTACGGTGGTGGCCTTACCGTTTTGGGCCATTGCGGATGCTGACATAAGGATAAATGTGGTTAAAAGGGTAATAAAAGTTTTCATTTTGTTGGTTCTGTACGCTTTTGACGAACAGGCCAAACAAAACGATAGGCTTAATCAATACTTTTTTCCAAATATTTTTCCATTACTTGCCTGTTATGATGTAAATGATGCTGTTGCAGTTCAGCCGCTTTGGATTCGAAGGGATCAATTTCCTTCAATATCGACATGCGAAGATCAAATAATCGTTCTTTATCCCCTTTTTCAGCTTCACGAGCCATCTCAATTTTAACGAGCTCTTCCTGTATTTTTTGTTTCGGATTGAATACCGCGTTGAGTTCAGAGCATTGATCGCAAACGCCTTGCTTATTGATCAATGCACAGCGCCCGTCGAAAATACTGATCATCTTACTACGGCCGGTATGCAGGTAGTATTTCACCATCGCTTCGGTGGTGCTCAATATAATGGCCGTTTCGGATACTTTAAAATCATAAACCTCTTTTAAAAAGATACAGAGCTGCTGCTCCAGCGGTAACGATTTTGAAATACAGGTAAAACAAAACGCAATATGTTCTTTTACTTCAAACTGCCCTTGCGGTGACGTCGCATGGATGTGCATCGCCTCCTGAAAAAACTCATGATGTGTTAATGCCGCTTCGCGGGCTATATCGGTAACATCTTCAACCCAGCGTTTTTGTGCACGCAGGTTATCCTTAGCCAGGTTAGACGCTATGCTAAACAACCAGGTTTTTAAAGATGAATCGCCGCGAAAGGTATCAAGTTTATTTAACGCCCGGATATAAGTATCCTGAACAATATCTTCAGCATCGGGAACGCTGGCAGTTATACGCAACAGGTACGATTTCAATTGCCCCCGTAATACGGGCAAATTCCTGATTAAATACTTCTGTTGTCATACAAATGGGGTGGCTTAAAAGGCATTTAAAGGTAAGTATTTATAAGTAGATACCACACGTATATTTACTCATTGCTCATTGTAAAACCCTTGATATTCCGTAAATTCGTTTACCTTACTTTATCGC
>Ga0207098_10515_pt1 | contig 11519 bp, 11 predicted proteins | sample Alteio_BWMinHeat_84_FD_153548 | JGI IMG/M metagenome (GOLD analysis project Ga0207098, IMG submission 153548) | Enriched cells from forest soil in Barre Woods Harvard Forest LTER site, Petersham, Massachusetts, United States -... | ecosystem: Environmental > Terrestrial > Soil > Temperate forest >...
TCAGATTATTCAGATACTTCGACGAGCGCAGCCTTGTGCGTCCTGGTAGCGGGCCGTCGTTCTTCATTTCGCGCACCGCGCGATGGGAGGCGGCATAGCCGTCCAAGGTAATCGTCTGCGGCGGCCGCCCTTCATACCGGATTGCTTTATGAAAGAACGCCTTCGCTGCGGATACGTCGCGTGTCCTGCTGAGCCTGAACTCGATCGTCTGTCCACACTTGTCTACCGCTCGATAGAGATAGGTCCATTGGCCGCGTACCTTGATACGTCTCATCAACTCGCCAGGAGCGACCGGCTGGTCGGCCGAAACGATTCCAGCGTTTAATAAACTCTGGCGCATACCGCTGCATCCAACGCAGGATAGTGGTATGAGCAAGATGCAGTCCGCGCTCAGACATCATCTCGGCCAAATCGCTGAAGCTGAGCTTGTAACGCAAATACGACCGCACGCAAAGGATGATCACCTCGCGATCGAAGTGCCGCCCTCGAAACAACTCCTCAATGTTGTTCAGTTCGCTCACCGTCGGCCCTCAACTATTCACGACCACTGTGCCCGACGGGCCGGGGCCGTTTGCGCCAGAGCCAATTTCGCTACGTTCGGCTTATTCGCGAACTCCACTCCGACCCTTCTTCTAGCGGTATCGATTGAAAAACTGTTGCGCCACCTGCAGACAGAACGGCGGCTCCAGTAGTCCGTGATATGCCAGGTTGTAGGTAGTGGGATCGAGGATGTTGCTATACTTCGCCTGAATCTCGTCATCGACATCGTGGATTGAAACGTTGGTCAGTCCGCAGCTGATGAAGCCGCTATAAGCGGTCTGAGCGTTGATGGCGAAATTCACGGTCGGATCGCCGGAGCTTCCGCAGAGCGTGATCGGCGCGATCGGGCTCCAATCGAGCGTATTCTGCTTGGCTCCGTCAAGAACTACGGCGTTGTTGGGATTGTTCCCGAGGCCTGTAATGTATGCCGCCTGAAACATCGCAGCCTGGGCTTGAGCGGGCGTGCCGCCGGGCAACATTTCGTTCACCGTCGCGGTGGGAAGCAGCGTGGGAAACAAATCGGCGATAAAGCCGGCATAGGCGGGTTGGAAGACGTCCGAGGTCGCAGCGTACGCGTTACTGAAGATCTTTTGATAGGAAGCGATCTGGAATGGCACAATCGACTGCACGCCGTTGATTGGATTCTTCGCCCCACCGACCAGGGCTCCGGAAATATTGTAGGGTCCAGCCAAATCGGCGGCCGCCACCACATCGAATTCTCTCGTCGACGCCTGCTCGATCTCGCGCTGGGTCGCCATGGAAGCCTGTCCACCCTGCGAATACCCCGATAACATGACCTTGTTGTTCAGCTTCAATCCAAGTGCCGGACCGGCCTCCCGCGCGGCGCGGATGGAATCGATGATCGAACTCGCTTCTGTGAGCGCGTGCGTGTAGGGGTGATGGGGATAGCTGGATTGAGCGTAGCCGAGGAAATCAGTCGCCACGACCGCATAACCTTGGGCGGCGAAAAACATCATCAACAGCTGTGTCGACGGATTCGTCAAGTCGGCGTTGGCCTGCATTTTTCCATCATCGTGGCCCGACCGAATGCAATCAGCGGATATGGGCCGGGACAATTCGGTCCGCTCTGAACCAGAACGGCGGCGGATGCATCGGTCATCTCTCCGGGTTGAACTCCGGAGGTCGTGTACACAATCTGCGCGACCGTCACATTGCATCGCGCAGCTCCCGGTAGCCCGACCAGATGAGACAGCTCTGTAAGATCATCTAGGTCTGTCGCGGTGTCTGTGCCGACAACCGTAGGAGTGCTGAGCAGCTTTCCGTACGGACTTGGATCAACTCCCGCACATCCCGTGAGCATTACGATGAATACCATCGCGATTCCATACTGGCAGAGCTTCATTGTCCACCTCGATTGTTATCTTGGAAGATGCCTCAGCGTCACTGAGATGTGTAAGCATTGATCCGGTCTACGACATTCTGTTCAAGGTTGCGAAAAAGAAGCTGCGGCCATAGTTATGAAAGGAATCGCCCCTTTCCAATCGGCTACAGCGTCTTACGCGTCTTGGGGCCACGACGAACGGCCCAGGCATCGCGACGGGGATAACATCAGCAGAAACAGCAAATCGCTTTAATCGCGCCGGTTGAGGCCATAAAACATCGTCCGCGCCGACTCGACGAGTTCTGGACAACAAAACTATCTTCCACGACCGTTGGCCTCGACATCGCCATAGGAAGCCGCCGCCTTCTCCGCGGACGGTGCCACACAGGTGAAACTGGCAGCGCTGTCGATTTCTCCGGTGCCGGCATACCGCGCATACTGTGGATAAGGGCACAGCGGACGCGTTCGGTTCAGCGGCAACAGGGTCGCTGTCTGGCTGGCATTGGAGTTGGCGGCCAGCATGGACTCGGGGGCCATTGCCGTTTCCACCCAAGTCACGATTGCTGTGAGCGGGTCGAAGCTGTCGAGAGTGTGGTATCCGCCGGAGCAGTGATTCATGCCCGGAACCAAAAACAAGCGGGCGAAACCCGCCGTGCCGGAACCATATCTGGAAGTTAGGCTGTCGTAGTAGTTCACGGTATCGTACATCGAGAATACGGGATCGCTTTCGCCGTGATAGTAGATGATCTTCCCGTTGTTACGCTTGCATGTGTCCAGGTTGGTCGATGTAGCTTCCATGTAATTCACCGCCGATTGTTTGTAGGTGGAATCGGCAGCGCTGACCATGGTTTCCATATCGTCCATCGGTACCATGAAAATATTTAGTGCAGGATTGGGTGGCGATGAGAAGAGGTACATCATCGACGTTGCGCCCTGCGTCAGGTTCTGGGCGACAAGGGGGATGGGTCCCGGCAAGGTGATGCTTATCGTCCACATCATCCATTTGGGATCGGGGATTCCCACGTCGTGGGGCCAAGCGGAGTAGAGCTGATTGCCTTGGGAATCTCTGGGTCCGGCAAACACGTTCTGCATCGCTGTGATTTGCGCGGGCAACAAACAGGTCGGAGTCTTGGTCGAGGTCGGGCACTGGAATGTGCTCATGATGGTCGGATCAAATCGCTTTCTGCAAGCAGTGGTATTGAAGATAATGCCGTCAGCGACTCCATCCAGCGTGTCACACTGGGCAAGCACAAGTTGTCCCAAAAGATTCAAATCCGCCGAGCTCATCCGGAACAAGATTCGGATTTCCATTGGGCCCAGAGGTATTGCTGCCGGGGACAACGGCCTCAGCGGCGTTGGCTAATTGCTGCGAATCCCATACCTCGGCAATCGCGGCATGAGGAAGCCGGCAACCCGGATCTCCAGCGACTATATGCCGTCAAACATGTTGCCCCATTGCTCGCTGGCAATCATCGCTTCGCGTCCGCCGTTGGAGCAGCCGACGTAGTACGAATAGACCGGATTTATGCCGAAGAACGCCGCCAGAATCGACTTGGCAATGGGGGGGACGGTCCCCGTCTGCTGAGAACCGTAGTCGTCACGGGCTTGCGGATCGTATCCAAAGCCGTTGTTCTGGTTTCCTGCCGTGTCCTCGATGCCGCCAAGAGCATCAAGGATACCGACGTGACCTGAATCCTGCATAATTACGGCGAAACCTCGATAGAGAGCCGGCTGGTATGCATTACCACCACCTAAGGGAGCGCCGACCGCCGTACTCACCACACCGTCGTTTCCGCTGCCACCTGTGAAATAGAAATCGCCATTCCAAGCGGTGGTCGGCATTCTGAGTTCGAAGTGAATACCGTAATCCGCGGTCGGCGCCAGAACATTATCCAAGACGCCGTACATATTCATGACCGGCGCAGGGTAGCCGGTGCGGGCGCCGATAATGCCTTGAACCAGGCAGTGCGGCATGATGTACCTTCGCCTGGCCGTGCTGGTCGCGCTGTTCAATCGTCAATTGATGGTGGTCCTCATCGGTCCGTTCCTCATGCTGGCGGCCCTGGCTATCGGCATCGGCTGGCTCTGGACGCGCGTTCCCGACGATAGCGCTCATGACGCGGAGCCGGAATATGAGCCCAGAAACCCCCTCGAGTTGCTGACGGCATTTCTGTTTGTCCTGCTCTTCATGGCCATGCTCGTGGCAACGCAATTGGCCCTGACCTACCTCGGAAAGGCCGGAATCAATATCCTGGGGGGAATAATGGGCCTGGTCGATGTCGACCCGTTCGTCAGGGGAATAACGCAGGCTACCGGAATAGTCGCCTCTGTGAAGATCGCAGTGGTGGCCACCGTCATTGCAGCCGCCAGCAATAACGTCGCTAAGGGTTTCTACGCTTTCACGCTCAGCGACCGCCGGACCGGCATTCAGGCCCTCGCATTGCTATCAGCTCTTGCCGCCTTCGGCCTGATTCCAATTTTCTGGCTTGCATCCTGAGTCGGACAAGCGCCTGCGGCTTCGTCTCACCGGTCATACTGTGCAACTATGAGCGAGCGTGGAGTCGACGGCCAATAAATACCTAGCCCGTTTCGCGTCAACTTGATCCGGGTAGCGCTAAACCTCTCTCGGCGAATACCATTCACTTTAGTCACTACATTAGAAGTCGCGCCAGCGATCGGAGTGCCGGCCTAAATATCTCCCCGGTTTTTGCCGATGAGAAGTAGTACCGGTGGGAAAGAGGATCTAGCGCTTTCAGCGATTCGGGGCAATCAGAGTCTGTGGCCAGTTTTCCATTATGTAGCCTCAGGGCGCATTTCTGCGTTGCTATATGGCGCCATCAAGGGATCCGCGAAAGGCCGTAGTGAACGATCAAGCTGAAGCATATCGATCCGCTTTAATTGAAAGCTCTGAAGACCTCATCTGGGCAGTGGATCTGGATTGCCGGCTAGCCGCCTTCAATCGCGCATTTCGCAAGTACATCGAACTCGCGTTTGGCGTCGACCTATCGGTCGGCATGCCCCTTCACAACCTGCTGCCCGCGGAAAGTGCGGCCCGGTGGTCTCAATCCTATGAGCGCGCCCGGTTGGAAGGCAGTTTCCGCATGGAGTGTTCCCTGGTGGCGGGCAGCACATTGGAATTCACCTTCAAGCCCATTGTGGTAAATGGTGAATCCATCGGCACGTCTGTTTTGGGCAAGGAAATCGCAGATCGAAAACACGCCGTCGGGCAATCGCCTGAGAGCGACGCGAACTTTCGCAGGTTCTTTGAGGAAAACAGTTCCGTCATGCTGTTGGTGGAGCCGTCAGGTGGAGAAATTGTCGCCGCCAATCGCGCTGCATCCGCCTATTACGGCCTCCCCCAGGAAAAACTCATTGGACTCCCCACAAGAGAGATAAGCACTTCCCCTCCTGAGAGAGTTGAACGGAACATGCTGCTGGCGCTTCGCGGGAAATGCAGCGTCTTCAGCTATCGAATTCGGCTCGCCAACGGTGAAGAACGAGATGTGGAGACCCACACCTCGCCCTGCGACATTGACGGCAGGCCGCTCCTCTTTGCAATCGTGCACGACGTTACCGAGCGCAAGCGATTTGAATTGGCACTTGAAGAAGCTAGAGAAAAGTACCTTGACATTTTCGATGGCGCGCAGGAAGGAATGTTTCAGACCACGATTGATGGCCAGGTCCTGACTGTGAATGCGGCGCTGGCCAGGATGCTGGGATATGAATCGCCGGATGACGTCCAAAATTCAGTCAAGGACCTCTCTCATGATGTTTGGGAAGACCCCGATGAGCGGTCCAGGTACCTGAAGAGTCTTCCAGCCAACGGGGCGGTTCAGGGATACCAGTGCCGTTTCAAGCGCAAGGACGGGACCACTGTGTGGGTCTCGGTCAACAGCCGTATAGTCTTCACGACAGATGGGCAGGCGCCATTCCACGAAGGATTCCTCACCGACATCACAGACCACAAGAGGGCTGAGCAATCACTTCGTGAGATCGCGGAATCTCTTGAAGAAGCGCAGAGGATCGGGGGCCTCGGCAGCTATGTCCTCGACCTTGCCGCCGGGGTGTGGACAAGTTCGGATGCTCTGGATGAACTCTTCGGCATCGACAAGGACTACGCTCGAACCGTATCCGGGTGGTTGGCGTTCATTCATTCCGATGACCGCATGATGATGGCTGCTTATGTGGCTGAAGTGATATCTGGAGAAGTCACGCAATTCGATAAGGAATATCGCATTATCCGGCACACAGACCAGGCAGAACGATGGGTCCACGGATTGGGCAGAATTGAATTCGATGTCCAGGGAGATCCCCGCATCCTGCGTGGCGTTATCAAAGACATCACCGCGCGCAGGCAAGGGGAGATCGCACTCCGCGAAAACGAGCAGCGCTTTCGCGGGTCCTTTGAGCAGGCTGCGGTTGGTATGCTCCACACCTCGCTCGAGGGAAAGATTATGCGGGCCAATGCAAAGTTCGCCGAGATCATTGGCTACGCCCCTGATGAGATTGCCGGAATATCGTTTCAACAGATCACCTTCCGCGACGATCTGGACAGGAGCAATGCGAGTCTACAACGCATGACGGCAGGGTTGGCTGATGTTACACCGCCGTCGGTTTGGGAGAAACGCTACATCCGTAGGGATGGTAGTCTTACCTGGGTCAAACTGACCATTTCCATTCAACGCGACGGGGAAGGTCGTGCGCTTCACTACATCACCGTCGTCGAAGACATCAACAAACGGAAAGCAGCAGAGGCGAGCTTGTCCAAGGCCCAGGAAGCCCTGCGGTTGAGCGAAGTGCGCTATCGCACTGTATTCCAAACCAGCCTTGATTGCGTCACCATCAAGACCCTCACCGATGGAAGATTCATCGATGTGAATGGGCCATTTCTCAAACTCATGGGCTTCGAATATGAGGAGGTCATTGGACGAACTTCGCTCGAACTCGACTTCTGGGCGGACCCTCGGAGTCGGGACGGTATGGCCCAACTCTTGCGCAGGGACTCAAGCTTTCAAGATTTTGAGACCCAATACAAGAAACGGAACGGGGAAATATTCTGGGTACGAATTTCCGCATCCAAAATTGATATTGACGGCACTCCCTGCATACTGAGCGTCATGCGAGATATTTCTTACGCCAAAGCGGCTGAAGAAGAAATATGGAATCTCGCCTTCTACGACCCGTTAACACACCTTCCCAATCGTCGCTTGTTGTTGGATCGCTTGCGCCAGGCCCTCGCCGCAACCACGCGAACGGAACGCAATCGCGCGCTGCTCTTCGTCGATCTCGATGACTTCAAGACCTTGAACGACACCCTCGGCCACCAAACCGGTGACCGATTGCTGCAGGAAGTCGCGGCCCGTCTTTCCAAATCAGTTCGCGAATGCGACACCGTGGCAAGATTGGGCGGCGATGAGTTTGTGGTGATGCTCGAAGGGCTGAGCATTCTGCCCGACGAGGCCGCAACTCAGGCTGAGGTTGTCGGCAGGAACATACTTTCCGCGATCGACCAACCGTATTGGCTCGATGGTCACGAGTGCCTTAGCACCTCAAGCGTGGGTATTACCGTGTTTGGCCAGAAATCAGAAAGCGCAGATGCCATACTGCAACAGGCCGATATCGCCATGTATCAGGCCAAAGCAGCTGGTCGAAATACCATGCGCTTCTTCGCTCCCGCCTTGCAGACCGCTGTCCATGCCCGTGTGGAAATGGAGGTGGAACTCCGCCAGGCCCTGAAGGCCGACCAATTTGTGCTCCACTATCAGCCGCAGGTCGACGCCGCGGGCTTGATTGGCGCAGAGGCGCTGATCCGTTGGAAGCATCCGAGAAGGCACAGCCTCGTGATGCCGGGCAAGTTTATCCCCATAGCCGAGCAATCCGGTCTGATCTTGCCTTTGGGTGACTGGATCCTTGAGACTGCCGCCACACAGATTGCGGCTTGGCAAGGTCGTAGTCAGACCGCAAATATCTCAATTTCGGTGAATATTAGCGCACTGCAGTTCCGCCAGCCAGAATTCGTCGACCAGGTGTTGATGGCGCTTCACCGCGCCGGGGCAAATCCTCAGAACCTCAAGCTCGAACTGACCGAGAGCATGCTGGTGGACAACATCGAGGATGTGATCTCCAAGATCACTAACCTCAAATCCTATGGTATTGGCTTCTCTCTTGACGACTTCGGCACTGGGTACTCTTCTTTGTCCTACTTGAAGCGACTTCCCTTGGACCAATTAAAGATTGACCGCTCTTTCGTCCGGGATATTGTCGAGAACCTTGGTAGCCGCGCCATTGCTCAGTCGATCATTTCCCTGGGAAGGGCATTGTGTCTGGGGGTCATTGCCGAAGGTGTCGAAACTGAAGAACAGCGGAACTGTTTGATTCAACTCGGTTGCCACACATTCCAGGGCTACCTGTTTAGCTGTCCGCTCCCATTGGAGGAGTTCGAGCTACTTTTGCCCGTGCTCAGTCAGGTCAACAACGAAATTGCGGCAAAGACATTGATTCAGACTTAGGTTCGTGTCGTGGGAAAGGCGGAGATGTCGTTAGCAAGTGCAAATGTCCGGTTTTCTAAGCAAGTAAGTGTCCGGTTTGGTCAAAAATATACTTAGCCAGTTGTCGTCGTCGCGTCTTTCCCACTGCTCCAGCTATCGCCGAGATCATAGGTATAGATAGGCTTGGCACCACTCCTTTGCGGCACGTCGGAAGGACGCACTGTGCGCTCGTGTTCGACTGGATGATCCATGCCCATGCTCCGGTATTCAGAGTCTGGCTTTCCGAAGTATCGTTGGCCGGCCCGGAACTCGTGCATATGTTTGAGGAAGGTGCCGGCGGGCGCGCCAATGGGGTCAATTCGGGGCAAAGCTTCCTTGCTGGCAGATTCTAGGAATGGCCGAGAACGCCGATCACAGCCAGCAAGGGCACCTTGCATACGTGAAGGCGTCGGCGTCTTTAGCGGGTGACGTAAACGATCGCCTTTCCCATTGTCTGTTTTTCAAACCACTCGTCGGCGCCGCATGCAGTTTCAACTCCGCCCAGCAGCAACCAGCCGCCTCGAAACAAGGTCGCGTGGAGTTCTTTCAGTATTTTCTTCTTGGTTTCAACATCGAAATAGATCATGACATTGCGGCAGAACACCAGGTCGAAAGGTCCGAGCGCGCGCATGCTGTTGCGCAGGTCGATGGTTTGAAAACTGACCATCCGTCGCACCGCATCGCTCAACTGCCAGTTCGTGCCCGATTTAGTGAAATGCTTTACCAGGAGAGCAGCCGGTAACCCTCTGTTCACCTCGATCTGCTGGTAATTGCCTGAGCGGGCACGTTCCAGAACCTGGGAGGAAAAGTCGGTGCCCAGGACTTGTATGTTCCAGTTGCTCAACCCCGCGCCGATGAGAAGCATAGCCAGGCTGTAGGCTTCCTGCCCTGTCGACGCCGCAGCCGACCAGAACCGCAGCTTTTTTGTATCTCGCCGCTCTTCCATCAATCGGGGCAGCAGTACCGTTCGTATGGCGTCATACTGGGTTGGATCGCGGAAAAAGTAGGTTTCGTTGGTGGTCATAGCCTCCACGACCTGATGGCCAACGTCAATCTGGCAATGACCTTTGAGAAGTGCGCACAAGTCGTTGATTGAGTCGAGGCCGAGTTGCCTGACGATGGGTGCGAGGCGGCTCTCGAAAAGGTAGTGTTTGTCCTCTTCGAGCACGATGCCCACCTGGGAATAGATATGCTCTTGAAGGAACCGATAGTTTTCAGGGGCAATCCCTGCAATTGACGTTTGGCTGTGCATCCAGGTCCTCTTCAGTTCAGTCCAACCTGCGCAGAATCTCCGGTACGACCTGATCGAGCGGCAACACCCGGTCGGCAAGGCCGGAAGTGACAACCGCGCCGGGCATTCCCCATACCACACTGGAAGCCTCATCCTGCGCGAGGATGGCTGCCCCGTGTGCCTTGAGAATCTCCACCCCGCGCAACCCGTCATGTCCCATGCCAGTCAGAACCACGGCAATGACTGCGCCCCCATATACCTCAGCTATCGAGGAAAAGAGGGCATCGACCGCCGGGCGGCAGAAGTTCTGTGGAGGCGACTGATCCAAATGCACATGCACTTCGCCGCCGCACAAGGCCACCTTCAGATGAAAGTCCCCTGGAGCAATCAATACCTTGCCGGCATCGACCCGTTTGCCTTGAATCGCCTCTTCGACCGGCAGCCGACAGGTGGAACACAGTCGTTCGGCCAGTAAGCGAGTGAAGAGAGCCGGCATGTGCTGCACAATCAGGATGGGCAATGGAAACCCGGCAGAGAGTTGCGGTAAAACCGCAGCCAGAGCGGTTGGCCCCCCGGTCGAGACTCCGATCACGATAACTTGGGGGCGCTTCCTTGTAATTGATAGAGCCGCTGTGCTTCGCTGCGGCCACAACGGCGCGGGAAGTGGAGCGGTCTCGGTCCGGGTTCCGGCCCGATTCTGTCCCGGAATGCGGAAGAACTGCTTGATTTTCGGGATGAGCTCTTCGCGCAGGTGCGCCATTGAGCGATCGAGTGAGCCTTCGTTCGAAGCCTTGGTCACATAGTCATCGGCTCCCAGAGTCAAAGCTTCCAGAGTCACGGCCGCGCCGCGCTCGGTAAGAGTGCTGAACATGATTACCCGCAGGTGAGGATAGTCGCGCCGAACGCGCCGCAAAGTCTCCAGGCCGTTCATTTCCGGCATCTCGATATCCAGGGTGAGAACATCGGGATTGAGCTGCGGTATTCGCTGTAGAGCGATGGCACCATTGGCAGCCACGCCGACGACTTGAAGCAGGGGGTCGTCCTTGAGGGCGTGTGTGACGAGACTGCGGATGACCACCGAATCGTCGACCACCAGCACGCGAATCCGTTCTCCAGCCTGGAGCAATCGCCCATTGATCGTGGCCATAGTGCACTCCTAGAGCTGGATTCCAGTAAGCTCGAGTTTGCCCAGCAGGATTTCTTTGGTGAAGGGCTTCATCACGTATTCGTTTGCCCCCGCTTCCAGGGCCTCGACGATGTGGTCCATTTCGGCTTGAGCCGTCACCATGACAACCACCATCGAAGCGAATTCCGGGTTCTGGCGCAACCGCTTGAGCGTGTCGAGTCCATTCATCTCCGGCATGTCCCAGTCCAGCAGGATCAGTGGCACTTGTGTCTTGTTCGCTTCGAGCACCCCCAGCGCTTCTCTTCCATTTTCAGCCTCCAGAACCTCAAGCCCTATCTCTTTCAAGGTTCTGGCGAGGATCGCTCGCATGCTCCTTGAATCATCTACGACCAGTACTTTATTCATCACTCACCCTCAATCGAGAGATGGCGCGGCCTCACAGTTAATTGCCTTCCGCAAAGCCGCGTTCACGACAGCCGATTCGATCAGAATGTGAACCTCGAAACGACTTTTTGCAGCTGAGCCGCCATAGAGCTCAGCTCTTGCGACGCCTTCTGGGTATCGCAGGCGCCCTGCGTGGTATTCTTCGCCGCCACGGCCACGCCGCCTATGTTCTTGGCGATGTCGCCCACTCCCTTTGCGGCTTCGGCCACGCTGTGGCCGATTTCATTGGTGGTAGCCGTTTGTTCTTCGACCGCCGAGGCGATGCTGTTGGAGATATCGTTGATCTGATTGATGATCGTACTTATCTCC
>Ga0207098_10516_pt1 | contig 11483 bp, 10 predicted proteins | sample Alteio_BWMinHeat_84_FD_153548 | JGI IMG/M metagenome (GOLD analysis project Ga0207098, IMG submission 153548) | Enriched cells from forest soil in Barre Woods Harvard Forest LTER site, Petersham, Massachusetts, United States -... | ecosystem: Environmental > Terrestrial > Soil > Temperate forest >...
GGGAGCACTCATGGATAGTTCCGCCGAAGTCATAAAGTTTTCGCAAGAACCATTGGTGACGGGAGGAAAAACTCTCGCAGACGTCAATGATGATATTTCTTCGCCGCTAGAACGTTTCCCGACAGGAAAGTGGTGGGTTTGCTTTATAGCGGCTATTTGTGCTTTTTTGGTCGGTGCGGTACTGGCGTCAGACATGTTCATGCATGGCCTGGGGGTTTTGGGTCTAAATGAACCTAACGGTTGGGGCGTCTTCATTGTGGACTTTGTGTTCTGGGTCGGTATCGGTCACGCCGGTACATTGATTTCAGCAGTTTTGTTTCTTTTCAGACAAAAGTGGAGAACGGCAATTAATCGCTCGGCAGAAGCGATGACGATTTTTGCGGTGATGACGGCGTTGCTCTTTCCAGTTATTCATACCGGTCGGCCCTGGTACGCAATTTTCTGGTTGCTACCCTATCCTAATCAACGCCATCTTTGGGTGAATTTTCGATCGCCCCTGCTTTGGGACGTGTTTGCGGTAGGAACGTATTTCACGATCTCGTTGGTATTTTGGTATGTAGGATTGGTGCCGGATTTAGCATCGATTCGAGATCGAGCGAAGAATCAGGTACGTAAATTCATATACACGGTTTTATCATTAGGTTGGCGCGGATCGAATAAAAACTGGAGCCACTACGAAATTGCTTACATGCTGCTAGCTGGCCTTTCGACGCCGCTAGTGCTTTCTGTTCATAGCGTCGTCTCTTTCGACTTTGCAGTCTCGAATTTACCGGGATGGCATACGACAATCTTCCCACCTTACTTTGTGGCAGGAGCTATTTTCTCGGGATTTGCAATGGTGGTCACGCTATTGGTGATCGCTCGCGAAATGTTCAATCTCAGAAACTACATTACGATTGGTCATCTAGAAAAGATGAACAAGATCATCATGGCGACAGGCATGATAGTAGGTTACGCTTACTCCTGTGAATTCTTTATCGCCTGGTATAGCGGCAGCCCGTTCGAAGGATTTGCATTCGTTAATCGTGCATTCGGTCCGTATTGGTGGGCTTACTGGATTATGGCAGGTTGTAATGTCATTATTCCTCAGATCTTCTGGTGGCGACATGCGAGAAGAAATGTTGCCATTATGTTTGTCGTCTCGCTCTTTGTGAATATCGGGATGTGGTTCGAGCGATTTGTGATTGTGGTCACGTCGTTGCACCGTGATTTCTTACCGTCGAATTGGAGATATTACGTTCCAACTTGGTACGACTGGGGAATTACCTTTGGTAGCTTTGGTTGGTTCTTCATCTGGTTCCTGCTGTTCTGTCGTATCTTGCCGGTCATTGCGATGGCAGAAGTCAAAGGGGTGATGACTCAGGACCCGGATACGCATAAGCCATTGCCGCCGCATACACCTCATTCAGCTCATGGAAAGGGGGGTGTCGCACATGGATAAGACTTTGCTTGGAGTGATTGGCTTTTTCGACAATCCTAATGATCTATTACATGCAACGGAAAAAGTGAGAGACGAAAATTATCGAGATTTCGATACGTACACTCCTTATCCGGTTCATGGCTTAGAAGCGGCGCAGGGGTTAAAGCGATCACCGCTGCCGTTTGTTACGCTAGCGGCAGGGATGACGGGCGCTAGTTTAGGATTTTTGCTGCAGTATTGGACATCCGCCGTAGATTGGCCCTTGATTGTGGGCGGGAAACCGATGAATTCGTGGCCTGCGTTTGTGCCGGTTATGTTCGAATGTACGATTCTCTTTGCTGGGTTAGCTACGGTTGGAGGCATGTTCTTTTTTAATGGCCTTCCGAACGTAAAGAGGAAGTCTTTTGATCCATCCATTACGAGGGACCGTTTCGCCATTGTGATCGAAGCACCTTTGGATGTGGATGAAGATGAAGAAGGACAGAGTGCACGTAAGAAAGAAAACTTCAAACAATTCCGAGAATCGGAGGCAGCAGATTTTCTCAGGAAAGTGGGCGCCAAAGAAGTAAAAAGTATTTACGTTGAAGGGTGGTTCTAGAAATGCTGACACCTACTCAATCTAAGAATACACCGAGTAAACAGGGCGGCAAGACACGCCTATTTATGGTAGCGTTGGTGACTTTGGCGCTGGCAGTAGTTTCAACTAGTTGTCGTCACGAAAAACCGAATGTGGTTTACATGCCGGATATGGTCTATAGCCCTGCAGTTAAGGCGCAGACTTTTGGACAGATGCGAATGCCGGTGCCGGGAACAATCAGCAGAAATTTTGAACCCTATCCTTATCCTCATGATGCAGAGAAAGCAGGACGAGAACTGAAGAATCCGCTCATTCCAACAAAAAAAGTTTTGTTGCGAGGAAAGAGAGTTTACCAAATCAATTGTTTGCCCTGTCACGGCAATGAAGGTTTTGGTGATGGGCCAGTAGTTCCAAAGTTTCCAAGGCCTCTGTCCCTTCAGTCAGATAAGGTAAGAAATTTTACCGATGGAAGAATTTATCACACAGTTACAATGGGGCAAAATCTGATGCCGAGTTATGCGTCGGAAGTGGATTCTTCTGATCGTTGGGCAGTTATCCACTATATTCGAGTTCTGCAACGATCACGTAACCCCACGCAGCAGGATCTGAAAGTTATTCAAGAACAAGAGAAGCAGTGAGATTGAGGAGTCACGATAGCTATGGAACATTCACATGGAGCACATGGAGCCGCAATTCGGAATCCTGGCACTTTCGAGGTTTCTCAGAAAATTAAAACTGTTTTCCTAGTCTTTGCAGCGCTCGGAGCTGTTTCTTTTCTGGTTAGTCTGAGGATGGATCCGAGCCGTGCTTGGGCAAGTTTTGTGATTAATCATTTTTATTTTATGTGCCTCGGACTTGGTGGAATTTTCTTCGCAGTCCTTCAGTGGGTGACTGGAGCGATGTGGAGTGCTCCGGTGCGAAGATTGAGTGAGGCGTTTTCGGCTTACTTGCCAGTAGTCGCAATTACTTTTGCGATTTTGTATTTTGGCATTCCGCATCTATATATTTGGAGTCATCCGGAGCATGTTCAGGGCGATTTGGTTCTAATGGGAAAATCGGGATACCTGAGTGTGCCTTTTTTTCTGATCCGAAATTTTATTGCGATTGGAATTTGGGTTTTCTTCGCCAAGAAGATGGTCGGAAACTCTGTGGCACAGGACGTGGACAGGGAAAATCATAAGTATACTCTAAAGAACCGGACTCTTGGTCCGATTTTTCTGGCTTTGTTCGGTGTGAGCTTTACGATGGCTTCTTTCGATCAACTTATGTCGCTCGACCCGCACTGGTTTAGTACGATGTTTGGAGTTTATTGTTTTGCGGGACTATTCTACGCGAACCTGGCTTCTGTGTGTTTGCTAGCTCTCTATTTGAAGTCAAAAGGCAAGCTGGAGGGGATTCTGAACGAGAATCATCTTCATGACTTGGGTAAGTTCATGTTGGCGTTTGCCGTTTTCTGGGCGTATATCGCGTTCAGTCAATTTATGTTGATCTGGTACGCAAACCTGCCCGAAGAAACCGGTTATTTTATTACCCGCATGCATGGGCAATGGCTCTGGGTTTCCTTATTCTTGTTGGTAGGAAAGTTTGTGCTACCGTTTGTTATTCTACTGCCGAGAGATGCGAAGAGAAATCCAAAGATTTTGGCTGGCGTAGGGATTTTCATGCTGTTCGCCCAGTGGATTGATATTCTGTGGATGGTTCAGCCTGAGTTCTTCAAAGAAGGTCCGATTTTAGGGCTGACGGAACTGGGAGTAACACTCGGGTTTCTTGGGATTTTCGGGCTGTGCGTCGCTAAATTCCTTGCGAAGAATAATGTGGTTGCGATCGGTGACCCAAGGTTAGCAGAATCTGTTTTTCATCATCATCAGTAATATTCGGAAGAGGGGCAGTCACTCAGCCTAGGAATCAGATGTCGGGCGCGCGCATCCTGCGCTTGGGCTGGCCCCATCCATGGGGCGCCCAAGCCCTCACTGCGTGTGAGCTTAATATGCCTAATGATGTGAAAAGACCTGTTTCTTCGGTCGGCGTAAAAATCGCAGATATTCGACTGCGCGTTGATACACTTTGTCGAGCTCTCTGATTTCGCTCTTCAAATTGACGTATTCGTTTGCAAGGACACTAGAGTTTCGCTTTGGTTTTTCTGTCCAGATAGCTTCTTTTAGAACTTGTTGTAATTGTTCGATCTTTTCTTCATGATTTTTAACAACGGATAAATAGTTTCTTAACGCATCTCCTGCTGGATTGCCTTTTTCCAGAGCCGCTGCTTTTGTTTTTAACTCCTCTTGGGCATGAAGCTTTACTTTTTGAATTTCTCTGAATTTTCCAGAAAGTGCCATTTGTTCTTTATAAGAGTGTTTTTTATTGATTTCGGGATGGTTTATATCGCTTAGAAAATGTTCACGATCGTTTTCCTTATTACAATTTTGAAGTATAGTATTTGCTTCATTCGGAAGAACCCCTGGTTTAGCTTGTCTTTCGCATGTTTGCAATTCATCAGCGCTCTTCGAACGTCTAACTGGGTTTTCCGCACCTTTCTGCTCAGTGGGTGGTTCACTCTTGGTTCTCGCGTGGGGCCCTGGTTTTAGGTCACCTAATTCAACATCTCCAGCTTTTGCTGTATAGGAATTTGTAAAAAGCAGGACAGTGATAAAAGAAGATACGGCTAGTAATTTAGGCATCTATTCCTCGTTTTGAATGGTACGTAGAACGGTATATTCATCTGCTGTTACATAATAATTCTAAGCAGGTATAATAAAGTAGTCAAATAGAATGAATGAAACACACCTGAGTTGCCCCCTGCAACTCGCCCGTAATCGTGCGCAAAGGACAGGTGCGGAGGTTTACCATATGACCAGTGAGGGCTTGGGCGTACCAGCCATCGGACCAAGCTATCTAGATCTAATGTACTTCCTTAGTTGCCTCCGGCAACTCGCCCGTAATCGTGCGCAAAGGACAGGCGCGGAGGTTTACCACAAGACCAGTGAGGGCTTGGGCGTACCAGCCATCGGGCCAAGCTATATAGATCTAATGTAGTTCCTTAGTTGCCTTCGGCAACTCGCCCGTAATCGTGCGCATAGGACAGGCGCGGAGGTTTACCACAAGACCAGTGAGGGCTTGGGCGTGCCAGCCATCGGACCAAGCTATATAGATCTAATGTAGTTCCTTAGTTGCCTCCGGCAACTCGCCCGTAATCGTGCGCATAGGACAGGCGCGGAGGTTTACCATATGACCAGTGAGGGCTTGGGCGCCCCATGGATGGGGCCAAAGCCCAAGCGCAGGATGCGCGCGCCCGACACCTGGTCATATGGTAAACCTCCGTGCCTCGTTCTATCGAAGATAGAAACGTGCCTCGTTCTATCGAAGATATTTTCTTGACATTATTCTTGTTTGAAACTACGTGTTGTCACTCGCTTCTTTGAGAGACAGAAAGTCTCGCAACTAAGAAGAAGCATCTAGAGGGAGAAGATGACTATGTGGGGGAAAAGGGGTTTCCTGGGCCGTATCGGCTTGGGAATGTTGTCGTTTTGTCTTTTGTGTGGATGTGATCCGATTCCGAAAAAGGTTTTAACGCCTGAGCAGAAACTAGCGGACATGATGTGGCTATACTCTCAGTTTGACGAAAACTACGCGCCCTTGGATTACAAGGAAAAGCGATATGCTTTCGATTTTAAGAAGGTGAAGCAGGACTACCTTCAGAAGGCCTTAGGAACGGAAAGTAACGAAGATTTCTATCTGGTGATGCATCAGTTCGTTGCGCTTTTTCACGATGCTCATACATCAGCGATTCTCACTAATGGGGGGTTGCCTGGCCGAGTGCAGGTGGCGTATGTGGGAATCTCTGGAAAGCGTCAGGGGCAGAATTTTTTGGTGACAGAGCTTTTGCCAAATTTCAGTCCCGACGCGTCAAAATTTCCTGTTCAAGTGGGTGATGAAATCGCCAAAATCGATGGCGTACCTTTAAGGGATGTGATCGAGAAGGACTTTCTGCCGTATGAAAACGTCGGTAATCAGGAGGCAAATCTCACTTATCATATGAACCGTATTTTCACGCGAATCTCGACCAATAATCGGTTTCCGGATGCAAAAAAGAAGGATGCCGTTTTGACGATTGTTCGCCGTGATTATACCCCTGGAGAAGTTCGGGATTTAGAAGCAAGGGAAAGACGAAGAGTTGAAGAGGGTGAAAAGAAAACTATCAATGTAGATATAACGGTTCCGTGGTTGGTGAGAGACTTAGTTTCGTTCAACTACCTCCACGCCAAACCAAACGATACTTCGAAGGCATTATCGTCGCATCCCTTGTCTGGTAATTTTGCAAGGAATCTTATTTTTGATTTGTTTACTATGGTGGATGATGAAAGCAAACAGTCATTCACTTTTGGGTTTAGAGGCTTTGATGGTGCATTGCAGGTGACGTCAAAAGTGCTTTCCAAAATGATCCCGGGCTCAGACAACTACGATTATTTGGATACTTTTTATTTCCCAAATCAAATAGAGGCTTGGACCGCTGCTGTTAAGCTTGATGGGGATGGTCAGCCGGTTAAGAAGACGGTAATGGCGACGGAACAATTTAGGAATAGTCGCTATATTCCCGAGAAGGCTCGATTCATCACTACTGGAGATGCGACTTATCCGACATATGTGACAGAGGAAAAGCTGTGGAGCTCGGATGGACGTGAACTTCCTGGAAGTAAAAAAGTTGCGACAATGTACCTGAGCACTTTTAATCCGGACGAGCCTCAGGAGAAGGTTGTTGAAGAATTTAAACAAACATTAGATACTTTGCAGTTTTATGGTGTGAGTGATTTAGTGATTGATCTAGTCAATAATGGAGGTGGATCTGCAGCACTTGGTCTAAAATTGGCTCAAATGTTGTCAAACACAAAAATCTTGATGCCTGAGATACAGTTCCGGTTAAGCGAAACCTGGCTTCGAACTTTTGAGGTCAGAACTATGACTGCGCCATCTGAGTTGGAACGAGAAATTGCAAGCCGTATCTATTCGCAGCTCTGGGGTGAATATCAGGTCGCTCAAATGCTGAATGTGAATCACCGACTGTCTGCTCCGATGAGTATGGAGAGTATGGTGCCGTTTTTGCCGGGTCCGAATGAAGATCTGAAGAAACCGTTCCGAGTGGTTCTAGTGGTCAACGAAATGTGCGCGTCGATGTGCGATGTTTTTGCTGCAACTCTGCAAGACAATGGGATGGCGAAAGTCGTAGGTAATACGACGATGGGAGCTGGAGGAAACGTAGTTCCTCATATGGAGGCGCCGAACAGTCACCTGATTCTAAGACAGACAGAATCTCTGATTATTCGTAAGAATAAAGCGGGAACTTATCTGGAGAATAATGGAGTAACCCCAGATTATCGATTGAACGTGAATGAGGATGTTTCTCGTAAATACCGCGATGTTCGTCAGGTAGCTGTTGATATTCTTACACAAGATGGACGTTTCGAGACGATGGCACCAGTGCCAGAAACTCCGTCTGAAGTGCCTGCAGAAACACAGCTCGTCTCGGTGAAACAGCCGGAATTAACAGATCAAGCAGAACAAGAAGTGCCGGCAGAGCCAGCCGAGACTCCAGATCAGGGAGTGGCTCCCGTTCGACCTTCGTTATTTTAGAAGTTGTCTCCTAGCAAACGACAGCCTCAGGGGTGTGAACTTTTCCAGTTCATTCCCCTGGGGATTTGGTATCTAAAGTTTTAGCTAATTCAAGTCCATTTCTGACGAACTCTTGATCCGAACCAACCAATAAAAACCGATACCCCAACGCTTGCATTTCAGGGGTTTTTGATCTGTCGTTCACTAAACCTCCCAAAGGCAATTTTTGTGTACGAGCCACGTCTTCAATTTGCGAAATTGCATTTTTATGTTCGAGGGAGCCCAGTTCTACGTTAAGGGATAGTGCAAGATCGTAGGGTCCTATCTGTAGCCATTCGATTCCCGGGACGGAGACAATCGCTTCACTATTACGAAGGCCGTCGCGTGTTTCAATCATCACGATAGCCATTGTTTCAGGGTCAGTAGATTTGACCGTTTCGATAAACTGCTCTGCTTCTTTTCGAGAGTTGACGCCCGGGCAGATGATTCCCTTGGCACCTGAACGAATGTAGGCGCTGATGTCTGGGTGGTTGAATTGAGTGACACGCACTATGGGCAAAGCTCCCTCTTTGAGGGCAGCTTCTGCGAGCTGACTAACTTGAGAGGGAGAGAATGGGTTATGTTCGGCGTCTATCCAGAGAAAATGACTTTTTCTGGATAGAATTTTCGCTGTTTCCACGGAAGAACCTGTGAGTAATGAACCGATTGCGACTTCTTCTTTGAATGAAAAAGACTTGATGGGCGTGATTGCCAAATGCAGGAGATCCAGTTCGGTACCCAAGAGAAAAAAACGAAATCCATTGGTAATCTGGTTTGTAGCCCCGTTAGCAATCAAATTTTTAGAAAGCCACTTCGAAGAATAAGCAGGGGTGATTCTTGCCCCTAGGGGTATTTCTGCGCGTTTTAGGCTCGCGATAGCTCGTACAAAACTGTTAAAGATGCCGGGGTCTTCGGCCGACTGAGAAGATCCAAATAACTTGGGAATATCAAATAGAATGAGATTCAGGCCTGAGTCTAGATGTGAATTCTCACTCATCGATAGAATATTCAATAAAGAGTTATGACTGTCTATCACAAGAATCGTCATGATAGATTGATTTGCTTTTTTGACTGCTGAGGTAACATCAGCCAGGTGTTTTGTCGAAAAACCTGGCCCTATTCCACGATTTCCCAAAGGCGGAAATTTAGTGGCTTTCACAAAGTCAGAAACTTCTTTTGGTGTCTCGAGGCCAGTAGCCGCGATTCCCAACGCTCCGATATCGAGAAGAACTTTAATATCACAAAGATGGTGTTTATTTATTTGGACGATAGGCACGGCCGCGCCTTTGACGTGGATACTCTGGATAATCTGTGAAAGTGCCGAAACGTTGTAGCGATTGCTATCGAACCATAGAAAGTGGACCCTCTCACGTAAGGTTGCGCCAACTTCGAGTGTAAAATCAGCTACCTCAATTCCAAAAAAAGATTCCTCGCCGTTCTTAATTCTTCGTAAAGGGTTATCGTAGAATTCGGTGGTGCATAGAACTTCAGCCCACTTTGGGCAGGAACTCGAATCTAGCTCTGGGTAAGAATATTCCGGCTGGGCTTCTTTTTCTGTTTGCATTTTTAAATTTGTTTCCATACGTCATTTTGTTTGAACCATACATCAGGAAGTTTAGACGCACAATGTTATTAATCAGTTGAATTCTTGTTTACCGGTTGCTATGACCCCCGCAGGAGTGCCGTATGACAAGAGAAGAAGTGAATACTCCTTGGAACCCTGTACATTGCCAAGTCCTAACATCGAATATTCTTGAAGCACTAATGGAAGGACGGATTCCTGCAGTCCAGGTAGAGCCTTTTTGTAATGCAAATCAAATGACTTTGCTACAAAAGGCGATCTCTCCACTCAGCTTTGAGGACTACGTTGTGCCTCCTGTGGGTAGAGTCGGGCCTAGTCATTACGAATTTCGGGAGAATTTGGAAAAGTATCTAGCACTTTCAGCGGGCTCGAAACACCGATTTGAGAAGCTTTGGTCAGAGAGTTTCGACGTTATTGCGGTGGTGAAAGAGTTATTAAAGGAAGCATCCGGTTATCCAGTAGAGGTGGCAAAGAGTGAGGACGGTCACGAGTACTCAACTTGTGTAATTAGAAAAATATCTTACGGGGCGCTCCCGCATGTAGATTATGCGCCCTATGATGTTCCTGATTGGTCAGTCGGTCGAATTTCTCACCAGCTCTCATGGAATCTTTATGTTTCTACTCCCGACTGTGGAGGAGAAATAAAAATATACAATCGTTGTTGGCAAAAATCAGATCTAGGCTATCGAGAGCAAGAGTCCTATGCGTACTCGAGGGATCTGTTTAGGGATTGTCAAAATGTTACCATTCACGTGAAGTCTGGAGATTTTTTACTGATTAATCCGAGATACTACCACGAAGTGATCCCGAGCGGTCCGGGACAAAATCGAATCACAATATCTTCGTTTGCTGGACTATTCGATTCTAGCAATTCTTGGGTGCTATGGGCGTAGCTCTCATTAGAATAGGTAATTCACTAGTTAAGTCATTAGGTATTCTACTAGGTTTGTTGTTTGGGATTCTCCCGGTAATGGAGTGCTCCCTTTGGGCAAAGGCGGACCCAACTATTGTGATTGTGCATAGTTATAGCCCAGACTATGAATGGACTATTGGCCAAGATTACGGAATTCGTGCTGCCTATAAGAAGTACTATTCTGGGAATGAAACTCGACTTATCAGAATTTATTTAAATCAAAAGAAAAAGACTGGAGCTGAATTGGAAGGTCAGGTCGCGTTGGCTAAAGAGCGAATCAAGACAGCCAAGCCGGCGGGAGTTGTTCTGACTGATGACTTTGCATTTGAAAAGCTTTCTCAGTTTGTTCGACATCTAAAAATTACTCAGAGTTTTTCTGGAGTAAATAAGGAATTGTCCGACTATGGTTATACCGGAAAGGAAAAAGGAATTGCTGGAACGTTCGAACGCTATAATATGTCTGCCACCGCGCGTTTGCTTATGGCTCTCAGGCCCAGCATCAGGAATATTCTTATTTTAGCGGATGACGATATCACCGGAACAACTTTAACACGACAAGCTCAAGATCAAATTCGTGAGGATCAGACACTCGAAAAAATCGGGTTGAAATTGGATTTTTATAACGGAAGTTCATTTGAAGGCCTGAAAAGAAAGCTTCTGTCAGTCAATCCGGAAACGACAGGTGTTCTATTTACGTCGTTTTATCGTCTTATAGATTCAAATAGTCGCAGTGTGAACTATACTGAGGTAGATCAATGGGTCAACGAAAATACACGATTCTTGGACGCAGGCTTGGTGTCGTTTCATGTAAAGAATGGGCGTTTGATCTCACTGGCAGGATCTGATTATGAGAATGGATTCTATGCCGGAGAACTCTTGTTTAAAGCTTTGACTACTGGGATTGATATTTCTAAGTTTGGTGTCCGCCGGTTTGTGCCACTCCAATTACAGCTGAATCATAAACGTGCGAAACAGATCCGTGTTACTTTTCCGTTTGAGATCTTGTCTTATGCTCTCTCTTCTGAATTTTTGTTTAGTGAATGGGAAAACGGTTCTGACTAACTGAGATAGACTTACATGAAAAATTATGTCTTTAGAAACATCGTTTTGTTTATAATTGCCGTGACTGTTTCCGTGGGAATGGTGTCGCTACTGCAATTTGTCTCGGTTAGTAAATCTATCGGAGAACAACGCCATAGCAAATTGTTAGAAATTAATCGGAATTTTCTGGATCAAATAGAGACTGAGATCGAAAAGAAATTTCAGATTGTTGATTTTCTTGTACACACGACGTTTCCGACAGTTGCACTGCAGTACAACATGCCCGAACAGTTCTTCAAGGTCGTGG
>Ga0207098_10517_pt1 | contig 11468 bp, 5 predicted proteins | sample Alteio_BWMinHeat_84_FD_153548 | JGI IMG/M metagenome (GOLD analysis project Ga0207098, IMG submission 153548) | Enriched cells from forest soil in Barre Woods Harvard Forest LTER site, Petersham, Massachusetts, United States -... | ecosystem: Environmental > Terrestrial > Soil > Temperate forest >...
AACTGGGCGAAACTGCTGGAGCCGAAAATAGTCCCGCCGCGACTGTCGGTGATGTTGAAAGGCAATCCGGATTCAGCGATAACAACTCCTGACACGGACCATCCGTTGACAAGCATTCCAGGCACAGAGTGCGCCGATTTCCAAGTGGGGATCTGCCAGAGATAACTGCCGCTGAATACCTGACGCCGGATGAAGTTGGAAGGCCCGACGGCCGGATCGTGATAGTCGCCGCTCACGCTGCCGAGCGACTGTTGGCGTCCGGTGGTGTTCCCATTGATGTTATCGGTAGAGCGGGCGTAGGTATATGCGCCGGAGAAGCTCAGCCCGTTGGAATAGCGTTTTGTCGCGCTGAATTGCAGCGAATTGTAACGGCTCCAGAACGGCCGTCCTTTGTAGGGATTGTTCAGACAATCATCCAGGCAGGAGACGTTTGAGAAAACTCCGATTCCGTCGCTGCCGGGGGTGAATCCGATGAATGGAACGCGAAGAGCTCGGTTTGCCAACGTATTCGTCGTCTGTCCGTGGATCGGGTGATCGGGGCTGGCCAGATATGCCTGGTTCATCGGCACGAACCCAACAATGTTCTGAGTCCTGCTACCGACGTATCCTCCCTGGAAAAGTACACCTTTGATCTCTGCCTGAACATTGCCGCTGTACTCATTTGTGTGCGGCTGCTTCATTTCCGGACTGTACGGATAAACGGTCGGGTTACTGCCGAGTTTCACGGGAATATATATCGGAAAGGCAGTGATGGCCGGCACGTTCGGGAATGGGTTCTGTAAAGTGACAGTGTTATTCGACGCTCCGCCGGCTACTACCGAAGCATAGAAAGGTTGCTGCGCGGTTACGCCTATCGAATAAGTGCCCGTAACTGCCGACCAGAAGAGTCCATAACCGGCCCTGACAACAATGTTCTGTTTAGAGGCAATCGGACGCCAGGCAAGACCCACGCGTGGAGAAAACCCTAACCAGTTCTGATGATCCACCAGCGTATTCTGCGAGCGTTTTGTCACCCCGTTCGCGAGTGGAACACTCGACGGAATATTTCCGGGAACCACCAGGCCGGACAACGTACCTTCGGGCGGCGGCCCATCCTTCGGAAACAGCCGCAGATCCCAGTTGGATTCTTTTCCGTCGCTTGTATACGCCTGGCCATTGAATTGGTACCGCAGGCCTAGATTGAGGTTCAATCGATCATTGACTCGAACATCGTCTTGCGCAAAGGCCGCGAAATTATTGATGGCGGGATACACGGCAGGCCGCCCGTTGCCGGCCAGCGTCTGACTCAGGTTACTTTGAGCCGATCCGTTCTGCGCGGCGTTCATACCCAGTAAGAAGTCGGGAAAAGACGGAATCGTGATTTCGCCGCGTTGCGCGAAGAGATCCGAGTACTTCATACGGGTCGGATTGATGCTTCCACCGATCCTGAGCTGGTGCTTTCCGATAACTTTGCTCAACGTGTCAGCCACTTCCGCCATCTTCTGCCGGATTATCTGATCGTTGTTGCGATTCGTCCCGACATTGAACAGACCGTTGACGCTGATCGAAGGCATACCGTTCAATTCGGCCGGAGGAGTCATGCCTAGTTGTTTTGCCGTCAGCGGTTCGATCGGCTGCTGATAGACAAAGCTCTTGCCCCACCCGATACGAAGCTCGTTCACCGTGGTCGGAGACAGCGTGTATGTGTCGGATAGCGCGAGATTAAGGTTGGAATGGTAATCGCTTTCTCCGAAACCAAGCACCGTCGTGCTGGTCTGAAACGGCAGGAGCGTTGGGTCACGTGAATAAAGCGTTTTCAAAGTGAACCGCTGCTTCGACGAGAAAAGCAGGTCCCCATTCACGATCAACTGCTTTTCATGAAAGATTGCCGGCGCCGACTGGATGGCATAACCAGTATCGAATCTTGTCAGCACCTGAGGGTTGGGAATGGCGTACTGCCCGTTCGGCAGCTTCGCGGCGAGCAACGCTAGAGCGACCGGATTGATATTTGAACCATCGGAAGCTACCTTGGCGCCTCCAAACAGTCCTGCCTGATCGTGGTATATAGCACCAAGAGCTTGACGCGATCGGTCTCCGACAACGGGCAGGAAAGTCGTCTTGTTCGACGATGCGGAAATTCCATTAGCCTGATCCGTGCCTTGATACGAAAAGAAAAAGAATGATTTGTTGCGCGCTATCGGCCCACCAAGCGTGCCTCCATATTGGTTCTGACGGAATATCGCTTTCGGCGCGCCGCTGGCTTTCTGAAAGAACGCATTGGCATCGAGAGCGGTATTCCGGAAGAATTCAAAAGCGGTGCCGTGGAAATCGTTTCCGCCGGATTTCGTCACAATGTTTACTGTGCCGCCGCCCTGTTTCCCGAACTCGGCGTCATATAGCCCTGTTTGAACCTTGAATTCTTCGATGGCGTCCGGAGCGGGAACTGGAACGCCGGTTTTGTCGGGAGCATCATCAAAACCCTGGGACATGGCGTTGTCCGCGTTCATTCCATTAAGGACAACATTGTTGTCCCACGGCCGGCGTCCGTTGGCCGAAATGTTGACGCTGTTACGGCCGGTCGCTCCGGCATCGATGACGTTTGCGGTGACGCCGGTCGACAGCGCGAGCACCTGAGTGAAATTACGGCTGGACAGCGGGACGGCATTCATCATGGTGTTGTCGACCAGGTGGCCCAGCGAGGATGTGGTGGTCTGAAGTTGTTGCGCCGCTTCGGTAACCGTCACCGATTCCGCACGGCCTTCGACTTGAAGCAGAACGTCGAGAACGATTGCCCCTGCCACTTCAACATGGATTTTTTCGCGAGCAAACGAGTTGAAACCTGGAAGTTCGGCAGTCAGGTTGTAGTCTCCCGGTGTGAGAAATGCAAAAGTGTATGTTCCGGATTCGGTTGATATCGTTTCGGTTTTCTGCTGAGTCGCGATATTCGTTACAGCGATGCCAACTCCCGGCAGGACCGCCCCAGATGTGTCCTTCACCAGCCCGCGAATCGTACCCGTCGATTGTGCGAAAGCAATGGCCGGAACTATGACGCACAGTGCACAGACCTGAAGTGCCAGGACGGAAACCAATCTCCTCATACTGTCCTCCTCTTACACGTTTCTGGTTTGGCGAATCGGATTCAAGCCGTATATAGTCAGTCATCTACGGCTCTTGTCAATGCATAATTCGCTGCGAAATCTTAGCCTTGCCGTGATTGCGCCGCTGGTAACCACCGTTCTTTGGTGGTTACCAGCTCGTCCCGTGCAGGGCAGCAGTACCCTTCAATACTTCGCTTCCACTCCGGCAGCCGTTATCAACAAGTATTGCGTTACTTGTCACAACCAGCGGCAGAAGACGGCCGGTCTGATGCTCGATAGCATGGATGTTGCGAACGTCGGCGACAACCCTGCTGCCTGGGAAAAAGTCGTCCGCAAACTTCGGGGTCGTGAAATGCCGCCGCCAGGCGCGGCGCGGCCGGATGAAGTGACATACGTTGCGGTGATTTCCGGGCTCGAGAAGGCACTCGACAAGCTCGCGGAGTCCCGGCCCAATCCCGGACGTGTTGCTGTCCATCGATTGAACCGAACCGAATACGCGAACGCTGTTCGCGATCTGCTCGGGATCGAGATCGACGGCCAATCCATTCTCTCCGGTGATATCCCCGACCGGCAAAGCTTCGACAATATGGCCAGTGTTCTGTCGGTTTCCCCAGCTTTGCTCGAAAACTACTTGTCCGCCGCCAGGTCGGTAAGCCGGCTTGCTGTTGGAGATCCGAAAGGGCATCCCCCTGCCACATACAAGATCGCTGCGAACTGGACGCAGGACGATCGAATGAGTGAAGACCTTCCCTTTGGATCGCAGGGTGGGCTTGCAGTCCGTCACTATTTTCCGCGCGACGGCCAATACAAGATCAAAGTTCGCCTGCGCCGCCAGCTCTACGACTACATCATCGGCATGGGCGAGCCTCACCAGATCGATATCCGCCTTGATGGAGTCCGTATCAAGAGATTCACAATCGGAGGCGAGGCGAAGGGCATGACCACGCCCGAGACTTTTCCGGGTGATACCCAGGGCGATCTCGAGTGGGAAGTGTACATGCACAATGCGGACGACGGCCTGGAGGTTCTGATCCCTGTAAAGGCCGGTACGCGCGAAGTCGCGGCATCATTTGTTAGTAGCTTCTGGGAGCCTGAAGGCATTGTCCAACCGCCGCAGATCGAGAGTTTTGCCAGAACCGATAACGAAGTGTACTTCGGGAATCCCGGAGTTGGAACGGTTTCCATTGACGGTCCAATCGGCGTAACGGATACGAAAGAGCTGCCGCCCGGAACCAAAGTGTTTTCCTGCTGGCCCAATAATGCCGGCGCTGAAGAGCCGTGTGCGCGAAAAATCCTTTCGAGTTTGGCTACGCGAGCGTATCGCCGGCCGGTCAATCCGGAGGAAGTCCGCACTCTGCTCGACTTCTACCATGAAGGGCATGCCGAGGCAGGCTTCGTCAGCGGTATTCAACTCGGCCTTGAAAGAATCCTGGCCGCTCCAAGCTTTCTATTCCGGGTCGAACACGAGCGTATTGATGATCTTGATCTCGCATCGCGTCTGTCATTCTTCCTGTGGAGCAGCATCCCGGACCGCGAGCTACTCGATCTGGCAACTCATGGAAAGCTCCACGAACCGGCGATGCTCGAGGCGCAGGTTCGGCGGATGCTGAACGATTCCCGTTCAAGCTCGCTGGTCGAAAATTTTGCCAAGCAGTGGCTCAAACTGGACGTGCTTTCGGGTGTGGCGCCTGACATCTATGAATATTCGGAGTTCGATGAAAACCTGCGTGCGGCGATGCAGGACGAGACTCGATTGTTGATCTCCAGTCAACTCACGGAAGACCGCAGCGTCATCGACCTGATAAGCGCGAACTACACGTACCTCAATGAGCGGTTGGCGCAGCATTATGGCGTGCCGAACGTCTACGGCAGCCATTTTCGAAGGGTGACCTTTGAAGACGGGATTCGCGGCGGGTTGCTAGGTCAAGGCAGCATTCTTACCGTGACTTCATATCCCAATCGCACATCGCCTGTCCTGAGAGGGAAGTGGCTGCTTGAAGCGTTACTCGGTTCTCCAATTCCGCCGCCACCGCCCAATGTTCCGGCTCTCAAGGAGGGTGGAGCCGACGGCCAGCCGAGATCTGTTCGCGAACGTATGGAATTACATCGAAAGAACCCTGTCTGTGCCGGATGCCACCAGCGTATGGATCCGTTGGGTTTCGCGCTCGAGAACTTCGACGCGCTTGGCAAATGGCGCACAGTCAGTGATGGTGCGCCAGTTGATGCCAGAGCCGCTCTGCCCGACGGGAGTCAATTCGAAGGAGTGCCGGGCTTGCGGAAACTTCTCGTCGGCCACCGGGAGGATTTTGTTCGAACTTTCACGGAGAAACTCTTGGCGTACGCTCTCGGCCGTGGTCTCGAATCCTATGACTATCCCGCAGTACGTAATGTCATGCGCAAGGCCTCGGCCAACGATTACAGGTGGTCGGCCATCATCGTCGGTATCGTCGAGAGTGTGCCGTTCAGCGTAAATACGGCAAACAAATCCGCGAGGGGAGAGCAGTGATGATCTTTAAGAAAGCCATACCCCGCCGAACAGTGTTACGGAGTATGGGAGCCGCTTTGGCATTGCCGCTACTCGATGGGATGATTCCGGCGTTGTCGGCCATGGGCATGACTGAGGCGAAGCCGATCAACCGGTTTGGTGTCGTCTATGTTCCGAACGGAATGGCCATGAGCGATTACCTTCCTGCAGCCGATGGATCCGCATATGAACTCAGTCCCACTCTGGAACCCCTGGCGTCGTTCAAGGACCGGATGATCGTACTGAGCGGACTGGATTCCCTTCCTTCTCCCGGACGTCCAGGAGGAACCCACGCGAAAGCAAGCACACGCTTCCTGACCGACGTATCCCCTCCGACGAGCGAAACCGTCCTGGAGGCGGGAGTTTCGATCGATCAGATGATCGCAAAACAATTGGGCAAGCAGACTCAATTGGCCTCGCTTGAATTGGCGATCGAATCGGCGGATACAGCTGGCGCCTGCGACGTCGGCTTTGCCTGCCCGTACACCAACACGATTTCCTGGAGCAGTCCGGCCACGCCTCTGCCGATGGAAAACAATCCGCGCGCTGTTTTTGAACGGCTGTTTGGGGATAGTGAAAGCACAGATCAAAAGGCCCGCCTCACGCGCATCCATCAGAAGCGCAGCATTCTCGATTCGGCCATCGAGGAGGTGAACCATCTCCAAACCGGGTTGGCACAAACCGATCGAAGCAAGCTTAGCGAATATCTGGAGGCGGTTCGTGATGTGGAACGCCGCATCGAGATGGCGGAGACGCAAGGCAGTCATCAATTGCCTGTGATCGATCGTCCGGCGGGGATTCCATCTTCGTATGACGAACATGTCAACCTGATGTTCGATCTGCAGGTGTTGGCCTACCAGACCGACCTGACCCGTGTGACGACGTTCATGATGGGCAAAGAATTCAGCGGCATGACTTACTCACAGATCGGCATATACGATGCGCACCATCCGCTATCGCACCATGGAGGAGATCCGGAAAAACTTCAAAAACTGGCGAAGATCAATCGGTACCACACGCAGCTCTTTGCCCGGCTGCTGGAAAAGTTCCGGGCGACGCCTGACGGAGATGGGTCGCTGCTGGACCATGTCACCATGATTTATGGAACCGGTATGTCGGAGAGCCAAAATCACGATACGCATAACGTCCCAGTTGTGTTGGCAGGTGGCGGGGCGGGCCTTCTGAAAGGTGGACGTCACATCCGCTACAAGGGCATACCGCTGGCAAACCTGCATTTGGTGTTACTCGATAAATTCGGCATCCACCTCGACGAGCTAGGTGACAGCACAGGTAGACTCAATGATCTGTAGAATCGGCGTTCTTATCTGTTTGTGGCTCACGTCTGCTTCTTTCGTGTCTGGCGCGGATCTGCGGTTGGCGGACGCGATGAAGAGGCAGAATAGTGTTCAGGTTCGCGCCCTTTTGTCAGACCATGTCGACGTCAATGCAGTTCAAGCGGATGGCTCGACCGCGCTCCACTGGGCGGTTCATTGGAATGAGATACCGATGGTCGACCTGCTCCTGGCGGCTGGAGCGCATGTGAACGTAGCGAACGACTACGGCGCCACCCCTCTATATCTGGCCTGCGTCAATCGCAGCGCAATGGCGGTCGAACGATTGTTGAAGGCGGGCGCGAATGCAAATGCGGCTCTCTTGAGTGGTGAGACCGCCCTCATGACGTGTTCCCGAACGGGCGATGCCGCATCAATAAGGTTGCTTTTGAAGCATGGCGCGGACGTCAATGCCGCTGAGCATTTGCACCATCAAACGGCTCTGATGTGGGCCGCCGTGGAGAAGCATCCTGAGGCCGTGCAGGCACTATTGGAGGGCGGAGCCGACGTTCGCGCCCGTTCTCGAATCTATGCGCAGACCGTATCGAGTACCCTGGCGACAAACCGGGCCGACCTTGCATTTACGGTCCGCAGGGGCGGCAGCACGGCATTGTTGTTTGCGGCGAGATCCGGCGATAGCGAGTCCGCCAGAATGCTGATTGCCGCCAAAGCTGACCCGAACGACAAATTACCCGACGGAATGAGCGCTCTGGTGGAAGCTGCTTACAGCGGCCGGTCTGAACTCGCTGAGTTTCTTCTCGACAACGGCGCAGATCCGAATTCTGCAGGATCCGGATTTACCGCGCTGCATGCGGCCGTGCTGAAGAGTGAACTCGATCTGGTGAAGGCGTTATTGAAACATGGAGCGAATCCGAACGCTCAGATCGCCAAGGGAATGCCTCTCAGGCGTGCCAGTACGGACTTCAATCTTCCCGTGACCCTCGTCGGAGCAACGCCTTATTTGCTTGCTGCAAAATTCCTCGAAGTAGACATCATGCACGCGCTGCTGGACGGCGGAGCGGATGCGGCGCTGCCGATGAAAGACGGTACGACACCTCTAATGGCAGCCGCCGGCGTCGGAGCACGGAATAGCCAAAACCGTCGAGGTCGAACTGTGATCGATGGCGCCAAACTCGAGGACGAGGGCATCGTCATCGATGCGGTCAAGACGGCATCGGACCGGGACAAACGCGTTGAAGCGGCGAACTCGGCAGGAGACACCGCTCTTCACGGTGCCCTTTCGATGGGTTATGCCAGAGTCGGCGAATTGTTACGCAAACTGGGGGCGACAAAATAGGGAGCGCGCTACGCGCGGTCTTTCTGCGTGGCTGCCGGGAACCATTAATGAGAATCGAGACTTCATTTTCGTAAGCTATCATCATCCCGACTTTCAAAAGCAAACGCGCATGTGCATCATCATTCGTGATGGGCGTAGGTTCGAGAGGGCAGGCATGGGGGTCTGTTGCTCTCCACCTACGGTTATTGTGATCACGCATTCGAGCAACTCACCCCGCATTTGCCAACCGCGGTGTCCCAGCAAAACTTGCGCGACATGGTTAATCGTTCGACCGGCTGTTATCCTCTTCTATGGAACGTAGAATGACCACTGGAATGTCCCGATCGGTGATCTCTTGATACCGCTTGTAACCGGGATACATCGCTGTTAGGTGCGGCCAGAGCCGTTGCTTCTCCACCGCAGAAGCTTGCTCCGCCTTAACTCGTCGTCGAATACCTTTAATCTGTATCCAGGCTTCAGGTGTGGTTTGCAGGTTAAGCCACCAAGTGGGATGCCTCACCGCGCCGCCATTGGAAGCCACCAGCGCCACGCTGCGTCCGTCCATCAAATATAACAGCGGCACCGTGCGTTGCTTGCCACTCCGCCGTCCTGTGGTGGTGAGCAACAGTACCGGGCTGTTGGCGATCCTCCCACCGATTACTCCATTGCTGCTTCGATAGAGCAGGCTGTGTACCCAGGTCGCCGCATTCTGTAGGGCGGCTGCAAGTTTCGAAGGACGTCGGCCGGGCTGATCCTGGTTTGTCATACGTATGCGACCTCCTCGGAGATGCAGGAATAGGCTGAACGTTCGCCAGGATAATACACTGCGGAATTACACAGGACGTTCCTCATCTGTGGATCTGAGCTTTCGTTCTACGGTATTGCGGTTTTACCAGGCAATTGATCTTGAGAGTGGTCGGTCCAATCTTTGCGGCCACGGGGCCGTGCGAGTAATTTAAGTGACGTTGGCAGATATAAATATCGGCTGTTTATAGTTAAACTTTAATTTACACCGTATCGACCGAGGAGGACGTCTTGGCCGACACACAGAGCATCCATTCGCAGAACACCGGCCTGCTCGAACCGATGCGCAGCGAGGACGATTTTGATTTGAAGGTCGTGGGGCGCATACCGGACGCGCTGGCCGGCGCTTATTACCGTAATGGACCCAATCCCCAGTTCGACCCTCAGGGCCCGTCCTTCCCATTTCTCGCCGACGGCATGATTCACGCCTTCTTCCTTGAGCCGAACAAGGATGGCGGCCGTGCGCGCTATCGCAACCGCTGGGTTCGCACGCCGAAATGGCATGCGGAGAACAGGGCGGGACGCCTGCTTTTCAACGGCTTTGGCACACCTGATCCTTCCGCTGCCAACGTCAATCCGAGCACGGTGAACATCCACATCGTCTACCATGCCGGCAAGCTGATGGGGCTCGGTGAGCACAGCGAACCGTTCGAGATCGATCCGCGGGATCTCGAACGCGGCGCGTTCATGAGCACGGGCGGCAAGCGCACCGCGCATCCGAAGATCGATCCCGAGACCGGCGAGATGGTCTGGTTCGATTATTTCGCGGGCCCAGAGCGGTTCAGCAACCTGATTGACTATGGCGTGACTGACAAATCCGGAAACGTGACCCGCCGTGACCGTTTCGCGGCACCCTACGGGGCAATCATGCACGACTTCATGGTGACCCGGAACTACGTGATGTTCCCCGTATCGCCTCTCGCCGGTGATCTGGCGCGCGCGAGGAAAGGCCTGCCACCGGTGGCCTGGGAGCCCACCAAAGGCGCCTTCGTTGGCGTAATGAAACGTGACGCAGATGTCGATTCCATTCGTTGGTTCGAAATCGAGCCGAAATTTTTTCTACACACGATGAACGCCTGGGAAGACGGCGAGAAAGTGCATTGTGAGGTGACGGAATTCCCTAGCCCACCAGAGGTTTTTCCCAACGCCGATGGATCGCCTAGCCGATCCACTGAAGCCAGGCTGGCGCGCTGGACGATCGACCTTGCGGGCGAGACCAACGGGGCAAAGCGCGAGCAGATCGACGATCTTAATTCGGAGATGCCGCGCGTCGATGAACGTTTTGCAGGCTTGCCCTATCGGCATGGCTGGTACTTCGCGGATATCGACAGCAAGTATCCGATGATGCATGATGCCATCGCGCATTTCGACTTCAAGACCGGGAAACGCGCCGTGCGAATGTTCGACTCGGGGGATGCTGCGGGTGAACCAGTCTTCGTACAGCGTTCCGCCTCCGCGCCGGAAGGCGACGGCTACATCATCTCCGTGGTCTATCGCGCCGCGACCAATACCAGCGAACTCTTGATCCTCAATGCCCAGGACATTGCAGGCGAACCTGCCGCCGTACTGAAGATGCCGCGACGCGTGCCGGGCTGTGCACACGGCAGCTTTGTCGCCGCCTAGGTTTTCTCCCCGGCTCGCCTTAGCCTTTGCCGATTGTTTTACAACTCCTGGGAAGTCGGTATCCCGTAGAAGTGAGTTTCTGGTCGGCCGTTCGACGCCTAATCGCCCAATCTGTGGTTTGGCGGTTTTACGTCCATTGGACTCTAAAAGCAGCAGAATAGGCAGCACTGCGAGCTGGTATTGGATTCGTTGTCTCCAGCGCGCCCGCTGACATAACATTCTCATTCCTAGTGTCTTGGGCGCCTTGGATAGGGCTCGCGCCAATATGGATAGGCAGCTCGTTTCGCTTCCTTTACACGATGGGATGAGCGTCTAATTCAGAGGTTAGGCCGACATCCGGAGTCGCGAGAGGAGAATCATGAGCAAGCTATTCGTCAACATTGGGCTTAGCCTCGATGGCTACATGGCACCCGAAGGAATGACCATGGAGAATTGGGACAAGCCTGAGTACAAGAACTGGGGCGCTAAGTGGGGTGCGCTGATGCGCTGGATCTTCAACCAGCAGTACTTTCGCGAGAACCTCAAGCTCGGACCAGGGGGAGAAACCGGCCCCGCCAATGACATGCTTCGCAACACCACGGGGCGCATCGGTGCCAACATTATGGGCAAGCGAATGTTCGACCAGGGCGAGCGCGCTTGGCCTGAGGAGGCTCCGTTTCACACACCGGTATACGTTCTTACCCACGCGAAGCGCGAACCCTGGGTCCGCCCGGGTGGGACGACCTTTTACTTCATCAATGAAGGGCCGGAGCGTGCCCTTGAGCTCGCTCGGGAATCCGCGGGCAGTTGCGATATTCGCATCGCGGGTGGAGCGGATGTGATCCAGCAGTACC
>Ga0207098_10519_pt1 | contig 11427 bp, 5 predicted proteins | sample Alteio_BWMinHeat_84_FD_153548 | JGI IMG/M metagenome (GOLD analysis project Ga0207098, IMG submission 153548) | Enriched cells from forest soil in Barre Woods Harvard Forest LTER site, Petersham, Massachusetts, United States -... | ecosystem: Environmental > Terrestrial > Soil > Temperate forest >...
AACATGAGCCGTAACGCGCCCCGTTACGGAACCGGGTGGGCGATGGGGGCAAGGTGCCACCCGAGAAGCCGTGCGGCGGGCGCGGCAGTGTACCCAACCGGTCCCGGCAAGTCCCGGTCAAGAAGCCCTGTCGCGGTTCCGGAACCAGCAACCGGGACACGGCGAATTTATTGGGGCATATTCCGGGGCATCTTTCCAATCTGCGATTATAAGTTATTGATTTTAAATAAAGGCTGGCTCTTCAGGTAGGACTCGAACCTACAACCCTTCGGTTAACAGCCGACTATTGAGACCCGGAGTGCCTTTGCTTTCAATGGAATACAGGGGACTCCAGTGCTCAAAATGGAGCCCTTTCGGCGCTCGTTTGGACCAAATTCTGGACCAAGCCGGCAAGCTGCTGACTTAAACCGAATACTGAATTCCGCCCGGTTCCTTTTACCTGATCGTGGATGAACTGGGTTGATCGCTGGAATGTCTTTTTCGACCAATCTTCGATTTGCACAACTTCCCCGCCCCACCGATGTTCGTTGGGGCAAAGCCGCGCCTGACATAGGCCCACCGGAGGGTGGTTGTCGTCGGTCGCGCTGCCCCCAGGGATTCATATCGATTGAAAATAAAGGAGATAGCATCGCAGTCCGCTATGCATATCCCCACCTGTATCCCCGGGAAACCTAGGTTTCTTTGGCAGTTTGTAAAGGTTCTGACGTCTTTCTTCAAACCTCCTCGGACGTTCTCAGATTTTTAACAAGGACGATTCGCGCGTTCCCCACCCTTTCTCCTCTCGGCATTCAACAGCCACGATCACTTCTCGTCTCAGCCAAGCTCGGACCGTCGTCCTTACTCTCACATGTGTCGGCTAGTACCCCACAATATTGTTCCAGAGGTGTAAAACGGGTCAATCACGGGTGGGGATTACGGGTGAAGGTTCGCGAGAGGAACTCGAGACATCTGAGATTAGCGCCGCACCCCTCAGGGAACGGTGCGGCCATTGGACCCGCTTCAGATTTACTGCATAGTAAGGGTGACCGTGCCGGTTGGAGTAAGCGTGCCTGACGTTCCGGTGACCGTAATTGTGTAGGTTCCCGCGGTCGTGCCGGGTTTGACGACCGGAGTGCAAGGGGCGCCGCCGCCGCAAGCCAAAACACCGCAGGTCATTGCCCCGAGGAACGCTATCATTCCAAGCATTGTCCTCCAGCGACAACGCCGCCCGCCAATGCCGAATAGCAACATGCAAGCCAGAATCGCGCGGCCACCAGTCTGCCAGGGAAATCCGCGCGGCATTTGATTGGCGGCGTTGCATGGTGTTGTGGAGGAGGCTGTAGTAGAGATGGTCAGGGTGGCAGTTCCTGCGGTCGCGCTTGTGATGCTTACCGGAGTGGTTGTGCCAAAGCTGAACGTGGGCAAATTCTGTGCTCCAGTTGGGCTGCCCGTGATGGCTGCGGTCAATGCTACGCTCCCCGTAAAGCCCCCACTGGGGATTACGGAGACTGTTGATGCGTTCCCGGTGGTCGCGCCCGCAACGAACGTGACTGCCGTGTCGCTGATCGTGAAGCTGGAGATCGCTGCGGTCGTCACCGTAACCGAAGCGGTTGCAGAAGCGCTGTTGTAGGTCGAGGAACTGGAGGAGTCCGGGGTGTAGGTGGCCGTCAGTGTATCGCTACCCGTAGCCAGCGAACCTGCGGCGATACTGATCGTCGCAGAACCAGCGACGAGAGCCGTCGGAACCGAGGTATAGCTGCCACCCGTCAATGTCACAGAACCCGTGGGCGTCGGGTTCGCTCCTCCACCGTTGACAGTGACTACTACATTCAGGGCCTGTTTTTTGGTGATGCTTTTCGAAGATGGTGTCACCGTCATTGTCGGTATGATCTGATTGACAGCGGCCGTGACCTGTGTGCTGGTCTCAGCCGTTGTCTTTGCAGCCTCGACGTTGCCTGTGAGGTCACGAGCGATGCTGTAAAACGCATAGGTATGACCTACCTGCCCTCTGAAACTGGCTGAAGTTGCGGTCGTGTTAGTCTGCCAAGCGATGAAAGCTCCGCCATTGTCGGAAACGTAGATCGTGTAGTCCCGGACGCCGTTCCCACGTCTGTTCCGGTCCATGAAACCGTAAAGGTCGCGGCCGTCTCTGTAGACGGAAGCTGAACCACATGACTCGTGGGGCTAGTCTTGTCGATCGTGTTCAACCATGTCTGCGTCGACATCGGCGCATTCAACCCAAGCAGAATCAGGGAGTACCCCGCGGATAGGCATGAATGAGCATGAATCCGCCTGAAACCACCATAGCCCAAAACAGGCCTCATTGGGTAACGGAACTGGCCGTTTTCGAATTTTGCGGGTAACGTGGCGGAAGGTACTATGCGCCGTCCCTTCTCAAGAAAGGAAGGTCATGATCGACGACGTTCCAACCGGCGCATATTGCCCAGTAAACGAAAGCAGTCCGGTCTCGCGATGCGCCTTGAAGCGGGTGATGTTGTAGCTGCGCTGATTGCACACATAGAAGAATTTGCCGCTTGGATCGAATGTGCAATGCCGCGGATAGTTCCACGCTCCCGCAGTTGACCGGCGCTGCCCTCGATGCGGTCAACCGCGTCGGCCAGCCGCGGCAGGTGGAAATAAAACAAACTGCCATCGGCAACGTTCCCCGTTCGTTCACGGTTGCGCCCCATCAGCGTGAACTTTTACCGTCTCCCGGTTGAGGAAAGAGCGCAATGAAAACGACTCTGCTGCAGAGAAAGAAGTGCACAGTAATGCTGAAGTCAAGATCCCTGATTGTCGTCGTGGCGTTTTGTCTTGTATTCGCGGTCTTGAAGGCTCAGCCGGCAAACTCCTGCGCCGATCTCGCTAATCTCAAAATCGATGGCGTCGAGATTACCAAGGCCGTCGCCGTTCCCGCCGGCACCACCGTGCCGCCGCCGTATCCTGGCGCTCCCACGATTGGTCCTTTGCCTCCACACTGCCGCGTCGATGGTGTCATGCACCGTCGCAAGGGCGCTGGCGGCGAGGAATTCGGAATTGGATTTGCCGTGGCATTGCCCGACAAAGACGCCTGGAACGGCGACTTCGTGATGCAAGGCGGAGGCGGCGGCAACGGCGTAGTCGCCTATCCAACCGGAGCCTTCTACTCCGGAGACACTCCCGCTCTGGCCCGCGGATTTGCTGTCTCCAGCACCGATACGGGACACAAGGCGAAGACGGGCCCGTTTGATTTTTCCTTCATGCGCGACCAGCAGGCGTATCTCGACTTCGGGTATATGGCCAACGCTGAAGTAGCCGGAGTCGCCACGCAGGTCATCGCGCGCTACTATGCAAAACCCACGGCGTACTCGTATTTCGTGGGCTGCTCAACTGGCGGACGAGAAGGCATGATCCTGTCACAGCGCTATCCCACGGTATTCAATGGCATCGTCTCCGGTGACCCGGCCATGCGGACGGGGCTCTCCAACCTGGCTATCGCCAAGTGGATTCCAGTCGCGTATAACGAGGCGGCCCCCAAAAGACGCATCGGGCAAGCCCCAGATAGAGAGATTCCTCACCGAAGCCGACCGCAAGATCTTCATGAAGGAGCTGATGAAAACATGCGACGGGAAGGATGGAGTAGCGGACGGGATGATCTTCGATCCGCTCGGCTGTGACTTCGATCCCGCGATGTTGTCATGCAAGACCGGCCAAAGCGAGGGGTGCATCGCACCGGAGAAGGTTGCGGCCATCAAGAAGGCTTTTGCGGGTCCGAAGAACGCCTACGGCACACAGATTTATCCGGGCTTCCTCTATGACGCGGGCATTACCATGACGGGGTTCGCGCCGGGACTGTTGGTGCTGGGTTCCAATGGCCTCTTTGGCCCCTACACAACTGCGACTGAAATCGACGTGGAAAGGGAAGCGCTACACGCCTCCGACCCGCTCGTCGAGCCGGCCTCGACCAATCTGTCCACTTTCTCTGGTAATGGCGGCAGGCTCATCTTCTTCCACGGAGACAGCGATCCATGGTTCTCGCCTCTCGACACGCTTGAGTACTACAAATCGCTGGCGGTCAGCAATGGCGGCGCGGACAAAGTCGCCCAATGGAGCCGGATGTTTCTGGTGCCGGGGATGGCGCACTGCGGCGGTGGCCCGGCTCTCGACCATTTCGACATGCTGAGCGCCGTGGTGAACTGGGTCGAAAAGGGGACGGCCCCGGATTTGGTGATCGCGACGGGACAAGCATTCCCGGGCCGCAGCCGCCCGCTCTGCCCCTATCCCAAGCATGCGCAATACATGGGAGCCGGCGACACCCAGGACGCAAAAAACTTCCGATGCCAATAGCACCGTTCGCTTTATAAGCCTCCGGAAGACTCGTCGTTTGACAGGCACGGCGTCAGCGGGCCGTCAATAGGAAACGATGGACCAGGCGTTGCCCGTTGTCAGATTCCCGGGTGAAACGCAACAAGAGTTCCAAGGCAACAAAGCCCATTTTTTTTTGCCTGGCCCTACCAGGCGCGAACCGCGACCACCGTCGGACTCGTCGGAATATCGTTGACGACCTTTGTTTGTAATACGAATTCGACGTTTTTGTTCGACCATCCGGCCGGCGCTGAACTAACCAAGTCGCGGATTCCTTGGGGAGAAGTGATGAACTCGGCGGCTGCGCGAGTGCCGGATTGTGTGATCCCGGCGATTGTGATGAGAGGCTCTCCAGTCTTTGAGTGAGGTAGACGAGCGATCAGTGCGTAATCCACCTGGATCTTATTTTCGGAAGAATAGACGGGGTGCCATTGGCGTTTCGGGTCCGATTGGTCCTTTATCGTCAGCCCACTTCCGAACACGAACGGAAGGTCGCCGGTCATCTGCAGTGTCCATGGATTGTTGAAGGCGCCGATCAGGACGGAGGGAGACTGCCGCAGATCGCCAAACGCTACGTCCTCACCCGAGCGGAGATCGAAGGCGTGGTTGAAATGGGTGAGGAGAGAGGCGACGCTGACATTGGCTGACACATCACCGAGCGTCGCAAACTCGTTTTTCATCTCCAGCAGATCACCCGCTCCCAGTTTTTGATCGTCGGAGATCGGAATCAGAAACTCGTGTCCCGCCGTGTCCAGGTCGCTGAGGTGGTGCGTAGCCTTGTAGCGCTCAATCAGCTGATCGCTGGGCATGTAGACGGGGTTCGCGCCGGTATAAATCAGAATGGATTTCGATGTTCCCAGAAGTGGGGACCAGAACTTTTCGAGAGGGCTCCTTGGCCTGAGGATTAAGGCCATTATTCCTGAGGCGGCGAGCACCAGGGCGATGCTGAGAATCCCTAATCGGAAACTCCGGAAACCTGAAATGTCAGGCACGGAGTGAGGGAGGTCCACTGATGATTCAGGATGCGGAATACCCTCTTGTTGGGCCGGGGGGCCAACCGGAAGTATCTCACTTGCGACAGGTTCCTTGAGACGGGCTTTGCCGGGATCCGAAAAAGTGGCAAGGTATGATCCTGGGCTGATTTCAATCCGAATCTGGCAGCTGTTGCCTTCTCCGACATAATACTGTGCGAGCCTTTTCCTCACTTCGGCGGCACGCGCCCGGACGATCGGATCCTCATTGGTGTCGTAATCGACACGGCGGCCAAACACCTCCGCCCCGATGATCCGTTCTTTCAGACGTTCGAGGTGTCCGGCCAAGCTCTGGTCCACGATGTACTGCAGCAGTTGTTGGGATTGCTTGCTGGCTCTAAAAGGCACGCTCTTGAGGACGTCGTAAAGAGTCTTCTGAACCTGAGTGGCGAGCGGTTCCGGTGCACCAGACACTCGGTCCTGAGAATGAACGACCTCAGCGCTGTTCCCCATCGCCCACCCCCAACTGCATTTTCACAGTACTGTACTCCCCCTGGATTCGTCTCGACAAGCGCAACGATTTGCCCAAATGCTCTCGAACGGCACCGTACAGTACCTTGCGGACAACGCTGGAGCCAACGTTTTCTTACCGCCGTGCGGGCATTTCGCTCCGCATCGCATCAGCTCGCGTGAATGAACCGGCAGGAGGGAAGGCCTCTCCGGAGTGGTATCCGAATGTCAAGCGAATCTGTAAGTTGTACGCAATTAAGGAGGCCCCGTGAAAGCCGTATGCCTGGTAAAGCATCTGATAACCCTGCTTGTCCTCTTCGCCAGCCTGAACGCCGTCTCGCCTCTGCGGGCGCAGTCGCTAACCTCGACAGCATCCCTCTCGGGGACGGTTTCTGATCCATCGGGGGCCCGCGTTACAAACGCGACCGTAAGGGTGAGCAACCCGGAAAAGGGAATCACTCGGGAATATAAGACGGATTCGGCCGGTCAATTCTCGTATTCGCTATTGCCGGCCGGCACATACACCCTCACGGCAGAGGCCCCTGGCTTCACGACCACCAAGCAGCAGGGAATCGTCCTCCGGGTGGGAGACTCTGTTACGACCAACGTCGTTTTGACGATCGGGACATCCGAACAAGTAACTGTGACTGCGGCGGCGCCCTTACTCCAAACCGAGAGTGCCAACGTAAGTACGGAGGTATCGACGAAACAAATTCAAGAGCTTCCCTTAAACCTGCGAAACGTCACCGGCCTGGTTCTGCTGAATTCCTCGGTGAACAACCAGACGCAGCAGCAACTCCTGGCGGCTGGCGGAGCAGAAGACACTGCAGACCAAGATGAATCCTTCTTGAGCTTTGGGGGAGGCTTCTTCGGTACAACCGCGTTCATGCTTGACGGAGGGTGGAACGTTTCCATGGGCTGGGGCGGGGTGATTTATGTTCCCTCGGCCGAGGATGTCCAGGAGTTCAAAATCCAGACCAATTCCTTCAGCTCGCAATATGGCTGGAGCACCGGTAACGTGGTTAATGTGATCACCAGGTCAGGAACGAACGCCTTCCACTTTGTAGCTTATGATTTCCTTCGCAACCAGGCGCTGGATGCCAATACGTACTTCAACAATCGGAATGGAATCGAGAAGACCCCGGACCATCGCCAGCAGTTCGGGGCAGCCGGTGGCGGGCCGGTTTACATCCCCGGCATTTATAAACAGCGCGATAAGACCTTCTTCTTCGCCAATTACGAGGGCTTGCGGCTCAACAATTCCGGCGTCGACAGTCAAGTCGTGCCTACGCCTGCATTTGAATCGGGAGACTTTTCGGCCCTGCTCGGCGGCCAGATCGGCACTGACGCACTGGGCCGGCCCATCTACAAGGGGCAGATCTATAACCCTTACACCACTAGACAAGTCATCGCTACGAGTGGGCCGAGCGCTGGATCAACAGTAACGATTCGCGACCCCTACCCTGGAAACATGATTCCCGCGTCGGGGACTGGGGGGATCGATGCGCTGGCAAAGACTTTCGCCACCGGGAATTACTGGCCGGCGCCGAAGAACCCGGGGAGCGGCTTTAACTTCAATACCACCGCTGCGCAACCGACTTTCTCCGATGAGTACGGGATTCGCGTGGACCACAATTTCAACCAAAAGACTCGAATCTACGGGCGATGGTCGCAGAAGTTCGAAACCAAGTCGGGCACGCCGGCCTATTATGGCGCCAACGACGTTGCTGGGCCGGAGGTTACAAATCCAAACAACCGGTACAGCATTGCCCTGGGCGGCTCCCATGTTTTTACGCCGACTTTCGTTCTCAACACGAACGCCACGTTCAACCGATGGGTCGAGGGTAATCACACGCAGAGTTATGGATTCCAGTCGTCGACGCTGGGCTTGCCGGGTGAGATCGACACCATCTCTCCGCAGTTCCCGCAGGTGAACATTTCGGGATATGCGCCGCTGGGAGCGCGCGGCGGATTCGGCGAATTCCATTCACCCAACAACGTGGGAAGCGTCTCGGTTGACATGAACAAGGTGCACAAGGCCCAGACGTTCACCTTTGGCTTTATGGGTGTCCTCAGCCAGATCTTTGGAGGACGGATCAGCCCTACGGTCTTTGACTTCAGCAATACCATGACCGTGGGACCCGACCCGACCAACCCCACCAGTGGTACAGGAGACGGGTTCGCTTCATTCATGTCAGGCGCAGGATCCAGTGGCTACACAGGCTTCAATGCATTTCCCGCACCGACGAAGTACTTCCTGGGCGGATATTTCCAGGACGATTGGAAGGTACGGCCGAATCTCACGCTCAATCTTGGATTGCGCTATGAGGTGCAGACACCTGTGAGAGAGCGGCAAAACCAACAGGCACATTTCGATTACCACGCCCTCAATCCGGTCAGCGTCCAGGTCGGCCAGCCCGTCTATGGCCAAATCGTCTACAGCTCTCCGGGTAACCGCGATTTGTACAATCCCAACTGGAACGATTTTTCTCCACGCGTCGGGTTCTCGTATTCCCTCACGCCAAAATTTGTAATGCGGGGGGGATTCGGACTCTTCTACTCCACCAACCTGCTCGGCGCAGGACCGAATCCAGGCTATTCACAAAGCACAAACTGGACGGCAACGCTCGATGGGCTCACGCCATATCAGCCTCTGACTAGCGCATTTTCGACGGGAATCCTTCCGGTCACCGGGAGCTCGCTGGGCGGCCTGACAAACGTCGGCCTGGGCGGCGGCGGAATCAATCCTCATCGTCCCGACCCAAAGGTGAAGCAGTTCATGTTGGGGTTCCAATATGCATTCACCACCGACAATCTAATCGATCTTAGCTATGTGGGGAATCGCGGCACAGGGATGATTCTGGGCAGTATGAACTATGGGCAGCTCGATCCCAAGTACCTCTCCATGGGCACGGCGCTGAACACGCTGGTTACGAATCCCTTCCAGGGAGTTGTCACGAGCAGTTCGTGCGGACTTGACGCGGCCACGGTACCTCAGGCGCAGTTGTTGCTTCCTTATCCGGAATTCTGCGGCGGAGATGGGGCCGGTCAGGAGCCGATCGGGAAGTCAAACTACAACGCGCTGCAGGCCAACTTCACCCATCGTGAGAGATGGGGGCTCAGCTTCATGGCCTCCTACACCTATTCGAAATTTCTTGACGACGTGGGAGGCCCAGAAGAATGGGGTTCAATCAACAGCGGTTTCGGAGGTATCGGCTCCATCCGCAATTTTTATGACTTGGGCGCGGAGTGGGGTGTTGATTCAACTGACATTCCTCAATCAGTGGTGCTCAATTACGTGTACGAACTCCCGGTGGGAAGGGGGAAGAAGTTCGGATCCGGCATGAATGGCGTCGAGAACGCTATTGCGGGTGGATGGCAGATCTCGGGAATCTCCAATTTCAAGGCAGGCTTCCCTCTAGGCATTGGAAACGGAGGTGCCAACCCAAACAGCGTCTGGGGCGGCAATCAGCATGCGACGGTTGTCTCAGGCGTTACTCCCAAAAGCGGCAGCTGCCAGAACGGAGATCCGGTTGGACACGGCATCTGCTGGTTCAACCCTGCCGCCTTTGTTCAGACGCCGGCCTTCGAGTTCGGCGACGCGCCCCGCTATTTCTCCAATCTTCGTGCTCCCGGTTACGTGAATACTGATTTGGCGATCCAGAAATGGTTCACCTTCAAGGAGGATTTTCGGCTTCAGTTCCGGGCAGAGATGTTCAACGTCGCAAACCACGCAAATTTCACCGCTCCCGATCCCAACATAGGCGATACGACATTTGGTCAGGTTACCAATACCCAGGGTGCCCGCCAGGTGCAATTAGCGCTCAAACTGTATCGGTAGGGAGCCTATGCCCCGGACGATATTTGCCATTTGCGTCGCGATCGCATTCGCACAGCTGCGCGTGAATGCGGTTCGCGCTGCAGAGGATCACACCCAGACCGTGAAATCCTTCCTGGCTGAGGCACGCGAGGCGCAGTCGAGGAAGGATTTTCACGGCGCTGCGGAATCCTATAAAAAAGCCATCCGGCTCGATCCATCGATTCCGGAATTGTGGACGAACCTCGGTCTGATGTATCACGAGTCGGGAGAGTCCTCTGAAGCCATAGAGAGCTTCCAGCAGGCCATACGTCTGAATTCTTCCTTGTTTGTTCCTCAACTGTTTCTAGGTATCGAGTACCTCGAATCCAAACACGCAGAGTTGGCAGTGCCTCACCTCGAGGATGCCGCGCGGCTAAACCCTAATGATGCGCAAGCGACGCTCTCTCTGGGAAGGGCCTATGCGATGCAGGGTCGCGGTGATCGCGCTGCCGAGTCTTACCTTCGCGCCACCGCACTTACACCCAACGACGGCAATGCCTGGCTCGCGCTCGGGACTGCATACCTGCAACAGGTGGAGGAAGACGCACGCATCATGACCTCCACCTATGGAGACTCGACATACTTCAAGTTACGAGCAGCCGAAGTGTTTTCTGAACAGGGCAAGTTGGTGCAGGCGGAAGATGCCTTTAGAAGCGCAATCGCTTCGCCGACTGCTGCGCCTTGCCGCCACGCAGAATTCGGCATCGTGCTGCTTCGCAAAAAGAAGGTCGCCGAAGCGCGAGAGCAGTTCGATATTGAGAATCAGACTGGCGCTCATTGTGCGTTGACAGGGCTCGGATTGACAGTCGCCGATCTGGCCGAAGGTCATCCGGATCGTGCGCTGAAGGCTCTCTTGTCAATTGCAGAGGCCGATCCGAATTTTGTTCGTTCAAACCTCTCTTTGTTTCGTGATGCGGTTTCGATGGATCAAGTCAAATCACTGGTCGATATGGCTAACGCGCAACGCAGTGCCGGAGCGACTTCGGTCAACCTTGGGCCCCTGGTCGAAGGAGCATTCCTCTCGGAAGACACGCAGGTCTCGATGAGCACATCGGATCAACCGCGACCTTCAACTACCGAAGCGCTCTCCCCTGCAAACGCGGAACGGTATAATGCTGCCGGTCAATACGCAGATTGTAGCGAAACGCTCAAGCCGGCACTCCCAACCATGGGGAGCGACCCCTCGCAGCTGCTTGCTTCTTGCTCTTTTTTTGCAGGCGATTTCCAAACCTCCTCGATGGCGGCAAGGCATTTAAAGGGGAATCCTGTATCACGCGTGCAAGGACTGTACTGGGAGACCAAGGCCGATCAAGCACTCGCCATTGCCGCGCTGACCCGCGCCAGTGAAATTGATGCCAATTCGCCGCGCATGCATGTATTGATTGGGGATGTCTTCCGGCAAAAACGGAAGTGGGACAACGCTGAAGCGGAGTACCGCAAAGCAGTCAGTCTCGATCCCGAAAGCCGGGTTGCGCGGCTGAGCCTCGCGATCGTGCTTTTCTCCGAGTTGAAAACTGATGAGGCATTTGAGATCGACCGTTCCCTTCTGACAGAGGAAGCGAATGATCCTGAGGCAAACCTGCTCGCGGGCGAAATTCTCGTGCAGCGAAACCTCTTCGCCGAGGCGGAGCCCCACCTGTTGAAATGCACCCATCTGAAATCGGAATTCATGCCTCGCGTGCATGCTCTCCTGGGACAGGTTTATGCAGAGACGAACCGGATTCCAGCCGCAATTGAGGAGTATAAGTCAGGGCTGTCTACAGA
>Ga0207098_10486_pt1 | contig 11404 bp, 12 predicted proteins | sample Alteio_BWMinHeat_84_FD_153548 | JGI IMG/M metagenome (GOLD analysis project Ga0207098, IMG submission 153548) | Enriched cells from forest soil in Barre Woods Harvard Forest LTER site, Petersham, Massachusetts, United States -... | ecosystem: Environmental > Terrestrial > Soil > Temperate forest >...
TCGCACGATTACGAAGCTAATTGACTATGAAGAGTTCTGCGGCATCCGTGGTGAGGAGGCTCCCGCTATGACGAACGGCATTCCGGAAATTACTCCGCGCGATTTGAAATCGCGCTTGGATCGGGGAGACGATCTGTTTATCCTCGATGTGCGGGAGGCGCATGAATATCAAATTTGCAATTTGAAGGGCACCCTGATCCCCCTCGGTGAACTCCCGAAACGGGTGAATGAACTCGACAGTTCAAGGGAAATGGTTGTGCATTGCCGCAGCGGCAAGCGGTCTGCCGACGCGATCGCTTTCCTGCAGAAATCGGGTTTCAAAAAGCTTTGGAATTTGAAGGGCGGCGTTTTGGCCTGGTCGGATGAGGTAGATCCGTCTATGCCGAAGTACTGATCCAGAAACGGAGAGAAAATGGCTTCATCCAAGGTTACGGTTCGAGACAATGGCCCTTTGCTGATCGAAGGAGAATTCGACGTCTGCGATGCCAGAGGCCAGGCTTACGGCATGGGAGGGCGTCAAAAGATTGCTCTCTGCCGGTGCGGACATTCGGCAAATAAGCCGTTTTGCGATGGTTCGCACAAGACGAACGACTTCCAGGACTTGCAGCAAGCGCGTGACCTCCCTCCGGCATAACTTACCTACTCGCTGGGGGAATCCGCGATGCCCAGCGGTCGAGCAGCATCAATGAGAGTCTTCTAAGATCTGTCTGGAAGCAGCCGAGCGTATTTGAGTAGCGTTCGCATTAAATTGTAACCTTTTGAAACAAACGCTGTGTAAGAACTACCTCGATCTACTCCCAACCTGCGCTTTTTTCTCCCCTAAGTTATTTATTTCTAATGGATTTTTACTGTATTTCCAATGTGTCCAAAAGGTATTCAAGTTGCATACACATTGATGTCGAACGTCGGCAGACGATTGATGCTTGATCGGGGAACCAGCTTCGAACAGATTTCCAGGATGAGTTCATCGATCAGCGAGTTCTGTTGCTGCTCCCTTCAATCGCTGGCCTTGGGCCCAAGTTTCGAACCCAAGAAGCACTGAAGAGAAAGCATAAACAGGCTTGAAATTTTCGAGCCATCCGGAGGGTGCGTCGCTGATCTCCCGGCTGGCTTTGGTGAAACCGCTGCAACGATAGGAGGGACACGCGAAGGCAAAAACTGGCGCAAGAAATTACTACCCGGGGCGTTAGGCATTCCGCGGGAACGGGATGTTTGGCGCTCCGGTTTTTTTTGCCTACTTTGACTTTGAGATTCTCTCCAAATTCTTCACGTCCGAAACTAAAACCCGATATAGGTCGAGAGTCGATTCAACCATGCGGTCTACTGAGAATCTCGAGCAGATCGCTTCGCGCGCGGCCTTTCCTAGCCGTAATGCCTCATCTTGTCTGATGAGCAATTGTATTATTGCTCCGGCGAGTGCGTCCCCTTCCGGATCCTCGACCAATATGCCGTTGTGGGCGTCCTCAATTACTTCTGGAATTCCTCCACGTGCAAGTGCGACGACGGGGAGGCCATATGACATCGCCGAGAGCAGTGCAGTTCCTAGTGCCTCTGTCTGGGCAGGAAACGCGAAAACATCGATGGCGTTATAGACCCGGCTGATGTCGTCCACGTAGCCAACAAAATGGACCGCACCATTTAAATGAGCGTTCGAAACCTGACGCTCAAGCTCGGTGCGGGAAGGTCCCTCACCCGCGAGCAGCAATTGACACTGTGGAATGCGGGAACGCACAACGGCTAGAGCTGCGATTAAGTTCGCTTGGCCCTTGTCTGGGGTGAAGGCGGCAACGTTTCCAAGCAGAGGCACGCCGATCGAAATCCCGAAACTCTTCCGTGCGGCGTTTCTGGATCGATCGGAACGCATGGTAGGGATTGGAACGCCATCTGGAATCACGCTGATTCGATCGGCCGGGAGTCCCGAAGTCCTGAGCGCGCTCGCCACGCATTGGGAAACCGCAATGATCCGTGCTGCTGCGCGATAGCGCGCCATGCTGATCGCGCCACGCGAAAGTGGAAATATTACTCGCCGCGACGCGACGACGGGGGTGCGGCGGTGCGCGCGAGCAATCCAGGCTGCGGTCAGAGCATGAGGCTCATTTGCGTAGAGGATCTCCGGACGCACCTCAGCAAGCATTGCGCGGATCGCTCTGGCAGATAGAAACTGCCGCGAAGATCGACCCACCACCCGCGTCGGAATGCCCGCATCGTGCGCGCACTTGGCAAGCATAGAGTCCCGCGGCGCCAACAATTGCGGTTCGTGCCCGCGCGCCGCCAATCCCTCCAACAAAAGCAATGCCTGTTGCTGGCCGCCACGATAGTCCCGGCCGAGATCGACGAGAAGGATGCGCATGTTCAGGCCTCGCCGGGGTTAGGCCAGGAGCGGTGAGGAAGTGTCTCCCCGGCCAACACGCGTCCGAGTTTCCGGTATTTCAGGAAAATGTACTTCGCAGACATCCAGGCGATCAGCCAACCTCGCCAGCCATCCAGTACTCCCAACTGGAAAATCAGGCGTTGCATGAACGTCCAGGGAGCGGCAAAAATCATTGCGGCCCGCCAGCTCTTCCGACCGTGGGCGAACATGTCCTCCGCAGCCATAGTGGACATCACGTCGAGCTTGGCGTCGTGCTCCGCGAAAGAGCGAACGGTGTAGTGAAGCAAATGTCCATCGAGCCGGCCTGCAGGGCCATCGAGCTTCACTCCTTCATGGAGGGCGCTTTCAAATCTGCCGCGGTCCCTCCGGTACAACCGCAATTTATGATCGGGGTACCAGCCTGAATGGTGGATCCATCCGCCCAAATAACTGGTCATCAGGGGGAAGTCGTATCCTGCCATGTTCGTATCCTGCCGCTTCCACTCGAGGATGGAGGCGCGCAACTCGGGGCTCAATTTCCTCATCGCAGTCAATCGACAGAAGCCACTCATTCGAGGCCAGGGAAGCCGCATAGTTTTTTTGCTCGGCGAGCCCATCAAGCTTGCGCGAAAAGATGCGCGCACCAGCGCGTCGCGCGATTTCGCAAGTACGATCTATGGAGCCGGAATCCACCAGGATGATTTCGTCGGCGACTCCATTGAGCGAGGTGAGAGCGCGCGGTAAGTCCAGTTCCTCGTTGTAGGCAATCAGGATTGCGGTCAGCGCGGGCATTGGGAAAGCACAACGGTAGCACGAAAAGTGAGGGGACTGCCCGGCGATCAGTTCAGATTGGCGAGCCTGGGCGTAACGCTGACGAGTATGGTGGACATCCCGACACGGAATTCCGAGAGGTGTTTTAACACCGCGACGCGAACTCGTTCATCCCCGACAAACGTCCCGTTGGTGGACTCAAGATCGCGAAGGGTGATTGCATCATCCTTGGTTTCAATCGCGCAATGCCAGCGCGAAACCTGATCGTCGTCAATCGTCATGTCGGCATCGGCGCGTCCCAGGACGATCCGCGGCTTGTCCATCGCGTAGAGTTGCCCACGGGCTGGACCGGCAATGATCGAGAGCGCGATGGCCTTTCCTTCCGGCAGACGCAACGATGTTTCCGGCGCGGCAGCGTATCGCGTCAGGTGGGGCGCGCCCGCGCTGCGGGCAAACTGGGGCACAGGCGACATGGCCCGCGTGGCATCGGGTCGTTGTGTGAGGTTCACAAGCGTGGCCTTCCCGCATTTCGCGCAATTAAATTGCACGCGGGCCAGCCTGACCAAACGAGTATCGGGAAGCGAGTGCTGCGCGCCGCAATTCGAACAAGCTACTTTCATGGGGTAAAGTTGTCCTGATTCTAATTTAACATGTGCGGTTTGCGCGGGATTGGAACGCTTTCTGGAATGTTTCTCCGTGGAACCTGTCCAAGGTACAAGCCTGGAAACTGCACTTTGGTGGCCCTCATCGTGCGGATTTACTCTTTGTCTTTTGAGCTTTGGTTAATCTAGATTGGCATCGACGTTGGACCAGCTGCGCCACTTCGATGAAGAGGTCGAGTGCGCCCGGTCGTGATACTGCTGTGCGGCTTTCCGCTCCTTGACTCCTTATTGCACGAAGCCGACGTTGGGCATGGGGCTCGGATCAGGGGCCTCGCGGATGGGGCCAAACTGCGCCTCGTAGCGGGCGATGTTTTCGCCGATGGCCCGCCAGATGCGCTTGGCGTGGCCGGGGCTGACAATCACGCCGGACACAAGTTTGCCTTGCGGCACATTGGGAAATACATAGATGAAGTGCAGCGTAAATTCCTCTGCATTGTTGTGGACCATCACGAGGTTGCAATACTGTCCGACGAGTTCCTTCTCGTCGGCTTTGATCTGTACCTGGACCTGCCCTTCAGCCGGTTGCGCCATCTCTCCCTCCGCTCTCGTTCCGACACTATCATAATCCGCAGGTGCGCGGCAGGGCGAAGTCGTCTGAAGTGTCAGTGCAGGAAATCGGCTAGAGGCTTGGTTGGGAGCGGCGAGTATCTCAGTCCGTGCCGACTTGGCAAGGCAAGTTACGAATCGCGCACGCTTGAGGCATTCACCAGTTGACGGGAACAAGTGTTAATGCTAGTTTATGTTGCTAGTTTATCAAAGTTAACTATGCCATCTCCGCGAAATCCACTCTCTCCCCTGGTTTCCTGGTCTGCCAACGGCGATGAAAGCACAATGGATTCGATCGTCGTCCCTGATTCTGTAGGGGCGACACGCTCCCCTTCCCTGCCGGAATCTTATCGCTCGATCCATTTCGCTCCTGGAGCGTCTTTCTTCCGCAAGATGCTCGCATTCGCCGGGCCCGGATATCTGGTTGCCGTTGGTTACATGGACCCCGGCAACTGGGCGACCGATCTGGGCGCAGGTTCGCGGTTCGGATATACGTTGCTCAGCGCCGTACTTATTTCGAGTCTGATGGCGATTTTTCTACAGGCGCTATCGGCGAAATTGGGAATCGCCACGGGCCGCGATCTTGCGCAGGCCTGCCGCGAACACTATTCCTATCGCACTTCCGTCGTGCTGTGGATTCTTTGTGAGATTGCCATTGTCGCTTGCGATCTCGCCGAAGTGCTGGGCTCCGCCGTGGCGCTCAAGCTGCTCTTTGGGCTGCCCCTGCTCGCGGGCGTCCTGTTGACGGGCCTCGACGTCCTGCTAGTGCTCGGCCTGCAAGGGCGCGGGTTTCGAGTTCTCGAAACTCTGGTCGTGACCTTAATTCTCACAATCGCCGCATGTTTTGCGTATGAAATCTTCTTCGCACGGCCGCTCTGGCTCGAGGCAGCACACGGGTTCCTGCCGGCCTTGGGAATGTTTCGGAACCGAGAGATGCTGTATCTGGCAGTGGGAATTCTGGGTGCTACCGTGATGCCGCACAATCTGTACCTTCATTCCAGCATCGTGCAGACACGCGCGTTCGCCGAGGACGCGAAGGGGAAACGCGAAGCGGTCCTGTTTGCGACCCTCGATTCGACGCTTGCGCTCGGTCTTTCCCTCTTCATTAACGCCGCCATCCTGGTGCTCGGCGCGGCGGCATTCCACCAGAGGGGCTTGACCTCGGTGGCCGAGATCGGCCAGGCATACACACTGCTGACACCGGTCCTCGGCGCGAGCCTTGCGAGCACGCTTTTTGCCGCCGCGCTGCTCTGCTCGGGGCAAAACTCCACACTCACCGGCACCCTCGCAGGTCAAATCGTAATGGAGGGATTCATCGATTTTCGCCTGAAACCCTGGCAGCGCAGGCTAGTCACGCGGTCGCTGGCAATCGTACCGGCTGCGATTGTGATCGGCATCATGGGCGAGGGGAGAGCCACCGCGCTGCTGATCCTGAGTCAAGTGGTGTTGAGCTTCCAGCTTCCTTTTGCCGTGATTCCGTTGATCCAGTTCACCGGCGACCGTCGCAAGATGGGCGAATTCACCAATGGTCCGATGACCATAGCCCTCGGTTGGGCTATGGCCGCTGCAATCATCGTGCTGAACGCGGCGCTGCTCTCGCTAATTTTCGCGGGTTCGTGATTCTTCCCCACGACTTACAGCCAGCCGGTTACTTTGAGGCCGGTCCAGCCTGTGTTGCCGATTGTGTCGGAGGAGGTGCCTTCGGCGCGGGAATGTAGGCGGCGGGCAGATTCGAGTGTCTCCAACTCATCACCAGGATTGCGAGCGCCTGGGTTTCCTTCTCGCTCAAAGCAAAATTCGGCATTAGCGTGTTGGGGCTGACTTCCTTGGGATTCTTGAAGTGTGCGAGGTGCCAGTTAAAAACGGTGGCGCTTCCTTGGACATTCGAATAATCGTAATGTTCGGCTGCGCGGTCGCCGACTTCGGTCAAATCGGGAGCCATATTGCCACCCTGGCCGTTGATTTTGTGGCACACGACGCACAGCTTCTGATCCACGAGTTGCTTCCCCATGTTGATGTGGTCCGCGCCTTCGGTCACCTTGTCATAGCGGTGACAGCCGTTGCAATTGATCTCGAGCATGGCACGCGGCGAATCAACGTTGTAAGCCTTGGCGAGTTCGCCGTAGAGCAGCGGTTCGTCCCAATGCTCCGACAGGGTTGCGTGCGCTGTCGCCAAGCCGGTGGCGTATCCCTCTCCACCGTGGCAAATCGTGCAGCCGTATTTCTCAAGGGGATGGTTTTTCAGGATGGCCTGGGGATGCGTGCGGTATGGTTCGGGAGCGGTTTCAAATCCTGACCATTCGGTGGCCTGGTGGCAGGTGACGCACCGGTCGACGCGGTTTAGTTCCGGGACCCAAATTTGTTGAAGGCCTGCGGGAATTTGGCGCGCCCTATCACCTCCAAAGCGCTCCGTGACCTTGCGGCGGAATTCCGTTTGATAAGATTTCCACTCCGGCCGGTAGTTTTCGTAGTACAGCCATCCCGTAATGACCAGAAGAATTGCGCCAACGACATAGGCGACATCGACATCGCGATTTCTTACGTCCATTACTCTCCCGCCAAACTTGTGTTTCTCAAAATCTCGAAACGAAGTGAAACCGGATTTCAGGGGTTAAAATCCCCGAATCGGGCAGACTTTTCATGTCGTGGCCGAAGCCACGACCCACACCCAGTGCAGCAACGTAATTCAGAGCAGAACGCTAAAACTTCTTCGGTAGTGTTGGCCAGGTCTGCCAGGGCCAATAGAATCCCCAATACGGTCCTCTCAAAAACGTGCCGATGATCGTGAAGGCCACGATCAACACCACGATTGTCAGGAAAACTGTGTTTTGAAGCCTGCGCTCGGGCGAAAACCAAATCCCCGCCGCGCGAACAGAGCTGTTGTCCAGGAATGGCCAGGCAATCAGCACGCCGAGGAGGATGGTGGGTACAATTATCCCTCCGACAAGGGCGCCGTTGACCGTGAATCCTCTAATTCGAATTGTGGAATCGGCAACCAATTCCTGCAGCCACAGGAAATACCACGGAGCTTTGGCTGGATTCGACGTGACAGCGGGATTGGCCGGCTCCTCGAGTGGCGCGCGAATAACAATCGCCATTGTGGAGGCAATCGCAAGGGTGAGCAGGATGGTGAGGAGCAGTCGGCGGGTCAGATGCGGAGACGAGTGCGTCGAGTACATTTCTTCGTCGACCAGGGCGGTCTCAATGTGGACGGACCTTCTCCCGGCGATTCCCAACAGAGAATACGTCTTGCTTTTGACAGGCACAGATTTTTGCGCCTTTTGATCGAGCGCGAGTTGATCTACACAGGCCAGTCCGCCATCCTTCCGAACGCGCCACATGTGCCAGGAGAACAGGAAGATCACGGCCATCGGCAGGAAAAAACAGTGCAAGACGTAAAAGCGCAGCAGCGCCCCCTGCGCTATCGTGTTTCCGCCGAGCAGCAGAAAGCGGCTCTGTACACCGAAGATGGGTGCAGATTTCGCGATATTGGTTCCGACGGTGATTGCCCAATAGGCAAGCTGGTCCCACGGCAGGAGGTAACCCGTGAATGAAAGGAAGAGTGTCAGGAGCAGCAGGACAACTCCAATGATCCAATTGACGGGCCGATTCTGTCCTGCCCCCGACCCGTTCTTGTAGCCGCCAGTCAGGAACACGCGTACCCCATGCAAAAAAACAACGGCGACCATCAGATGCGCGCCAATGCGGTGAAGCCCCCGGATGAACCAGCCGAACGAAACTACGTAATCGATGTCCTTCACTGAGGCATAGGCACGTTCGACCGAGGGAACGTAATTGAACATCAGGACGATGCCCGTAATTGTGAGGATGAGAAATAGAACTGCGGATGCTGAGCCGAGCCAGAAAGAGTATCGGAAACTCAGGCTCGGCAACGAGACTTGTGATGGGAACCAGTGCAGGAGCAAATTCCGTACGATGGAATCTCCGGCCTCCAGTTCGCTTTCCGGTTTCCACGGCCAGGTCAGTCTCCGCCAAACACTTTTTTGCACGGCCATCGTTCAATTCCTCAATTTGGAAGACGCACCGTCACACCAGCAAGCGGAAATCCTGACCCACGGGTTCCGTGAGATTTACAACAAGCTGCCCGTCGTCGGCCGCAATTTCCATGCGGTACCAGGCTAAGGGCGCGGGAGCGGGGCCGGCGTAATTCGTGCCGTCGCCATAATATTTCGAGCCGTGGCAGGGGCAATCAAACTCCTGCATTTCCTGCTGGGAGCGTCCCTGGATCTGAACAGTCTTCGGGTCGTTGAATTGCACCATTTTTACGGTGCACCCCAGATGCGTGCATTCGGCCGAGATGGCGTGAAACTGTTTCTGATTGCGGAATACGAACACGCGCTGGCTTTCGATAAAAGTTACACCCTCGGGAAACTGATCGGGCTTTCCGATCTTGAAGATGCGCGGCGGCTCATAAAGCACGTTTGGCATGAGCGCGCGGAATAGGATCGTTATTTGTCCGGCTAGGCCAGTGAGTAATCCACCGATGCCCATCTTGGCGAAAAAAGACCGACGGGTTTCGGTCGCTGTTTCCTTGTGTGCGGGTTTGCGTTCTGTGCTAGGCAATGGCGGCATGGTCCTCGTAGGAGAAAAACTCCATGGTCATGGCGTCCGTGGGGCAGCGGATCGCGCACAGGCCGCAGCGGATGCACTTCTCGTCGTCCTTAATCATGGCGGACAATAGTTCGGGCGCGGCACCTTCGAGGCCGGCAGACTCGAGAAGCATGGTTTCCATCCCCGGGTCCAATTCCAATTGGTCGAGAGGAACAAGTTTCAAACAGTTCTCGGGGCAAATATCCACACAGCGATTGCAGAGAACGCATTTCTCCGGATCGTAAATCGTCTGAATGTGGCAATAGAGACAGCGGCTAGCCTGCGCCTTCGCTTCGCTCTCCGAGAACGAAAGCTCGACCATCGAAATTCCAGTGCGCCGGTCCAGCGGAACACTGGGCGGCGGCAGCCGCGCTTCCTTCTCGTAATCGGCCGCCATGCTGTATGTGCGCGTAGGGATTTTCGTGACGGACAGGATGAATTCAGGGTTGACCTCTGGTCCGCGGAAGTAGTCGTCAATCGAGAGCGCGGCACGCTTGCCGTTCGAAATCGCATCCACCAAATTGCGCGGCCCAAAGGCGACGTCGCCGCCCGCATAGATTCCCGGCGCGGAGGTGGCGAGTGTCTTAGGGTTTATGCGAATCGTTCCCTGCGGCGTCAACTCCACGCCGTCCTCCGGCCTCAGGAAAGAGAGGTCGCACCGCTGGCCAATGGCCAGGATCGCACTATCCGTCTCAACGACTTCAGTGAGTTCGGGATCATAGATCGGGCTGAAGCGGCCAGTTTCGTCGTACGTTCGCTTCACGCCAATGAGCTCGACCGCGCGCAGGTGGCCATTTTCACCCAGGAATCGCTTCGGTCCTCGCTGCGTGATGAAGGTGATCCCTTCGCTTTCTGCCTCCTCAAATTCTTCCTTTCCCTGCGCGGTTCGCAAGGCGGGCATCTCGTCAAACGATTCCAGGCAGATCATGCGGACATCGCGTGCGCCGAAGCGCACGGCGGTTTCGGCCGCCTCGAGGGCTGTTTCCATGATTCCTTCAGCCTCTTCCTGCGCATCCAACGCGGCTTCTTTCGGAGTGTCTCCCAGGGCGGCGCGCAGAGCCGAACGCGTGGCATCAAACGCTGTGAATCCGCCGCCGATCACAACGACGCGTCCTCCGGGATTCACGCGTTCGCCACCATTCGAAGCCTGCAGGAAATCAAGGGCCTTCACCACTCCGATCAGGTCGGAGCCTTCTACGTTCAAGTCTCTTCCACGCGATGCACCGACGCTGAAAAAAACGGCCTTGAACCCCATCTCTTTCAATTCCCGCAGGCCGAATCCTGCATGCAGCGGGGTATTCAGCTTGAGCTCGACGCCCAGATCGAGAATCTTTCCAATTTCTTTTTCGATGAGCTGGCGCGGAAGACGAAACTCAGGGATGCCAAGTACGAGCACGCCACCAGCGGCTGCGGCAGCTTCGAATACTGTGACCTTGTAACCCATCAACCCCAGATCGTGCGCGCATGAAAGCCCTGCGGGGCCTCCCCCGATCACAGCAACTTTTTCGCCATTCGCCATGTCCTTCCGGGCTGGCGCCAGGAGCGGTAGATGCCAGAGGACCTTGTTTCCCGGCTCGGTTTGCCCGTCGAAAAGCGGATTCTGCGAATCAGGTTCCAGCGACTCGACGCCGTACTTCTCGGAAACAAAATGCTTTAGGGCGCGTATTGCTACCGGCTTATCGATCTTGCCGCGGCGACAGCGATTTTCACATGGTGCGGCGCAGACCCTCGCGCACACCGAGACAAATGGGTTCGACGAGCGAGCGGTCAAGTAGGATTTCTTGAAATCACCTTCGGCGATGAGCTGGACATAGCGCCCGGCATCCGTGTGGATGGGACAGGCCGCCTGGCAAGGGATCATGTCCTTCCAAAATTGTGTGTCAGGAACCGCGGTCGAATAAGGGTTCCAGCCCGCTTCCCTCTCGTCTAACACCCAAGTCCCTCAATTCTCCATCATTGAACTGAATCCAGGCCCAGTCAGGGTACCCTGTATATCACATCGCTCGGAGGGAATGAATTCGTTTTGAAAGTTTCCGCCCACGAGGCCGGTTTATGAGCCGAATCTTCCTCCATCGGATCGACAGACAGGGATCTTACCGTAAAATGCTTTTTCTTATTGCGATCGTGTAGTAGTTTGGACTGCGGCAGTTTCGAATTCGGAAGGGCCGGGCCTGCCGTCTACAGCAGATCGAAGGCTTTTGGAGGAGTTGGAATGATAAATGAACGCGCCGCCATGATGCGCCCGTTTGGGTGCGCGGCATTTTGCTTGATGGCTCTTGTGATGCCTGCCGCGGGATCCGGGCAGGCTGTCTCCCCCGATGCTCCGCCCTGGATAGCCCCGGCATCGGCCAAGGCAATCAAGAATCCCGTTCCAGCAACGCCGGCAAACATCGCCGCAGCCAAAGAGAACTACACCAAGAACTGCGTCTTGTGCCATGGGGACAAGGGTGACGGACAGGGGCTG
>Ga0207098_10518_pt2 | contig 11382 bp, 5 predicted proteins | sample Alteio_BWMinHeat_84_FD_153548 | JGI IMG/M metagenome (GOLD analysis project Ga0207098, IMG submission 153548) | Enriched cells from forest soil in Barre Woods Harvard Forest LTER site, Petersham, Massachusetts, United States -... | ecosystem: Environmental > Terrestrial > Soil > Temperate forest >...
TGGCGTCGGCGTTGCTGCCGAACTGTGCCCCGTAACGAGCGCTAATAGTCCTGAGCTCAGCCACCGCGGCCGGCAAAGTCGTGCCCTGACGCAGTCTGGCGATCACACCCAGATAGCCCGCTCCGCTCTGGATTTGCACACGGCTCAAGGTGGGGATCTCATCGATCCGCGGCATCCAGATGTCCGGCTCAGGAACTTGCAGCGGGAAAGTAAAAGTTTTGGGAAGGATTCCAACTACGGTGACGTCTTTGCCATCCAGGGTGAGGACCCGGCCCAAAAGATTTTCATCGCCACCGAAGTGGCTGTGCCAGAAGCTGTCGCTGACCATGGCAACATCGCGCCCGCCGGGCTGTTCTTCCTCAGGAAGAAAGGAACGGCCGCGAGACGGATTCACACCCAGCATACGGAAGAAATCGAGCGAGACATGAGTTCCGTTTACCGCCTCCGGCTCACGTCCGGTGACTATACTGATCGTCCACGGATAATATGCCGCGATACTTTCGAAGGCTTGACCCTGGGCGCGGATCTGATCGTACTTCATCAGGGAAACGGAAATGCCATTGGCCTTGGTCTGTAGGTCGCTTGCGCTGACCTGCACCAGCCGTCCAGAGTCTTGGTAAGGGAGCGGCTTGAGCAACACGGCGTTGATCACGCTGAAAATAGCGGTATTGGCCCCGATTCCTAGCCCGAGAGTAAGCACGGCCACGATGGTAAAGGCAAGATTTTTCCTCAGCATTCGAACTGCAAACTTAAGGTCCTGTAAGACGCTATGCATGAGTTCTCCGTTGATGAGGGGGGAACTTATGATTAGACGTATTTGCCGTTTGAAAGGCTCTAAAATGAGAGGGATAAATGTTTTGTTGACATGGTTGGTATGTATAGAGGGATGAGGATCGAATGAGAAAACGGGTACTGGCAGTAGGGCTTTGTCTGGTGCTAACTAGTGGTCTTTTGGCGGACGAGGGTCACCACCATGCCGACGCAAAGGAAAAGCTGGGGACGGTTTCATTCCCCCTTTCGTGTTCCTCCCAGGAGCAGGGGGCAGTAGAGCGCGGCCTGTCCTTGCTCCACTCCTTTTGGTTTGACGAAGCGCAAAAGCAATTCGAAGATGCGGTCCAACAGGACCCGCAGTGTGCGATGGCGTATTGGGCCGAGGCGATCGGCCTTTACCGTCCGTTGGCCTACCGGCCGTCCGATACTGACATGAAGCAGGGGTGGACGCTCTTGCAGAAGGCGCAAGCGCTGCACGCAAAGACGCAGCGAGAGCGTGATTACATTGATGCACTCGCTGTCCTCTATCGCGATGACACGCGGGATTACGAAACGCGGAGCCGCGAATACTCCGATGCTATGGAGAAGGTTTACCGGCAATATCCCGCAGATGTGGAAGCGGCGGTATTTTACGCCATGTCTCTGCTTACCTGGGGTCCGGACAAAGACCACCCTCTGACCAATCCGAAAGAAGCGATTGAGATTCTGAACCGAGTGTTTGAGAAAAATCCGAACCACCCTGGGGTTGCGCACTACCTGATTCATGCGGCGGACGCTCCATCTCTGGCGCCTTTGGGTCTGGCAGCGGCACGCCGCTATGCGCGGATTGCTCCAGCGGCGCCGCATGCGCTGCATATGCCTTCCCACATTTTTGCCCGGCTCGGATTGTGGCAGGATGATATCCAATCGAATCTTGCAGCGCTCGAGGCGGCCCGGCATCCTGTGTCCATGCATGTAGGTGGGGAGCACCAGGTTCATTCCATGGAATTTCTGGAGTACGCGTATCTGCAGATAGGAGCCGATCAGAAAGCGGAGCAAATGGTGCGCGAGCAAGCGGCGATTGGATATGACCAGGTGGATGAGAATCTGGTGGACTTTCTTGACCGCACCCGGGCAAGTTCTCCGGCGATGTACTTCCTCGAAATGCGGCATTGGCAAGATGGGGCGGAGTTGAAGCCCGATCTCCACGCTCAGCCCTTTAATCAGGCGGTCACTTACTGGTCACAAGCTGTGGCGGCTGGCCACTTGCACAACGCAACCGCGGCACGCGAAGCTGTGCACCAGTTTGACGCAATGGTCGAGGCAACCAAGCGTGGCCCGCAAGCATTTCGCGCACAACGCATGGACGTCAAACATGACGAAGCCGCGGCCTGGTCGGCGTTCACCGAAAATAGAAATGATGAAGCTGTGAAGCTGCTGCGGGCCGTTGCCGACCGGCAAGACATCGAGGGCAAAGGCGAAGTGGAGCTACCGGCGCGCGAAATGCTGGCCGACATGCTGCTGGAAATGGGACGACCCAGGGACGCTTTAGTGGAATATGAGAAATCGCTGAAAACCGATCCCAACCGCTTCAATGGGCTGGCTGGCGCCGCGAAAGCTGCCGAATTGGCGCACCAGCCTGCGAAAGCTAAAACCTACTACACGCAATTGCTGACCAATTGTGATGGGCAACAGTCGGAACGGGCAGAGTTGACCCACGCGCGATCGTTCGGCAGATAGACCGTGTCATCCTGAGCCAATGGGATTTCTGTTCCAAAGAAAAAAGCGCCGCTGGTTGACGGCGCTCCTTTTCTACCACGTAAAAAGCAATGCTATTTGGTTTCTGCGGTGGGGCTGGCGCCGAACTCGCGGCGTCCGATGCCACGGACGGCGCGGGCGGCGATCGGCGGTACTCCGGCGGCAGCGCCGTACCGCTCCATCAGCATGGGTACCATTGCGCCTTCGGCTTCTTTCACAAAAGTTAGCAAGCCTCCCGCATCCATATCAACGCGGACAAAATCTCCGAGCTTCACCTGCCCCGTGGCTACTAAGTTGGCCAACGGAAATACCAGGTGTCGTTCGATCGCACGCTTGAGGTGCCGCGCGCCATATTTCGGATCAGTACCCTCGTGCAGCAGAAAGTTCTTTACCTTGTCGGTGCAACTGAACACGAACTGATTCACAGGAGAGGCCATCAGGATGCGCTGCTGAATCATGCCCAGTTCGATTTCGAGAATCTGCTCGAGATGCTCGCCGCGCAGGGTTTTGAAGACAACGACCTTGTCAATGCGGTTCATGAACTCAGGAGTGAACTTGCGTCGGGCGGCCTCAACTGCGGTGCGATCAATCTTGTCGTCCAGGCGAGAATCCACACTCTTGGACTTTGGTATAAAACCTATGCCACCTTCCACCAGGTTGATCATCTCGCCTGCGCCCAGGTTCGAGGTCAGGATGATGATGCACTGTGAGAGGTCAACCCGACGGTTATCGCCCAGGGTCAAAGTCGCTTTATCCAGGATGCCAAGCAGCAATTGCCAGAGCGAGTCCGAAGCTTTTTCTATTTCATCGAAGAGCAGAATGGAGAGCTTGAGCTTTTCCGTGTGCCACTGATTCAAAGCTTCCTGAGTCAGCAAGGGATGCGTTTCGCGGTGCCCAAGGTATCCCGGAGGAGAGCCGATCAGTTTGGCGATTTCATGGGAGTGCTGAAATTCAGCGCAGTCGATTTTGATGCAGGCTCGTGCGTCACCGAACAGGGTCTCAGCCATAGCTTCTACAACTCTGGTCTTGCCTGAGCCGGTGGGCCCGAGGAACAGGAGATTTCCTACCGGACGTCCAGAGGGATTCAGCCCCGCGAGGAACATCTGGTATATCTCCACGACTTTTTCAAGAGCGGCATCCTGGCCCACGATCTTGCGGCGGAGGCTCTGGTCAAATTCCCGTGCCTCGTTGCTGCGGCGGGTGGGATCAAGCATTGTGCTGACTACGTTCTTCATAGGGTCAGATTCTCGCTAAACCTTTCAAGACCATTGCTGGATGCCGGGAGAACGCATCGTCCATGCCGATGGGAGAACGACAAATTTTGTTATCCCCCCACATTGTGTGCCTGTGGCTCTCTACCGAACCACACCAGCCTTAGTGCAAACGGCTCGCCATCCCCCAAGGAGCGGCAATTGCTTATTCCTTCACAACTTAGATGCAAACAAAAGCCTTTAAAAGCCCCCTCTCTGGCTGAGGAAAATCACGTAGAGGGAAATAGTTTGCGCATGCGGGAACTTCCTTGGAGCCCGTGAGGGGGCTGCCTATAACCTCCACCGGTCTTGGCCGCCCGTAACTAGCACCGTCACAAGCGCCCCGATAGCATCCAAGAGAAGCCATTTTCACGGAGAAAAAAGTGCGCCGGTCTAGCTCAGTTCTGGTCATAGTTGTGTCTTGCTTTGCATTCGGCTTCTTTTCCTGGCACTTAGCCTTTCAGATTCCAGCAGCTGCAGCCGCTCAATCAGGCAATGCTGTGGGCTTGGTCCGCACTTCGCCCCCGACTACAGTCAAACCAAAAGCCGACGAACCCTCGCTCGCTCCTCGAATCGCGCCCCCAGGAACCGCCTTGTATGTAGCGAAACGTGGCGACACGATCACGTCGGTAGCGCACCAGTTTCTGCCACAGACGTCCTATCTGACTTCAAGCGAACTGACGGTGGCCATCCGCGGCACTAACGGCAATTTTCGCGGCACCTATTTTAAGGCAGGCCAGGAAATGATTGTGCCCGGAATTCTGAGTACTCCAATCGTTGCAAAAACGATTCCGGAGCCTCGCGATTTTGAAGTGCGGGCAATCTATCTGACGGGATTGATGGCGGGTAGCGACCACGGTTTGCGCATCATCCGCCGCTGGCGTGAGCTGGGTGGAAATGCTGTGGTCTTTGACATCAAAGACAGCGACGGGAGTATCAACATCCCATTCGATCATGCGCTTGCGGGGCCGCACCATACCCCACTGCGCGATCTACCAAAATTTACAGATTTTCTGCATGCGCAGGGTATGCACGCCATCGCTCGAGTTGCGATTTTCCGGGATGAGCGGCTGGTAGTGGCGCATCCTGAGCTGGCGGTGCAGTCTCGCAAAACAGGAAAACCCTGGCGCGAAAATGGAAAACTTGTATGGACGGATCCTTCGCAACCCAAGGTGCAGGAATACGACATCGCGCTAGCGAAGAAAGCCGCTGAGGCAGGAGTGGACGAGGTCCAGTTCGATTATGTGCGCTTCCCTGCTGAGGGAGACCAGAAAGACGCGAGCTTTGCGTTCCAGACTAAGCATCCGGAGTGGCACCGCTCCGATGTCATTGCCGACTTCTTGAAACACGCTTACGCGGAACTGCACCCGACAGGCGTGTTGTTCTCGCTGGATGTGTTCGGCATCATGGCCTGGCAACGGCCGGTTGACCTCGCGCATACCGGGCAGGATATCGTGCAGATGGCGAAGCATTGCGATGTACTTTCACCCATGATTTATCCTTCACACTTTTTCGGCATGGATGGCATCGCGCATCCGGGGGACGCGCCGGAACATTTTATCGGCGAATCCATGGAGCGGTTCGAAAAGATCACCAAAGGCAGCGACGTGGTGATTCGTCCGTGGCTACAGGCTTTCCGCTGGCGCACCAAGACCTACTCGCCCAAGTACATCGAAGCACAAGTACTGACCGCGAAGAATAAGGGTGGAATCGGTTTCTTGTTCTGGAACGCAGCCAACGATTACAGCAAACCTTATGCTGCGATGCCGGAGATGCGCGCGACTAAGGGGCAATACTTCAGAGGGGACGAGTTGCCCGGCACAATTCAGGCCGGTCTGACAACATCGACGGACCAGACCGAGATTAAGAAGTAGGTATTCCAACCTCCTTTCGCGAATCGTTTGTTGCCGCGCTTTATGGCCAAACGGCTCCGCTGCGTGAAGTCACGTTCCGACGGGCAGATTTGTAAAAAACCGCATCTTCGCGGGCCTTTTGTGTGTCTGATACTTATCCGTCTCGCGACGGGCATCCCATGACCAGTGCACAGCGCCAAAGCCAGTTTGCCATATTCCTTGCCTTCGGGCTGGTGTACTTCTTCTGGGGATCCACTTACCTGGCCATTGACATTGCGGTCGAACGCATTCCTCCGGCGTTGATATGCGGTGTGCGCTTCCTGATTGCGGGTGTTTTCATGCTGGCCTTTTGTGGGCTGCGCGGGAGAAACATCCTCTATAGTGCCGAGCGTCTGGGGAAGATGGCGGCTGTCGGCGTGCTTCTGCTGGTGGGAGGGAATCTCACGCTCGCGTATGCGGAGACGCACATTGGCTCCGGGCTCGCCGCTTTGATCGTCGCCAGCATTCCCATATGGTTCCTAGTGCTGGATAACCTGCTGCTCGGCGACCATCACGTTTCCGGACGCGGTAAAGCCGGAATCGCCCTGGGTATTTTCGGACTGGCGGTGTTGTTGTGGCCACAGGTCACCACCAGCAGTTTGTTTGGGCGGGAGCAACTTTGGGCTTCGATCAGCCTATTGGGCGGCGCGTTCAGTTGGGCCCTGGGTTCGGTGCTGGCCAAACGCTGGAAGTCGGCGGATGTGGACCCGTTCTCGGCGACGGCATGGCAGATGATCGCCGCCGGCCTGGGAAACCTTCTTATCGCCGTCGGCCATCGTGATTTCTCACGCGTGGTCTGGACCCCGCGTGGCATCAGCGCCACCGTGTATCTGGTGATCTGCGGATCGTGGATTGGCTACACCGCCTACATCTGGCTGCTGAACCACGTCACGATCTCCAAGGTTTCCACCTACGCCTACGTGAATCCCGTGGTCGCGGTATTTCTAGGATGGCTGGTACTGCATGAGTCGGTTGATCGGTATGTGCTGGCAGGCTCGGCCATTGTGGTGGCCTCAGTAGCCCTCGTGACCAGCGCGCAAGTCACGAAGAAGCCGGTGGCGCAGGCGTTGGCGGGGGTGGAAACACTCATGAAAAACAAGCCCGCCGATTGCGTTTCATGAGTAGTTGTGGCCGGTCAGGGCAGGGTACCTGACCGGCTTGGGCTTCCGCGTCAGAAGGATAGCTTTAGACCGAATTGGATCTGGCGCGAGGACGTCGTTGTCGCATTAATTGCACCGGCGCCAGGAACCGGATTCCCGCTCTGATCGAAAACCGTTTCATTGGCAATGGGTGGCGCGAAATTGGCGCGATTGAACAGATTGAACAATTCGGCACGGAACTGAAGTTTCGAGGACTCCGAAATACGGGGGATGGAGAAATTTTTGAAGACCGCCAAATCGAAGTCCATCAAACCAGGTCCAATCAATGAATTGCGGCCAAGATTTCCCATGAGCGTGCTCGGGTTGGGGAAAGACAGGCACTGCAATTTAATGTAGTTCCTCGGATTGCCAGGATTCACCAGAGAGCTGCAGCCAGGACCAGATACGCGGTTCGGATAAGCCCATGGGTCGGAGCTATTGAGGCCAAGCGGGTCGCCGCCTAAGATGGGTGTGAACGGCACGCCACTTTGCGCGGTGAAAATTCCTCCCAGGTCCCAACCGCCAAGGGCCACCGAGCGAAACCTTCCTTGCGTCCAATCCCTCGGAACAGGCAGACCCCAGAGAAAATGGGCGGTGACGGACTGCGCGATGTTGAAGTCCGACAAGCCTCGCCGGCAGGTTGGGCAGAAAAAGTAGGGGCTGGAGATGGAGTTCTGAAAAGGGTCGCCGATGACGCTGGCGGAGCCCGTGTCGATCGCCTTGCCCCAGGTATAGCCCCCTTGGATGGTAAGTCTGGAGCTCATCTTCCTTATGACTTGAGCCTGGAGCGCATCATAAAAGGAACTACCGGTCCAATAGAGGGCGCGAATCGCTCCCACGTTGGGATTCAAACGGGTACCGCTGCCCGCCGGAGACGGCCACAGCAGGCCTTGCGGAGTCTGCGTGGGAAGGACGCTGTTGGCGTCGTCTTCGCGATTCAACATGTGCAGGCCACGGTTGCCAACATAACCGATCATGGCGGTCAGATTGGGGCTCAGCGCCCGCTGTAGGCTTAGATTCCAGTTCATCACATAATTGCGGGGTGGATTCGGCTGAACGTAGGCGGTTTGTAAGGAAGTCGGGTTATTCGCGATGAGGGTCGCGGCAGCATTCGGGAAAGAACCGGCGGGCAAGTTGCCGCTGGTGCCGATCTTGTAAAAGGGCGCGCTCTCCGTGATGGCCAGAGTGAATTCGTAAATCAGGGGCAAGACATCATACATGCCGACCGCGGCCCGCAGGGAAGTTTTGCCGTCGTGGAAGGGGTCCCATGCCAGGCCGAGACGTGGCGCGAAATTGCGGTAGGTCGGATTCGAGAAGTAGGGTGACCCGAGCGCAGGCGCGGGCGCGGTCAGCGAACGGAGATTATCGAGTTTGCCGTTCACCTCGGTGGGCACGGTTGTGAATTCATAACGCAGCCCCAGGTTCACCGTGAGATTCCTGCGGAGGCGCCAATCATCCTGCAGGTATCCGGCCAGGAGGGACTGCCGAATGTGGCGCGGACTGAGTGAACCGGGAAGAGTAGCAGCAAGGTTGCCGGGCTGGTTGGTCAAGAAGGCCGAAAGGGACCCGAAACCGTAAAGCCCAGTGGGGCTGAGGTTGGCAGTGGTGTTGTTTTGCATGCGTTCCGCAGCCAAGCCAAAGCGCAAGGAGTGGTTGCCCCGGGTGTAAAAGGCATCGTCGTAAAACTGGAAGGAATTCCAGTGATACAAGAACGTGGGGAGTGCCCCCAGGCCGCCGGTCTCCAAAGTGATGCCGGGCACGTTGATCTGCGGCGCGTACTGCCCGGGAAAAATGCCGAAGGAAGTGTCGGTGGCGAGCGGACTCACGGCCTTTTCGGGAGTATTGACGGTGGCCACGACCCGGCTGAAACCGAAGCGAACGGAATTAGCCAAGGTTGAGGTAAAGGCGTGGTTTTCTTCGATGGCAACCAGTTGGCGGCGGGAAAGGTTGCTGTCCACCCACAGATTGAGCGGGTCGGGAGCAAGGACCGAGGCTTTATCGAAAAGGTAAGTTCCAAAAAGTGTGTCTCGATCGCCGATCTTGTGGTCAATGCGCGTGGTAAAAAATTCCTCGGAAGTTGCAGTTGAGACCGAAGTGGTGAAGATGCCGGTGTCCCCAGCGCCAGAGACGCAGGAGGCAAAGGGGCAGATGAGGCCACCGTTGGGCAAGGGCCAGAAAGCGAGGTAGCGCGCGGCCTGTGGATCGACCGCGACGTTTGCGGTCGCCGAGCAGTTCGGCGGAGCGCAAAGATTTCCAATGCGGGCCGCCGGGGACGGCACGGTGTCCACGGACGTATTGGTCAGGGACTGGCGCAGCCCCTCATAGTTGGCAAAGAAAAAGGTCTTGTCCTTGCGAATCGGTCCACCGAGGGAGGCGCCAAACTGGTTGCGTTTGAAGGGCGGAGGGGCGGCCGCGTCAAAGAAATTGCGCGCATCGAGGGCGCTGTTGCGCAGAAACTCGAAGAGAGTGCCGTGAAATCCATTGCCGCCGGAGCGCGTGACAGCATTGATGACTCCACCGGAAGCGCGGCCGTATTCCGCGGAATAATTGCTGGTGAGCACGGAGAACTCGCGGATGGCGTCCACACCGAGGTCGATTCCAGCGACGCTGCCCGGGGCCCCGTTGGAATAATCATTGAAACTGACGCCGTCCAGGCGGTAGTTGTTCTGTTGCGGGCGCGTGCCGGAGATCGTCATTTGATTTCCATAGCCGCGGTTCCCGCGCGGGGCGTTGACCCCATTGGGCTGCTGCACGGGCACGGTATCGACGTCCGCCTGAAGAGTCGCGAGTTGCGTCCAGTCCCGGCCGTTCAGAGGCAAGTCGCGGACCGTGCTGGCATCCACGTTACCGCTGATGACAGAGGAGGAGAGATCCAGGCTGGGCGGGGCCACGCTGATTACGATCTGCTCGCTCACTTCTCCGCTTTGCAGGGTGAGATTCACTACTTGCGTGGCGCCGACCGCAAGGGTGATGTCATGCTGGACGCTGGTGGCATATTTCGCCGCGGTCGCCGATATCTCATAAGTTCCGGGAAGGAGATTCGCGGCGTTGTATTGTCCATGCTTGTCGGTTTTCGACGTGCGCATCACTCCGGTTAAGAGGTTTTTGATGGAAACGCTGGCGTCAGCAAGCGGAGTGCCGGAATCGTTACCCACCACCCCTGAGAGAGTTGCTCCAGCCACCTGACCCTGAAGCGGACGTGACTCGAAAATTCCCAGTGTCAGCGAAAGCAGCGCCGCCACCCACAGATATTGATTCCATCTTGCACCCATTTTTTCTCCCCAGATCTCGAACTACGGATCTCGTCCCAACTAGAATTTGAATTCCAAACCTTTTTTGTTTCCGCCGGTCCGCTGGCGTACTTCCATTGTTTGACTGCGTCCTCAACTGCCGCCGCGAGAACCAGATTTCCACCCAATAACCTGAAATCATGCACGCCGCCGTCGGCCGTGATGCTGATTTCCACTTTGACCCAGCCGGTCATGTTCATTTTGCGAGCGAGTTCCGGATAAACTGGATCCACTTTCTTGATCAGCTTGCGACTCTCCTGGCCCAAATACTCCCTGGAAAAAGCAAAAGACGGTGAACGCTAGAGACAGAACCAAACGAACCAGCGTCGGAGCGCCCAGCTCGACACTCGATTCCGAGAGTCCATCAAAGCTCCTTGTTTGCAGTCCCCTTAGGGGGTGACCCGAAAAACTTCGATGCAAGTCTGCAGTGGCAAATCAGTTTCCGAACCCGGCCGGTAAGTTAATCATTCTGCACGGTGGTAACGCGAGAGATGCGAAGTGGTTGAAGATATGACCCCTTACAGCCAGATCATCGAATTGTCAAAATTGCCGAGGGGATCTCACCATTACTTATGGACAGTCTCAAAGCATCAAGGAGACGCCCTGATTACTCTCAAATTGAGACGCAGTCATCCAACAAAGTATCCTTCTGCGAGTTGCAGCGGCGAGGCGACTCAATCTTTGACAGACTTCTGTTACTGTGTTCGGATCACTGGAGCGCCACCGCAAAAGCCCTCGATCCAATGTTAGGGCCAAAACTTGCATATGAACGGCAACCGCCCACCCATCACTACTACGATCGTTGGAATGAATGTGGCCGTATTTGTGGTCATGGCCCTGACTGGCGTTTCGCCGCTGCATCCTACAACTGCTCAGTTGGTGACCTGGGGAGCGAATTGGGGGCCGCTTTCGCTGGGCGATCAGCCTTGGCGCATCCTGGCCTGCAATTACATTCACATCGGGATCATCCACATTCTTCTGAATATGTGGTGCTTGTGGAATCTGGGCTCGCTGGCGGAGCGCATTTTTGACCCTTGGACCTACGTACTGGTTTATACCGTTTGCGGGTTAGGAGGCAGCATCACGAGTCTGTGGTGGCATCCTCAGGTGATTGGCGCGGGAGCGTCCGGCGCAATCTTCGGCTTGGCCGGGGCTTTGATCGCCGCGCTCTATCTGGGCCGCTTGCCGATTTCTAAACAAGCCATCCAGGGTACTTTGAAAAGCCTTCTGACCTTCGCGGGCTACAACCTTTTCTTTGGTTTGGCGCCTGGGATTGATGCCTCGGCCCATGTGGGCGGACTGC
>Ga0207098_10522_pt1 | contig 11380 bp, 6 predicted proteins | sample Alteio_BWMinHeat_84_FD_153548 | JGI IMG/M metagenome (GOLD analysis project Ga0207098, IMG submission 153548) | Enriched cells from forest soil in Barre Woods Harvard Forest LTER site, Petersham, Massachusetts, United States -... | ecosystem: Environmental > Terrestrial > Soil > Temperate forest >...
GGGCACTTTCTATGGGGATGACAGGCTCAATGGCAAGCCAGTTCGGGCTCGCTTCCTCTGGTCCAAGATCAGTCGGACAACGTGTCACTGGGAGCAGGCGTACTCGCCAGATGAGGGCAAAACCTGGGAAACAAACTGGGTGCAGGACATCGAGCGAGCTCAATAGTCGAAACAACCGATTAGCTCTAAACACTCTACTGTGGAAGGCATTCTGACCCGCTGAGGGCGAAGATCAGGAATGTGTCCGGACTGCCACACCCCCCCCGAGTGCTTGATGGTACGGTCGCCATCGGTATAATCCGATTGCTATGGCTCCGTTTCGTGCGAATGACATCAGTGATCAGCAGGTTATGCAATTGGGCACTCGCCGTGCCTTCATTGGTGCGGGTGCGTTCACAGCCCTTGCGGCCGTGAGTTTGCCCGGGGTTGCCTCTACGACGAAGGTCAGGTTCAAGGTTGGGGTTACCGACTGGAACCTGAAACTGGAAGGCAAGATCGAATCCATATCCCTGGCCAAGCAACTGGGATTCGATGGTGTACAGATCAGCATCGGCAAGGGGAAAGACAAACTTCCTCTTTCTGATCCCGCGCTGCAGAAAGCATTTCTGCAAGAGTCCAACCGGGTGGATTTGAAGATTGAGTCGCTATGCCTCGAAATCCTGCATCAGAATTGCTTAAAATCCGACCCATTGGGACAGCGCTGGGTCGCTGATTCGATTTCCATCGCGAAGGCTATGGGCGTGCGGGTGGTGCTCCTTCCCTTCTTTGGGAGGTGTGCGCTGGAGACAGCGGCGGAGATGGACAGAGTTGGAGACGTCCTGAAAGAACTTGCCCCTGCTGCCGAGAAGGCCGGCGTCATCCTTGGTCTTGAGGACACGATTTCCGCGCGTGACAATGTGCGAATCGTGGATCGTACCCAGTCCTCCGCCGTCCTTACCTACTACGACGTAGGGAATTCGACCAATAATGGATTCGACGTGGTGAAGGAGATCCGCTGGCTGGGCAGTGCGCGTATTTGTGAGGTTCATCTGAAGGACAACCCTCACTACCTTGGCGAAGGGAAGATCGACTTCCAGGCAGTGATCGACGCGTTGGCCGACGTGGGATTTGATGGGTGGGCACAGCTTGAGACCGACAGTCCTGCCTCGGTAGAGGCCGATATGCGCCGTAACCTGAAGTTCATCCGGGGCCTGATCGCGGCTCGCAACGCCGCCTGAGGTGTAACGGCCTGGTCCATTCCATGGTTCTTTCCTCAAAGCTAGTGGTGAATCGACCGAGTTGAAGTGACAGTTTTAACTGTCGTTTCTCGACTGCTCCGTTCGCAACAACTCGGCATAAAAGTGGTCGAGTTGGTCCGGTGTCAAATCCAAATGCCAGCCAAGGTCGTCCGTCATTAGCTGGCTCATGAACTGTTCTTTGGGAACGCCCTTCTTTACGAGTTCACTAGCGCGAGCTATGAGCGTATCGATCCTATTCTTGAATGCTTCCAGGTCGGCTCGCGTCGCGACCGGTCCTGTTCCGGGCACCACGGTATCGAAGTCCAGCTTCAGAACCTGGGCCAGCACCGATGACCAACCAACCAGGCTTCCGCCGGCGGCAAAGTCGGGATCAACAGCTGAACCGTAAAGGTGACCCACCGCAATCACCTTCAGGTTGGGAAAGTAAACCACCGTGTCGCTGTTGCAATAGGCGTTTCCGAAATGCATCAGTTGCGCTTCGATCCCTCCCATTCGGATCTGATAATCGTGGTCGAACGTGACGACGCCTTTAGGCGCCGTACCCTGGAAATTCTTTGAGATGACATTCTGGGCGAGGTTGCTCTGCAGGATTATCGCGGTACCGTTCTGCAGGAATGTCGCAGCGTTACCGGCGCTTGCTTCAGATGGGTCGGTGAGAATAAGAGCCCTGATGGGCTGTCTGGAGATCACCTCCGCTCGCGCCACAAGCGCTTCGTAGCTGCCGGGGAGCTTCCCGTCCACCAGGATGAGTCCATTCGCACTGAGGCGCAGTACCGAGTTACTGCCTTTTCCGGTGAAAACATACAGCCCGGTCTTTACCAACTCGGAAGACAGACCGTCGTCGGGCCTCACTTTATTCGATGGCAGGTATTGTGCAGAGGAGACGACTGCTCCGGCAACCATGAGCACAGCCATTCCAAACATTCCGCAGGTTGACAGCCTATTCGTCAAACAAAAGCCTCCCTGGCAACTAAAGTTGAAAACAATGGGGTGGCGGAAGCCGTGGCCCAACCTTGGGGCCACGGCTCACCGATGAGAGTTGGCGGGCTGCTTCAGTTTCCACCCACCGAGAAGGCGTAGAAGGTATGGTTCCCGCCGGTCCCGAGACCCAGATTCGAGTAGCCGGAACCCCAGTACACCGTGTCATTCACAATAGTGGCGCCAGCGTTGACTGACACGCCGGGTGCAAAATTCCAAAGTGCATGCCCAGTGGTTGCATCCAAGGCCAACATGGTCGGAGCCGTAGCATTCTGCGACAACGAACCGGCATACACGACACCATTAGCCACGGACATGGGTGCAATGTCAGAGGCGCCGTTGGGGTCAGCCACCTGCCACAGGATAGCCCCCGTCGCAGGGTCTAGCGCCGCCCAAGAACCGGCGCTGCCGGCGGCGGAGGGGAGGCCGTAATAATTGGCGATGGCCACGTAGATGCGTTGTCCATCCGATGCGGAGCCCCATTCCATGCCTCCCAACGACGAGCCTGGGCCGGCCTGCGTTTGCCACAAGGTTGCGCCGGTGTCTGGATCAAGCGCGTAGTAGATGCCGCTCTTTTGACCTGCGCCAATTATGGTGTGGGACTTGCCCCTGGAGTCTTTGTATGTGATTTCGTTCGGGGCCGAACCGAAATCGTAGTCGGGGCCGGGGTTGCTCGGGCACTGTGACAACCCGTATAGGCAATCGACGTTCCAGTCGTCGCTCCCGTTCATCGCATAAATCTGATTCCAGGTGACCATGCGCCGGGACCATTTCAGAGCGCCGGAAGACATGTCGAGCGCCAGAATCGAGTCAACGTGGTCATCGGGCGAGAGGCAATTTGCCTCAGTATCCTTAAGAATGCAGTCCTGGAAGGTTACGCCGGGCTTGCTCGATGGAGCGCCCAGCTGGGGATGGCTGTAATTGTCGCCGGTGCCCACGTAGACCGTATTGCGAGACGGATCCACCACTGGGTTGCTACCCCATACGCCACCACCGGTGTAACCCGTCGGAACGGTGTATGTCTTCCATTGGATCGCACCTTTGTTTGCACTTACCGCGACCACGCTACCTCTCGCCACTGCGGTGGAAAGGTCCGCTCCAAAGAGTGACGCTCCCTCAGCCTGCGACGCCACGCCGGTGTAAACGACATTGCCCTGCACGGCCGGGGATGTCGTGACGATTGCGTAGGGGTCTTGCGTCTCGAGTTGGGTCATCCAGACCAGGTCGCCCTTATTGGCCTTAATCGCCAGCAGCCATGCGCCTTTCTGCGTTCCGAGGTAGATTTTGTCGCCCTGCACGGCGGGGCTCGTACGTGAGACGGTACCCGCGGGTAAGCCGTAATCGGAAAGCTTATGCGACCAGATTACCTGCCCGGTTTTGGTGTCTACTGCCCAAATATTCCCGCCCCAGTCCGGGAAATATGCCACATTGGCTACTACGGCCGCGCGGGCAGAGACGTCACCCCCGGTCGTGACTGTCCATTTCACTGCCAGTCGGCTTACGTTGCTGTTTGAGATTGACGATCCATTGTTTGAGGCATTCGTTGTATCTGCCCCGAACATCGACCAGTCTTGAGCCATCAGCGGGGCCGAGGCTAAAGCGGCGAGTACGACGCTGAGGACGAGCATAGACACACTGACAGACCTGCTGATCTTTTTCATGGTTCTGATCCCCCCACGAGGACAAGTTTTTCGGTTGGAAACACCACAGCGGCGCCTTAAGGAAGTACCGCAAAAACCCCGCGGCAGGCGCGCCAGTGAGTAGCACTTTGCCCTACTAAGTGCCCTGGAGTAAATAGAGGGAGAGTGAAGTTTATGTGAAGGCAGTGTCAAGAACGCGCAGGGTATACCTAAAATGCGACTGTGCCAACTGAGAAGCATCTCGGTGCAACACTATGAGGAGCCAGCCAGGGCTATTGTCACTCATTCCCGCTGAGGCCAGTATGTCATTGCCCGCGGGCAATGAACGAGCACGCTTTACATGTGATACTAAGGGTGCAGCCGCTGTTAATCTCTTTTGTGCAGGGCAGCCGGGCCAAGGCTAGAAAAGGCACCTTTCGTTGGACAACATCTTTCGCTTTGCTCGCTTTGAGGCGGATCGAGAGGGCTATCAACTGCGGCACGATAGCCGAAAGATCAAACTCGAGCGCATTCCCTTAGAACTTCTGTTTCTCCTGCTCGAACATGCCGGGAAACTCGTCCCTCGGGCACAGGCGGCTACCAGACTGTGGGGCGACGGTGTCTACCTGGATACCGAGCGCAGTATCAACACCGCCATTCTTAAACTCCGCAAGGCTTTGGGAGATGACCCGCACCACCCGCAATTTATTGAAACGATCGTGGGCAAGGGCTACCGATTCATTGCGCCGGTCGTGCGGAAGAGCGTAATCGAGAATCCATTGCTTGAAAATGATGCGCAGCCGCCGAAAGTGGGGAATGGAACAAAAGAGGAGAGCACAGAAATCCGGTTGCGGGACTTTATCGTCGAAGCCACGGGTGGGGCGCCTGTCTTGATGTGCTATGTCACGGTGGGCAGCATGGCCCTGGGCCGGCTGCCGTTGTTTGAGTTGGAGTTCCCAACTGAGGTGACTCTGCCCTTGAAATCGGCAGAGAGATTTCCACTAAAACTGCATGGAATGCGCGTGACCTTGACTGCCAAAGCAGCCGAGGTCCTTCACGCTTTTTCTATTTCCGTTCTTCAGAGCGGATTGCTGACGCGAGTAACGGACTCCCTCTGTTTGAACGAAGAATCCGACGAAAGACCATATCCTGCGGCGCAAAGCAATACCGAACTCCGCCTGAGGGTAACGGACCCACCTGTGCTGGCGGTGAAGAGTTCGGTGGAGATCACTGACACGCTGTCATGAGCCCCCGTTGACATTAGGAATTCCACCCGCCTTATTTCCTCGTTCCCTCACATCTCGAACGAGATCTCCGCGGCCGCAAAAAGAGTGGTCTGCTCGGAATGCCAAGCGACTAAGCCGGGACCGGAGCGCGGAGGCCGCGCTCCGGATTTTTTTGCCTATGGGATGAGGGTGAGAGGGGTGGAGGTGCTGGCGGCATACGCGGCGTTCCCGGTATAGGTTGCCGTCACGTTCTGGCTGGCCGTACCGGTGATCTTTGCTTGTGCAAGAGTCGCAGTCGCTGTCGTCGTAAGGCTGTCGATGAGCATGTTAATGGTATTCGGATTCTGGTCTCCCAGGACAACATCTGCCTGGCCGTCATGGTTCAAGTCCGCCACTGCCAGGCCGCTTGGTTGCATCGTGGCAGGTAGTGTGACATTGTGCGCGGTGAAGGCTCCCGCTCCATTGCCGAGAAGATACGCGAAGTTATTCGACGAGTCGCTGGAGACAACCAGATCGAGATTGCCGTCCAGGTTGAAATCGCCAACCGCCAGGTGCGACGGCAACCAGCCAATGGGGATCGTTGCGCCCTGGGTGAAGGTACCATCGCCTCTGCCGAGCAGAAGGATCACACTGCTGGAGGCATAGTCTGTCACCGTGAGGTCAATCTTGCCATCCTTGTTGAAATCGGCGCTCACAATGTCCCCGGGCTGTGCAGCGGGAAGCACGGGGATGGTGCTCAGGGTGAAGCCGCCGGCGCCGTTGCCCAGGTAGATCTGCACTCCCTTGCCGTAGGTTGTTACTGCCGCATCGAGATTGCCGTCGCCGTTGAAGTCCGCGAGCGTGACGGAGAGCAGTGCCATAGCCTGGCTTGAAGGCAATTCCGTCACAGTAAACTTTCCTGTGCCGTCACCGGTGAGGACACTGATCGTCTGCGAGAAACCCAGAATCAGGATGTCAGGCTTGCCGTCGTGATTGAAGTCGCCTACGGCAATCTGATTCGCGGCGCCCGGAATGGTCACGTTCGGCATGGGCGTGAAGCGTGAGTTTCCATCGCCGAGCATGATGCAGACGCTGCTGGTGGGCTGGGAGCCCGTGGTGGTCTGTGAACTTCCGAGGACGATGTCCAGGTTCCCGTCGCCATTGAAGTCTCCGATGGCGATACTGTTGAATGGCGCAGGCAGGGAGATGCCGTTATACCAAGTGAAACCCCCGTTCGCATTCCCGAGCATTAAATTGATGGACGAATGGATTGAATCGAGAATGATCAGGTCGGGCGTGCCATCGTTGTTGAAGTCGCCGACAACAATCCGCGAGTCGAAGAAACTGCCCCCGGCTGGCATCACGTCGATAGGTAGAGAATAGACCGACGGGATGAAGTTCATCTGGGTAGCGCCGGAGGTAACCGTCGCCTGTCCGAGCGAGCCGTTGAGGGTAGTGTTCATGAAGCTCACGGCTCCTGTAACTGGCTGAGTCCCGTTTGCGGTGACGGTGGCGGTCAGTGCATAGGTGCCCGCACTCCCCGTCGCAGCAAGAGCGGTGATTGACTGCTTGAGCCCGGTGACCGTCAAACTGGCGGCTGCCGAAGAGCTTGAGAGCAGCGCTTGAGTACCCTGGAAGGTTGCCTTGATGGAGTAGCTGCCAATGGCAGGAGTGAGCGTGAGGTGCGCCGTGCCTGTGGTGGAGAGTTGAGCGGCGCCCAGCAGCGCGGAGCCCTGGCATACAGTGGCGGTAGCGATACAGAAGTTCACCGTGCCGGCGGTTGCCGAAGCCTTCGCCGCATTGACAGTCGTCGCAGTGAGTTGGACCGGGGTTCCCACAGAGACCTGCATCGAGCTAAGCGAGAGCGTTGTGGAAGTGGCCGCGGCCACGTAGAGCGGAGTGATTGCCGAACTTGCAGTGGTCAGGCTGGCGCTGCCCGCGTAGGTTGCTGACAGGTTATGGGTCCCCACGGCGGTGAACGTCACCGTATCGGTGATCTGCCCGTTGGTAAGCGTGGCGGTTTTGAGCAGCGTCGCACCATCGTAAAGAGAGACCGAACCGGCGGCGGTGAAGTTATCCGTCGGTAGTACGCTGACCGTGATGGTCACCGCTTGCCCCGTAGCGACCGTGGACGATGGGGAAGGTATCACCAGTACGGCAGGCGTCACCGGAGTTCCGGTCAACGAAACAGCATTGGAAGCCCCGGCTGCGTAGGCGCCCCCGGCCGGTGCAATTGCCTGTACCAGGTGTGCTCCGGAACCAGGAACCGATACTTTGCTGAACGTGGCAGTGCTCATGCTGCGATTGAGGTACACAGCAGAACTCTCAACATATTGGTTGTTGATGGAAACCAACTCGTTAAGGAAGAGATCATTCGTCCCGTCCTGATCGAAGTCCGCAACGGCAATGTTCGCTGGAATCGTGGTCGACAGAGCCTGGGTTGCCACGCTGAAGAGCCCATTCCCGAAGCCGGAGGCAAAGGTCAACGTTGATTGCGTTGTGTAGGTGGGGAAGATAAGATCGAGGATCCCATCGCCGTTAAAATCGGTGACCACGATGTCGGTAATTGTTCCACTCACCGGCAGCGTCGCGCTCACCTGGAATGCGCCGCCTTGATTCAACAACACCTTGACTGATTGGTTGCTCCCTGTGTCCGATCCGCTTAGTGCGATGTCAGGCAGGCCATCGCCGTCAAAGTCGCCGCTGGCGATCGAGTACCCGTACATGAACCCAGTCGACAGGGTGGGACCAGGGCGGAAGGTACCATCGCCATAGCCGTAGAGTATGACCAGACCTGTGGGATAGCTGGTTACAGCCAGGTCCATATTGCCATCGCCATCGAAGTCAGCGGCCGTGATCGCGGAGGAAAAGGTGAGGTTGGTTGGGAATACCGGCTCGGAGGTGAACGTACCATCCCCTTGGCCCAACAGAATCGTAACGTTGCTGGAAGAATATCCACCGTTGGTGACGGCAATATCGAGGATCCCGTCGTTGTTGAAATCAGCTACCGCGATTGCGGCAGGTGTTTTCCCGGTGGCCGGAGAGGACTTCTTGGTGAACGTTCCATCGCCGTTGCCCAATTCGACATCGACCACATTGTTGTCTCTCTCGGCCGCAATGAAGTCGAGATTGCCATCCCCATTGAAGTCTCCCACCGCCGTTGCCGTGATTTCCGGAAGGCTGATTGTCGATGGAGATACCTGGAAGGTGCCGTCTCCGTTGCCGAGAAGAACGCTCACGGCGCCCTTCGAGCCATACCAAACCAGTGCATCCATCTTGCCGTCGTTGTTGAAGTCTCCGGTAGCGAGCGGATTAGGATTTTCGCCGCTGGCTGCGGTGAGTGTGGTCTTGAGCGAGAAAGGAACCTGGTTTGGGGAGAGATAAGCCGCGCCCAGCGCCAGGTTGCCATTGGACGTATCTGTCAATTGCAAAGGAGAGAATGGCAGCGGCTGCCCGCTCTGGCCTGTGACATTGGCCGCGACGGTATAGTTGCCGGGTGCGCCGCTCGGGGAAAGCGCGATCGCCACCGGATAATTGCCGGTCACGGTCACTGTCTGCGTGGATGACGTGCTCGGCGTCAGCACTGCTGCTCCTTTGAATCGAGCCTGGATCGCATTGCTGCCTGCGGGCAGAGCCAGCCGCGCTGTTGCGGTGCCGTTGGCTGTGAGTTGTGCCGAAGCCAGCAGGTTGAGATCCGCACAACGCGCGGCCGCGGCTTTGCAGAAGTTGACCGTGCCGCTGGTCACGTTCACCCCACCGCTGGTTACCTTCGCGGTCAGCACCACGACGGTGCCATGGGGTACCGAGGTTGCCGACGTGGTCAGGGTGGTCACTGTATCAGTCGAGGCCACGATGTTAATAGGAATCGAGCTTGAGGAACTTGCCGCGAACGGTCCATCTCCCGGATAGGTCGCATAGAACTTATGGGTGCCCAAAGTAGAGAGGCTCACGTTGAAGCTGGCGAACCCATTCACCGGGGGCGCCGTCGCAACGGGCCTGCTCCCGTCATAAAGAATCAACTTCGATGACGCAACCCGGCTTCCGTACAGGTAGGGAGTGACCTGCGCCACGACCTGCACCGTTTCACCTACGGCAGCCGCAGAGGCGCCCGCATAGATGCTGGTGGAGGTGGGAACAAGTGTTCCGGCAACACTCACGTTGTTCGAGGTGCTCGCGGCGTAGTTCGTGTCCGCCGCGAGGCTGGCGAAGTCCAACTGGCTCAGCGTACCCTGCGGAATCAGGTTGTTCATCGTTGCGGTCGCAGTGGTCGAAGATATGTTCACCATGGCTCGAACCTGGCTCAGGGCCGAGTTCACGACAATCACGTCGGTGAGGCCATCCGCATTCGCGTCGGCCACGGCCAGCGCCCCGGGAGCAGTGCCAACAAGCCATGAGAGCACCGGCATGAAAGAGCCATTGCCGTTGCCGAGGAATACATCCATGCTGGATGACCCGTAGTTCGACACCACCAGGTCCTGCTTGCCGTCCCCGTTAAAGTCCCCAATCGCTATGGCAGAGGGATTATTCTCGGTAGGGAGAAAAGCCGACGACGTGAACTGGCCGGCGCCGCTGCCAACGTAAACCGAGAGTATTCCCGCGCTAGAACTGGTGATAGCCAGGTCGTCATGGCCATCGCCATTGAAATCGCCTACCACCACGGCTGTGGGACCAGCGGCGGTTGTAAAGCTGACCGGCGCCGCAAACGTTCCGTCTCCGTGACCCATCAACACCGACGCGGTGCTGGAGTTGTAGTTGACCACAACCAGGTCCGGGATTCCATCCGTATTGAAATCGCCGGTTGCGATCCCTTGCGGATTCGATCCAGTCGCGGGCTTTGTCGAGGATGGGCTGAAGCCCGTGCCGGTGTTGAGCAGGATGGTGATTGTGTTCTCTAAACGGTTGACCACGGCTACATCGGGCAGGCCGTCCCGGTTGAAGTCGGCAACCACGAGATTGACCGGCCCATGGCCCACGCTCACCGTAGAGCTCAACACAAAACTGCCATCGCCTTTCCCGGAAAAAAAGCTCACCGTGTTGTCGCCGGAATGGTTCCCGGCCGCGTCGAGCCGGTCGATGCGCGAAGGTCCTTCTCGACCGAGTCGTCCGTGAATCGCGCGATTCCGAAGTCGACTATCTTCACCACTCCGTCGGGGCGGATCATGATGTTTTCCGGCTTGATATCGCGATGGACAATCCCCGCCGCGTGCGCGGCGCTCAATCCTGCCGCAATCTGCGCGGCAATCGCAGAGACGGCTTCCACAGGCAGACAACCTGCCCGGAGGGTATCCCGCACGGTCTTGCCGCGAATATATTCCTGCGCGATGAATTGGCGCCCTTCAAACTCTCCAATGTCAAAGATGGTTACCAGATTGGGATGGTTCAAAGAGGACGCCGCGCGGGCCTCCTGCCGAAACCTGCGCGCCTGGCCGGAGTGCCCGGCCAGTTCGGGAGACAGGAATTTGAGAGCCACTTCCCGCGCCAATTCCGTGTCCTGCGCCAGCCATACTTCTCCAATGCCGCCGGCCCCGAGGCGGGATGCAATTACATATCGTCCCACTCGCCGGCCGGCAAGAGAATGATCGGGGCTCGCCTCCGCCACGTCGCGCCCCCATGCCTCTAGGGCGGGCTCATTCAGAAAGTCGCCCGGTGTCTCGTAACCGCGGAGCAGCGCATTCACCCGCCCCAACAGTTCCTGGTCGCTGCCGCAGACGCGTTGCAAAAACTCCGGCCTCCGCGAGGGTTCCATTTGCAAAGCCGCTTCGGCAAGCGCCTCTATCTGTTGATATCGCTCCACGTTCATGGATTCAGAACCGGCATCCCTCCGCCCTCTGCGCGGTTCAACTCCGCGTAGAGCCAGGCCTTGGCAGCCTTCCAGTCTCGCGCGATGGTGTCGGGAGAGAGATGAAGGGCCAGGGCTGTTTCCTCGATGCTCATTCCGCCGAAGTAGCGCATCTCCACGACACGGCCTCGCCGCGGATCGAGCTTGGCCAGCTCTGTCAAGGCATCATCGAGGGCGACAAACTCCGCGGCCCGTGACATGGAGATGCCGGGAGCATCGTCAAGCGAGACAACCACGGCGTCAGAGCCGCGCTTTTGGCGCATACGAGACCGTGCCGCATCCACGAGGATTCGGCGCATCTGCTGGCTCGAGACGGCAAAGAAATGGGCCCGGTCCTGCCACTTCGCGCCCCTTTGTGACACCAGCTTCACATACGCTTCGTGAACCAAAGCCGTGGTCTGCAGCACATGCCCTTCCGATTCGCGGTTCATGTGCCGGCGAGCGATACGCTTCAATTCCGCATATACCAGCGGAACCAGCCGCTCGAAGGCGGCTTGATCG
>Ga0207098_10523_pt1 | contig 11363 bp, 12 predicted proteins | sample Alteio_BWMinHeat_84_FD_153548 | JGI IMG/M metagenome (GOLD analysis project Ga0207098, IMG submission 153548) | Enriched cells from forest soil in Barre Woods Harvard Forest LTER site, Petersham, Massachusetts, United States -... | ecosystem: Environmental > Terrestrial > Soil > Temperate forest >...
GTTCGCCGAACGATTTTTGGTATCCTTTTGCAAAGAATGGCCTGCTGAGCCTGGGTTATGAAGTGTGGGTACCACAACTTCCAGACAGGGCAACCCCAAACTTAGAGACCCAACTGCCATTTCTACTTCGAGAAGGGCGGTTTACTTCTGATACAGTTGTAATCGCCCATTCAGCTGGAGCACCTCTAGTTCTCGCACTTTTAGAAAACGTGACTTCGAAAATGAAACAGGTAATTCTGGTCGCTGCGAAAATTTCTCCGAAACCGGACTCTTCAGGCCCCACCATTGTAAAGGAAGACTACGACTGGGACCTCATCAGGAGGAACGTTTCGGATTTGACGATCATCAATTCGAACAACGACCCCTGGGGTTGCGATGATATTCAAGGAAGAATCTTATTTGATCGTTTGGGTGGAACCCTGATTATCCGTAACGGGGAGGGGCATATGGGCTCCAAGAAATACAACCAACCCTATCGTGAATTCCCGCTTCTATTAAAGTTGGTTGTTGATTAGAATTTCAACGATCGCTCTGTTTGGACTCGGCAATAAAGAGGATAGGGTTTTCGATGCCGAAGAGCTAGCTTCGGTCCAGGGGGTGCCTCACTGATTTTTAGGAAATAACTCCACAAATTACCGAGCAAAACTCTGCTAAAGAATGGGACATTCTATCCAGAATTTGTGTTAAATATTTATTTTATTATTAAGTAATTATTCGAATGGAACTTAAATCCTGTAAAATCGTAAATCGATTTTTGGTAGTTCTTTCGTATTGATCAAGACGTTACTACGCCATTTTGGCATGCCGTAGAAGTGAACCGTCACAGAGACCAAAATGAGACAGATTTTTATAAGTCTTGTTTATTTGCATTCGAAAATGATGTGTTGCTTTTGCGATCTCATAGAGAGATTTAGGTTTCTCTTTCTCTAAATAGGCTTTTAAATCTGCAGGTACTGGATCAAGTCCTGAAGCTCGGAATTTTATTTCAGGGCAGTGTTGCATTACATAATTTGGTGATATCAAAAATTTTTCTGTATCTACGGTTAAAGGATAGGTTATTATGCCGACCCTCTCAAAATATGGATTAATACCCTGCTTAGGCTTAGGAAGATTTGGAAACAACAGTTCGCTTTTGGCCCTTGATACAAAGGGAGCAAGAATATTCCACTGTTGTTTTTTTGATGAAGTATCTTTTAGGATGGCAAGAAATGCTGCCAGTATAACTGGATTATGCTTATGCTCTTTTAGAAGACTTCGGAATTTGGATGGACTCAAGATCCTTCCGTAAAACGAAAGCCAATTCATAAAACAGTGTGTGATGCGTATATCTTTAGACATTTCCTCAGTTGCCTCAATGACAAATTCCTCCAAGTCTTGATAGCGATTTCTGCATTTCGTGGGATTGCCAGAAATATTTCCACCAAAGTACGATAGTTGATCTATGAAAGGTATTTTATCTCCCAACATTTCGAATGTCCTCAATCATCTCTTGATAATTTGGATAGAATTTAGGTTTCTCGGGACGTCGTGTCTCTTGAATGAACCGTATAGCTTCATCTATTTCTGCGGAAGAAGGATTCAACCGCTTCAAGTCAACTAAGTCTTTTGGGTTCTCGTTCCCACGATCAATATACGCAGCCGCTTTCAGCATGATCAAATCCTTGCGAGAGGCTATTTTTAGAATTAAATGTTCACCGATTTTTATTTCGAGAAGACGGGATTCAAAGCCCTCGGGTCTAGGAATTCCAAAGGAATTATCATTCAACCATAAAGAGACTAAACCTCGCTGGGAAGCGATTAATTTAATGCGTTCAATAATTTTTTCATCTAGATCCTGAATTGTATCTATATCCCTAGTTCGAATATAATTGGCACCCTGCAGGTAAAATGCAAAACTTCCAATTATCTGAAGTTCAAGAACGATTCCCTCTGTATGAAGCCATGTTTCTAAATCCTTAAGAGCACCTAATAAATTTTCTGGGTTACTTTCAGTGTTCATTAGTATTAATATAATACTAATTCGAAATCATTTCAAGACCCGGAGGTTATTTTATAGAAAAGCCAGTAAAATTAAACTCTTAGATTTATTTGTACCCTGTTTCTCGCCTTGCTCTTCAAGCCAATCATTTTGGGCTTAATCTATTATTGACATTGTACGTACATTGTTATAGAATGAAATAGTGGACATTACTTGGGATGATCGTAAAAATGAGATAATTTTAAGAAACATGGGGTTTGGTTTGATGAAGCTGTAACGGTCATTGTTAATCCATTACTCTCGTGGCTCCAAATGATCATCCTGACGGAAATAGGATGGAATATCTTGGTCATTCGGATCGTGGCAAATTGGTTTATGTAGTTACTGTGGAGGAAATATCTGATGAAATTAAAATAGTCTCCGCTAGAAAAGCCACATCAAAAGAAAGGGTGGGGTATGAAACAGGAATTTAATTTTAAAAAAGCAAAGAAGGTTGGTAGTAAGTTTAAAAATAAAGATGTAAAAGTCTCTGTGACTGCTCGTCTTGATCCTGATATTGTCTCTTGGCTAAGAACTAAATCTGAGGAACTTGCTATTCCTTACCAAACTTTTATGAACTCCCTTCTAAAACAAGCCATGGTTGGGTCTTCATTAACTGAAGAAAGAGTACGGTATATTGTCAAAGAAGAACTGCTAAAAAAAGTAATTTAAAGTTTTTTCAACATCTCAGACAGTACACAGGCTAAACTCACTAAAGCATTTAGGCTTTCCCGGCGGGCCAATCATCTAGGAAAGAACTCCGCAAAATGCGGAACGAATCTATGCTAAGTAATAAGGACATTCTTTCATATTGTCCGATTTGATTAGAGCTGATCATTGGCGGTGTCAGATCACGTGGTTCATACAGCTAAGGTCCATTCGGTTCCCTTGGGGACTTCTATTCCTTCCTAACCCACTGTCGCATCAATTCTACAATCTGGCTTTGGTATTTTTTGCCTTCCAATTTAGATTTTGTTTTGAAAATCTTAAGCAATTCCTCGGGAATTCTTAAACTAATAGGTTTTGTTTTTCCTTCTTGTGACGCTACGACAGCCTGATACTGAGTCACAAACTCCGCAATTTGCGTTGGAGTTAGTTTTTTTGCCTGATCGAGGTATTCTTTAGTAAAAAACTGAATAGGGCGTTTTGACATCGTTTATTTCCCCTTGTATTGCTTTCCGGCAATACTTTCAAGAGCACGAATATCTTCGAGATCTTGATTTCTTCCTGACTTTCGTTTCATTTCTATCAATGATGGTATTGAAGCTATCTTTACGCTAGTTCCCAAAATTTTTTTCTGAACTGTCTTAATCTTCCGTAGGTCTTGGGTAATAATGATATCAACAATATGAGCCGGATTTATCGGATCGTAAAACGACCAAGCGATGAGATTTCTGTTTTTAATATATTCTTCCCGAAAGTTGAAAACATCCTTGGCCGTTACTGGAAGACGACCCACTAAACCCAGGCTCTTCAGGGCCTTCTCTCCACCTTCAAAAGCTTCTTGTGTTAGACCCAGAACAATATCCAAATCCACAGTTCCTCTGATCACTCCGTGGAGAGTAACAGCAAATCCGCCCACGATAGCATAGTCAACTTGGAATTTTTCAAGTGCATGAATGACTTTTAGGATAAACATGTATATACTAGTATATACAACTTTGTTAGAAGTCAACTCGGAATTCAAAAGACCAAAAGATTGGAAGTCGCCAATGCTTGTGCAATAACCTGACTTAAGGGAGCTTTTCAAATATGACTGTATAATGATATCGTGCGAACGTTTTCAGGGGCACCATGGGAGAAGAAGGTAGAAGTAAAGGCACTTATTGATCCTGCTTTGCTTGTCGAAATAGAAGCCGATGCGATTCTATTGGACTTATAAAGGTGAAGCGACACTTAGCTAATTGCCAGAATATTCGCTCTGATGTCCGACGATTCTCTATTTTTTAGCCAAGAACCGACAGGGCCGATGTGCAGTAGACCTGTGCCGAGTAGAGAGGCTTCTGAATCACGTGTTTGAATTTTGGGAATCTGCTCTGGGAGAGGAAGGCCTGCAAGAGAGCTACAGAAATTCCAAGCTTCATCTCTAGCTTTTTCCATTGAGTAACTAAGCAAATGGTCTTCTGCTGTTTCATCAAAGTGTACCATCTCGGTGAAATGAGGAGATATACTGCTCAACCCTTGTTCGACCGGTGGTACCAAAGATGCGAGGATTTGATTTATTTTCTCAAAGTCGGGCTTTAAAGCTTCCACTTTACCGGCAGTTCTACCTGCAGCAATTCCTAGATCTAGATTAATATGCGCATTCATGCCTAGAAGAAGATGTTGGAGAATGCAGAGGTTTTCGTTTTTACCAGCCTCAAAAGCTAGCAGCCATGAACGGGAAGGAATTTCTCCAGCCTGATATTGTTGGTATGCGGTGATGTATCTGTTTGCAAAAGTGACATCCAGCTTCTCCATTCTCGCGCCATCTTCAAACTGCCCTGACTTTATTCCATCTCGAACAGCCATTGTCACACGTCGGTAAAGTGCAGCAAAGTATCCTAACCTGTCTCCGACATTTAGCGAGTTCTGAATGATCTCGCCGAGTGCTTCAATCACATCATCGACTGTTTTAGGCAGCATTGGGAACATTATATAATACGTAAAATAAGGAGAAAATAGATTTCTATCACTACTCAAGGATTGTTTTTTATTATTATTTACAAAAATAATAATTATTTAAGTTACAATTGAGGTGTGTGTGGACGTAAAACGCCCGTCAAATTATCGACCATTTCGTTGTTGTTTCTCGTATTAAATAACTCTTACGCAGGGTCTAATCCGGATCTGTGCAACCAAGAAGGAAAAAGCAAGTGGGTAAGTCTGTCGGAACAAGCGTGTGATGTGTCACTAGCCCTAAAAGGAAAACCTTCCTGCGATAGGATAAGAGAAATGCAGGACCCGGTTCCGACCTTGGCAGAAGTCTTAGGTGGGAAAGTGAATCCAGATGACAGTAGAGAAATCATCATTACAACCCCTAAGAACGAGGTTGTGCCTGTATTTGTTCAGAAGCTTCCGAATAGGATTATATTTAGGGTTCGAAGTCGTGAAAAAAAAGTAAATAAAGACTGTATGATTTTTGACCTTCTTCTAAAGGAAAATAAAGGTGAGCTCGCTTGGATTGGGACGGAGGACGTTGATTGTCCCATTCCAAAAAAGCAGGGAGGGTCATTTCTATTGGATCTGGTCGATTTGTTGAGTAAAAACTTAGGAGTTGAGAAAACTATCGTGACAGACGCTTCTGAAAAAAGATGCAACAAGACAAAAAAAATGAGTGATTTATGGTTCCTAAGTATCATGAAGAATGGAATGACATGGTACGAAAAACACGGCTACCTGCCCGATAGTAACTACAAAGTATATAGGGAAAGGGTCGAAGCCCTAAAAGAGTTCTCCCTATCTCAAATCCAAGGTGAGCTCGAGTCTTTCCTTGAAAAACATAGAAAAGATCTTGAAAACGATCCTTTCTCAAACCATCTCAAACAATTCAGGGAGCAAACGGATAAGTTCCATGAAACTAGGAAGTCGATGAAAGGCAAAGAACTACATGTGTTGCCTGAGCCGGGCCTTGGGGAGTTTATGAGTTGGTTATGGGACGAGGACTGTGAGTCATACCAAAGTATTTATCACCTCCTGTTTAATGAGCTAAAGGGTAAAGCACCCAATTTTCTTTGGCGCGGGAACCTGCGCGAAGTCATGAGTAATGTGGGCAATATGACAAAATATTTCAACAAAGATTGCCATCATTAGAGCGATAGCCGCCAAAATTTACCTTCTCTTTGTTGCGTTGCTTAATCGCCACATGAAGTTACATAGAGCCAGTTTCCGGGCCCTACATAGACTGAAACGAGATTCTGTCTAGACGTGACGATTGAGCTGACGTTGAGGCCAGATAGAGCAAAATTGAGTGCAGCTGCTCCTGTTAAATTTCCATTGGTGCCGCTGGCAAAAACACTTGAATTGAAAGCCCCCGAAGAATTTGTAGCTTGCATTAAACTGGATCTTCCAGTGGCCCCGCTAGGATAAAGAATAGACACTATTCCAGAAGAATAGAAAGCTAAAGAAGCCTGTAATACCGATGTGGCTGCAACTGCCAGCCCAGAGACCCCAGCCGATGTATCCAGCAGAGTGGGAGACCAGCTTGGAGTGGTGAGACAAGAAGCAAGGGTTTCGTTGCAGGCTGCATAGTAAACTTTATTATTTGAATAATCAAAATATCCCAAGGCCGGATGGCTAGTCGAAGGATTGATTTTTAGTGTCAGACCCTGGCCACCTGAGTTGGCGACAGTAGCAGATGTAGCAAATCCTGCAGTAGGATCAGTCGTATAGTTATATTTGACGCGATTTTTTGTAATGTCAAAATAGGAAACAGCGATTTCGCCCGTTGACGCTAAATAGTCAGCAGAAAGATTACTGAATGTGCTGGTGCTGTCGATGGTTTGAATGCTGCTCCACAGACCAGTGCTTGTATTATACCGGGCTGCCTGTATACCCGGAGAGGCTGGAGTCGACGGAGAAGCATTGTTGATGAACATCACAGGATAGGCGGTTGAAGTATTAACGTACTGCATCGCAATTGCTGTATCGTTTACACCAGGTGCAGTAGGAATAGCCGTCATCGCGACTAGTGGAAATTGAAAAGAGTTCCAAGTGCCTGAACCATCTGTTGCGGTATTATTGAGTAAATAGAATCTAAAATTTGAATTGTCATAGTAAGAGATCCAAGGTTTGTTGCTAGCATCGAATGCTAAAGAGGGATTTTGCGGATTAACCGTTCCGGGAATTGTGTAAGTAGTCCAGGAATTTGAAGCACTCGTTCCATTTCGCATAGCATATTTCAGTTTGGATCCCGTATTCGCAGAAAAACCTGAGTAGTCAATATAAGCAGCAGCCGGAATCCCTCCGGAAGTTGCTGCGACAGAAACATTTCGAATCTGAGAATTGGCTGTTGCAAGCTGAATCATGCCTGTCGAATCCGGCGTAGAAGTAGAGTATACTGCGGATGTACTGTCGGAAGCGATGCTGTAATTACTGATAACACCCACCTGTAAGTTGTAGGAAGCTGCATTTTTTCCATAGGTGCTGTAAATGCTACCGCCAGTCAGGGAGATATCAGCGCCTCCGCCGCCACTTCCACCAGCTGGTAAAGTCAGAGTATCTACAGTCCCGGCTCCGTGCCAAGTGGTAGTTGTGAAATCTGCGCTAGTGCTGTTGAAATATTTAACTGCTGTCTGGGCTTCATTTGCAACAACGTGAAAATCTCCAAATTGATCTTTCATCAGAGTCATCCATGCTGTCCCGGAATTCGTTGTTCCAAACGTATTACTATTGGTCGTCACGCTACTCGGGGTCGTATTACATGCTTGGTCAATCCGGAAAGCTTGCAGAGTTCCTGAAGGGACTTTCGTAAGGATCTTGGGAGTATCTCCAACCACAGTAGAATCAATTAAGAGTTTGTTGGATATGAATTGAACTCCCGATCCACCTGACGTTACTGTCATGAGGGTCCAGCCAGAGCTGTTTTGGCAAGTCGATAGGGCTCCTTGGCAGACACCGTATCTTACTTGAGCAGCTGGAGTAGAAACGCCTCCGTACACAACCGCAGGGTAGTAAGAACTAGAAGAATTCTTACACCATGCAACCCCCGTTTGTACTTGGGCGGTGGTGAAGGACCCTGCTGTATTTTCGATATAACCGTTTGTCGGATCCATCGGAATAAAAGCGAATGGTGAAGAACAGTTTTGATTGCAGTAAATAAATTTAGGAAGACCGGCGTTTGAGGTGTTGGTTAAATAGACTACTCCGACCTGATCCATTGGACTCACCGAGACTTCTAAGGCCCGTGTTACGGCTGAAGTGGTGGTATCGATAATTGCCGCAGTCCATCCTGCCGAAGCTGTGCTGAGATTGGCACTTCGCATAGCCATTTTTACAGTCGTAGACCCAGTAGTCCAAAAGATCATTGGTACACCGGTACTGAGAAATGCCAGTTTGATCGAGCTAGCAGTTGGAGCAGCGAGCAGATCGCCTGCTACGTTTTCGACTACGAGTTGACCTGAACTATAGTACGCAAATTTAATAGATATTGATGAGCTGTCATAATAGGCCATTGCCGGGAGAGTTGCGTTTGGAGGAACCTTCACATCTGACCAGATTCCACGTTGGGTGGCGACGACGGTTCCCTTTAGACCGGAGTCTAAGACAGAAGTCGTACAGCCCGTATTTTGGGTTGTAGTAGTAGTTGAATTGGGTGCGTACTTGGTTCCAACTGGAACTCCGCAATGAACGAGAAATAGCGCCAAGAGTGTAAGGAGTATGATGCAATGCGTCTTTTTGAGGCTAATGCGCTTCGGTATCATTCATATTTGTATCGGTTTTCCATAAACTGAAGTTAATAAATAGCGTTAGGCACCATTTTTGTGGATATAAATGACTAAGTTCCGATGAGTAGAGGAATGAAACTCTCTTGTCTTACTCATCTTATTCATCGTTACGGTTCTTCAGCGAATAGTCTTTTAAGAATAGTCTTTTGTTTAATGCTCCTCTTTGGCACCACAAGTCAAGCATCGCAAGTATTCGTCACTGGAGGTGGGCAATATAATATTATTCAAACTGGAAGCGCAGATGGCTCCGGCGACTCCTATTTTGGGGGACTTGGGTATACAGTAGGCTTACGTTGGCGCCTGCCGTTCAATACATCAAATGGCTACGCCCCCAGTACAGCCGTAATGGGCTTTGATTTTTTCGGTCTCTATAGCAGCCAGAGCGCAAAAAACTCGGCTGATAGTTCGGAAACTCTAGCGAATCATTCTTTCACTTTTGGGGTGGAAAGCTGGTTCTACCATTTCTCTTTTGGTACCCACTACCAGAGGACTTCGACCGATATCGTTTCTCCGGGCAACACCAATTCTTTTGGGTATAGCGGTTTGGGTATTCGAATTGGATATTCCTATCCTTTCATGGATCGTTACGAGGCTCAAATCGGTACGTCTTGGACATTCGCTGCTGCTCCTGGGACGACACTCAGTAGCAGTTCAAAAGCGAATATTGATCATTCCATTTATCTGCTCATTCATTTTAGACTTTTTAGTCTTGAAAGTTCTCCTTCCTACCAGCAAAGATTGGAACCTCCATCCAACACTGTTTCGAACTGGTAAAGACGCGGTTGTTGCTCGCCAGGAACAAAAATCTGTTTGGTGCAGGTTTTTTGGTGTATTGTTCTAATAAGATGAAGCTGGCGAAGTTTTTCGATGAACGAACTGCTCTTCTCTTCCACAAAAATGAAATCGCGATCAAACGATCTCCGGATTCCAGTCACCCGCTCTCGTTACCCACAGGCAGGGAACTTTTGGATGTTGGGTTAAAAGACGAGCTTAAGAACATCTGTTGGATAAATGAAAGCAGCTTGGATACAGGACCCCAGACCATTTGTGCCGAAGTCCAGGCTCCCATGAAATTACCTGTCCCCTGGGTTTGGAAAAATCTTCGAGAGATTGCTCGGCTCAGTCAAGACTATCCTGCCTTTCAAGCCATCGGCCGGGCTTTTCAAATTATTCAATGGGACAAAAATCATCAATATTGTGGTCGATGTGGTAGCCCTACTCAAAAAAAGGAAAACGAGAAATCCCGTGTCTGCGAGAGCTGCCGGCTATCCTTCTTTCCGAGAATCTCACCCTCAGCTATAGTCATTGTGAAAAGAGACGACGAAATTCTTCTCGCCCGTTCACCTCATTTTGCACCAGGGGTATATAGCGCTATCGCAGGCTTTGTCGAAGCCGGTGAAACAGTAGAACAAGCAGCGGAACGCGAAGTGCGCGAAGAAGTTGGTATCCAAATAAAAAATCTACACTACCAATTTAGTCAACCCTGGCCATTCCCGGATTCTCTGATGCTGGGGTACACTGCCGACTATCAGTCCGGTGAAATTGCTATCGACGGTGTTGAAATCGAAGACGCAAGATGGTTCACTCGCGACCGTCTGCCCGATCTTCCCATGCGATTGAGTATTGCACGTGCGTTGATTAACAAAGTTTTAAATCTTTAGATACGGAAGAAAACAGTGCAAAGACCTGCTAGTTGGTCGTCGCGAGAGAGTCTGTAGGTGCTATAAGGGAGCTTCTTTTCCTACTAGAATATGTTAAATTTCGAAAATGAGCCTCGCCAAAAAAAATATTCTGATCGTGGACGATGATCCTTCGCATCGCATGCTCTTAAGAAAAGTTCTTGAGAACGCCGGTTGCCTAGTAGAGGACGCTGAAAGTGTTACGGCAGCTATCAAAAAATTTCAGGCAAAAATCCCAGATCTTATAGTGCTCGATCTCAATATGCCTGAACATGATGGATTCACCTTCCTTAAGCTAAGAGAGAAAACTCCGTTTATAAAAAAAGTTCCGGTCTTGGTTCAAAGCTCCGCTACGGGTAAGCCTTCGATCGAGAAAGCTCTTGCAATGGGTGCTAATCAATTCTTAGAGAAGCCCCTAAACGCGGGTATTTTACTCCAGAAGTTGCGCTCCCTTCTCTATTCTCAAGAGATTTCATCTTTTCAGTTTCCGAAGGACAAGATCCCGTCTGCCAGTGTTGAACTGAATGCCCTCGTGACAGGTGTGTCTGAAACGAGAATCCAAATCTCGTCCGTAGTAAAGTTCGATCGAGGTAAACCCATTGAGATAAAATTCGAAAGTTATCAAAAGTCTGGGGGTGCACCAATGGTCGGGAGGGTCGACAATCGGCTTGTTGAGATCGATGAAGGTCTTTTTACCCAAGTACTTACACTGGTTGGCTTAAGTAACGAAGAGAGAGGAAAACTGCAACTATGGCAGCGGACGCTGTAGGAACTAGTAAGACGCTCATCTATTCCATAGACGATGATGAATCCATAAATAAACTGATGGCGGCTAGATTTACCAAATTTGGTTGCGATATTAAAACGTTTACGAAGGCTGAGGTGCTTCTTGAATCAATAAAGACCAAAAAGCCGCATTTGCTGATTCTAGACATTAATCTGGGGGAAGGTCTTACTGGATTCGATATTCTTGAATCCATTCGTTTTGATTTAAAGTTTGATTTTCCGATCATCATAGTGTCTTCCGAGGGTAGGAGTGAGAAAGTGGCGCATGCTTTAGAAATTGGCGCAACGGATTTTTTAGTAAAGCCGCTCTTTCGATTTCATTTCGAAGAGAGGATCGCAGAGTACATTAATATTGGAAATGTGAATGAAACAGGGTCGTCTTATTTGAAATCCGTCAGTCAAAATCTGCAGTCGGCAAAACTAAATTTTAGTTTGTCTATTCAAGAAGTAAATCCT
>Ga0207098_10524_pt1 | contig 11336 bp, 9 predicted proteins | sample Alteio_BWMinHeat_84_FD_153548 | JGI IMG/M metagenome (GOLD analysis project Ga0207098, IMG submission 153548) | Enriched cells from forest soil in Barre Woods Harvard Forest LTER site, Petersham, Massachusetts, United States -... | ecosystem: Environmental > Terrestrial > Soil > Temperate forest >...
CGGTTTGACACTTGCTTGCCCCCTGTGTCGCGTTTCAATCTGCTTCGCGACAGTCGAACTCCCCAGTCCGACCGTCGCCGGCGCATTTGCACTTCGAACAACACATCCTCTTCTATCCACGATGCCTCCTGCTCACTACTCCATGGGTCTTATAGGTGCCGCCAAACATATCCCGGCACAACCGTAGCTCGGCGACATATCCACAACTATCGAGGTGTTGTCGGATTTGCATCCGCCTCGATGAATGGTTTGGTATGGGCGATCGAATCGAAAGAGTCGCCCCTCGGTGATGACTGAATATCGAGTAATCTCACGTTGATCCCTCCGCATTTGCGCTATGCATCCACCTGTTCCCGCTTGGTCTCTCTGGGTGTAGGGATCTCAGCAACTGTGAGATGCACTTTATCCGGTCGTCTGAACGAGCCAGGTCGGCTTGGGATGTCCTTCCTCCTTCCCGAATCCTGTGTACCGTTTCTTAACGATCAACCATCAGGTGACGATGGCGACGACCGGTCATTTCGTAAAAATGCCGTGTTCTTCATCAAAGCGCTGTTCGGATTCGATGCCCTTCTTGGCAGCTTTGTTTGCGACCTGGTCCAGCTTCCGATCCATTGCTGTTTCTTCTGACCTGTCCTGATCTGTTCCTTCGGAATCCTTCTTTTTGTCTGTCATAATGTCCTCGCGGTTCGGTTCGTGAACGACGGTCGTAGAAAGCACGATCGTTCGTGTTGGTTTAGAGAGCTCCTTGCGGAGTCCGAGCTACTTCGAGACTGCACGTGCTGCGCTCTCGATTACATCTGCAACTTGCTTGGGATGCGACACATAGACGCAATGGCTGGCGCCTGCGACTTCGACTGTGTGGCTCCCGGCCCGCTTGGCATACCAACGCTCCAAGTCAGGGTTGATGGTGCGATCGCTTCCTGACACGATCATCCAGCTCGGTTTGGTTCTCCAGGCAGCCGTGGTGATTGTCGCTGAGAAATTGTCGGCAAAGTTGAACACCTGCGAGCGCGCCATGAAAGCTGCGTGCTCCGCCGAAAGATCGGCTGCAAAGTACTCATGAAACTTCGCGAGGTCGAGGTACGTGAAACCGTCTGCGGTCTTCTTTAACGCACCAGACGTGGCGAGATCACTCGGGAATCGCTTCCCGTCGTCTCCTTCGTTTTCCCCGGCGTCTGGCATGTGCGCTGCCACGTAAACCATTCCGACAACTAATGGATCCGTGCCTGCTTCCGTAATCACGGATCCCCCATAGCTGTGGGCGACAAGGATGCTCGGTCCGTCTTGTAGTGCGAGGATCCGCTTCACCGCGGTCACATCATCTTGGAAGGACGTCTCCGGCTCTTGGACGATGCTGACGTTGAAACCATCTGTGACAAGAATGTTGTAGACGCCTTTCCAGCCCGAACCGTCCGCCCAGGCCCCGTGAACCAGAACAATATTCTTAACGCGATGATCTTGGTTCTGCGCTGGGAGCACGCCGCAGGTCAACAGCAATAAAGCAACGCACAGGAACCGGGAGATTGTTGTTACTGCTCGCATAGGCCCCGTCGAATTGATCATTTGTTACTCCTTTTGTGACGCACAAGCTCGAGTTAATTGTCACGCACAGCTCTTTGCAGACACTTCCTTTGTATTAGTCAGCACGATGGCGACCCACATTCGCGCCCCTACTTCGTTGTAGCGCCTGGAGGAAAGTGCTTGAACATTTTGTCGACGCTCTCGTTGAGGTTCTTGATGTTTTTGTCAGAGTTGTCGGAGAGCGTGTCACTTGCGCCTCCTCTCCAGATCAGTTGTTTGGTTTTTGTATCGAAGAGATCGACTACTACCGTGCCCACCTTATACGTATCGGTCGTGGTCGTTGCCTCGCCAAAACCTCCGCCACCAAAACGTCTCCAGCCCCAGCCTCCCCCAAACCCGTCGTAAAAGGTGTCTAAGGTCTGCTGATCGCGCGTGATCTCCATAGCCAAGACAGCAACATCGGCATCGGAGTCCACCAGCGTCCAGCCTCTTGCCGCCAAGACGGCGTTGACGGCATGTTTGATGCGATCGACATTCAAGGGATCTTTCGTCTCTACGTGTTCCCATGAATAGGTCTTGTACAGCGCGAAGTTTGCGCTGCGATCATAGTCAGTCTTTACCTGCTGTGCCGACGCCATGCCTTCGAACACCAACGTCATTCCAACTAAAGCCAACATGACTTTTTGCATTTTCATGACTTCTCCTCCTCTGAGATTCCGATAAAAGTTCCGCGACAGTGAGCACTGGAATTGCATTCAGGCAGCAGCAGTTTGCTCAGCGTTCCTCGTTACTTGTCGCCAGCGACAGTCGCTGCCAAACTACAACTGCCCGATACAAATGCAATCGAGTGGCCAATACGATAACGTTGAATCCAACGCACTTGCTAACGAAGATCGTGCCGACAATTCTGATGTGCCGAAGATTCAGAGAGAATCAATCAGAACGAGGAGGGAAAGGCTTCACGGCATGCGTGTAAACATCGAGCGTACTCTTGCTGTTGGCGTGTCGCAGGAACTCCTGAACGGTTTTGACATCTTCTCCATTCGCCTTCAGCAAGGTGACGAAGGAGTACCCATTGCGCATCCAATCCTGAGTTTGAGAAGCTTCTCCAGAATATCCGTTTGGTTGGCTTCGATACAGGAGGATGAATGGCGCAGGTATGGTTAGTCACCGGCAGCTCTCGTGGTCTGGGTCGCGCAATCGTTGAAGCGGGCCTTGCTGCGGGCAATAAGGTGTTGGCGACAGCTCGGGGCATTGAGTCGCTGGCTGATCTGTCGGAACGATATGGTGATAAGGTCAAGCTCTTCGCATTGGATGTTACCGACGAAGCAGCAGCAGCAAACGCGGTAATGTCGGCGATCGATCTATTTGGCTCGCTGGATGTGGTCATCAACAATGCGGGATATGGCAATCTTTCGTCCATCGAAGACACGCCTCTCTCGGAATTCCGGGCACAGATCGAAACGAATCTCTTCGGAACGATTATTGTGACCAAGGCAGCTCTTACCTATTTTCGCGAAAAGAAAACAGGCCACTTCATTCAGTTTTCATCGGTGGGCGGAAGGATCGGCCCTCCGGGACGTGGACCTTATTCGGCGGCGAAATGGGGTGTCGAAGGCTTCTCTGAAGTGCTGTCACGCGAAGTAGCACCACTCGGCATCAAGGTCACAATTGTTGAACCCGGTGGGTTCCGCACGGACTTCGCGGGGAGTTCCACCGAACTGAGCGAAGGTCATCCCGCATACGACTCAACTGTTGGTGCTACCGCAAGATTTCAGCGCAATTACAACGGGAAGCAGCCTGGTGATCCGAAAAAGGCGGCTCAGGCGATCATCCAGCTGACGCAGGAGCGAAACCCTCCGTTGCGACTGTTGCTCGGCAGCGATGCGTACGCCGCGGTGGGGAAGAACGATCTCGCGCGATTAGAGGAAGCACGAATATGGAAGGAACTCAGTGTCTCCACCGATTTTGAGACGGAGTGACATAGCGGCGGACATTAGCCCGTAGTTGCAGGGCGCGGATTGGCGATCTATCCCGACAACAGAGTCATCACAATGGTGCTTGAGGCCGGAAAGAAGAAACACTCAACACCCTCGAAAGGTGCGAATTCAAAAACTAAGAATGGTGCGAATCGCTCCAGCGCCCTCGCCAGCACCCTCAAAGGAGGTTCATGATTTTGGCACTTGCCATAAAACCTTTATTTTCTTGGGTGTTGTGGCGGGAACGACGGGCCTCGAACCCGCGACCTCTGCCGTGATATTGCAGAGGCATGCGGGGAATTCCACCTGGACGTAAAACGTCAGGACGACCTCTTCCTGGCTGAGAACCGTCGGCAGCTTATGCGGCACCTTGGGGAAGATGAGATCGTCGAAGGCGAGATCCTTCCGCTTCAACGTCCGCTTGTACAGGAATCGCAACGCCGAGATGCGCAACTCGACACTGCTGGGTGCAAGCTTCCTCTCCTGGAGCAGATATCGCTGATAACGCCGCAGGTGATCTGGCCCGAGTTGTTCCGGCGAGCGACGGAAGTACTCGGCAAACTGGCTGACGGCACCGAGATAACCGCGGATGGTGCATGGTGAGTAGTTGCGCCGCTGAAGCTCGTGCAGCATGCGCTGGCGAAGTGGGGTCATAGGAACCTCCTCCCTGTGACCTCTCACCCTAAACGGCGTGCCTCGCTGAGCTAACCACAACTCTCAGTCCGTCGCGTCAGCGACTTCGTTCAAACCGGCTTGTCGGACAAATGCCCCAAAAACCTGATACGGGCTTGCCCACCAAGTAGTGAGTGATAAAGGAGGACGTTATTACTCGCCAGGTTGCCGAACCGGGATCACCTCTGCGCCGGTCGGAATGTGAGACTGCACGTGCTAAGTATCGAGCGCTCGCAGATCATCATTGATCGACCGACTGACCCTCCGCTTTATGTTGACTCGCATTGCGTGAAAAATCGTTCGAAGAAATGCAGCCAACATAGCTTTGCTTTAAATCAGCTGTGCCCTAGACTGTGCCGTACCGTGAATGCACAAATGTGTCAAATCAGTACCTTAGGCGACCAGACTAGAGTGCTTCCGTGCGGGCTTATTCTAAAGGCAAGTGCTTGATTCTATAGTGATGGTCCCCGGCGGTCGAGCTCCGGAATGCTGATCCGGCATCAGCCATTCCGATACATGTGAACGCGAGTGCCGCGGGAATGTGCCTTCGTTGGTGGGGAGGAAGTGTGCCGAGAAATGGGGCCAGCTACGTCGGAGAATGTCGGAAGCTTCGTCCTGACTGGCATTGCACCTAGCCAGTCGCTCTCGCCCCCAACCGCCCGGCATTTGCGCTTCTAACTGGGTGGATTTTCTGGGCATCGGGACGGGGCTTGGGTACATTTTGGGTACGTTTTCCGCCCGTTTCCTTGTACCCACTGTAAGCCGTTCATTTTAATTGATTTATTTGGTGCCGGGAGGGGGGGTCGAACCCCCATGACCGCAAGGGTCGGCGGATTTTGAGTCCGCTGCGTCTGCCAGTTCCGCCATCCCGGCATGGAGGGGTGGGCACCTCAGAGTATATCGCACGCTGTTTCGAATGAGCGGTGTGCTCCGGAGTCTCGACGCGATTTCTGTCCGATCCCCGGCCACCTCCGTTGCAGATTCTGGCCGGTTTTGCCGCGAGCCTGACTCCTTGCGTCTTCGACTTTCGGCACTCCTCCTCGCAATATCAATTGAAGACCGACTCAGCCCTCCGGAGAAGGTGCACCAGCCTCGGCGGCTTTCCACAATGGCCTTCGCGCCATCTTGAGTACGATCCCATGCGAAAATAGACATAAACGTGATGACCACCGCCTCCTCTGCAGTTGTTCCCGAGCCGGTTACGGTAACTCCGGAGTTGCTTGCCCAGCACAGCATCACTCCGGAGGAGTACAGCCGCATCCTGGCTGCGCTCGGCCGCCTTCCTTCGCTTACCGAACTCGGTATCTACAGCGTGATGTGGAGCGAGCATTGCTCCTACAAGTCGAGCCGCGTGCATTTGAAGCGCCTCCCCACCAAAAGCGAACTCGTGGTCCAGGGGCCGGGGGAGAACGCTGGAATCATCGATGTGGGCGACGGCTGGGCCTGCGCTTTCAAGATCGAGAGCCACAATCATCCCAGCTATATTGAACCCTTCCAGGGCGCCGCGACCGGCGTGGGCGGCATTCTGCGCGACATTTTCACCATGGGCGCGCGGCCTCTGGCGGTCATGGATTCTCTCCGTTTCGGTCCGATCACCGAAGATCCGGGCCAGGACCCGGAACAGCGGAGACTGGCTGCCAAGAACCACTCCATCGTCGAAGGGGTGGTCAGCGGCATCGCCGGCTACGGAAACTGCTTCGGAGTTCCCAACCTGGGCGGCGAAACCAAGTTCGAGCCCTGCTACAGCGGCAACCCGCTGGTCAACGCATTCGCGCTCGGCATGGTCCGCAAGGATGAAATCTTCTACGCCAAGGCCAGCGGCACCGGCAACCCGGTCATATATGTAGGTGCCAAGACCGGCCGCGACGGTATCCACGGGGCCACCATGGCCAGCGAAGAATTCCACGCGGGCACCGAGGCTAAGCGCCCCAACGTCCAGGTCGGCGACCCGTTCATGGAGAAGCTTCTCCTCGAGGCTTGCCTCGAAGCCATGAAGACCGGCGCGATTGTCGGAATCCAGGACATGGGCGCCGCCGGCCTTACCTGCTCCACCTGCGAAATGGGTGCGCGCGGCGGCGTCGGACTCGACGTTGAACTCGACCTCGTTCCGCAACGCGAAACCGGCATGACGGCCTACGAAATCATGCTTTCCGAAAGTCAGGAACGCATGCTGCTGGTGGCCGAAAAGGGCAGGGAACAGGAAGTCCTGCGCGTCTTTGAAAAGTGGGGCCTCGACGGCGTCATCGTGGGCACCGTCGAGGCCGCGCCGCGTCTTCGCATCCGCCACCACGGCGTGCTGGTCGCCGACATCCCCAATCAGTCGCTCACCGACGACGCCCCGCTCTACCATCGTCCTGTCGGCACATGGAAAGCCCCGGTACCGCTCGATCCGCCCGAGCAAGCGCTCGCCAAACTGGCCCAGGATCGCGACTATGCAGCCGATTTGAAAGCGCTCCTGGCCAGCGCCAATGTTTGCTCCAAGCGCTGGGTCCATGAGCAATACGACACCATGGTGCAGACCAATACCGTCATCGGCCCCGGCGGCGAAGCCGGCGTGATGAGGATTAAGGGGACAGGGAACAGGGAGCAGGGATCAGGTAAACGCGCCCTGGCCATGGCCCTCGACGGCAACGGCCGCTGGTGCTATCTCGACCCTAAGCTCGGAGCCATGCACGCGGTGGCCGAAGCCGCCCGCAAGGTCGCAATGACCGGCGCCACACCTGTTGCGGCCACCAACTGCCTCAACTTCGGCAATCCCGAGAAGCCCGAGATCATGGCCCAGCTTTCGGCCGCCATCGACGGCATCGCAGAAGCCTGCACCGCTCTCGGCACTCCCATCACCGGCGGCAACGTTTCGCTCTATAACGAAACCCGCGGCGAAGGCATCTACCCCACGCCGGTGCTCGGTATCGTGGGCATTCTGGACGATGTCACCAGGGCCGTTCCGGCCGACGTTCAGCGGCCCGGCGACGAGATCCTGCTGCTCTGGCCCGTTCCCCGCGGCGAAGATCCCAAGCCGGATCTGAAAGTACCCTTTCAGCCTGAGCCCATGCGCTACTACCCCGTCGAGCCGCAAATTGATCCCATCCCCGACGTGGACCCCGAAGCTCCCGAGGCCACCGCCAGTGCGGAAATGGCCGCCTTTGGTTCGTCCGAATACGCCAAAGTCGTGCTCAAAAGCCTGTGGGGCACGCCGCCTCCGCTCGACCTCGATGCCGAAGCCGACCTGCACTCTCTGCTCGAAACCCTGGCCGATCGCAAACTCCTCAGTTCAGCGCGCGACATCTCCGACGGCGGCATCGCCGTGGCCGCAGCCCAAGCCTCCTTCAGCAAAGGCATTGGCGCCGCGATTGAACAGGACCCCTCGCAGATGATTCATCCCCTATTCGGCCTGTTCGCAGAGCCTGCGTCGACCATGCTCATCACCGCTCCGGCTCGCCATGTCGCGGCGATTGAAAAGATCGCCGGGGAACTCAACTTCCTCTCCGCCCGCATCGGCACCACCGGCGGCTCCCGCCTCGAAATCTCGGTGGACGGCCAGCCCTTCATCTCCGCGTCGATCGATGAACTTCGCACCCCCTGGGCCACCGCCCTGGAAGCCACGCTCCACGGCGAGGTCCCCGCATGACCCCACTGCTTTACCAGGGTGTCCCCGGCATTGCAGACATTTCCGAGTTGCTCCGGCCACAACTCATCACTGATCACTGTTCACTGTCCAACGTCGCTGAAGAGGACACCCTCCGCGAAGAATGCGGCGTCGTCGCCATCCATGGCCACCCTGAAGCCGCGCGTCAGACCTATCTCGGTCTCTATGCCCTTCAGCACCGCGGCCAGGAATCGGCCGGCATCGCCACCGCGGACGGCCACCATCTCGCCAACATCAAGGGCATGGGCCTTGTCTCGGAAATATTCACTGACGAGGTTCTGGCCAAGCTCCCCGGCAGCATGGCCATCGGCCACACCCGCTACTCCACCACCGGCGACTCGGCCCTCCTCAACGCCCAGCCCATCCGCGTCGACTCCGTCAAGGGCCTCATCGCCATCGCTCACAACGGCAACCTGGTCAACCTGGGTAACCTCCGTGCCCGCCTTGAACGCTCTGGCGCCTATTTCCAGACCACCTCCGACTCTGAAATCATCGTCCAGCTCATCGCCCACTCCCGTGCCGGCACGCTGGTCGACGCCATCGCCGACTCGCTTTCCCAGGTCGAGGGCGCCTTCTCCATCGTCATGATGACCCGCGACCGCATTTTCGCGGCCCGCGATCCCCGCGGCTTCCGCCCTCTCTCCATGGGCAGGATTGCCAATCCCGACGGACCCGACACCATCGTCTTTGCATCTGAAAGTTGTGCCTTCGACCTGCTCCGGGCCACATATGAGCGCGATGTGCTCCCCGGCGAACTGGTCATGGTCACCGAAGACGGCGTGACGAGCCGCCAATACGCCAGCGGGTTCCCGCAATCGAGCTGCATCTTCGAGCACGTCTACTTCGCGCGCCCCGACTCCAAGATCTTCGGCCGCTGGGTGCAGGAGAGCCGCGACCAGATGGGCCGTCAACTTGCCCGCGAGTCCGGAGTCCCCGCCGACGTCATTGTCCCCGTGCCCGACTCTGGAGTGACCGCCGCCCTGGGGTACGCAGAACAGGCTGGCCTCCCGTTCCGTCTCGGCCTCATACGCAACCACTACGTGGGCCGCACCTTCATTGAGCCCGAACAGCGCGTACGCGACTTCGGCGTTCGCCTCAAGCTCAACCCGGTGCGCAATCTGCTCGAAGGCAAGCGCGTCGTCCTCATCGACGACTCCATCATTCGCGGAACCACCTCGCGCAAAATCGTCCGCATGGTGCGCGGCGCCGGCGCCAAAGAGGTGCATCTGCGCATCAGTTGCCCGCCCACCATCTCGCCCTGCTTCTATGGTGTCGACACGCCCAGCAAGCGCGACCTCATCGCCGCCAACAAATCCGTCGAAGAGATCCGCCAGTTCATCGAAGCCGATTCGCTGGCCTACCTCTCTCTCGAAGGCCTGCTCAAAAGCTGCGACGGCGACGAGCACAACGGCTATTGCACCGCTTGCTACACCGGCAACTACCCCACCCAATGGGTCGACGTCGAAGACATCCTTCCCGCAGCCGTAACCCTGTAGGCATTAGCAGGCTATCTCACCCGCATCTCAAGTTCTGTCATCCTGAGCGGAGGTCGCGCAGCGACCGGAGTCGAAGGATCTGCGGTTGTTTTTCGCAAACCCTGGCGCTCAAAGCGTCTGGAAGAGCCGTAACTTCCGCATTGTCCACCACTCACTCACAACGGGCGTTTATGCTGATGAAATGAAGGCGAGACGCAGCAAATTCAGGTTCGCGGTCCTTTTTGCGCTACTGGCAATAAGCAGCTTTTTCGCCATTGCAGAGTTCACGACAGCTTGGAGCTTCGACTACTTCGGGTGGCATTCGAGAGCCAAGTGGCTTCTATCGTCGAGCGAATATAAGACCAAAATGATGTCAGAACCAATCGCACAAGATGGTTCTCTTCGACATTTGGAGTGGGATGGGTGGGGATTTGCCGGTAGCGACACTACTGTCTATTTGGTTTTCGACCCCAAAAATCAGCTTGTACCCACTTCGAACATCGGGAGATCGGGTAAGTACCAAGGCATTCCTTGCGAGGTCTATCGCGTCCGACGATTGGAGCAGGACTGGTACATCGTTCAGTTCTACACAGAACAGGACTGGAACGACTGCACGTAGACAATGCAAAGCCTCTTTGGAGTGAGTAACCGCCGACTCGTCGGTCAGCCGGGTGGCCCAGGTCTCGCTTCTGAGACCTGGGCGTCAACCCCCCGACTCTTCCCACGGATTGAGCGTCTTCACCGGCAAATCCGCGATATCGCGAATGTTCCGCGAGACGAGAGTCAATTTGTGGACCACCGCGGTTGCCGCAAGTAGTGTGTCTACCACCGATCGAGGCCTTTCGCCCGACCACTCTCCCCATAGCTTCGCAATCGCCACGTCAATGCCAACGATTCGGTCCGCAAAACTCAACTCCAGACCGTCGATCCAGCTGGAAAGCCTTGCGGCGGCATCCGCATCTTCATGTTTCTTCGCGATCACGCCTTTCCGGAACTCGCCGATCGTCAGAACGCTCATATAGAGCGAAGTGGTTTCGGCCGATTCAAGAAACGAGATCACGCCGGAATCCGCTTTCTTCCTCCTTGTCTCGCTCAGGACATTCGTGTCCAGCAGATACCCGGTTCGGTCGCTCACAAACTGATCTCTCGACCGGTGTCCCGATCCCGTTCAATTTCGAAGTCTTCAAATTTCGGGCCCCCGAGAAGATACTCCCTCAGGTCGGGCTTATGGGCAGTCAGTGCCCGATAGTCTGAAATTGAAAGGACGACCGCGCGCTCGGTTCCGTGCCGCGTGATGATCTGAGGTCCCTTGTTCTGAGCCTCTTCGATCACTTCACTGAATCGCGTCTTCGCTTCCTGAACCTGCCAGATGGACATGACTCTAAAGACTCCTGACTATTTCAACCATAATTATAGCCGTTCTGATCTAAATAGTGAATCGGTGGGCCGGGTCGGGGTGCCCCAGGTCCGGATTTTCGGACCTTGGATAAGCGCCTTTTTTTTTGCGGCGGGGTGGACCGCGATGGCTCCTGACTCGCCTCGGCCGGGCGAGGCGCCATCCGCCTCTTATACGATCGATAGAAATGGATGTGACCGAGCCCATCTCGCCCGCTCTTTCGTCGACCTCAGACGCAAGCAAGTCCCCACTGCGTTTGCTCTTCGCCGGCACCGTTTTTCTCGGCTCTTTCCTGCTCTTCCTCGTCGAGCCCATCGCTGCCCGTCAGCTGCTTCCCGTCCTCGGCGGATCAGCCGCTGTCTGGATCACCTGTCTCGTCTTCTTCCAGACTCAACTGCTACTCGGCTACCTCTACGCGCACTGGCTGTCCCGGCACCCACGGTGGACCGTGCACCTCGGCCTCCTCGCATTGGCCACCGCCGCGGCCATCCTCTGGGTTGTCCGGACGATTGCCCCGAATCACGGCGACGTCCACCCCATCCTCACCGTCTTCGACTCGCTGAGTGTGTGGATCGGCCTCCCGTTCCTCATGCTTTCCGCCACCAGCCCGCTGCTCCAGGTATGGTGGGCGCGCCTCGAAACCGGCC
>Ga0207098_10525_pt1 | contig 11315 bp, 10 predicted proteins | sample Alteio_BWMinHeat_84_FD_153548 | JGI IMG/M metagenome (GOLD analysis project Ga0207098, IMG submission 153548) | Enriched cells from forest soil in Barre Woods Harvard Forest LTER site, Petersham, Massachusetts, United States -... | ecosystem: Environmental > Terrestrial > Soil > Temperate forest >...
AAGGTTATCGCTAAGTCGACCTCCTTATCAATAGTCGCATTATACGCCCGTAACGTTGCACCGGTTTGCGAATCCAGCAAAAAAAGTTTTACAGGTTGTATTTGTGTATTGTAAGCTAAGGGCCCGTTAATGCTGATGTGGTTGATTGCATAGCTGTAATTGCTCCATAGTTCATCGCCGGTAAGGCCATTAACAGCAGTAATGCCTTTGTGTGCCGGGCTTTGCGCCGATTGGTAACCATGTAAAAACAGCGTTCCGTTAAAACTACTACTTAAGCCGGATAGCCACTTTTCGGGCAATTGCAGATTTTTAAAATTAAGCCGGCCGGTATTGAGGTTTATGGATGCAAAAGAAACCTCTTTGTTATCCGCATTACGTATTTCGGCAAAAAGTAAACCCGTATGAGCATCAATTATAAACTTCCAGATTTGCCCTTCAAAAGATTGATGAATATAAGGTTGTATTGCTGCCATTTTAAAACTGAATGGCAAATATGCCGTTAAAAAATCAAAATGCGGACAAAAAAATAGCCCCGGTATATACCAGGGCTATCAAATGCTTTGTTTGTCTTAGTTGTTAAAACCTGAAACCTACGGTTAAATAAGCATTATTATAGGTTTGTGCCAGGTTAGCCTGTGGCGATGCGGTTGCCAATACATACGGATACACAGTTGTGTTTCCCTGTACATTGGTATAAGTGGCATCTATATAAAATTTTTCAAAACGGTAACCTATGCCACCGCTGATTGTTTTAGTATCGCTGCCGTAACCATTTTTTTTGTGGATTACCCTGCACACCATAACCAGCACGTAAGTAAAGCTGATCGAGTTTAAGCTCTCCACCTACACGAGCATTAACTGCCGAGCCATAAGTGCTTTTAATATCGTGGTTATCAGCGCTGGCATCGTAACCATCGGCGCTGCTTAAAGTAGTTGTTGAATAATCAAGATAGTCGATATCGCCTGATATAAAGCCGTAGTGACCAAAAAACACTGCCATACCACCGCTTACTTTCCATGGAGTGCGGAAGTTATAGGTAAACGGATAATCAGCCGGGCCGCCTATAGCACCGCCTACACCTGTAAATTGTGTTGCCAGCGATTCGGAATAATCGTCCTGAATGGTATACCAGGTAGGTGTTGTAATAGTGGCGCCAATCCTGAAAGCTTCCACTGGTTTATAGATAAAACCCAGGCGTGCATTAAAACCGTCACCTGTTGTAACCTGGCTTTGAGCATAAGCCGAATTGAAGTTTACGTTTAACGGCTGGTTGTTGGCATCCAACACAGAAGCCACACCGGTTTCGGTAAAAGTGTTATTTAAGTCGTATCTTAAACTGGTAATACCAATGCCAAAGCCTATATAAAACTGGTTGCTGTAATTAGCACCCATCGATAAGCTGAACTCTTGCTGGCCACCATCGCGCTGTGTGTTGTTAACTTGCGTAACCCCGGGCTGAACGTTGCTTTTATAGGTTGAACCACCGGCTCCGTTTGAATAAAGATCAATTAAACTGTGATCATAAGCCCATTCCTGTAACGAATTGTCGCCGGTTTGGAAACCATTAGTATTGGCAAGATTTGCATAATAATTTGAAATTGAATTGCTCGCGTTTTTACCGCCGTAATTTACGTTTTCATAAAAATCGTTGGTGCGGTTGTACGATACGCCAAAGTTAAAGCTTAACCAGCCCTGGCTCTTATCAGAACCTCTTGGCGTATTTACCCTGGAGTAAAATACTGCCGAAGCATTGTTGAAGTTTAAATTGGATGTGCTGGCGCTACCAGGCGTACCCAAATAGCTCGATTTAACCGATGAACTATTAAATTCGGGAGTAAAACTTGCTTCGGAATGAGTGAAAAATCCGATACCGGCAGGGTTACCGCTAACCGAGCTTAAATCGCCGCCAACGGCAGTTTGTGCGTTGCCTATAGCTTTGATACGGGCTGTTGAGCCTGTTTGCGCTGTTGAAAATAAAGCCGCGTCCTGCGAATACTGGGCAAAACTATTTTTTGCAATGGCTACTGTAGCCACTACTGTTAGTAGATATTTGATCTTCATTAAAGTAAGGTGATATTTAGATGTTTTTCAGAAACTATTATAAGATGTTAGTGCTTTTAATTAACCCATGTGCATGTACCTATTACGTTGTAATTGGTTATTTATTGCACATGGGTTATAGCTTAGTTTCTTTTTAGGGGAATAAATTATGGCCTAACTGGTCTTGAGCCGCCACCGCCGCCACCTGAAGATGATCCGGATGAGCTACCACCGCCGCCGCCATAGCTTTGTTGTACGGGTTGTGGCTGATATACAGGCTGTGGCCTGGTTTGTTGTACAGGTTGCGGCCTTACCGTAGTAACTGTACCACCGTTAGGATTTACAGTTGATGTACGTGTAGGGCGCGTTGTGTTAGGATAGTAATTGCTGCCGTAAGGGGTTGAACCGTTAGGTATGTAAGTACCACGGTACGGCCTTGGGCTGCTGTTATAATACGAATAAACATTTCCGTATGGAGAGTATCCGTAACCATAAATAGAGCCGTAACCGTATGGGCTATATGGTTGGTACCCTAAATACGGGTTATAGCCATAATACGGGCTGAAACCATAACCGAATGGCGAATATCCATATCCGCCAATACCATAACCAACACCTAAGCCAATGCTCAAACCACTGTAATATGGATTAAGCGCACCATAGTACAGGTTATCGTAATAAGATAGCGCGAAAGGCGAATCGTAAAACCTGTTAAGGCGGGCAGCATAGCTGTCATAAGTATAATAGTCGTCGCCATAATCAGCCGTAGCATAATTGTCATGGCGGTAATTGTCAACTTTTGTAGCATAAACTGCGGCATCGCCGGCTTTTGCGTTTGAAAAGTAAACGTCATCATGTTGCTCGGTTGAGGCCGACGCTAATTTACTTTGAGTAGAACAGGAACTCAGTGCGATGGCACCTATAAGGATCAATCCTTTTGTAATGTTCAGTTTCATATTTATAATGATTAAAAGTAAAGGTTTATATAAAGTATAAATTTATAAATTTGGCAGCAATAATACACATAATTTAATAGTCAAATTTTATACCACTTTATGAGCAAAGGAATCATTAGTAAAGACGAGGATTATTCGCAATGGTTTAATGATTTAGTTGTCAAAGCTGACCTGGCAGAACATTCGGCAGTAAGAGGGTGTATGGTAATCAAGCCATACGGTTACTCCATCTGGGAAAAGATGCAGGCGGTACTCGATCAAATGTTTAAAGATACGGGGCACAGTAACGCGTATTTCCCTCTTTTCATACCAAAGTCTTTTTTCTCAAAAGAGGCCAGCCACGTTGATGGTTTTGCTAAAGAGTGTGCGGTTGTAACGCATTACCGGTTAAAAAACGATGGCAAAGGTAATATTATTGTGGACGAAGATGCAAAGCTGGAAGAAGAATTAATTGTAAGGCCAACATCCGAAACCATAATCTGGAACACTTACAAGGGCTGGATCCAATCGTACCGCGATTTACCGCTTTTAATAAACCAGTGGGCCAACGTTGTACGTTGGGAAATGCGCACACGTTTATTTTTACGTACTACCGAGTTTTTATGGCAGGAAGGGCATACCGCCCACGCAACTGCCGAAGAAGCCATAGCCGAAACCGAGCAAATGCTGAACGTTTATGCCGATTTTGCCGAGAACTGGCTGGCGCTGCCGGTTATTAAAGGCCGTAAAACCGCCAACGAGCGCTTTGCCGGAGCTTTGGATACCTATTGTATCGAAGCCTTGATGCAGGATGGAAAAGCCCTGCAGGCCGGTACCTCGCATTTTTTAGGTCAGAATTTTGCCAAGGCTTTTGATGTGAAGTTTGCCAATAAAGAAGGTAAGCTCGATCACGTTTGGGCAACCTCATGGGGGGTATCAACCCGTTTAATGGGCGCACTGGTTATGGCACATTCCGACGATGCCGGGCTGGTATTGCCTCCTAAACTGGCGCCTTTCCAGGTGGTTATTGTGCCGATCTTCAAAAGCGAAGAAGAGCTTGCGCAGATTTCCGCCGTAGTGGCCGGACTGACCAAAGCGCTTAAAGCTAAAAGCATTCGTGTAAAATATGACGATAGGGATACACAACGCCCGGGCTTTAAATTTGCCGAATATGAGCTAAAGGGTATACCTTTGCGTGTCGCTATTGGCGGACGTGATTTAACCAATGGCACAGCCGAGCTTGCACGCCGTGATACCAAAACTAAAGAAACCGTACAACAGGAAGGATTGGCTGAGCACATTGAAAAGTTGTTAGTCGACATTCAGGATAACATTTATCAAAAGGCGTTAAACTTCCGTACCGAAAACACACGTACGGCTGATACTTACGATGAGTTTAAAACCATGCTCGATGAAACCCCTGGTTTTATATCGGCCCATTGGGACGGAACTCCTGAAACCGAACAACGCATTAAGGAAGAAACCAAAGCAACCATCCGGTGTATACCGTTGGATAATAAGCTTGAAGACGGCGTATGTATGGTAACCGGCAAACCATCGATACAACGGGTATTGTTTGCACGGGCGTATTGATCGGTAGTGAGTGGTTGATTAGGTTGGATTAGGTGAATAGTTGGTTAAAAGGTTTTCAAAAAAACAATAAGTTAATCATATAATCAACCAAAAATGGCGTCTTTTACCGAATTGGAAGTTTGGAAACAGTCCCGGAAAATAAGAAATTACATTTCAAGGTTAACAAAGACGTTTCCAGTGGAAGAAAAGTTTAGACTTTCAGATCAGGTAATAAGGTCTTCACGTTCAATCGGTAATAATATTGCTGAAGGCCATGGACGTTATCATTACCAGGATAATATTCGTTTTTGTATAATGGCACGAGGTTCGCTATCTGAAACATTGGATCATCTGTTAATCGCGTTGGATGAAAACATAATTTCAGAAGGTACCTTAAAAGATTTTCAAACAGAATACGATAGTTGTTTAAGATTATTGAACGGCTATATACAATACTTAAAAAAGAAGAAGGTGGACGAACTGACGTAATAACTACTCACTTAATCCAACCAAATCAACTTAATAAACCAATAAAATGAAATTCGCAACTAAAGCAATACACGCAGGGCAGGAGCCCGATCCAACTACCGGTGCGGTAATGACACCGATATATCAAACATCAACCTACTGGCAAAAATCGCCCGGCGATAATAAAGGTTATGAGTATTCGCGCGGTACAAACCCAACCCGTAAGGCTTTGGAAGACTGCCTTGCTGCATTGGAGAACGCCAAACACGGACTTGCATTTTCGAGTGGTTTGGGTGCTACGGATGCCATCATGAAATTGCTAATGCCAGGCGACGAAGTAATTACCGGCGACGATCTGTACGGCGGCTCATACCGCATGTTTACCAAAATATTCGCAAACTATGGTATTAAGTTTCATTTCCTGGATATCTCCAAACCTGAAAATATAACGCCGTATATCAACGATAAAACCAAGCTGATCTGGCTCGAAACACCTACCAATCCAACGATGAAGATCATCGATATTGCAGGCGTAGCTCAAATCGCGAAAGCAAAAGGCGTAATGCTTTGTGTTGATAATACCTTTGCATCGCCATACCTTCAAAACCCGATTGACCTTGGCGCAGATATCGTGATGCACTCGGCAACCAAGTACCTGGGCGGCCACAGCGATGTGGTAATGGGTGCTTTGATGATGAACGACGATGAACTGTACAAAAAACTATGGTTCATTTACAACGCCACAGGCGCTACACCCGGTCCGATGGATAGCTTCCTGGTGCTGCGTGGTATCAAAACCCTGCACCTGCGTATGAAAGCCCATTGCGAAAATGGCAGGCAGGTAGCCGCATTTTTAAAGGCCCATCCCAAAGTTGATAAACTGTACTGGCCCGGTTTTGAAGATCATCCTAATCACGATATCGCGAAAGCACAAATGCGCGATTTTGGAGGTATGATCTCGTTCACCATCAAAGATGCAACCCTTGAAGATACCTACAAGCTGGCCGGATCATTCAAAGTATTTACCCTTGCCGAATCGTTAGGCGGTGTGGAATCATTGATCAACCACCCGGTAAGCATGACGCATGGTTCTATCCCCAAAGAACAACGCGAAAAAGCAGGTGTGGTAGATAGCCTGCTGCGCTTAAGCGTAGGTGTAGAAGACATCGAAGATCTGCTGGAAGATTTGAAACAAGCTCTTTCTTAAAGTGGCAGTTAACAGTTGCAGCGGCACTAATATAAACTGCTACTGCAACTGCTGGTGCTACTAAAATATCATGATACAAGATATCAAAGCTTTCCTCGACGCTAAAGTCGCGCAATACAACCGCCCGGATTTTATTAAGAACGATCCCATCGTTATCCCAAACATGTTTACAAAAACGCAGGATATCGAGATCATGGGTTTCTGGGCAGCAACATTAGCGTGGGGGCAACGGGTAACTATCATCAATAAATGTAAAGAGCTCATCAGCCTGATGGATGGCACGCCTTATGATTTTATCATGAATCATCAGGAACCCGACCTAAAAAAGCTGCTCCACTTTAAGCACCGTACCTTTAACGATATCGATACGCTATATTTCATCAGTTTTTTCAGATATCATTATGAAAGACATGAATCGCTGGAAGCGGCATTTTTACCGTTACAATTCAAAACACACAACCCGCAACTCACAACCGAAAACTCACTAAACCATTTTCGCCGCTACTTTTTCTCCCTTCCCGATTATCCGCATCGTACAAAAAAACACGTCTCCTCGCCCGAACAAAAATCAACCTGCAAGCGTCTCAACATGTTTCTCCGCTGGATGGTACGTAAAGATGATGCCGGTGTTGATTTCGGCATCTGGAACCATATCAAACCGTCAGATTTGATCATGCCCTGCGATCTGCACGTCGATCGTGTGGCACGTAAGCTCAAACTCATCACCCGTAAACAAACCGACTGGCAAACCGCTGTCGAACTCACCGAACGCTTACGCGAATTTGATCCGCTCGACCCGGTGAAATATGATTTCGCTTTGTTCGGGTTAGGGATTGAAGAAAAGTTTTGAGTTACATGGCAAAATTAATAGGTATGGTATATTGTACCCTTACCGGTTTCCCGTTTTGAATGCCGGGTTTCCAATGCGGACACGTTTGCATCACTCTTATTGCTTCGTTGGCCAAATCATCCGATGGCGCCCTTAATGATTTAATGTCGGTTAGTGAACCATCACGCTCTACCACAAATTGTATATAAACTCTGCCTTGCACGTGATTCAACTTGGCATAGGCCGGATACTTTATGTTTTGCTGCAAATACCTCGCAAAAGCCTGCTCCCCACCAGGGTATTCCGGGCTGATCTCTACAGCCGTAAAAATGGTATTCTCACCAGGTATAGTACTGTAGGCAGGTTTTAAACCAGGCGCCGGTGGCCGTACAACAATATGATTTTTGGCTATAATGCTTTGGTTAGTTGTATTAACACTAATTGATAAGCTAAGAGCGCCGGGTACACGTACTTTTTTACCTTTGTATGTTGCAGGGATAAACTTAGGTGCCCCGGCCAGAACATCAAGCACTGCCTGGTCAACCTCTTTTGATATGTTTTTGGTGATAGCTACATCAGTTATGGCGCCGGTGGTATCAATCTTAAAACGCAAATCAATAATGGCGTTAACATCTGTTTTTACACCATCAGGGTATTTAATGTTATCGGCTATATATTTATAAAAGTTATCGTTTTCGTACGGAAACTTTGGCGCAACATCGTAATTCCTTCTGGCCAGTTCCATCTCTTTTAGCTGATTCTGCACGTCTCTGGCAGCCGTTATAGTACCCGCGTTTACGTTTACCGAAACATTCATCACTACAGCTAAAAATACGGGAACTAAATGCCCTTTGTATACAGCCGGTTGAAATTTTGGCGCATTGGCCATGGCATCTAAAACAGCCTGGTCAACTTCGGGAGATACGCTTCTGACAATAAGCGGGTCGCTCATCGTTCCGGTGGTATCAATAATTACGTGAATGTTGATTTGCCCGCTGATGTCGTGGGTGGTATTTTTAGGGTATTGGATATTCTCCGATAAATATTGAAATACGCCACCCGGATATTTATCCAGAAAGCGGGGATAAGAATCGTAATACCTGGAATAGCTGGCTTTATTGTTTAAATTTCTCGTATCATCATCCTGCGCTTTTAGCGTATTTGATATTAATAAGATAGCCAACAAGGCTAAATACTTTTTCATAAACAGCGTTTTTATTAATATTTAAAAATAAATATAATTATGAGAAATGCAACAGGAGAACGCCCGATTATTATTAGCAGTACCGCTTAAAGTAGGGTGGGAAAGGTGGGTGTTTTTCAATCAACCAATCATTCAGACAATTCAATCATTAAAACAGGGTGGTATTTGTAGGTGTTTTGAAAAAAGTTTTTGCTTCCGGCTTTTAAGACATCGGTATTCTTCGGTATTTCAAGAAACTTTTTACTTTCAGTTTTGCGTTTCCAGTTCAATAGGTGGGTAAAAGTGGGTATTTTAAAAGAAACATTTTCCTTGCTTCTTGCATCTTGAATTCTTGCTTCTATTTTCTTACAATATAGCAAAAATATCCTGCATATCCTACAATTAATCACATGAAAAGCAGCAAATACCAAATACCAATGACTAATGAACCATTGAACCAACATCACAAACTAATTCCCGGCCCCCGGGTATAAAAATCATAAAACTGCCGCTGGAAGTTCTCGACGCTGCCAAACGCCGTTTTAAAAGCATTATAGGTTGAGTAACCTTTCTTCATTAAAACCAGTATAGGGGCGAGGTAATCCTTGTCTTCCTGGTTAATAAGAAAATAAACGATACAATAGGAGGTAGCATACAACATAGGGCGTTTAGCTTCAACAAGCCAGTCGCTGTTTTTATACCTGAAAAAGTTGTTCATATCAAACCTGTTCGCCCTGATGCTGTCCCTTAGTTGGCGCACATACAAAACCTGGGGCATGTAAAGTACCCGGTGGTCGTTAGTTTCAACAAGGTAACCCAGCAAAGTAGCAATACCTTCGTTTAGCCATTTGGGCGCATTTGGATAATTATATCTTAATATATTGTGACTGGTTTCATGAAAAAGTGTATTCATGAACTGGTCGTTTTTATAAATGAATATCTTGTTTTGCATCGGCGAATAAAACCCATCGATAAAGGTGGTGTTCATCTCATCCTTTTGAACCTTATTGTACTCTCCATGTCTGCCGTACAGGTTAATATCAACGGTTACACTATCGTTTTTTTGTGTTTTAAAAACCTGGTTATAAAAGTTAGCCTCAAACTTTCCCATCCTGTTCAATGTGGCTATGTCATCGGCGCTTAAATGGCAGTTTATGGTATTGATATTAAAAATTTGTGCCCACGTGTTTTGACTGCAAAATATCAGCGCAAAGCACAAAACATAAAAAATTGCTTTGATGGCGTCAAAACAAGCTGCCGGTTTTGGGTTAGGTTTTGTTTTCAAGCTTAGGGTTTAGATTGCCTTAAAAATAGGTATAAAATCAATCCGAATCAAAAAACCTTATTCGGCGCTGAAATTTGAATTGATAATTTTCAACCTAAATCCCGACCTTTGCCACCGATGTCAAGCAACTCACCACTCACTCCCGATAGCTATCGGGATCATCGTTCACCAAAAGAAGATACCATCGTAGCTTTGGCTACGCCAAATGGTGTTGGCGCTATCGCGGTTATCCGCTTGTCGGGCCCGGACGCGATTACTATAGCCAACAGTGTTTTCCGTGGGAAGGATTTAACCAGGCAGGCATCGCATACCATACATTTCGGTTCGGTAATGGATGGCGAAGTGGTGCTCGACGAAGTGCTTGCCTCGGTGTTTGTTACACCACGTTCATACACCCGCGAAAACGTGGTCGAGATTTCGTGCCATGCCTCATCCTATATAATAGAGTCAATAATAAGGTTATATATTAAACAAGGCGCCCGTGCTGCCAAACCCGGCGAATTTACTTTGCGGGCATTTGTTAACGGTCAGCTCGATCTGAGCCAGGCGGAAGCCGTTGCCGACCTCATTGCATCTAATTCTAAAGCCTCGCAACAGGTAGCTATGCAGCAATTGCGTGGTGGTTATAGTAACGAGTTAAAGCAATTACGCGAACAGCTGGTAACTTTTGCCTCGTTGATCGAACTCGAACTCGATTTTTCGGAAGAAGATGTGGAGTTTGCTAACCGTACACAATTGAAACAATTGGTAGTCGACATTAGTAAAATGATCGGTAAGCTTATCCAGTCTTTCGAACTGGGCAACGCTATAAAATCGGGTGTTAATACCGTGATCGCCGGCAGGCCCAATGCCGGAAAATCTACCTTACTGAATGCCCTCCTTAATGAAGAACGTGCCATTGTGAGTCACATTGCCGGTACCACCCGCGATACTATTGAAGAAGTGCTCAATATTAACGGAATCAACTTCCGATTAATTGATACTGCCGGCCTGCGCGAAGCAACAGATACCATTGAAGCTATAGGTGTTCAAAAAACCTTTGAAAAAATCAGCCAGTCGGCCCTATTACTTTATGTTTTTGATGCCGAAAGCCTCACAAGCGACGAAGTACAAAATGATATTAAAAATCTGCTACATCCTGGTTTACCGGTATTGGCCATAGCCAATAAAATAGACTTACTAAAAGATAGTAAACTGCCCGGTGATTTTAAACTATCAGAAGAAGTTCAGCTCATTACAGTTTCGGCCCGCGAAAAGCAGCATATAGACGAACTCAAACAAACTATCTATAATACTACCATTAAAGGCAAGCTTACCGGCGACGAAACCCTGGTAACCAACATTCGTCACTTAGAAGCATTGCAAAAAACTGCAGATGCCCTGCTGCGTGTGCTCAATGGTATAGATAACCCCATCACTTCCGATTTCTTAGCGCTCGATATTAAACAGGCCCTGCATTATCTCGGCGAGATAACAGGCATTGTTACTACCGATGACCTGCTGGATAATATCTTTTCTAAGTTCTGTATCGGTAAGTAATTGATTTACAATTATTTGCATTTGGTTTCATTTCAATGCTCGCAGCGCGGTTTGTTTAGCAATGAGTTGTTTTGATCTGCTATCAGTTTCCCACTTTTGGTGACGTTTTTGTAACGCGTGACCTTTTCGAGCCTTAATAACCCGGAGAAGCCCAAACCAGAAGGTGCGCTGGCTTTCAACTGCGCTTACCAATTTTAGTTTGGCATAAAATTTAAACTATTTAATAAATATACTCCGGCTCTATATTAAATGTTAT
>Ga0207098_10526_pt1 | contig 11282 bp, 9 predicted proteins | sample Alteio_BWMinHeat_84_FD_153548 | JGI IMG/M metagenome (GOLD analysis project Ga0207098, IMG submission 153548) | Enriched cells from forest soil in Barre Woods Harvard Forest LTER site, Petersham, Massachusetts, United States -... | ecosystem: Environmental > Terrestrial > Soil > Temperate forest >...
GAAGTCATAGTTACTACGCCGCCCTTTACAGCGATGGTGCCTTTAATACTGCGGTTTTGACTGACACCATGCACATTAAGAACTCCGGTAACAGTAACCGGGTAGCTCCCGTCTTTACTTACATCTACCTGCTCCTGTATTTTACCTTTGAATGAGGCCTGCGGATATTTATCGCTTTCCATGTAATTTTCGTTAAAATGCTCCTGCATCAGGCTTTTTGCGAATACGAACGAGTTGATAGGCAGACTGAATGCCAGATCGCCGGTAGCGGCATTATAAACCGATGTTCCTTTTTGCGATTTTGCCTCGATGTTTTCTATTGGCGCTTCGGAATAAAGGCTTATCTGGGCGTTTTTGCAAACATATAATCCTTGCCCTCCCTGGTTGAAAGCGCTCATCCAGGCAAGTAAAATAATACTGATGATTTTCATATGGTTATCGTTTTAGTGTGTTGATGTTCCAGCTTAAACCAACTGCAACGCCGGTTGATTGTAGTTTAACTTCGCCGTTGCCGATATCGGTTAATGGCATTTTTAAATACGGTTGTACTGCCAGGCTTAATTTCGAATTGATCTGCCGCTGATAAGTAGCTTCGAGATTAAGCACACCCATAAAATATTGATTTTTATTGATCACGTTAAAATCGGTTGGGCCCGGTGTACCCGGAACCGTATAGTTATAGTGATAATTTTCGCGCAGCATGATGTATGAGGATAATCCCGAACCAACACTGAGTTTATTTCTTGATTTTGATAAAAGCTGATAATCAATATTCAGAGGAATATCCAGAATACGGCAATCGGCATTAACGCTTTCAGGATTTGTTTTGAATTGATATGCTGTATGATAATTGTAAAAATCGGTTAGGTAAGGTGTTTTTGCATAAACAGCTCCTGTACTTAAGGTAAATTTTTTAGTTACTCCAATTGAAAATAATAGTCCCGCATCTGCCCCGGCTTTGCTTTGGCTAAACGAACCAACCCCATTTAGTGTAGATGAAGCCAATACCGTTATTGCCATCCTGGGATTAAAACCAGGTTGATTTTTAATGATTTTTTTATTAGCAGTATTGCTTGCTTTATCAACCGGCAGCTTTAAAGTGTTAAAAACTATGCTATTGTTTAATTCGTCCGAATCAAACACACTTTTATTAACCGCGGTAAGCTCTACGGCAGAATTGTTTATAGCTATATGATCATTATCAGTCCCGGTATTACCGCGGCCGGCGTCAACAGCAGATAAGGTTAAGAACGATTTGTTTTTAGTACTTCCGGTGTTGATCAACCCTTTTTCCGGAAGTCTAAACTTTTTATTGAGAACTACCTGTTGCTGTATTGGCCGGCCGCCTGTACCGGGGATAATCTGATTTTGAGTTATCGTGCCTGAATGATCGGCTATATTGCTTTCGCTGTGATGTTTAGTAATACCTGTTAGTTGCGATGCATGATTTTTATCTGTACCCCGGATAATAAAATACCACCCGAAAGCCAGTATCAGTAAAGCGGCAACTCCGCTTAGTATAGGTAACCAATAAATAATGCCGCTGCGTTTTTTTTGCTTATCAAGCATTGTTTCGAGGCTGTCCCAGTCCTCTTCCTGGTAATGCTTATAATTACCGGGTTCTTCAAGCCCTTTTTTAAATAAGTTATCTAAGTCTTTCTCCGTTTTCATCCCCTAATTCCGTTGTTGAAAAAACTTCCTTTTATTTCTGTTTTATTAATTGCCACTATTGCCGAATAATTCATGCCGTTGTGCTTGTTGCGTTCACTGCCGCTGCTCGCTACCGAGTCGGCTTCCAATATCATTTGTTTAAGCTTTTGTCGCGCTTTATGTAAATTTGATTTTGATGTACCTGCATTTATACCCAGCATTTCGCCAATTTCATCGTGGCTGTAGCCATCAATAGCAAAAAGGTTAAATACTGTACGATATGCCTGCGGTAACTTTTGAACCATGGCTAACAAATCATCGTAGTTTAACTTCCGGTCGGTCAGCTCACCATCGCTTATATGCTCGGCTTTATCCAGATCGTCGGTATAAGCCATTTTTAAATTTGCCCGGTAATAATCAATAGAAACATTGGTCATTATTTTACCCAGCCAGCCTTTAAATGGCCTTGTGCTATCGTAGGTTTTTATGTGCGTAAAAACCTTTAAAAACCCCATGTTCATCACTTCGGCCGCTTCGTCCCTGTCGCCGGTATAGCGCAGGCAAATGGCCATTGAAAATCCATAAAATGACTTGTACAGCATTTTCTGACATTTTCTGTCCTGGTTTCTACAGCCCTCGATCAGTTGATGTAACTCCTCTTCGCCCATGTGGGTTAACCTGTTAGCTCGCGTTAAATATTACCTTATCTGCATACATCACGTTGCATCGTTAATAAAGGTTGCCTGCGGATATAAAAAAATCAAAAAGTACCAGCCATTGATTTTAAAACAGTCCCGATTAAATGAACCACGCCACCATAAGCATCAGTTTTATAGCAGGTAAATATTTTTAACCTTAAGCAACCTTTTTTAAACTACGCCCGTGATGTTTATAAATAACTATTTTTATGATCCCTGTTTCGGTTGTGATAATAACTAAGAATGAGGCTGAGATAATTGCAGACAGCATACGCATGGCCAGATTAATTACCGACGATATTGTGATAGTTGATAATGGCAGCACCGATGAAACCTTACAAATAGCAATTGATTATGGTTGCAGGGTATACCAAAAAGACTGGGATGGATACGGCGCAAATAAAAATAAAGGTATCGAACTTGCCCGGTACGATTGGATACTGAGCCTGGATGCCGATGAAATTGCAGGCGTCGACCTGGTAGAATCGCTACGGAGGATTGTTTTGGATAGTCCCGAAACGGTATATGATATTAAATTCAAATCGTACTTCGGAAAAAAACAGATCAGGTTTGGCAAATGGGGCCGCGATCATCACATCCGTTTATTTAACCGCACCATGGTTAAATGGTCAGTATCGCCTGTACACGAAACCCTGATGCTGCCAAAGCAGGTTAACATAAAGAAGGTACATGGGCATGTGCACCATTACTCGGTAAACAATAATAAAGAGTGCCAAGCTAAAGCATTGTATTATGCCAAATTGAGCGCCAAAAATTGTTATCAAACGGGTCAGAAAGCAACATTTGTTAAACTGCACATTTCGCCGGTTTTTAATTTCGTTAAAAACTATCTGATTTTTTTAGGGTTTTTAGATGGCAAAGAAGGCTTTGACATCGCGAAAGCATCAATAAAACATACTTATCTCAAGTATCGCTATTTAAGAAAGATGGCACAGGTTAATAAAAACAAGCCATACGTCCGCAAAGAATTAATTTACCCGGTATTTGCAGATTAGGTATTCCCTAAAACCCGGTTATAAAAATCAAGGTTTTGCGCAGCAATCCTGCTGATAGCAAAATTATCTTTTACTTTCTGAAACCCGTTTTTCGCCAGTTTTGCGCAAGCATCCGGATTATTAAGCAGGTATAAAATAGCAGATGCAATCTGCTCTATATGGTCAGGGTTTATCAATACACCATTCTGTTGATCATCGATTAGCTCAGAACCGGATGTACGATTGGAGTTAATCACGGCCGTGCCGCAAATCATGGCCTCCAAAGGGGCTAAGGCAAAAGCTTCGGCGTACGAAGGAAATATACTTATTGACGATTCAGCTAAATAATTATACAGCTTATCAACGGGTACATGCCCCATAAAGGATACGGTGTTCCGAGCGTTTTCATTTAAATGCGATATTACCTTCCGTGAATCACCTTTTCCAAATATTAACAACCTCGCATCGGGCATTCGCCTGTGAACAATATTCCAGGCCTTAGCTAATTGGTATATGCCTTTTTTTTCGGTCAGGGTGCCGGTAAAAATAACCTGTTGAGGGTTTTTTGGCTGCACCGCGATAGATACATCGGTGTTAATGCCATTGTATAAAATCTGGATGAGCTTGGGGTAGTTAAAATACCCTGTACTTTTTTGAGCGGTATATTGGCTTACCGCAGAAACCGCTGTGGCCTGGGTTAAAATAGTTTTTTCCATTGCAAAAATGTGCGATGCTACTTTCCTGTTTGCTTCCCTCATAAAATAGGTAAGGGATCCGTGCAACTTTACAATTACCGGTACCGGTAATTGTAGAAACGGGACAAACGAAGTACAAAAACGAACATAGTCGTTATAATCGGGCATTTCAATCAGGTCAATCCGGTGCTCGGCAATCAGTTGTTCAAGTTTAACATGGTATACTGACAGGCTTCTTTTAATATCGCGTTCCATCAGGCCGGTATCTTTCAACATCCGTTTTCCAATGCGGGCGATTATGGATTGTTCGTCAGCAAACCACTTCGAATCCCATCCCATCCGGAAACGGTAAACCTTAACGCCTTCATCAATAAATTCATTTTGGCCTCCATAACCTAAACTATATAAACCTGCTACAATTACCTGATGCCCTTGTTTTGCCATTTCGCGGGCAAGCAACCTTACAGCTGTGCCAATGCCTCCATGCGGGCCGGGCGGGTATTCATCGCACAGGTATAATATATTCATTTGGTTAAAAGGTGCTTAAAATTATATAACTGCTGCCGGGTTATTTGCTTAGATAGTACTGCCAGTAACAGATATGCCGTTATGGCGAGAAAAAACTGAACCATGAAGGGCACATTGATGTGCAGAATAATTAAATAAATAACCGCGCCCAAAACTATGAACACAATTGCCGGGCGCAGTTTTACAATCAAAATTTGCTTGTTGGCCAGCTTATAGTATAAGCCAGCTTGCAGCACGGTGGTTACAAAAAAAGCGATGGCTGCACCTTCTCCGCCAATCATCGGTATCAAAATTAAATTTAAAGCAATATTGGTTACAGCACAAATGATAGTGATGCCGGTTACGGCTTTATATTTTTTTGCCCCAAAACTTAACGACCATAACAGGTTAATAAAAAGCAGCAAAGGGATACATAACGACAATACCCCGAATTGCATAGCATTAGCATCGCCATATTTGCCTTTGGTGATCAGCGTAATAACGGGGACCCACAAGATATTAAGGGCTAAGGGTATCAACACCGCAAAAAACATTTCGACCGTGATAAACGAATTGATATGTCCTTGTTGTTTCTCATCTGGCTTATTATTTAGAGACATTAACCGCGAGAGGCGGGGCAATATAACGGGCGCAATAATGAATATGGGCAAGCGCGCCAATTCAAAAGCGCGGTAAGCAAAACTGTAATCGGCCAAAACCACATTGCTGGTCATCACACCCAATAATATCCAATCCATTCGCGATAAGCTCATATCAAATATCACCGAGATGTATTGTGCCGATGATTCTTTAATTAGTTTGGTATAAGCCTTAAAGCGTACTTTAAAACCAAAGTCGGTTTTTTTGAGGACGTAGATCAATAAACAAAGCAGTTCGAACGCAGATGTACAGATCAGGATGATCATCACTGTTTTTATGCTTAACAACCGGCTTTGCAGCAACAGGTACGCAGCAGCTATTTTGCCGATATTGCTGATAACTGCGATAATGCCGTAAGGAGTAAAACGCTCTTTGGCGTTTAGAAACTGTTTTAAGGGCGTGCCGATATAGATTAGACCCTGGGCTGTAAAAAACCAGGGCAACAATCGGTATATCTCTTTGTCTTTAAAAATGTTGCTTAATATAAGCAGCAGTAACAGCACAGCCAAAAAGCCCGCCACGGCATGCACAAAGAAAGCAGTCGCAGCCCAGTCTGATCTGTTCGATGCGGCTATCCTTCGTATCACAACCTGCTCCAAACCAAAGCCAAGCAGGGTGGTCAGCAGCAGGCAAACGGCATTCATCCAGCTGATGATACCGAAGCTATCTTTTGATAAATAAATAGAAATAAAATAGAAAAACACGCTGCCAAGCAATTGCACGGCTACAGCCTGCATTCCGGATGAAAAGATCCTGACCAATAATTTGTTTTTTACCAATGCGGCGTGGGTTATTATGCTATCCATTTAACATACGTACTCCGTATGTGCTTAGTTGCCCGTCACATTACGTGATAATTTGATTATACGCTACAGGCAACCAATTTATTTTTTAAAGCGTATTTGTTTTAACGCGTGGGCAGATATAAGTGCCTGCGGTTGAATTAACAATAATACATAATGAACCTAAAAACTGCTGATTTTAACTTTAAAAAACTGGCTGGTTTTGCTGATTGGAAATTGCTCGCATTTTTGGTGCTTTTTTTAGATGTAAAACTTGTTGTTAAAGTAGCGGCTATTGTATTAATTTATTTGGCGCAGTTTGATTTTAAGTTCGGGTTCAAGTTTAAAAACTCAAGGTTGCCCTTATTTTATTTGCTGGTTATCGGTATAGCCATTTTAAACGGGTTACTATATAAAAGTTATTTCAACATCAGGTACGACCTGGTTTTTTTAAGCGGTATCAGCTTTTGGGTGTTATGTATTTTAGCCATTCATCAGGTTAAATTATCTGTTGAGAAGAATACAACCGAGGCATTGCATAACACTATCCTCATTTTTTTTGCGCTTAACGCCGCGGTTTCCGGTTTAAATCTGCTTCGCATTATTGCCGAAATACACACGCTTAATCCTTACTTATACCAGGGACAGAATCAAAAATACTTTATCGGTACAGGCGATTTTATTAAAGGCTTAACTTTTGATGTATCTATAACCAACGCAGTACTCAATGCGCTGGGTGTTATTTATTTCCTGATCCGCAAAAACGCGCTGATGCAACTGATATGCATGGTGGCACTATTACTCGCGGGCAGCAACTCTGTAAACCTGATGCTAACAGGCGTACTGGCATTATTATTTCTGTTCAACAGCACCAAAAATCAAAAAAGCCTTATTGCTATTTGTATAGTATTTATGGCCGTTTTTATGATCAATGTTTCGCCGCAAAACAGTAATTATTCGGCTAATGCATTTAATAAGATATTTCACAGAAGCGACCATCCAATTATTTTAGTAAGCACACATACTACGCCGATATTACAGGCTGCCGCTATCTTACCTAAATCCGACGAAGAAAAACGAAAGATAGCGCATCATTACCTGGATAGTGTAAGCCTGATAATGGCTAAAACGAGAAAGGTAAATACCTATTTTTACCCATATAAACATGTTATTCCGCCGCCGAACCTGGATAGCACACCTTATTGGGAAGCTCCTGATACTGCTGCAATGCGGCGTGTTTTGCTGCAGTTTATAGCTGTTAACAATACAGATCTTCCAATTTCAGCCGCAGGTAACAAACCGCGCATTCCCGGAAAAATCATCGCTCTGCAACAAACGATAGGGTTTTTATTGCAACATCCGTTTAAAATGTTAACCGGGGATGGGCTTGGTAATTTCTCATCAAAAATAGCTTTTAAAGCCACAAACCTTGGGTTTAATGGCAGTTATCTGGCCAAGTATGTTTATATCAATAAAGATTTTTTAACCCATCACCTGGATATATACCTTCATTTTTTTAGCGGAGAACCCGGTCTTCATTCCATTCTTAATAATCCCAACTCGGTTTACTACCAGCTATTGGGCGAGTATGGCGTAATTGGCCTGCTTGGTTTTTTGATCTTTTACCTCTGGTATTTTTTGCGGCACTATAACAAGCTTAGTTACGGCATTCCGATACTGGGTTTTGTGCTGGGCATATTTTTTCTGGAGTATTGGTTTGAGCAGCTATCAATCATCGTATTTGTTGAGTTGCTGCTGCTGGTAAACATTAAGGAAGCTGACCATAAAATAATTACAACCTGATGGAAGCTGCACCTAAAATAACCGTTTTAATGCCTGCTTATAATGCTGCAAAGTATATAGGCGAGGCAATAGCGTCTGTTTTGGGGCAAACATTTGCCGATTTTGAATTGGTAATTGTGAACGATGGGTCCACCGACGATACTTTAGCCGTAATCAATACTCTTAATGATAGCAGGATAATTGTGATCAGTCAGCCAAACCAGGGCGTGGCTTCGGCATTAAATACCGGTCTTCAACATTCGCGTGCCCGATACATAGCCAGGTTTGATGCCGATGACATTTGCCATCCGCAACGTTTGGAAAAACAATACTGCTTTTTACAAAACAACCCCGATTACATTTTAGTGGGCAGCGATGCCGATTATATTTTGGAGAACGGTGATTTTCTGTTCCACTTTAAGTGCATAGCGCACACGCACGAGCAAATTATACACAAGCTTTATTTCTATTGCCCATTTGTACATCCTACAGTGATGTATAGGAAGGAAAACATATGCCGTGCAGGCGGATACCCGGCCGATGCACACAATTTCGAAGATTATTTATTGTGGACAGCCATAGCCCGTGCGGGTAAGCTTTACAATATAGCCGAACCATTGATAAAATACCGGCTAAACTCAACATCGGTAACTATTGATGAAAGGTGGCGCGGCAAAAAATTTCGCCGGCTAAAGCGCGATGTTATTATGCGCGGCTCGGTAACTGCAGAAGAAGGTAATAAGCTGCTGGCAATTATTAAGAATCAGAACGTACAGCATATTAAAGAAGGTGCCTATCATGCCCTTTGCGGGAAGAAATTTTTGGCCAATAACTATCAGCCTGAAAAGGCACGCCTGCATGTTAAAAAAGCAATCAGTATACATCCCTTCAGGCTTGATAATTACCTGCTTTATACGCTTAGTTATTTACCCGAGAAGTTCATTTTATGGCTTCACGAAAAAAGCCCTAACCGATTATGAGAGTAGCATTAATAACCCGGTCAACTTTGTTTACCGTCCCCGGTGGGGATACGGTACAGATTGAGCAAACTGCCAGGCACCTGGCGGCGATGGGCATTACTGCAGATATAAAACCGGCCGACGAGCAAATAGATTATAACCAATATGATCTGCTTCACTTTTTCAACATCACGCGGCCGGCCGATCTGTTACGTCACAGTCAAAAATCGGGTAAACCATTTGTGGTATCTACCATATTATGCAACTACAGCGAATACGATAAGCATCACCGTAAGGGCATAGGCATGGTGTTTAGTTTTTTGCCAAACGATTGGATTGAGTATGTCAAAACTATGGCCCGCTGTTTACTTGGCCGCGATAAACTGATAAGCCTGGATTATACTTGGAAGGGCCAGCGCAAAAGCATCGAAGAAATATTGAACCGGGCGGCCTTGATACTTCCTAATTCTGAATCGGAATACGAACGGGTTATAGCAAGCTATGCCTGTAAGCCTAAATACATGGTGGTACCCAATGGCATTAACACAAATACTTTTGGGCAGCAAGGAAATGTCCCGCGCGATAGCCAGTTAATTTTATGCGTTGCCCGGATAGAAGGGATTAAAAATCAGCTTAACCTCATCAAAGCATTAAACAACACCTCGTTTAACTTATTACTTATTGGTTCGCACTCGCCCAACCAGGCTGCTTATTATAACGAATGCCGCAACGAGGCGGCAGGCAACATCAGGTTTATCGATCATATACCACAACAGCAACTTGTAGCATATTATCAAAAAGCCAAAGTACACATATTGCCCAGCTGGTTTGAAACTACCGGGCTAAGCTCGATAGAAGGTGCGGTAATGGGTTGCAATATTGTAATTACAGATAAGGGCGATGCCAAAGAATATTTTGGCTCAGATGCCTTTTATTGCGATCCGGCATCGCCCAAAAGCATACTTAATGCAGTACAAGAGGCAAGCGCTGCCGGGTTTAACGCAGGCCTGCGCACTAAAATATTACAGCAATACACCTGGCAGCACGCTGCAAAACAAACACTTAAAGCATATCAACAAACTATAGCATGAAACTTAGAATAGCAATATTAGGCACACGCGGCATCCCCAACCACTACGGCGGCTTTGAGCATATTTCCGAATATGTATCGGCCGGCCTGGTTAAGCGTGGGCACTCGGTTACGGTTTACAACTCGCATAATCATCCGTATCAGCAAGATACCTGGAACGGGGTTGACATTGTGCATTGTTACGATCCGGAATACGCCATTGGTACCGCCGGGCAGTTTGTGTACGATTATAACTGTTTACGTGATGCCCGAAAGAAAAAATTCGATGTGGTATTGCTGATGGGTTACACCAGCAGTTCGGTTTGGGGGAGCATGTATCCCGAAAAAAGCGTCATCATTACCAATATGGATGGCATGGAATGGAAACGCTCCAAATACTCAAAACCTGTTCAGCACTTTTTAAAATACGCCGAAAAACTTGCCGTAAGGTATAGTGATTATTACATCAGCGATGCCATTGCCATTAAAACTTACCTGGGCGAAAAATATGGCATCGACAGCCGGTACATCCCTTACGGAGCCGACTTGTTAACAGCGGATGAAAAAAACGATCAGCCATCGGAAGTATTAAACCCTGATTACTTTTTGCTGATGGCCCGTATGGAGCCTGAAAACAATATTGAAACTATACTGGAGGGCTTTAACAATAGTAATTCGACAAAGGATTTTAAGGTGCTTGGCGATACTTCCAACCGCTTTGGTAAGTTTATAACCAACCGCTTTAAAAACGATGATCGTATACAGTTTCAGGGTGCAATTTTTGATAATACAAAAGTAAGGGCGCTGCAAAATAACTCGTACCTGTATTTTCACGGGCACAGTGTTGGCGGGACAAATCCATCGCTTTTAGAAGCTATGGCCAGCGAGGCGTTGATAGCTGCACATAATAATCCGTTTAATAAAGCAGTACTTAATTCGGATGCGTTTTATTTTAACGATTCGACTGAAGTGCGCCACATTGTTGAAACCGTACAGCGCGACGAGGCCGGCACACGCATGGTGAAAAACAATCTGCAAAAAATACAATACCAGTTTAACTGGGAAAACATTGTAGACCAGTATGAAGAGTTTATTATAGACTGCTATTATCACCTCAATCATGCGAAAGCTTTTTTTCATTGATGATAGCCTGGCCAATAAAATAAGCTACTATCATTTACTGCTGTTATTGGTTAGCCTCCCGTTCGACTATTTTTATAGCCACGTGATCATCATCAGCTTTGCTGTACATACGCTTATTCAGTTTAAAAAAAGCGCGGTAAAGCCAATATTGACCCTGCACACTGCGGTACTGCAATCGGTTTTCCTTGTTACATTGATCTGCACAACATACAGCCCCTACAAAACAGAAGCTTATGACGAATTAGGCCGGCGGGCAGTTATCCTGATTTTTCCATTGCTGTTTTGTATCAACCCGCTCGACATCAGGAAATACAAATCGCAATTGCTGCTCGGCTTTGCACT
>Ga0207098_10527_pt1 | contig 11246 bp, 16 predicted proteins | sample Alteio_BWMinHeat_84_FD_153548 | JGI IMG/M metagenome (GOLD analysis project Ga0207098, IMG submission 153548) | Enriched cells from forest soil in Barre Woods Harvard Forest LTER site, Petersham, Massachusetts, United States -... | ecosystem: Environmental > Terrestrial > Soil > Temperate forest >...
CTCAAACCCGATATCCCACATATCGCGGTTTTCTGCGACAATGAAGCCCGGCAGGTGATAAGCTACTCCAGCTGGAGAATAAAAAGCGGACAGTTTTGGATAACCTTGCTAAAACTGAACAGGTCATCATCGATCAAGTTTCTGCTGGCGGTCCAAATATTTCATTTTGATCATACAGCCATAACCGGATTACCCAATATAGGGAGTTTGGCAAATCGTTTGACCTCGAGGCTTTGAAACCCGTATTCTTCCACCACCTTGCCTAAGATCAAATAGCAACCTGCGCCCCGGAACGGGTAGATTGGTGTTGTATTTGGAAAATGGACCGTGTTAAAGAAATTACCCTCTACATCCAGGAAATTGCCGAACCACATATTCTGCCCGTTTTTGGTATGCACTGTTTTCTCGGTGACGTAAAGTCCTACCATTTTTACAAATTGCCCTACGTGGTTGACCAGGTCGTTGGCGCAAACCTCGCCCCGGAACTTCGTCTCCAGCAGGTCGAAAAATGTCATGGTGATCGGAAAGCCTAATAATTCCAGTTCATGGTAAGCGTTTTCCAGGTCTGTGTTGATCAATTCCGGCAAGGCGTGGTTCTTGGCCTCTGTCCGAAAAAGCACCAGATCGTTGGTCGGCTTTGTATTCGTATCCAGCAGTAAATGTATCTTCCAAAGTAATTCTTTTTTACTGTGGCCAGTGAAACGTAACGCACCTACCCTGATCAAAATAATGGCCTGCTCTATACCGATTCCTGTTCGCCTGATCAGGTCTTCCATATTTTCATATGCGCCATTTTGACGGCGCTCTTCCGGTATCCCTTCAATAAATTTCCCCTCCAACCCGTGTATTCCTACAAAGCCTAAATAGACATCCGTCCCCCGGATGTTCACCAGGCTGTCACTATTATTCACGCAGGGCAAATGAACTGTCGCACCAGCCTTTTGCAGTTCAAGTACATACAACGCACGGTTATAAAATCCCCCGTAATTATTCAGTACCGCCACCATAAATTCCCTTGGATAATAGGTCTTCAGAAAAAGGCTTTGGTAACTTTCCACAGCAAAGCTGGCGGAATGGGCCTTTGAAAAACTGTAACCCGCAAATGAAGAGACTTGCCGCCATACCTCGGCTACGACCTTATCTGGCCGCCCCAACTTTTTAGCTTCCTCGAAAAACCGTTCCACTAACCGGTCAAATTCTTTTTTAGAACGATATTTCCCACTCATTCCCCGCCGCAAAATATCGGCATCGGTACCATCCATACCGGCAAAATGGATACAGATCTTGATCACATCTTCCTGGTAGACCATTACGCCATAGGTCTCACTTAATTGTTCTTCCATGACCGGGTGCAGGTATACGACGGTGTCTGGTGCATGGTGGTATTTGATATAAGCCCCCATCATTCCTGAACTGGCCACGCCTGGGCGGATAATAGAACTGGCCGCGACCAGGGTCAGGTAATTATCACAAAGTAATTTGATGATCAACTGGATCATGGCAGGAGATTCGATATAAAAACATCCGATGGTATTCCCTGCGCGTAATTGTGCATTGATCACCGGATCTTTCATAAAACGCTTGACCTGGTGTATATCGATCTTTTGATGCTGATTTTCGTCTACCAGTGCTACGGCCATTTTAATATGGCCGATGCCACGCTGGCTGAGGATATCATATTTGTCAAAACCGATCTTCTCGGCTTCGTACATATCCCATTGCACCGTTGGCATGCCTTTTGGCGGCAGGTCGAGTGCTGTATAATAGGTGATCGGATCTTCCGTGATCAATACACCGCCGGCGTGTATGGAGCGTTGGTTGGGCATGTTGGCCATGCGTTCATGAATGGCTACGATCTTTCGGAAGGTATCATTATTTTGATTCGCGGCTGCGCGTGTCTGGTCGGTAAAACTATCGATCTCTGATTTAGGCAGGCCCATGACCTTGCCAATTTCCCGGATCACGCTACGGTCCTTAAAAGTTGACATGGTACCCAGCAACGCCGTATGTTTGCTCCCATACCGTTTAAAGATGTAGTCCTGCACATCCTCCCGTTCATCCCAGGAATAATCAATATCAAAGTCGGGCGGCGAGGTCCGCTGGGCGTTCAGGAACCTTTCGAAATAGAGGTTGAGCTCCATCGGATCAACATCGGTGATCTTCAGACAATAGGCAACAATACTATTCGCACCTGAACCCCGGCCAACGTGATAATAACCTTGTGACGAGGAATAGCGGATAATGTCCCAGGTGATGAGGAAATAAGCGCAAAAATCTAATTCATAGATTACTTTCAATTCATGCTTTACTTTTTTGAGTGCCTCTTTATTGCCTTTCCCATAGCGGTATTCCATACCGCTGACCGCCAGCTTTTCAAGGAGTTCCTTATCGTTCTTTTTATTGCCGGTGAATGTTTTCCTGTTCAGGTTCACCCTTCCTTTGGGGTAATCCATCACGCAACCGTTCATCAGGTTGCGGGTATTATCCAGGATAAACGCATATTTGGCAAAGCTGGCTTCGAGTTTTCCGGGTGGAAGGAACATATCGGTCGGCTTGCACTTGTCTTCCGGGCCAACCATGGTGAGCAGCGTATTCAGGTCCACACCGCGCAGATATTCATGCAGCCGGTACTCGATCTTATCGGCTACAAACACAGGTTGCAGGGTGACCAGCTTGTCTTTAATACGGGAAAGGTCCTTATTGTAAAGCTGGTTCAACTGGTCAAAACGGATACCCCAATATTCGTTACTTTTCAACTCTCTGTCACTCTCATATGGATATATGGTGTATGCAAACTGAAAAGCCGGAGCGGTATCGGGAAGTTCTTTTTTTTCCAGGTTATGTTCGGAAAGAAATTCATTCAGCTCCCGCATCCCTTCCCGGTTCCTGGCGATCCCGATGTAAAGTAGTTTTTTTTCTTTGCGGAATTCCAAACCAGCAATCGGTTTTATCCCTTTCTCATCGCATTCCCGCATAAATTCCATGATACCCGTCGAATTGTTGATATCCGTGAGCGCCATTTGTGTAATGCCATAAGCAGCCGCTTCTTCGACCAGGCTTGGGATAGACATGGTGCCGTAGCGTAAGCTATATTGGGAATGGACATTCAGGTACATGGCTACAGGTTTAGGTCTATACCCGACGCCAGTTTGATCGCTTCCGGGCCGAAACGCCTGCGTATCTTATCCATGGCCTGGCAAAGGCTGTATTGTTCTTCCGATTCTGTGTAAAGATCGATCTGTTCAAACCCATTGACCAGGTTGGAAAGACGTACGCCAACTAACCGGATAAGCACGCGCTTCTGGTAAAGCTGTTTGAAGAGCTCCTTGGTTTTTTGGATCAGTACGCCGTCAAGCGAGGTATAGGGTATCCTGGCCTGCTTGGTCACGTCTTCAAAAGTGGAATAGCGGATGGTCAACGTGATGCAAGCTGTTAATTTTTGTTTCTGGCGCAGCTCAAAAGCAAGGTCCATCATCATCGAGGTCAGCAGGTTGTTAATGGACTCTATGTCGATGCTATCCGACTTGAAAGTGCATTGGGTACCGATACTTTTTTGTTCCTGGTAGGGGATGACCGGGGAGTTGTCTATCCCCTGCGCTTTTTGCAGCAGCCATAAACCGTTCTTACCCAAAATACTGTTCATATAATCCGGGTGGATCTGCGCCAAAGTATGGATGCGCTTGATGCCCATATCGCTCAATTTGATAAAGGTCTTTTCGCCCAGGCCCGGTATTTTACGGATCGACAGCGGATTTAAAAAAGGCTGTACCTCCGTCTTCTCTATATTCAGTTCGCCATTAGGTTTACATTCATTCGTCGCCATCTTCGAAACGGTCTTGTTAACCGATAAGCCGAAAGAGATGGGAAGGCTGGTCTCTTTGATCACCTTTTGGCGAAGCTCCTGTGCATATTTGTTGGTACCATGAAACCGGTCCATCCCGGTCATGTCGATATAATGCTCGTCGATACTGGCTTTTTCAATTAGCGGTACGTTATCCCTTAAAATAGCGGTGATCTCATGGGAGGCTTTGGAATATTCATCCATACTTCCCCTGATCCATATCCCATGTGGGCAAAGCCGCCGCGCCAGCCTGGCGGGCATAGCGGAGTGAATACCAAACTTACGGGCTTCATAGCTGCACGAGGCCACCACACCACGGTCCGACAGGCTGCCGATGATCACCGGTTTGCCTGACAGTTCGGGGTTTTTACGGACTTCAACGGATACAAAAAATGCATCCTGGTCCATGTGGATGATCTGGCGGTCTGTGCTCATGATGCCTCGGATTGGTATTAAAAAGTTCAGTGTTTAATCATTGTATTATTTTGCTTTTATTCGTTCAGAAAACGGATAACAAAACTAATACTAAAAATATTAGCATTTTGTTTATATTTGAAAATAATTTTGGAGGCCGGGCTAAATGACTGACAGCTTGTTTTATAATCCATTTCTGCGCATCAAAGAAGACACCCTGAAGAAACTCATGGGTGCAGGTAAGCCCTATGTGGTTATCCAGCGTTTTCAGTGGCCGGGCCAACCCCGGCAAAAAACCTTCCTACTTTCGGCTTATACTGATGAGCAGGAGGCCCGTTACCATGAGCAGGAATTAAAGCCTAACGAAGGTAAAGCGCAGAACCTGCTGGATCTGAACCAGTATCAAACCCTTGTTAAGCTTTTAAAAAACGAAACAGGTATTACGATGTTCTTTAATGGTACGTTCGATACTCGTCATGAAAAAAGGCTGCAAAAGGCCTACGTGAAAAGCGTTTCTGCGTATATTTACTACATCCGCATGAAAAAGGAAGATCATTATGATGTGCGTATTTATGTGGAACATGGCCGGTTAAAAGCGGAGATCACTTCGGGTGAGCAAAGCCATACAGCTCTTTTTTATGATATGATCAAATAAACTATGTGCAGGGATATTAGCTTCCATTCTGAAATACAGATCGTTAAGCAGGATTTTAAGGATATCCAGTTAGCGCCTAATCCTGCGCATTATCCTACTGACATGGTCCACGTGACCTGCGAAGTATTGCCTACCTATCCGATCGTGGTCAATCGAAAAGCTTTGGCCCTGGCCAATATGGGCTGGGGGGTGATCAACACCTGGATCGACGATCCGGCCGAGCGGCAAAAGCAGCGCTCCAATATGGTCAATGCGCGTTCGGAAAGGATCATCGATGATAAAAAATCATATTGGTACCGGATACGGCACAATCGCTGTTTAATTCCGACCACGGGAATTTACGAGCACCAGGAAGTTAAGGGGTTCAAAAATAAAATTCCCTATCACATTGGCCTGGAGGGCCGCAAGCAATTTTATGTACCGGCGCTCTACCAGGTCAGCCAGGAAGTTGATCAGTATACAGGTGACCTTTACAACATCGCTACGTTTACGATGATAACGCGGGCTGCAAACGACAAAATGAAGTGGATCCATAATGCAGGCGAGAATAAGCACCGTATGCCTTTGTTTTTAACGCCGGAAATGGAACAGGCTTGGGTGTTGGAGGATCTGGGTGATGATGATATGGATGAGTTTTTCCATTTTGAAATGCCATCGGAGGCCGTTGCGCATCACCCGGTTTACTCCATTCGCAGCCGTAAACCTAAACCTGAAGGCATCATCGCGGACGCCTATTATGACTGGGGTAAGAAATTGCCTGTTTACGGTCAGGAACCGCCACCTGAGGAGCAGACCAGTTTGTTTTAATCCACCTTTCGCAATTTAAACTCGGGACGGGGATCTTCGGTCGTGATCTCCATGAAGGGGTAATCCAGGTAAACCGCATACCATAATACGGCATTGGAAAAGACTTGGGTTTCACCGCCATTCCAGCCCTCGGTTTCAAAGGCCAGCCATTCCCCATGGTCGTCACCAAAAATATGCAGTTCGCCTTTAGTAGGCCGGAAATCATCCTGTTCCAGGCTGTAAACATGTAAGCGCAGACCGGTCGGGCCGTGGACAATGATGTCACGTTCTGCATCGGGTAACAGGAAATAGTTCATCGACTGCATGGCCTATTGCTTTTTTTGTTAATCATTTTGGCCCCGCCATTCGGCGTCGATATAAGCCAGGAATTTGTTGAGGTCGTTCAGGCAATAGCTAACCCGTACATGCCAGGCTTCTTCCTCTTCTTCCTCCGTTTTGTCATCAGCGCGGTAATCGAAGCCCTCGCTGATCCCTGGTTCTTCCAGGTCAACTTCATCCAGCGTCACCAGGTCATCTTCATCAGATTGTTCCTCAAATGCGGCGTAGTACGAATTCACGATGAGCGATTGCATGGCCATATTGACGCAGTACACATTATTGGCGTTCAGCCATTCGCGAGCCTGGTCTCGTCGGCTGAGCGGGGTGCATATTCTTCCATAGGTGAAAATAAGATTTTTTAATTATTGCGGCTTGATCCTGATCGGCTCAATGTAAGGAGCCAGACGGGCAGTGCCATCGAAAGCCCGGAGTTTGAGGATGCGGTTGGCTTGGGGGTCGTACCAGCGTTCCACATAAAAGTTATGCAGCGAAAAGAGCTGGACGAACAGGCCGTTCTCCTCGCGATCGGCCAGGAAAGTGCCGTCAAGGATCGCGGTATGCTGTCCGGTTTCGCTTGTTGCGTTGAAGTCTTCTGGGCTTTGCATTGATTAAAGATAAGCGACATTACTGAAGGAGTTGCAGGGTTGCTGCATCTTTTTTGCCGTCATAGAATTTTTGGAGCACGGCTTCAAACACAGGATCGGCTCCCGGCAGCAGGGCGAAGAGGGTCATAGATGAACGAAGTTTAAGATCATCGGGACTGCCCATGACCTGGATGGCATTATCGGTGGGTATGTGCAGCAAAGCCTGCGCTATTTCTACTAGCCGTTTGCCCAACACCGGATGGCTAAGATAAGCGATGGCTTCCTCCCGGTCTTTTATCGCGTAGCGTTTGGCCATCTCGCTATAGCCGAGGCCGGCAACCTGCGGGAAAATGTACCACATCCAATGACTGCGTTTCTGCCCGTTGGTGATCTCTTTTAGTGCATTGGCAAAGTCCCGCTGCTGCGCATCCAGGAATCGTCTAAGGTCAGCCATCTACTCTTTATTTTTTTGGCCGTCCGGAACTTCATCGGGGTGGTGCTCGAAATGGATCCGCGCCTGTTTGAGGCCGGTGGCGATGGCCTCCCCTTCGTTGTGGGTAGTCTTCAAGACTTCATTAGCGATCTCGACCGCTTTGTCACGCAGGTATTTCGGTTGGTTCTTGTAAGATGGCGGATAGTCGCCGTTATACCAGGGCATAGTTCCTCCTTTTTGGGAAAGAACAGGTAAATCGCCGGAATGTTTAATATGTAGTTTTCAACGATTCAATTCCGCCGCTTTTTTTTTCAACATCTTTGCGGGATGATCAGGAATTTTACGGCCGAGCTGGAAGAGACGCATTTTAAATTCAATACGCTGTCGGCCAAAGACCTGCGGGCGTTCCAGGTCTATGTCCTGCATGAGGGAAAGCAGCTGCGTTTTCATATGCAGTTAAGAGATGGCGCATTTTATATCACCGATCCGTCGGTCTGTCCGCCGGAGTACATGGCCCTTGAAGCAGCGTTAAGCGACGCGATTTTGAAAAGCCAGGACGGGCGGGCGGTGTTATAGTCTGTCAGACAGCGATCCTGAGATCTTCCAGGTAGGGCAGGACGAACAGCGTATGTTCGAATGCCCGGAAATGAATGATCAATTGGCTGCGGTGATCAAAAAAGACTTCAACATAGAAATTATCCACGTTGTATAATTTGATGTAGTAATGTGCATCTGAGCGGGTCGCCAGGAAGGTCCCCGTTAAAACAGCTTCTGTTTTTGCGGTATAACTTAAAGCTTGAAAATCATCTGAGGTCAACATGGCTATCCTGTTATCGATCATGATCAGTATGATGCAAATCTTGTGCCTGATTATTCATCGCCATTAGTCATAGTGCGCCTCGATCCGGTCGCCAATACTGTCCAACAGTTGGTCGTTCAGCGGATCTCCTGAAAGCTGCCGCCAGGTGCTGTCATGCATTATTTCCGCAATGACCACGCCGTCACGCTCTATCCCATAACGGCCGCCGTTTTCGGTGATCCGGTAGTTATGTTCCACGCCGTTCAGCGTCTCGCTGAAGGGGAAGCTGTGCAATTCTTTTTCGGGTTCCATCTATCTTAAACAAACTGGTTTTGAAATGGTTGTATCCGTATGGAAAATTACCCAATCACGATCAGCGTGGATAAAAAAGTGCATCACTTTGAAGTAGGTGAATACGTCCACCATGTGGAAGACAAGTGCAAGTACCGGGTTTTTGAGAATGGAGAGTACGTCGCCAGCTTTACACCTGATGACCATGACTTTTTGCATATATGCCAGAATCCGGGAAACGTAGATGAAGAAATATTGCATTTGCTGGCGGATCAGATCGAAGCGCACCATCCGCAGGGCATCAACGATAACATTAGAAAATTAAAGCTATGAGAAGTATTTGGACCGGCTCTATTGGCTTTGGGCTAGTGAGCATCCCCGTTAAATTATATTCTGCTGTGCAGGAAACCCGGCTCGACCTGGATATGCTGGACAGCCGCGACCATGCGCATATCAAATTTCAGCGGGTCAACGAGAATACGAAAAAGGAAGTCCCTTATGATAAGATCGTCAAGGCTTATAAATATGATGATGACTATGTGGTGGTCGAAGAGGCGGACTTTGAGGCGGCAGCCCCGGAGAAAACCAAAGTGATCGAGATCGAGAACTTTGTGGACATCGCTGCTGTCAACCCGATGTATTATGAGACTTCCTATTATACTGCTCCTGCGACCAAGAAAAATAAGGCTTACGCGTTGCTGCTTTCGGCTTTGAAAAAATCGGGCAAGGCAGGATTGGCGCGCTTCGTGCTACGTAGTACAGAAAGTTTATGCGTGGTGCACCCGGTGGAAAATGCGCTGGTAGTGACGCGTATCCGTTTTGCGCAGCAGATCCGGGAGCAGGAAGAACTGGATCTCGATGAAAAGGTGGAAGTGAGCGATAAGGAACTGAAAATGGGGCTTGCGCTGATCGACCAGTACACCGAGCCGATGGACCTGGCCAAGTATAAGGACGAGTATCATAATGAGCTGTTAAAGATCATCGAGCAGAAGGCGAAGGGCAAGCGACCGACGATCAAGAAGCTGAAACCGGCTAAAGCCAAGGGCGATGATTTATATGACCAGCTCATGAGCAGTTTAGCTGTTAAAAAAGGAGCCTGAGATTGATGGCTGAATTACCCGACCTTACTGTATTTGCGCAGATCCTTTCCCGGAGGTTCAGGGGCAAGGTGCTGGATAAAATTGACGTCACTATTGTTAAAAAGCTCAATGTCCCGGCAGCGGACCTGCGGTCGGCGCTGGAAGGGCGGGAACTCGTGGAGGTCCGCCGTGACGGTAAAACTTTGCAATTGCATTTTTCAGGCGGGCAGGTATTAGGGCTTCACCTGATGCTGCGGGGGGAATTGGTTGGGCTTGATGATGGTGCTGAAGCGCCCAGGTTCCAGGTGATGTCTTTTCATTTTAAAGGTGCGGGCGGCTTCGCGGTGGTAGATATGCAAAAGCAGGCCACACCGACCTTACAGCCGAAACCGGCTGCTGCGCCCGATGCGTTGGATTTGGATAAGGATGCGTTTATGGCTTTACTGGCTAAAAAACGCTCGGTGATCAAAGCCCTGCTGATGGACCCGAAAGTGATGCGGGGCATCGGGAACTCCTATACAGACGAAATTTTGTATCACGCCCATATTTCGCCGTTCTCTATCGCCCATTTGATCCCGGAAAAAGATGCGGCCAGGCTTTTTAAAAGTATCCGGATAGTATTGGAGAAAGCGATCGCGGACATAGCCGAAGCGAACGGGGACGAACTGACGGGCGAATTGCGGGATTTTATGGAGGTCCATAACCCGGCCCTTAAAATGACTGCTAAGGGTGAAACGATCTTAAAGGATAAGATCGGCGGCAGGACGACCTATTATACGGCTTCACAAGAACTTTTCAATTAATGCCGGCTGATCAGCCAGCCGATGACGAGGCCAACAATCACTGCAATAATAACTATTGTCCAGTTGGTTTTGGTATTGTTTTCGAGGGTGGAAACCTGTGCTTTGTAAGAATTGATCTGCTCATTTAAGATACCCATTCGTTCGCCCTGTACTTCCATCTTTTCTTTATAGACCTGCTCCATCTCGTTCGCTGTTTTGATCCTGAGTTCTTCGTTGGCCTTTAATTGTTCGTTCAGCCACTCAGCGCAGAAAAGCTGTTTGACCTTTTAAAAACCGGATTCGCAGATTATATCAACGATAAACTCGGTTCCAACCTCTCCATTGAATACGCTCACGTATTCGATGAGATCAATGTTTCCTTCCCCGAAGTGATCGAAGGCCCCGCGCTGAATATTGCCGTAACCGATATTGACCTGACCGTCACCTTACTGGCTACCACATCCGATTATAACGCCGGGCTGCTCGAAGAGCATCTTATTGCCTTCCTCGAACAGCAGGCCGGTTAATCCCGTTTTGTTCGTATTTTAGCGCCGATGGAAACGGAGCAAAACAACCTGGTCACTTACTCGCCTGCGGCAGTACTCAACCTGTTCAATAACTCCATTTCCGTGAACCAGGCCAAGCGGATCATCCAGCTCAAAGGCATTTACGTGCAGGGCAAAAGCAGCCTGTACAGCGGGTATTTTTATGATACCTTCCGCGATGAATCATCCGATGCCGCCATCACCATTTTGGTGCCGCCGCTCATCCGCAATGAACTGCAGCCCAATAAGACCGTTACGGTAAACGGTTTTATTACACGGCGCATCGTCAATACCCAGGGCAGCATCCAGATCCAACTGACCGTGACCGACCTGGTGGAGCAGGCCCAAAACAAATATTCCGAGGACGACCTTAAAAAGATCGGCCTGATGCAGCAAAAAGCCAACAGCGGTTACCGAGACGTCTACAGCTGGCTCAAAGAAAAGATCATCAGCGAAGAGCCATTTAAGGTTGGCATCATCATCGGAAAATCCGGCATTATCGATAACGACATCAAGCACCAGCTTAGAGAATCTATCGGCTTTTACGACCTGAGCTTCCACCGCATCAACCTCAGTTCCGAACAGGAGATCATCGCCGAGATCGACAAATTGACCACTGAACATTACGGCCTGATCGCCGTTTCAAGGGGCGGGGGCGATAACCTTGATATCTTCAACAAATTCAGCATCGCCGAAAA
>Ga0207098_10528_pt1 | contig 11234 bp, 8 predicted proteins | sample Alteio_BWMinHeat_84_FD_153548 | JGI IMG/M metagenome (GOLD analysis project Ga0207098, IMG submission 153548) | Enriched cells from forest soil in Barre Woods Harvard Forest LTER site, Petersham, Massachusetts, United States -... | ecosystem: Environmental > Terrestrial > Soil > Temperate forest >...
GCGGGTGAAGCCAAAGCGGTGCTGAAGGCGGTTCAGTTCGGCAATGCCCAGCGGATGCAGCGGGTCGGGCGAGTCTTCCAGAGGAACGTCGAACTGGATCAGATCCTGATAGTGGCGTTTCTGATCAAAGATGCGGAGAACCTCATCGTTTTCGAAGAAGCGATGGAAGTCGAGGTCGGCCACGATCATCTGCCCGGGGCCGAGGCGGCCGCTGTGCACGAGCTGCTCGGGATCCATGTCGACCAGACCAGCCTCGGAGCCGGCGACCACCAGCCCATCATCGTTCACCGCATAACGGCAGGGGCGGAGGCCATTGCGATCGAGGATCGCGCCGACCTGGTGGCCGTCGGTGAAGGCCAGGGCCGCCGGGCCGTCCCATGGCTCCATGCAGTCGCCGCTATATTGCAGGAACGCCGAGGTGTTTCCGGGGATGGCGGGTGGAATGAGCATGCGCACTGATTCGGCAACGGTGCGGCCATTGTTGGCCAGGAGCTCGACGATTTCATCCAGCGAAGTCGAATCGGATCCGCCTTCGCTCAACACCGGGTACAGATCGAGGGGCAGTGTCGCGGCGCGGGCTTCCATGCGGGCGCGGTTGCCCCAGATGGTGTTGATCTCGCCGTTGTGGGCCAGGGTGCGAAAGGGCTGCGCCCGGCTCCACGATGGAAGAACGTTCGTCGCGAAGCGCTGATGAAAAAGCGCGAAGGGCGTCTTGAAGGCGGGGTCGGCAAGGTCGGGGTAGAAATCGGCAAGCAGGCGTCCCGCGCAGAGGGCCTTGTAGATCAGGGTGGTGGAGGAAATACTCACCACGTACCCAGGAGATTGGGAGCGCTCGAACTGCTTGCGGGCGAGGTAGAGGCGCCGGTCGAATTCGCGCTCGTCTTCGGCGGTGATCAACACCTGCCAGATTGCCGGACGAGAGGAGTTGGCGATCTCCCCGAGGACCTCGGGGCGCACCGGAACCGCGCGCCACTTGAGAACTTCGAGGTTTTGATCGCCGAGAGCGGATTCAATCTGAGCCCGCGGCTCCGCGTCTTCCTGTGGCAGGAAGAGCACCCCAACGCCGAGAGGATCGTCCGAGGCGAGGCCGACACGAGTCTCCCTCAGCAGCCAGGCACGGGGAATAGCCGTAGTCACACCGACACCGTCGCTGGATTTGCCGTCGGCCGCAACGGCGCCGCGATGCGCCAGCCGGCCCAGGGCCGTCAGTGCGTGCCTGAGAATGGCGTGCGAAGGCTCAGCCGAAAGCTGCGCAACAAACCCGACGCCGCAGCTGTCGGAATCGAACCGGGAATCCAGCAGAGTCTCGTCCAGGTAGGCGGGACGATGCACCGGGAGACCGTTCACTGCCCTCGTCGGGGAGGATGTACACGATGGGCGCGATGAAAAATGAGCAAATGACCCCATACGTAAATATAACGATATTGTTTGTGAAATTCAGCGGGGAGTTTGTGGAGTGCTTCGAGGGCGGTGGGCCAGACAGGCTTGCGGCGAGAGTGCGGGGTCAGCAACGGCGTCTATACTGACGCCAAGCCTATGAGGAATTGTGTTCGAATTGCCTTGCTGCTCATTGCCGCGTCGATTGTGACATGCGGCGAGACCTCAGCCCAGGTTCCCCAACCCCAACCTTCCCCCTCGATGAGAACAAAACTGACTCCTGAAGCCGTGCACCGCTCCGCCCTTGTGATCGATACGCACGCTGACACGCCGCAGCGCTTTGTTGATGAGAACTACGACCTCGGCGATCCCCTGACTGGGGGCAACCTCAACCTGGAATCGGCGCGCAAGGGAAACCTGGGGGCGGAGTTCTTTTCTATCTGGGTAGAGCCCAAGCTCTACAAGGGACAGTATGCGAAGCGCACGCTGGTACTGATCGACGCGGTAAAGCAACAGGTGGCGAAGCACCCCGACCAGATGATGTTTGTGGCCACCCCGGAAGGGATCGAGTTGGCACACCGGGAACACAAACTGGCCGCGCTGATGGGCATCGAGGGCGGGCACTCGATCGAGGACTCGCTGGCGCTGCTGCGGCAGTACTACGCGCTGGGCGTGCGCTACATGACGCTCACCTGGTCGAATTCGACAAGCTGGGCCGACAGCTCGGGAGACATCGACGACACCTCGGTGCCCCACACCAAGGAGGGGCTGACCGAATTCGGCAAAGACGTGGTGTACGAGATGAACCGGCTGGGAATGATGGTAGACATCTCGCACGTCTCGGACAAAACCTTTTTTCGCACCCTGGTGATTACGCGCGCTCCGGTGATTGCATCGCACTCCTCGGCCCGGGCGCTGTGCAGTGCGCCCAGGAATATGACCGACGACATGCTGCGGGCGGTGGCGAATTCGGGCGGGCCGGGGTCGAAGGGCGGCGTAGTGCAGGTGAACTTCTATTCCGCGTTTATCTCCCAGGCCTACTACGACGCGTCGAAAGCGCAGAAGCCCGAAGTGGATAAGGCAGTGCAGGCGCTGAAGGATAAGGATAAGTCAGAAGGCAAGGAGACCACGTACGAGGAAATCTCGAAGGTGGAGCGGCAGTTCGCGGACCGAATTCCGCGGCCGCCCCTGTCGGCGCTCATCGATCATATCGATCACATCGCGAAGGTGGCCGGTGTAGACCACGTGGGCCTGGGGTCCGATTTCGACGGCGTGGATGGGCAGTTGCCGGAGGGGATCGATTCCGTGGCTGATCTGCCCAAGGTCACTGCGGCGCTGATGGAGCGCGGCTACTCGGCCGAGGACTGCCGCAAGATCCTGGGCGGCAACCTGCTGCGGGTATTTCGCGAAGTGGAGCAGGTGGCCAAACAGCTGCAGGCGGAAAACCGGCCGCGGATTACAGACAAGCAGCCGTTCGTGAAGTAAGACCAGGGGACCGGGACGCAGGGACGTGGGCCGGCGATTGTGCCAGAATGCGAAGTTCTGTGACGAACGGCATGGTTTAGCCTCGCGCGCGCTGACCACGCGCACTATACTGAAGGGTTGGTTCCCTTCCCTGTTTCCACACAGATTTGAATTTGAGGAGATTTCCGGATGCATCTTTGTGCTCGTGTATTTGCCGCGTTGCTGGCCGTTTCGACGCTGATGCCGGCTGCGGTCGTTCGCGCCGATGACGAAGAAAAGCCGGCCGCCAAGTCGGACAAGACACCGGAAAAAGCCCCGCCCACCGAGGTAACGACGCCCGGCAGCGTCAACGGCATCGCCTACAACGCAGTAGTGGGGACGCTGACGGTGGGCGCCACCGATGCGCAGGATGCGCAACTGGGAGCCGACGGGAAGCCGCTGCCGGGAAGCCAGCTGGCGAACTCCGAAGCCAAGGAGCCAAAAGACGCATCGCCGACGGCGAGAATGTCGTACGTGGCGTATTTCAAAAAAGAAGCAAAGCCCGAAGATCGGCCAATTACATTTTTCTACAACGGAGGTCCGGGGAGTTCCACGGTGTGGCTGCACATGGGTTCGCTTGGTCCCAAGCATGTAGTCACGAGCGGCGACCAGCACGTGCCGGCTGCGCCCTACAGACTTGTGGACAACGCAAATTCGCTGCTCGATGTCAGCGACCTGGTGTTCATCGACATGCCGGGCACCGGTTTCGGTCGCCTGATGGGCAAGGATGCGGAGAAGGCCTTCTGGGGAGTCGATGAGGATGCCAACGCATTTGCTCGCTTCATTCAGCGGTTCGTCACCAAGTACAACCGGTGGAATTCACCGAAATATATTTTCGGCGAAAGCTATGGCACCACGCGCTCGGCGGTACTGGCGGACATTCTTGAAAACAACAAGAGCATCGACATCAACGGCGTGATCCTGCTTTCGCAGATCTTCAACTTCACCACCGATATCGATGCCGCCAATTCCAACCCCGGCGTCGACCTGCCCTACGAACTGGCGCTGCCTACCTTCGCGGCCACCGCCTGGTACCACAAAAAGGTTTCTCCGCAGCCGCCGGCGCTGGAGCCCTTTCTCAGGGAGGTAGAAGATTTCGCCACCGGTCCGTACGCGCACGCGCTGGCGCTGGGAACCGATATCACCGACGAAGAGAAGCAGGCGGTTGCGGAAAAGCTGCATGGATATATCGGTCTGCCGGTAGCGTATCTCGTAAAAGCCAACTTGCGCGTCAACGGCGGCGAGTTTGAGAAGATGCTGTTGGACGATCAGAACCTGACGACCGGCCGGCTGGATACGCGCTATTCGGGACCGCACATGGATCCACTCAGCCAGGCTGCCGATTATGATCCGCAGAGCTCGGCGATTTCTTCGGCCTACGTTTCCCTGTTCAACGATTATGTGCGCAAGGACCTGAAGTACGGCGAGGGCCAGACGTTTCTGCCCATGGCTCTGTTCGGTTCTGCCCAGTGGGACTTTGTCCACAAGGGCAACCCCATCAGCCTCAACGTCGCCGGTGATCTGGCCGAGGCCATGAAGACCAATCCGCGCCTCAAGGTGATGGTGAACGGCGGTTACTATGACCTTGCAACGCCGTTTTTCACCGCGCAATACGAGGAGAAGCACCTGCCCATTCCGCAGTCGCTGGCCAAGAATATTGAGTTTGACTGGTACGAGGCGGGGCACATGGTGTACGTACGCGACGAAAGCCTGAAGCAGCTCCACGATCGCGTGGCGGCGTTCATTACGCGCACGCAGGCGGAAGACAAGCAGGCTTTAGCGAAGTAGGACGCCGATCAAAAATCTGAAGTTCGCATCAAAATAAAGCTGTCATCCTGAGCGCAGTTTGGCGCGTCTTTTGCGCGCCAACCGCAGCCGAAGGATCTGCAGTTCGGGCGCTTCGATTTATGCAACGAACTTTGGACTCACCACCCTGGCGACAAAAACAAAGACGTCGCGAGGGTGGGGCACCCAGGTGTCGGTCATTCATCCGTTTCGTCAGCTTGCGAGAGCGGGCGTTTTGCTGTCTTGCACTTCCCGTGCGCGGTCCAGCGCGGCCTGAATATTGGGCATGATGTTTTCCCTGCCGACATAATCGAGAAAGCGCGGCTGCTGCAAAAGCCGTGAGGGCTGCTGCATGGCGCCGCACAGAAGCAGGGTCCGTCCCGAAGCGCGGAGCCGCTTCGCAAAACTCTCGATGGCGTGAATACCGGTTCCGTCGATGGCGGTCATGTTGCGCAGGCGCAGAATCACAATCGGCGAAAAGGCCTCGAGGTTCGCCGTAGCTTCCACGAGCTTTTCGGTAGTCCCGAAGAGGAACGGCCCGTGGATGCGCAGAAGCGTGACGTAGGGCGGGATGATGCGCCCCTGCAACACGTGGGGCAGCCCATCGCGAATATAGTCATCGCTGACAGGCGCAACCGTTGTGGTCTCAGCAACACGATAGATGTAAAGCAACGCAGCCAGAGTCAGGCCGACAGCTACGGCCACCGTGAGATCGGCAAACACGGTGAGGCCGAAGGTGATGAGCCAGACCGAGATGGCAGCAAAGTCCAGTTGAAAGATAGCGCCGATCTCGTGCCACTCCCCATGTTGTAAGCCACGACAAACAGCACCGCGGCCAGTGTCGCCAGCGGAATGTAGCTGGCGAGCGGCGCGGCGACCAGAAGGATAGCCAGCAGGGTAAGGGCGTGCACCATCCCCGAGACGGGGGTACGCGCTCCGGCGCGGATGTTTGTTGCCGTGCGGGCGATGGCGCCGGTGGCGGGAATGCCGCCAAAGACTGGAGAGGCGATGTTGGCGATGCCCTGCGCGACGAGCTCGACATTGGGGTTATGCCGATCGCCGGTCATTCCGTCCGCAACCACGGCGGAGAGCATGCTCTCGAGAGCCGCCAGTATGGCCACGGTGAATGCCGATGGAATCAGGGGAAGAATATGTTCGGAGTGGAAGTCCGGGATAGCGAACGGCGGTAGTCCGCTCGGAATGCCGCCGAATTTCGTTCCAATGGTCTCGACAGGGAGATGAAACAGTTCGACCGCAACGGTGCAGACGATCACGGCGACAATCGATCCGGGTAGGCGCTTCGTGAACCGGGGAAGGAACAGCAGTATCGCCAGGCTGACCAGCCCAAGGCCGAGAGCGGCGCCATTCACGCTTGCAAAGTGAGCGACGAGCAGCCGCATGCGGGGCAGAAACTCGCTGGGCACGGGGCCGGTGCGCAGGCCGAAGAAGTCCTTGATCTGCGTAGATGCGATGAGGATGGCAATGCCGTTGGTGAATCCGATGATTACCCCGCGGGGAATGAAACGCACCGCCGATCCCAGCCCCGTGAGGCCCATGCCCACCAGCACGATTCCGGCCATCAGTGTCACCAGGGCCAGTCCGCTCATGCCGAAGCGGGCCACGATTCCCGCGACGATCACGACGAAGGCGCCCGTGGGGCCGCCGATCTGGGTGCGCGATCCACCCAACGCTGAAATCAGGAAACCCGCGACCACCGCGGTGTACAGGCCAGCCTGGGGAGTTACTCCGGAGGCAATGCCGAAAGCCATGGCCAGCGGCAAGGCGACGAGCCCTACAGTGATGCCCGCCAGCAGATCGTGCAGAAAGGCGTTGGCCGTATAGGTCCTCAACGCCAGAAAGGATTTTGGCAGATTCGGATTGCTTAAAGACATGGGGGCTAGATTGATTCTACGCGCCAGAAAATCGAAAAGAAACGGCTTTGTTCTCCTTATGCCTGCAGTTGCAGGGATTTCATATAAACGTCGGCGGCACGACCGCGGTAGTAGTAATGCTCCTGGCGGCCCTGGTGCCGATAGCCGTGCGCTTGATAGAGATGAATGGCCGCTTCGTTCGCCGCGTCCACATGGAGCCAGATGACGGTTGCTCCGGCGGACCGGGCCGAGTCTTCCATGCGGCGCAGCAGTTCAGCTCCGATGCCTTGATTGCGGTGTGCGGGAGCAACCTCGATGGTCTGTATGTAGGCAAAGGTGTGGTCGAATTCGGTCGTGAAGTCAGCGACCGAAAAGCCGGCCACAATGCCATCCTGTTCCGCGACCCACGTTGCACTGTTACAGCTCTCGATGATCTGGCACAGATAGCGACGGCTGAAGCGAACGGGCGGTTGAAAGCATATCTCCTCGATGGCATAAAACTGGGTAAAGTCAGCGGGGCGGTAATTGCGATATTGCACAGGTCCATTCTCAGCGATGGTTCTCAAAAGCAGAAAGCGCATCCCAGCGAACGCGGAACAGAGTTGCATTTTTCCCCAGAATGGTGTTCCAATCCGGCGTTGCCCGGATGTTTGCCTCCGCGCTTCGCCGCCCCGGCAAACCCGAAAGGAAATGCCATGCTGACCACGGGCAAAGCTGTCAAAGTGACCGTGTACCTGAGCGATACGGCCAAGCATCACGGGGTTCCGGTCTATACCGGGGTTCTGGATTTCCTCTTCCGCCAGGGGATTGCGGGCGCCACTGCCATCAAGGGGGTCGCCGGTTTTGGATCCACACACCGCATGCACTCCGCCCACGTCCTCGAGCTTTCCGATCACCTGCCCATTCGCATCGAATTCATCGACACCCGCGAAAAAGTTGACGCGATCCTGGAGGAATTGCAGACCCGGTGCGGATGCGGGCTGATCGAAGTGCAGGAGACCAGCATTATCGTTCCGGCGAAAAGCAGGGGCGGGACATAGCGACTAGTGGCCTGAAGTTCGCACGAAAATAAAGCTGTCATCCTGAGCACAGTCCACCGCTGCGGACGGAGTCGAAGGATCTGCAGTTCGGGCGCTTCGATTGACTGCGGTTCTCTGTCTGTGTTCGTGGTCGCCCAGGCTACGACTCCGAGCGCGTGTTCTTGCACCACCTCCGTGCCCCATCCTTTCGCCTTCCCGGGGTCCCCGGCGACAGGTCTTCGTCGCTGGGGTGGCTTACCGGGGTCCCCGGCGACAGGTCTTCGTCGCTGGGGTGGTCGGGCGAAAGGGTGGGAGAGCAGGAACTCCTGAGAATCGAAATCATGCGGTCAGAGACGCTTGCCACCTCGGCCAGACTCCCTGTAGCGGTGCTATGATCCGGCCAAGGTTCTCCTGCACGAACGCTGAACCGCGTCGGGAGGCGACCAATGATGCGAACCTTGATCAGGAACTCGTGGCTGCTGGCTTTGTGCGGCGTTCTCTACGCGATGTTTTCCTTCGTCATTCTCTTTTGGCTGAGCCCCGATGGATCGCCGATTCTGCGATCGCTCGTAGCTGCGAGAGGCATGGCTCCACTCCTCGGCATTCTGGCGCTTGCAGCCGGCGCCGGAACGATCGCTGCCGCGATCTGGAGTTCGACCAAAGGCAATCCCTGGTTTCTGGCGCTGAATGGCCTTGCCTGCAGCGCACTCGGCCTGTTGATCGTTCTCGGAGCTAACAGACCAGTCGCCTTTCGTACACTCGCACTCTTCATTGTCGTGATGGCAGGGAGCATCGGGATTTACGAATTGGCGGCTGCGCGAACTGTGCGTGGGCTCCTTGTACACGGATGGCTGCTGGCCGCGGCCGGAGTGGTCTCGGTTGGTTTCGCCGGCGTATTTCTTGGTTTCGCCCTCGGCTGGATCCGGTTGGAACCGAGTCCGTCGGGCCAGACGTTCTACTGGTTGGGCTCTTATTTTGCCTTCAGCGCGCTTTGCATGCTGGGATTGGCATTCCGCCAAATCAAACCGCCGGCCGCGGGTTACAGCATGAGCGACGGCGCAATGCCGGCCCGCTGAGCATTCATCCCTAAAAGCATGCCCTAGGGCCTAAAGGCCCGGTTCATTTGTGCGTTTTTGCGGCACGGCTAAACAGCTGGCTGAAAATGTCGTTCGGGCGGTAGGCCGGGGATTCATCCGGTAGGCCGGGGATTTATCCCCGGCATAAGCGATGCAATGTCAACGCGGGCTTTAGCCCTGAGGTATGCTTTAGGGGAACTTCGCCCGAAACCATGCCTTTTTCAGCAGCCTGCAAAGCCAAGCCCTGATACGGAACAACTCGATTCGTCATTCGTCGAACGCCCCCATTGCGCAAGTCTTTTGGCTGCCTAGCTAGGGAGCCGATGTGAACGGCGACGCGGGTAAGCCCTCGCCATTGAAAAGGTTGCACTGCGGGCTGTTGGCCCAGCCGTAGCGCACGTATTCCGGAGCGGAAACTTCGGGACTTGAGGCGATCATGGTGTCGCCTTCGATCCGGGCAGTGGCGGGAAAGAATTTTTCATCCGCCCCTGCGACCTCCAGGCCCGTCACTTCCCCGCCCTTCGCCGTCAGTCCTTGAGCGTGATCGAACCACACGCGAATTGCCGTGCCTTCGGGCGTAGCCTGTCGGAACATCGGCCCCCAGTACTCGACCGGCTCGCCATAGCTGAGATGGCGTGCGGCCAGCGCAAGCCGGTGCCCCACATCGAGTTTGTCGGTGGGATGTACATCGTCCGGGTTGCCGATGTCGATCGTGACCGCCATCGCGGTATTGCTCAGCCCGAGTGTCTCGACCTGTTGCTGGCGGAGGCTGGCCCAATCCTCGCGGGGGGTCGACTTGAAGTTCGAAATCTGCACATATAGAAACGGAAATGCTCCCACGCCCCACTGTTGCCGCCAATCCTCGATCAAAGTCCGCATGATGCGGTTGTAGAGAGAAAAGCGCTCCAGCGCGCTGTTGCTTTCACCCTGGTACCAGATGGCCCCTCGAATGGGGAGCGGTGTTAAAGGCGCAATCATGCCGTTGTAGAGCAGGCCCGGCCCCCAGCTGGCAAGCGGCGGATGCCAGGGGAAATCAGGAGCCGGTTTGCCTTGCGCCTTGGCTTCGTCACGCTGGCGCTGCTCTTCCTTGATCTGGTATTCGGTGTCCGGCGCCTTGTCGAGCATCTTGCCCCGGGACGCAAACAGCGGATTCAGCGAGGTGTCTTCGCCGAGTGCAGTGAGGCGCACCCAGGACTCGGCCACCGTTCCGCCCCAGGTTGAATCGATCACTCCGACCGGCACGTGTTCGCGCTGCTCGATCTCGCGAGCAAAGTACCAGGCAACGGCGGAAAAATCCTTCGCCGAGTCGGGCGACGAAACCGCCCAGCCCTCGGTGTCAGCATCGTCCTGGGGATAGTCGGAGGCGCGCTTGTTCACCATCAGCAAACGGATACGGGGGTTGCCGGCGTGGGGCAGGTCGGCCGCCGCAGTTACGGCGCGGCTCATGGGGAACTCCATGTTCGATTGCCCCGAAGCCACCCATACATCGCCGACAAGGATGTCGCGGATCACGGTAGTCGATGCTGTTCCAGAGCCGGCGGTCCCAGCCGGCGGAATTCCCTTCACCGTCATCTCGAACGGCCCGCCGCCGGAGCCCGGCTTCAAATAGACGCTCCAACGGCCCACCCGGCTGGTGGTGACGGTCCTGGTCTCGTCGCGGAACGTCACGCTCACCGATTCTTCCGGCACGGCTCTTCCCCAGAAATGGACCGGGAGGTCCCTCTGGAGGACCATGTGGTCAGAAAGCACTTTAGGCAGAGTGACTTGGGCGGAAAGGGCTGCGGCAGGCAGAAAGGCAAACAGGAGCAGGGATCGCCAATTCAAGGAAAACTCCTATGAAAACTCGGTTTGGGGGATTTCTCCCACAGCGGGTTGCGAGAGAAATACTCCGGAATGAGAAAGTTATCAGAAGATATGACGGTTCGCCAGCTGCAAGCAGGGCGATTCTATTGCTCAATTCGGGCCTCGAACGGGACCCAGCTTTTGCTGAGCTATTCGCGACATTTGACCCTCCCCGGGGTTCTGTTCCTGGGAGCGCAAAGCGGATGAAGAAATCTGAATTCGGAACGTCAGTGGGTTTCTAGTGGAAACCTGCGGATTTTCCCAGTTGCGGAACTCGGCCGGTCTTCCCATCATGAGACAACGCTTGCGATCAAACTGAGGATTTGGAGCATACTAGAAACACAACGACCGTCGCCAGATAGTTTGAGCAAGCCTAACCCACCCGAGAGGAGCGGTATGCGTTGGACGCGGACCTTGCGCACAGTAGCATTCGCCCTGATTCTAATGGGACTCCTTGCCTTCGGCGCGCCACGCGCAGACGCGCAGGTTACTCTGCTGATGGAAGAGCCGTATGGTTTCTTCGGCACCATCAATCCCACCGGTCATACGGCCATTTATTTCTCGCGAATCTGCGCCGAAACGCCGGTGCAATTGCGTCGCTGCCATGCGGATGAGCAAGGCTCAGTCATTGCCCGCTACCAGGGCATCGATGGGTACGACTGGGTGGCGATGCCGCTCATTCCATACCTTTTTTCGGTCGAGGACGTCTCCGAGGTTCCGCAGCGGGCAGATAAAGCAACGGTGCAGCGCCTGCGCACGCG
>Ga0207098_10460_pt1 | contig 11230 bp, 10 predicted proteins | sample Alteio_BWMinHeat_84_FD_153548 | JGI IMG/M metagenome (GOLD analysis project Ga0207098, IMG submission 153548) | Enriched cells from forest soil in Barre Woods Harvard Forest LTER site, Petersham, Massachusetts, United States -... | ecosystem: Environmental > Terrestrial > Soil > Temperate forest >...
GACTTGGATTTTTCGTGCCATGGCTTGCACAAAAAGCGCCAGGCTCGAGAAAATGTTCCCACGGCGTCCGACTTGGCTGCTTCGGTCATTCAGACCGTTCTACCCTCGCGAAAGAAAAGCGTTGCGGCTGCACGTGAGAATAAATTTGTGCCGGAACGTCAGGGTTCAAGGGCTCGCGCTGGGCGAAGAGAAGACCGAAGCCGACCTGCATGTCGTCGCAGGGGGCGAAACCGGTTGCAACAGCCTTCGGCCACCACGTGTCGTAGGTAAGACTGTTCCTGTGCCCGTGCGTGTTACGCGACTGGATGACTGGCTGGACGAGCGGAAGATCGGGCGCGTGGATTTTATCAAGCTCGATGTCGAGGGGGCAGAGCTAGATGTTTTGAAGGGTGCACCAGGGCTGCTTCAGCGCCGACCGCGCCCGGTCATATTGGCGGAAGTGCAGGATGTTCGAACCCTGCCGTGGGGCTATCGGGCAAAAGAGATCATCGACCACCTACGGGATATGGGTTACGCATGGTTCCGTTTGTCAGAAAACGGTTGCGCTGAGAATCTAGACGTAACGGCCCCCGAATTTGAAGGAAACTTTGTCGCTTGGCCTGAGGAGTCCTTAGCAGACCTGAAAAACCTAAGCGCTGATTCCCTTGCGGCCTCACGAGGTGCGTCGAGTACCACGAGGTGAATCACGACGGTACTTACTCCCCATGCCAGACAAGGTTGCATTATAGATGAGGCGGCGCAGAGTTCCCGGGGGAGCGACGCGGTCGACAATTTTGCGACCCACTCTCATAGCGTACCAAGGCAGCGAGTTCCCTACAGTGCGAGCCCGGCGCAGTTCGTCTCCGCTGCAGAGGCGAGGATTTAGCCAACTCTGGGACCCGTCCTGGAAATTTATGCGTCCCCAGGGAGTCGTGTCCGCCGACTCACCGTGGAACAGGAAGTGAGGATGCCAGCCAAGAGTGCGAAAAAATTTGAGGATGTTCTCGTGCAACTCACCAGTATGGGTGCCGACATGGACACGCTTCACTTTCCGGGTCAGGACCTCCGAAGCCAGAGCCAAGATGTCGAATTCCGCGCCTTGGACGTCCATGTCGATCAGATCGATAATCTCGAGAGGGCGCAACAAGGTTGGAAGGGTAACGGCCTCGATCTCCGTACTTCCTCCGATGGACTGGCCGTAGGAATCCGCGGCATCGCCGACCTGGAAACCGACCTTGCCATCCCGGTCGGTCACCGCAGCCTGAATGAGTCGGCAATCCTCGGGCTTGACTCCGTTGTCCTGCAGATTCTGAAGCAACCACTGAAAGTGAGTCGGTTCCGCCTCGACGGCGACAAGGTAATAGGGAAGACTCTGTTGACAAGCACTTGCCGCTCTTACGGACCAACGGCCCCAGCCCGCGCCCAATTCCATCATGGTAAAGCGATCCTTGGCGGAGGTGACGGCTTCCAGAAGGGTGATCCACTCGAAGTATTCCTCGTCAAAAGGCGGATGTTCGGGGGCGGCGTAGCGCTCCTCCGGTTGCGATTGATTCATCGTGAAGTAGGCCGTTCTGTACCGGGTGCCGAGGAAATCCACATCGAAGCCGGCGGGCACACGGCCGGACCAACGATGAAATCTCGAAAATATTCTGTGGTGCCTGCGTTTAGTCCACACGATAATTCCCGCCGTATTATCGATGAATCGCAAAATCCGGGCAATGCCGCGACTTGACTCAGAGAGCGTTTCATTGAAAAGATGAAGGACAATGGCGACGAAAGAAATACTGAGTCCGGAAACAGAACCCGCACAACTCGAGGTTTCCCGCTGGCCGCGCATCGCACTGGTGACGCCGGTCTTCAATTCGGGGAAGTACATTGAAGCGACGATTCGTTCGGTGATCGCGCAAGGCTATCCTAATCTCGACTACTTCATCGTAGACGGGGGCTCGACGGACGGAACGCTGGACATCATCCGAAAATATGAGGGCCAGATATCCGGATGGATCAGCGAGCCGGACAACGGGATGTATGACGCCATCAACAAGGGATTTGCCCGCACATCCGGGGAGGTCATGGGGTGGATCAGCGCCACCGATCAACTTCACGTCGGCGGGCTTGCGGCTGTCGGAAGCATCTTTCAGGATTTGCCGGAAGTGGAATGGATCACCGCGCGCCCCACGGCGTTCACCGAGGAAGGAATGACCTTCCAAGTGGGCGAAATACCGCGATGGTCGCGATACCGGTTTCTGGCAGGCGCCAACCGCTACATCATGCAGGAGGCAACGTTCTGGCGGCGGAGTCTGTGGGAGAAGGCAGGCGGGTATGTGGATGCCTCGCGGCGAATCGCGAATGATTTCGAACTATGGGTGCGGTTTTTTCGACACGCTCAGCTCTACCCGGTGGAGACGCTAATCGGAGGCTACCGGGTGCACGGAGATTCCATAGGACTCCAAGAATTGGAGGCGTGCCACGCAGTGCACGACGCAGTGGTGGAAGCTGAGTTGGACCGGATCGCCTGGGGAAGGTCGCTGAGGTTATTCCGAAAAATCAGCAAGGCGGTAAAGCCGATTCCCAAGGTCAGAGGATTTTGGTGGCGGGTGGTGATGAAGAGTCTCTATTACCGACGTGGGCCGGACTGGCCACCGGTTATCGTGCGGCGACCGGACAAGTGGGTCATCGAGCGCTAGGGCGAAGTACGGTTCCGACGAATGCCTGAACTATTACTCCCTCATTACTTAGGTCGGGTCGTACTGACTTGCGGGGTTTGATTGCGTTCGCTATCTTCGATGCGGGTTCCGATGAGAGAGACTCAATGCTTCCCTAGTCCCGCACTCGGCTGTAAGGTGCCGAGATGTTAACTTTTTTCTCCACGGCCAAGCCTTTTCTTGGTCATATCGGCACAATTCAGCGCAACGCGATCCGAAGCTGGCGGCACTTGCACGCCGACGTGGAAGTCATCCTGCTTGGCGACGACAAGGGAACAGCAGAGGTTTGCGAAGAACTCGGCTTGGTGCATGTGAAGGAAGTGGAGAAGAACCGATTTGGCACAAACTATGTGTCCAGCATTTTTGACCGAGCGCAAGAAATGGCGCGCCACGATCTGCTCTGTTATACCAACTGCGACATCCTATTGCTGGACGATTTCCGAAACGCCATCGAGCTTGTCAGCGAGGCGAAGCCGCAGTTTCTGGTTGCTGGGAGGCGTTGGGACCTGGATCTCAAGTATCCGCTGGATTTCCACTTGCCGGGCTGGCAGGTGGAAGTGAGGCGGCTGGCGAGAGAGGCGAACCGACGGAGACCGGCGCAATTCATGGATTACTTCGCTTTCAAGAAGGGCCTTTACTATCACAAGATCCCGGAACTCCTGATCGGCCGCGCGGGGTGGGACAACTGGATGATCTGGGCAGCGAGGTACGCGGGTGTACCTATTGTCGATGTTTCGGCTAGCGTCTGCGCGGTACACCAGAATCACGATTACTCTCACCATCCGCAGGGTGAAAAAGGAATCTACGAAGGGGAAGAGGCGCGGTGGAATTACCGGTTGACGGAAGGCCATCGAAAATTTGGCACGCTGGAGAGCGCGGCGTACCTCCTGGAGTCGGGGGAACTTCGGAAAAATCGCAAACGTTGGCTGGCCGATGTGAAGCGCGGGTGGCGGGAAGTGTCGCGTCCCTTGTGGTTTTCATTTTTGGATTTTAGCCGGCCGCTTCGGCACAAGATTGGTTTGCGGCAGAGGGTGAGGACTTGACGGTGGGACCGAGATGAAGGCTGTGGGATTCGAAAAGGTCGAAATTGGGCGGGTGAAGGAGTATTGGGACCTTAGGCCGTGCAATATCCGGCACTCGACGCAGCTGGTGGGCTCGCGGGAATATTTCGACGAGGTGGAGGTGCGGAAATATTTGGTGGAGCCGCATATCCCGAGGTTTGCGGAATTTGAAAAGTGGCGCGGGAAGAAAGTGCTGGAGATCGGGTGCGGGATCGGGACGGACACGATCAATTTTGCGCGACACGGAGCGCGGGTGACCAGCGTGGATTTGTCGGAAAAGTCGCTCGAACTCGCGCGACAGCGGACCGTGGTATATGGAGTGCAGGATCAAGTGCAATTTTACCGAGGGAACGCGGAAGAGTTGAGCAGCTTGGTGCCGGTGGAAATGTACGATCTGATTTATTCGTTTGGCGTGATTCACCACACGCCGCATCCGGAGAGGGTGCTGGAGCAAGTGCGGCGGTACGCGCAGCCGGGGACGACGGTAAAGATCATGGTGTATCACCGGCGGTCGTGGAAGGTGCTAGGGATTTTGTTGGGGGAAGGCAAAGGGCAGTTCTGGAAGCTGAACGACCTGGTGGCGAAAAATTCGGAAGCGCAGACGAGATGTCCGATTACGTATACGTATTCGCGGCGCGAGGGGCGCGAGTTGCTGGAGCGGCACGGGTTTAGCGTTCGCGAAGTAGCTGTGGAGCACATTTTTCCGTATCGGATTCGCGACTACGTGCAGTATCGCTATGTGAGAGAGTTTTATTTTCGATGGATGCCGCCGGGGCTTTTTCACGCGTTGGAAAAGCAGCTGGGTTGGCATTTGTGCCTGACCGCTGAGGTCTAGCGAAACATTTTTCCGGAAAAAGAGGCGCGCATCGCTCTGGCGGCAAGACTTTTCAAACGATTGGGGATCACCGACTTTGGGGAAGCCACCCGACGGCGAAGTCAGCGCTTTGCGAGAGACTGGTGCGTCCCAGCCGGGCAGCCGCTACGCGGTACTGGATGCGCTGCGATTTGTGCTGGCCTTGTGGGTGGCCATAGGCCACTACGTGGCATTCCCGCTTTTCGCGGGAGTGGACACCGCGACCTCGTTTGGACGGTTCATCACCCACGCTTGGCAGACCGTGGTTTTTGGGACACCGGCGGTCATCGTGTTTTTCGTGATTTCGGGATTCTGTATTCACCTACCGTTTCGCGGGTGCAGAGAGCTTGCCGTGGGCAGGTATTACCTCCGGCGGTATACGCGGATTCTGATTCCCGTTGCCGGGGCGTTGTGCGTTTACCGGTTGTCAGGCGAGAAGCTTCGCTTTTGGGGTGAGCACTCGATCCTGTGGGAATCGCCACTATGGAGCCTGGCTTGCGAGGAAATCTATTATGCCGCGTATCCATTGCTCCGGCTGATCCGCAACCGCGTGGGTTGGAAGGTAGTATTCCCCGTCGTGTTTGTCGCTGGCGCCCTTGCCGCTGCCACTCATGTGCACTCCCTCACCTGGCACGCCTTCGGCCCTTTCGGAACAGCGATCATCCTTTTGCCGGTGTGGCTGCTGGGCTGCCTGCTTGCGGAGCAGAGTGACACGTTGCCGACGCTGGATTCGAGCACTCGAATATGGATGTGGAGATTTTCGATTTGGCTGGCGAGCTGGGTTGCGGAGATGCTGCACTTCAAGGCCAAAGTTCCGTACACCCAGACAATGGTCTGGTTTGGTGTGCTGGCGTATTTCTGGGTGAAGAACGAGCTGGCGTATAGCAAGCACAGCAGCCCGAATCGTTATCTGGTCGCTGCGGGCGCCTGGAGCTATTCCTTGTACCTGGTACACGCACAGGGAATGCAAGTGTACTGGAGACTGCCGATTCCGAATCTTGGGTATTTTTTCACTTGGTTTGGAGTGGTTTTCTGCGGCTTGGGCTCGGCATATATTTTCTACATTTTGATCGAGCGGCCCTCGCACGAATTAGCGCGCAAAATCCGATTGGTCAAGAAAAGTGCGGCGGCAAAGAAAGAATTGCTGGCCGTTGGGCCGGATGCTCCTGTATCGGCCTGACATTTTGTCGAGGAACATTTTTAGTAAAGGCAACACCACTTTTCAGGGGGAGTATGCTCAAGTCCATCTCGGTAATGGGTCTGGGAAAATTGGGATCGCCGCTGTCGGCATGCTTTGCGGCGCGTGGTTTCTGGGTTACCGGCGTCGACCTGGACAAGAACAAGGTAGACGCCATCAATCGCGGCGTCGCCCCTGTTCACGAACCTGGTCTGCCCGAACTGATCAAAGACTGCGAGGGGCGCCTGTCCGCAACCGAGGACGTGGAAGCCGCGGTGCGGGACTCCGAGGCTACGTTTATCGTTGTGAATACGCCCAGTGAACCGGGCGGGGGGTTCTCCCTGCGCTACGTGCTGCCGACCCTGGAGACCATTGGCAGGACCCTGCGGACCAAGCCAGGATTTCACTTGGTGGTTCTGACCAGCACCGTAATGCCCTGTTCCACAAGCGGAGAGGTGAAGTCCACGCTGGAGCGTGCCAGCGGCAAGACGTGCGGCGAGCACTTTGGCCTGTGCTACAGCCCGGAATTTATCGCCCTAGGCAGCGTGATCCGCGATTTTTATTTTCCTGATTTTCTGCTCATTGGGGAATCGGATCCGCAATCGGGAGAGATCCTTACAGAGATTTACCGCCGTACCTGCAAGAACACTCCTTTCGTGGCGCGCATGAATTTCATCAATGCAGAAATCACCAAGCTGGCGGTGAATACCTACATCACTACGAAGATCAGCTATGCCAACATGATCGCGCGCCTCTGCGAGCGACTGCCGGAAGCGGACGCCAACGTGGTCACTAACGCGCTCGGCCTGGACACGCGCATTGGCCCGCGTTACCTCAAGGGCGCCGTGAGTTACGGTGGTCCGTGCTTTCCGCGCGACAACCGCGCCTTAGCCGCGCTGGCAGCCCGCGTGGGTGCGTCTTCGGGGCTGGCGGAAGCCACCGATCTTTTCAATCGAGCACAGATCAAGTCTCTCGCGGAACTCGTCAAAAGGCACTACTCCGGCGAGGACGCGATCGGTATTCTGGGGCTCACGTACAAGCCCGACACCGACGTTGTCGAGGAAGCCTTCGGGCTACTGTTGGCGCAAGAGCTTTCGGCGGCGCATATCCCTGTCGTGGTGTACGATCCATCCGCCGATGCCGTCCGCGCGCTTGGCCCAAATAAGTCCGTCCGCTGTGCGGCTTCCGCGGAAGAGTGCATTGCGCAATCCGGTGTAGTGGTGCTAGCGACACCCTGGCAGGAGTTCCGTGAAGTGCCGGCAGCGCTTTGGGCCCAGCGCAGCCGGCCCCGCACGGTGATCGACTGCTGGCGGATCCTGAATCATCTGGACGGTGTGGACGGCGTTCGCTATGTCCGACTGGGGTATGGAGGAGAAGCCGAGCGGCTGGCGGGAGTTAGTTCCGGTGCGCGGTAACGGCGGCCAACCCAGCTATGCAGCCACGCCGAGCTGAACACCACGCCTACGCTCCGCAACTCGGCACTGTGGCATACAGTGGCGGTTGGACCCAGGATGCTCAACCGTCTAGCCCCGCCGCAGACACTCCAGCGCAGACCGTTTAACGCAACATTCTCAGGTATCGGTGCGAAGTATCTCCGCAGCTCTGAGGACTTAGCTCGGCGGTCAGCTGACTGGCAATCCCCATGACGAGGCGAACATTCCTGTTAGTGCTCGATTTTGGTCAAATTTGCTTCCATACCGGGAGGCGTTGGCAGAATTTGTACGTAGTAGCCGGTGTTCCCCAGCGGTTGCCATCCAGCAGCGACCTGGGGGCGCCAGGCACTCACTATGGCCTTGACCCCCAAAGCACTGAGACCTGAGGATATCTGAACACGCCGCTCAGGACTCGCCATCCAGTATGATTGCATTGCTTCGAGGGGAACGTCAGCGACGATTCTTAACCCTGCCATGTGAGCCCAATAGTCCGCAACCGTAGTGTGACCCATAACGGCGACGCGGTCGCCGGGAGCGAAATCCATTCGCTTCAACTGGTTGGTTACCAACCATTGAATGTGCTGAGTCGGGCGAAAACACGCTGCGAGATTTGGGGCCACCTCCCTCGCCAAGGCGACCCCGGTCGTGATTCCGATTGCGAGGACAGTGGACAATCCGAGACGCGGGGTAACGTTGATTTGGCGCCATGGTAGCGCTGAGAAAAGCGCAATCCAAATCATGGTCATTGGAACAGCGACATACCGAGGCTCCACGAGAACGAGAGCATAGAGTGCGAGCATTGCCAGTGAGGGCAACCAAAGGAACCAAAGGCTGAACCAGCGCTTCGCTAGGTCGCGCCAATAGCTCGCGAAGATAGCAAGTACCAACCATACGGCGATCCACTCCTTCTCTAGCGACAGAATTCGAAAATAATTCGTGACCGCGCGCGTTATCGCGCGTAACTGCTGAAGCAAGTTAAAGTGTATTGTAGCGCCATCGCTCCAATAGCTTGGATCGTACCAGGGTGGAAAAGTGCCGGAAAGCGGTGCGCCATATTCATAAACGATAGGCTCGTCAAAGAGCTGCCTAATGGGATGATGCAGCTTCTCGGAATTAGGAGTGCCGCCGGGCCTGACCTCATCCAAATAGGCCATTTTTCCGGTTTCCCCAAACGTCACATGACCCTTCGCCCGGGAAAGCGCGATTATGAATGGACAGCTCACCAGACCGAATGCCGCTAGCGTCGCTAACACTCGCGCCTCTGGCCTCTTTATGCCGCTGCGTGCAAACGCGGCGGTAAACATAAAAACAAAAGATAGAGGAAACATCACACTCTTTGTGAGATACGCAGCGGCAAGCACCACTCCCAGCCCCAAGTGGCGCAGCACATTACCCCTATGTTGTGCGAGATCGACTAAGATTCCCATAGAAAGAAACAAAAAGGTCGCGAGGACCATGTCTGGGGTATCCATACCCAGTGTTATGAGTCTCAGCGCGGCCAATAGAAAAGCCGTATAGCCGATAACCCACCACGTCCATTCAGGCAGTTCTTTGTCGCCGACTGTGTCGGGATAGCGCGCGGCCAGGAGTGAATACAATCTCCGAAAGAAAAATTCAAAGCAACGGAGGGCTAGCAAGTAGAAAGTAAAATTCAGTAGATGTAGGAATGTCGACTCCCGGTAAGCAGATGGATGAAACAATCCTTGGGTGATAGCTAGCAGCCAGGAATAGAAGGGACTCCAATAACCGTTTATTGCTGAGGTCCAATCGCCTCGCAAGTATGCCGCGGCAATATCCAGATAGTTGACTCCATCGGGCTCGATATAGAAACGAGAACTCCATGCTTGCGAGATTCCGGCTATGACCGCATAACTCCAGAATGTGATTCGAGTATTGCGCAATGAGGGGCTCATGGAGATAAAGCTTACATGACCAATTCAAGGATGCAACGCAAGGTGCCGGGCGGTAAGGTACTTTTCTTCCGGCATTGTTCGTGTAGCATTCGACCCGCGACGCGGCGCGCAGCAAAATGTTAGGAATTGTCGACCCACAGCATCCCCACTTTTGTTACGTGGTGCATTTCGCTTTTCCAAAGTAGCTCGCTGCTGTTTCATCTGCATCGTACCCATCCGGTGAATCCAGATCGCGGTATCAGATTCCTTCATTCCTTCGGGAGCTTTTCGCAAGTTCTCAAGATCGTGTGGTGCCTACTCACTAACGAATCTTGTTCCTTAGTATCCCCAGATCTTCCTCCAGTCGTGAACGTACGAGTTGGCCTTGTTCACCTCCGATCGCACGCCCCAATTCCGCAATGCCACGTGTGTCTCCCAAATCAGCCAGAGCTCGGCCAGCGGCCATTCGCACCGACGGGTCCGGAGCATGCAAAGCCTCTACGAGTCCCGTAAAGACCTTCTCCGAGTCTTCCTTGGAAACGTTGGATATCTTGGTAAGAGTTCCGCGGCCAACATCCTGTCTCCGTTACTCCCGCCTTTCAGCATTCAAGAACACCGCTCAGGCACGTCGTACTGTCGCGGTTGAATCTGAGCAGATATTCTGCAGAACGTGCCCGAATGTCTCCGCTCGTATCTTTGTTCTTACAGTTATCCTCCAAAGTGTCGAAGCCAATGGACTCACCCATCTCTGCCAGCGCTAATGCAATATTCATTCGTGTCCATGGCACCTTCTCTGACGCTAGGGCGTCCTTGATAGCTGGTATTGTTTCGACTGCTTTGTCCTCCGCAAGTTTGTTCGCCGCCAAATCTCTTACCTCCGGGTCAGTGTTCCTCAGAGCGTCAACCAAGGCGGGCTGTGTTAATTGAATATTGTGGCGCTTCAAGAGCTCGCCGAATGTTGGCAGTGGCCCCCCATTGTTTTGTGAGATCGGCTGGCTCCCTACAAGCGCCACCGCGAGGATCAATGTTACGAACGAGTCGTAAAGAAACATGATCGCACCCCTCCTGGTTCTACTACTTGGTCACCGAAGTTCTAGTGACCGGCGTACCATTTCTGCATCCACCTACACAGACAGCGATGCCGGAGTGGAAATCGGCTTGTTAATCCAGACCTCGCTGGGAAGAGCCGGTGGTTTGGGAGCGCTTCGTACGAAGCGCTCCGGGTGACGTTGGTAAGCAACATCGAGCACATTCTGGCGTTGCCGCAAGACGTTTTCCGCTTGGCCATAGTGAACCGTGGTTGGCGTCAACAAGCCTATGCCGGAATGACGGTGCTCCTCGTTGTACTACCGAAAAAAACTCTGACAGAAAGCACGACTGTCCTGGATACACCCAAAGCGGTCAAACCGGTAGTCCGGCCGAGAACCGCGCGTTCGACTTATATCAGGGTGGCTGGGGGTGCACGCTGGCCATCGCGACTTGCAACGACTCCAACCGGGTTATTTGTTTACAGCAATACCGTTTGGAGGTCACGTTCGAGTGGAATTTCGACTGGCTCGAAGACCCGCTTCGAAAGTCACCTCGCGGGTACTCGTACTCCTTTCCGCCTCCCGGACCAGTTGAATTTCATCGCGAGGTTGTATTGAACCATCGCATCGGCAGGAAAGGCAGGTTGAACCCTGGCGATTCGTTCGAAGGGCTGCTGCTCGGAAAGGGGCAAGCATGCCTCCCGGATAACTTCCGCGATCGTCAGAGGATGATCACGAAGTTGGCAATTTTCGATGGACGCGGTGTTTGCTATGAGCTTGAAATGACACTTTGCGTGCGTCGCCAAGTGCGTATTGGAATCAAGAAGCCTGGTCCAAGTCGCTTTGACTCAACGATCGTAAGATAACTTATAAATTATTTACATAATATAAAAATACTACGCTTTTTAATTACGTGGAGACGAAATTACGAAAACGTCCGTCTGTTCTTCTCGTTCGGATTTCCATGGGAAGTTGGGAAGTAATGTTATTTTCATCGACTGTTGACAGCTGTTGTGTTCAAGAGCATAGTCGGCCGCATACCCCGGAACGCTTCCCCGTAAGGAGACCCTCCATGCCGTTTTTCTGTCATCAAGTCAGTTAC
>Ga0207098_10532_pt1 | contig 11158 bp, 9 predicted proteins | sample Alteio_BWMinHeat_84_FD_153548 | JGI IMG/M metagenome (GOLD analysis project Ga0207098, IMG submission 153548) | Enriched cells from forest soil in Barre Woods Harvard Forest LTER site, Petersham, Massachusetts, United States -... | ecosystem: Environmental > Terrestrial > Soil > Temperate forest >...
TCACCTATAAAGACGAATACCGGGTGGAGTTCATCACCGACCGCGCGGAGCGGTTTCTACGGCAGAAACAGGACAAGCCGTTCTTCCTTTTCATCTCGCAGATTGAGCCGCACCAGCAGAACGACATGGGACAACCGATCGCACCGAAGGGCGCGGCGGCACGGTTCATCAATGCCACTGTTCCTGAGGACCTGCGCGCCTTTCCGGGCACTTGGCAGGCGCAACTGCCGGATTACTATGGCTGCATCGAGGCCATAGATGCATCGGTTGGACGTCTTCGCACGATCCTGGAAGAAGAGCACCTGGCAAAGAACACGATCTTTGTCTTTGTCAGCGATCACGGTTGCCACTTTATGACGCGCAACCAGGAGTACAAACGCAGTACGCACAACAGCTCGCTGCGCGTGCCGCTGATCATAAACGGGCCCGGTTTTAACGGAGCGCAGCAAATTCCGGAGATTGTCGGATTGATTGATCTTGCGCCAACGTTGTTGGAGGCTGCCGGCGTGACGATTCCCGTGACATGGAAGGGCCGCAGCGCATTTTCAATGATCAACAATCCAGAAGCGCGGCAGGAGTGGCCCAACCAGCAGTTGATTCAGATCAGCGAATCCATGACCGGACGCGCGATTCGAACGAAGGATTGGACTTACTGCGTCGCCGACCCATCAGGCGATGCAACCAAACCCGCGGCGGCAACCTATCACGAATACCAGTTCTACGATCAGCGCGCCGATCCGTACGAATTGGTGAATCTAGCCGGACGCAAAGAGTATCGCGCCAAGGCAGATGAACTGCGCGGGCAATTGAAGAATTTGCTGTCCGCGGCAGGAGAAGCCGAACCCGAGATTGTGGACGCGAAATTGTATCCGTAAAAAGACGTGTCAGAGTGCCATGTCACGACGGTGCCATCGTGTGCGCGCCATCGATGAAGGCATCTCGCTTTTCTTATGCTGGGCGCAGCTTCTCTTGTGCATCGTAGTTAACTTCCGCGAAGATCTCTCATGGACCGTCTGCGCTTTGCCGGTGAGCAGCGGAAGCAGGGATCACCGAGGAGTGTGATATTTGCCGGCATAGCCGCCCGTTAGTTTCTTCAGCATGCCGTCTGAAACAACATTCTCGAGTGTGAAAGAGAACTCGGTCATATCATGTATAACCAGAATCGGAGACTGGCTCTTTGCAACGAATCTGTCCCATATCGCTTCTTCAGCAACGAGCGGCTTGACGAGACGAGCATCCTGGGCGGTCATTTTTCTTCCACACGCCTTTCAGTTACGGTTGCTCTCGATTGCGCGAGCGATTCGCCAGCCGCTGCCGGAGGTCTGACCGGAGTTCTGTCCCGGAGCGGAACTTGCAGCTTACGTCAACTGGAGCACTGTCGTGCTCTGAAGGATTTCCTAGACTGGCCAACGATGCGTTGACGTAAGTGAACAAATCAAACTCCAGAAATGTAATTCAGACCTTCCCTGTACAACAATGCTTAAACTTTCTTCCACTTCCACAGGGACAGGGATCATTGCGGCCAGCTTTGCTCATTGCCGCTCTGGAATCTATTGAGGCAACCCAGTGCATCACGTTGGCCGGAGCGCGATGGGCGGCCAGTTCCGCAGCCATAAAGCGCATGTACGGGTCGATGTGGTGAAAGAATGCTTTATATCCCGCGCAAAGGTAGTTCAATCCTGGCTCGCCCTCGGGCGTTTTAAGGAAACGGTGCTTGGGACACTCGCCGTTACAGGCGAAGCGCACGTCGCATGTCCGGCAATACTTCGGTAGCGCGGATTCCTTTGCCTCACCGAAGCTGCGCTGCTCGGATGAAGCAACCAACGACTCGAGTGGCGATTCCATGATGTTGCCGAGCCGATTTTTGGGGTAGACAAAATGATCACAGGAGTAGACATCGCCGCAATGCTCAATGGCGAGCGCAGTGCCGCACTGGCGGCGGAAAACACAAAGACTCGCTTCCATCCCCGCCCACATTTCCAGACTCACTTCGAAAAGCTGTATAAAGTGACGGCCCACGTCGTGACGCACCCACTCGTCAAAGATGGTGCAGAGAAAATTGCCGAATTGGCGCGGCTCTACTGACCAAGGAGCAACCTGTGCACCACCTATGAAGTCTGGCGAGACCAGTTGCAAGCCATCCTGCACGGTGTGCTGCGCAATGCGTTCGACAATCGGGATGAACTGCATGTGCCCGCTGCCGTTTTCTTTCAGAAATCGATAGACATCGAGCGGCAAATCGGCATTGCCGCGGTGGACAGTAGTAAGCGTATTAAACTCGACGCCGTTGCGCCTCAGCGTCTCCATACCTCGCATGACGCGATCGAAAGTGGGCTGGCCACCTTTGTCTACGCGATAGCGGTCGTGCAACTTCCGGGGCCCATCGATCGAGAGGCCTACAAGGAAGTGATTCTCCTGGAAAAATTGCGCCCACGCCTCATTGAGTAAAACGCCATTGGTCTGGAAGGCATTCTCAATGCGCTTGCCATTCGCATATTTTTTCTGGATTTGCACCAGCTTGCGAAAATAATCGACTCCGAGCAGCGTGGGCTCGCCGCCTTGCCAGGCGAAATTCACGACCGTTGTATCGTGCGCCTCGATGTACTGGCGGATAAAGCGATCAAGCACCTCATCCTGCATTGCCCACTTCGACGCTTGGGGATAAAGGGACTCCTTCTCCAAGTAAAAGCAATACTTGCAGTCGAGATTGCAAATGGGCCCGATCGGCTTCGCTAGGACATGAAAGTCTGTGGAATTCATGGAGTACCTCAAGCCGCTCAGAGCGGCGCTATCGTGTGCGTGACGTGAGTCGCATGCGGCCCCGATTCGAACCAAAGCCTATACCTAGAAGGTCCAGTTTGCCCAAGAAAGACCTTCTTTGTCTAATACTTAATTTCGCATAATATGCTGCGTTGCATTGAGGCGCTTGCCTCCGTAGAGAGCGCTAGTTCGCCGCTTGCTTTAGACAGCCTCAGGCCGAGTTGCTCGAAACCCGTCCATCACCTATGTTCAGTCAATCAACCGTAGTCGCCCTTGAAAGCATTTCGTTCCCGAATCCGGCTGGCCCGTCCTGAAGGTAGAGTGATCATACTCGGATACTCTCGCTCGCGACCGGTTCGGTTTCTTGGCCTTTGTCAAATGCGAAAAGTAGACCAGTCATCGTTTGCCGGATATTGTTTCTGACGGCGCGCACTGCTTCCTTCGCCCATCGGCCTTGAAGGGCCTGAAGAATCTCCCGGTGTTCACTAAGTGCCTGTCGGGAACGTCCTGGCAAATGGACATAAAGAGCCCTATATCGCTCACTTTTTTTCCAAAACCGGTGATCGAATCGCACAAAAAGCGGCGGCCCGAAACTTCGTAAAGCGTGAGATGGAACGCACGGTTTATCAGCAACAACTTAGCGTAATCCTCTCTGGATGTTTCCTGCTCCATCTCAAGAACCAACGCAGAGAGCTTGGCTAGGTGATCATCTGTCAGTCGAGCAGCAGCCGCCCTGGTTGCTATTCCCTCTAAGGAACCTCTGCACAAGTCCCAAATCCACAGCCAGCCTGAATAAAGTTGTAAGTGGGTAAGGAGCACGATGCGACAGACAACATTGGCAAGCCAAGGAAGTTACGAGAAGTATGGCAGGAAGTGCAAGCGGGAGCAGTTTTTGGAGAACATGAACGCCATCGATCCCTGGCGCGACCTGATGGAACTGATTGAGCCCCACTATCCCACGGCGGGCAATGGCCGCCAGCCGGTAGGTCTGTCGATTATGCTGCGGGTTTACTTTCTCCAGCAGTGGTTCAATCTGTCCGATCCTGGAGTCGAAGAGTGCTCTATGAATCGCCGATAGTGCGGCGGTTTGCAGGCGTAGATCTGGGCTGTGCGCCGGCACCGGACGAGACGACAGTCCTCCGCTTCCGCCATCTACTGGAAGAGCACGAATTGTGCGGCAAGATTCTGGATACGGTGAACCTGTACCTGGAGAGCCAAGGGATCCGCATCGGCACGGGGACGATTGTGGATGCGACGATCATTCACGCGCCTTCTTAGACTAAGAACTCCAGCGGAGAGCGCGATCCGGGGATGCACCAGACACGCAAAGGAAAGCAGTCAATCGCGACTCTGGAGCAGGTACGCACGTTGCCTTGCTCTGTAGTTGAAGAATCGGGAACCGTCCCCCAGGACAAAACTTAACCAGGCCAGTCTGGCCGAACAACTCGGAATAAGCCTCGTTCCTGCCGCCTCAGTATTTGGCTCCGCACTGATTCGAAGGCACCCCCCGCGAGGGTGCGGACTCGGTTCTCAAGGCCGGTAGAAACCATCACGACACCATTATGACTATCATTTATATTTTGTCAAGTCCGCCCATGTCCACTATTTGATTAGGGAAAATTCTAAAAAAATAAACAAAATCATTGACAAATTGATAATTTATATTTTACATGTTGATCGTCTCGCTGGTCAACTTGAACGGCTAGGATGTCAAGCCATGAATCTTCCCCGAAAGCTTGGATGTAAAGAACTGTCTCTAGGGCTGGCTCTCCTGTTGGCTGGGCGTGATCCCATGTCTCGGCCAGCTCGACGCAACCCGCTGCGGAACCGTATCCGACGAAACCGGCGCGACCATACCCGGGGCGAGCGTCACAGCGACGGAGATAAGCAGAGGTATTGCTTCAACTGTTCCAAGTAATGACGCCGGATCGTATTCTTTTCTGGCGCTGCCTCCGGAACGGCAGGTTACCGACGCCCTGCGCGATAACCCAGACTTTGCGCAGCCACACTACAACCTGGGACTCATCTTTCAAGATCGTAAAGAGAATGACTAAGCGGCCAGGGAATATCGATTGGCCCTTCGTCCTGATCCCGGCATGCAGGTGGGGAGAGACGCTCGACTGCATAGAACCATAGAAGTGAGGTTTACATTGCAAAGAATCAACTTCGCAGATTCGCGACGGCGATTTCTTCGGCGCTTAGGGGCGGCAGGCGTCGCCGCCGCAGGAGCATGGTTGAATTCCAGCCGCGCGGCCGTGCCGACACCTCTGCCGGTCTCGGAAGATTTTGGGGGCGTTATTGTGGTCGGCAGCCATCGACAGTTGCTGTTTGATGATTTCTTCATGTCGCGCGGGTGTCTGAATCCAAGCTGCTACGGCGACCGTCCGCGGTTCGCAGATTGGCTGCACGGAATTAAGTGGTGCGTGGGCCGAACCGAGAAGTCGCCTCATCCGCTGCTGGAGGCCGACCGGCCCTGGGAATCGGGCGTCTATTGGAACTGTGTCATTCGCGACGGCGGGAAGTTTCGGATGTGGTACTTCAGCCACGATCCCGTTATTGTGCCGAAGGCCTCGTACGTGTGCTATGCGGAGTCTGATGACGGAGTTTCGTGGCGTAAACCGGAGGTTAATCTGGTTAAATGGAACGACTCGAGTCGCAACAATATCGTTTTCACCGGGCTGCCGGAAACACGAAGCATGGAACTGGGGAATGTGTTCATTGACCCGTCGGCAAAGCCCGACGAACGTTACAAGATGATCTATTCCGCATTTGAAGGCGGCACGCTCGATCCTGTCGGAAAAACAAAATTCATCGGCGCCTCGGGCGTGTTACGTGGCGCATACTCACCCGATGGTCTCCACTGGACCGTTTACAACGAGAAATTCCAACCCTCATATTCTGATACTCAAAACTCGGCCACTTATGATCCTGTACTGGGTAAGTATGTTGCTTACACACGGACTCGCAGTCTCTATGGCGGTATTCATGCCGGTGATGATGCCGTCGCCGATGTGGTGCGCGGCCGGTCGGTGGGCCGAATCGAATCGTCCGACTATCGGCATTGGACCTCTTCGGAAATCGTGGTGGCGCCGGATTTTTACGACGGCCTGACCGTGGACCTCTACAACCCGTCCTATTCCCCTTATCCGGCCGCCCAGCGTTCTCATTTCCTGTTCCCTTCTGCCATGGAGCAATATGAAGGCCGCGTCATGGTGGACGTGGCGGTTAGCAGGGATAACGTGCATTTCATGCGTCCCGTGCGGCAAGCCTTTATTGTGCCCGGAGAACCGACAAGTTTCGACTCAATGGGAATTTACGCCAGCCCGGGAATTGTCTCACTGGATAACGCCCACTGTGCTTTGTACTCGCGCAGCGACACGACGCCACACGGTGGAATCAACTATGATCCTGACCAGGTTCACCCCCCCAAGGTCGGTCGAGCGGTCTTTAAGAGGGATCGAATTATTGGCATCGAATCCAGCGGTCAGGGTGCGTTTAGCACCAGGACTTTGGTTTTCGATGGGCGCCGCCTGGTGCTCAATGTCGAGCCGATAGGGCCCGACGCGCAGGTGAGCGTGGAAATCCTGCCGTCGGACCAGGAGCAGCCTGTTCAAGGTTATGCCTTTCAGGATTGCCTTCCTCTCTCGAACGACGAATTGGATGGCGAGATACGGTGGAAGTCCGGCGCTGACCTCGGCCAGTGGGCTGGAAAGCCCGTGCGCCTGCGCGTGCGCATGAATGCCGCACGTCTTTATGCCTTTCAGTTTTTGACATAATATTGCGTCCCAGGAATAGCGGGCATAGCTTACCCGAGTGCTTCCAAGTCAAGATCGGCGGGTTTGCGGTCAAGTTAGTCAAGTTAGAAGAGAGGGCATTCCGATGATCTCGAAGGCAACTCTCAAAAGGCGGGCTCTTCGGATTGCTGAAATTTGGAGTCGATAGGTTTGGCCAGAAAAGGGAGGGAACAACGATGAACATCCGGACGATCTTGTTAGTTGCTCTGTTTTCGGTGTTCGTTTCAATCGAAGGATACGCTCAAGCCACCGGCAGCATCGCAGGCAAAGTGACAGACCCCTCGGGGGCACTTGTCTCTAATGCAAAAGTTACCATCACTGACCAGGCAACAGGCTTTTCTCAATCGGCGACTACCAGCCAGGAGGGAACCTACGTCATCCCTTCGGTTCAGCCAAGCACGTACACTTTGGCCGTTGAGGCCCCTGGTTTTAGTAGATACGTCCAGTTGGGCGTCACGCTGCTTGCGAACCAAGCCCTCACGGTAAATGTGCAGATGAAGATTGGCCAAGAATCCCAGAAAGTTGAGGTATCTGCCCAAGGGGAGATGATAGATACCCAAACGGGCACTCTCGGTCAAGTGATTGAGGAAAAACCGATTGTCGATCTTCCACTAAATGGCCGCAATGCCATGCAGCTCACGACCCTGGTGGCGGGAACTATCGCCGCGGCGGAGACAGGTACCACTCATCAGTCCACCTTTCCGGCCACCGTAACCATTTCCAGTGACGGCTCGCGTACCAACCAGATAAGTTACAATCTCGATGGACTCCCGGAGACCGACAGTTTCACCAACGTTAACCTGCCTTTTCCCTTTCCTGACATGCTGCAAGAGTTCAGTCTCCAGACCAGTAACTACGGTGCTCAATCAGGTACAAATGCGGGTGGGGTTGTAAATGCGGTCACGAAGTCTGGGACAAATCAGCTGCACGGCGACGCATTTGAGTTTCTCCGGAATACAGACCTAAACGCCCGCAACGCCTTTTCAAGCGCGCGAGACCCCCTAAAGCGTAATCAATTTGGCTTCACCGTGGGTGGGCCGGTAGTTCTTCCGCATTTGTATGACGGACGAAATCGGACATTCTTCTTCGGTGGCTATCAGGGAACTCGGTTCAACGCGACATCCAACACCTCGACCGCGTATGTGCCTACGGCTGCGAACCTGAACGGAGATTTCTCCGCCATGCTCAACGCTAACGATCCCAATAATCCCCTGGGGAGAGCAGTGCAGATCGTTAATCCATATACACAAGTGCCCTATCCCGGAAATCAAATCCCGGTAAGTAGCTTTGATCCTACCTCTGTCCAGCTGCTTAAAAAAATTCCGGTGGGTCAAGGTAATGGGTTTATCCAATATGCGGTACCGTCAACTCAACAGTTTGATGAGTTTACCATCAGAGCGGACCAAAACATCCGACAAGGGGACCACATCTACTTCCGGTACTTTTCCGACAAGTACCTTGCTGCGGCATATGTCAATCCACAAAATATTCTGGCAATTAACGACGGCACCATAAACAATGTTTATAACACCGCGTTCGGCTTCGTTCACACGTTTACTCCCGCGCTCGTAAACAACTTCCGCTTTGGTGTCAGTCGCAGGTATTTCGACGGCACGAACCCGCAAACGTTCACTCCCGCGGACGTGGGCGCCAACGTCCAGCTCCCGCCGGCCCCCTTCAACAAGTTCCAACAGTTCCTTGCTTACGGTTATTTTCAGTCCGTTAGTAGTCCGGAATCACTTTTTCCGACTTGGGATTTCACTTGGGCGGATGACTTGACCTTGGTGCACGGACGGAACACTTTCGCCGTTGGTGGGTCTATTCAGCGGACTCACTATGACCAAGATGCGGGTGATAGCCCCGGATCTTGGGACTTCAGCGATGACTTTACCAACTACGCGTTCGCCAGCGTTGAACTTGGGTTCCTGAGTGATTGGTATCAGTCGGGTCCCGCGACGACCCACATAAGAAACTACTTTCTTGGCGTGTACGCACAGGATAATTTTCGCGCAACGGGAAAGTTGACGTTAAATGTGGGAATGCGATGGGATCCAGGACTTGTCCCCCATGAACTCAATGGGCAATTCGTCGGTTTCGATCAGCAATTATATTCCCAAGGTATTACGAGCCAGCGGTTCGTCAATGCTCCCCCTGGATTGGAGTACCCCGGTGACCCTGGTGTTCTCCCGAACATAGCAAAAAGTGATTGGAGTAATATTGCGCCGCGGTTTGGTTTTGCCTGGGATCTGTTCGGCAATGGGAAGACCGTCGTTCGCGGCGGGGGAGGCCTCTTTTATAATCAGAGAATTGGTACCATCTTTCTAGCTTTCGCGGGACGTACCCAGCCGTTCAGCCCCAGCGTCGGGTTCAACGCGCCTAACATCGGTCCCGCCAGCGATCCCTATCGTGGAACAGGGGTAACTTTTCCGTATCCGATTCCTCCTCCATCGACGAATGTGAATTTCTTATTACCGATGGTGGTAAGGGCGATTCAGCCCGGGATGACATTGATCACCCCTCGCACTGCCAATTTTAACCTCACGATCGAGCGGGCTTTGCATGTGGATTGGCTCGCTCGCATGTCATATGTGGGTGCACTGTCCAGGCATCTTAATCATACCCTGGAGTTAGATAATACCGTGTACATCCCGGGTAGCCCGGTGGGGACGGCTCAGCCGCGCTTCTCACAATACGTCAGTATCGGCGAGAACGCCGAGGAGGGCACCGCAAGCTATAACGCCTTGCAGGCCTCTTTGGAAAAACGTGTGGGGAACAACTCGCCAATTCTGCGCGGATTGAGCGTTATTGCCAACTACACCTTCTCCAAAAAGATGGACACGGATGCGCCAGGCGCCAATGTCGGTCAAGTGTCAGGCGGCGGCAATAGCATGCCCGTAACTGATCCTAGACGAGTGCGTTTCGACACAGGTCTTAGCGGGTACGACGTTAAACAACACTTCATTGGTTCATTTGTCTGGGCCCTTCCTGGATTGAGCAGCTCCGACCGGTTGGTACGGACTACGTTGGGCAATTGGGAACTTACCGGGATCTACAATGTTCAATCGGGTTCTGCCCTCACCCTCATGGCGGGGGCGAATCAGTCGCAGACCGCTCTCGGCAAGGACCGTGTCGACTATCTGGGCGGGCCCCTGTATGCCCGCCATTCTTGCGGCACTCACTGTGTAAGTTACCTTAACCAAGCTGCATTTGCTCTTCCAGCGCTAGGCTCGTTCGGCAATTCAAGCAAGGGAATGGTTCGTACTCCGGGCTCCTGGAACCTGGATGCAGCCATCCTAAAGAATCTTCCGATCCACGAAAGTTTTGCAATGCAGCTACGCGGGGATTTCTTTAATTTCTTTAATCATGCGAACTTGAATGCTCCAAACAGTAACTATTCTGGTGGAGGCTTTGGGAATATCACGAGTGTCAGCGACCCGCGTATTATCCAGCTTGCTCTAAAGGTTGTTTTTTAAGGTGATCGGACCGCACGGTCTATGCCGCTTCCACCGGGACACAACGGGGGAAACGGCATAGCTGTCTAAACAGTACACAACCGGTGGTCGGAGACCACTGCTACAACCTTTGCCACACCCGGGGGAACGATGGTATCGAAACGACCTTCTCGACGCGATTTTATGAGGGCAGCAGGGATTGTTGGTTTGGGTGGCGTGCCGATCCTGGGCAAGCCTGTGCCGCTTCTATCGAATAATGGTGCAGGCTCCCCGCAGTCCGGCAGCGCTCTTCCTATTGAAGTGGAAAGTGGATGTTACCCTGCGGTGCGGACTCAAGAGGTCACACTCTTCCCATTCGACGATTACAGCATTCCTTTTACCTGGGGGCTGAGAAGGCAACTGATCGCGGGCAAGAAGTTTGGCCCTGCCAATCCCGTTGTCGTGCATCGTGGTGAGCCCGGAGAACCCGACAACGTCAGCGTGCGGTTCTACGGAACCGCCATCCAAATCGGCGACGAAGTGCGTATGTGGTACCTCGGTCGCGGTGATAAGGTCGAATTAAAGGGCGCAAAGTCAGGTTTGCGTCCACTCTATGCCGTGAGTAAGGACGGCATCAACTGGGAGAAGCCGAAGCTCGGTTTGATTGAGTACAACGGAAGCAAGCAGAACAACATTCTGGATTTCATGAACGGGGAGTATGCCCTTGCTGAGTATGTCGTCCTCTACGACCCGGAGGACCCCGACCCATCGCGACGTTTCAAAATGGTTTTTGAATGCGGCACGTATCAGAACGGCATAGCCGTGGCATACAGTCCAGATGGGCTGAGATGGAAGGAATCGCCCAAAAACCCCGTTGGTTCCACGATCGAGGAGTCGGGCCTCATCAAGTTCAACGGATGCTATTACGTCAATGGACAGGCCGGCGGGCAATGGGGCGTCGGCCGGAAAATGCAAACTTTCGCCTCCTACGATTTCGAACACTGGACCCGGGCCAACGTGATCAGCTTTCGGCGCGGGCCTTTCGAGGAGCGCAGACCAGAAACAGACAATACGTTCGAAGAAGTGCATCTCGGGGCGTCGCTGATTAACAAGGGCAATGTTGTTCTAGGGATATATGGAATGTGGCACGGCGTTCCCGGCGGCGACCGCAGT
>Ga0207098_10533_pt1 | contig 11148 bp, 10 predicted proteins | sample Alteio_BWMinHeat_84_FD_153548 | JGI IMG/M metagenome (GOLD analysis project Ga0207098, IMG submission 153548) | Enriched cells from forest soil in Barre Woods Harvard Forest LTER site, Petersham, Massachusetts, United States -... | ecosystem: Environmental > Terrestrial > Soil > Temperate forest >...
TTGAGCGGGCAAAACTCTTTATCACTCGAGCCGGTACAGTGATTCTTACCATATCTATATTACTCTGGTTTCTGGCTTCTTACCCAAAACCTCCTGTGGATGTATCTGTTAACCCCGACCATCCAGCAATTGCCTATAGCTTTGCCGGAAAGATTGGTACCGCGATAGAGCCCTTGTTTAGACCAATTGGATTTAATTGGAAAATTGTTGTCGCTTTAATTCCGGGTTTTTTAGCTCGCGAAGTGATGGTGGGTTCGTTGGCTACGGTCTATGCGATTGAGAATCGGCAGAGTTCGGGAGATATAGAACAAAGTCTGACCCAACTGCTTACAAAGGATTGGACACTGGCGACCGGACTTAGTCTATTAATATGGTATATGTTTGCTTGCCAATGTCTTTCGACTTTAGCCGTAACTCGACGAGAGACGAACTCGTGGAAATGGCCCTTAGCGATGTTGGCTTACATGACGACACTAGCTTATTTCGGTTCATTTATGACTTATCAGATTGCATCGCGATTGGGATAGTTGACATAGGACTGGCGGTTGAAAGGGGCTCTTGTGGAAAAATTCTTAATTGATCAGGAAAAGATCGCCCTCGGTATTGTCTTTATTGCATTTCTAGTGGTTTTCGTTCGAATTTATCGGAAACATTTAGCACGGGGTCTCTCGGAGTGGTTTTTAAAGAGAGGTAAGGTAAAATTAGCGATGCGCTTTAGAAGTCATTCTGAAGGGGTTCGGCGAATTAACAAGCTCCATAAAAGTAAGCCTAAAAGCGAATGTGGATGCTGATTATTTCTCGTGTAGAAGACAGTTTCGATCAACTGTGTATTCGTAGTTAGGTGATTCGGGCTCATTATTCTCTCTGAATTTCAGGTTTAAAGCTCCAGGTAAAAATCCCTGGTCTACAGTAGTATGACAATAGTCGAGAGCTGCGTCCTCGCATTGTTTTAGAACAGTTGCGTCGAAACGAAGTCGAACAATATTTCCCAATGCCCCGAACCCTTGTTCTTTAGATTTCTTGGTGTCCACCATTTCGCCGGAGAGCAGGCAGAGGGGCTTTTGAACTTGACGGTTTTTCACTGTTTTCGCGGAATTGTCGGGGCTGTCTATATCAGGGCTCTTGTTGGAAGGCCAGAGTGCCCAAATGATAATCGCTACAACCACTGTTGCTACTGTCGCCATGGCGGGATAAAGGAATTGTTTGCTTGTCATATAATAATTCTAGATCAGAAAGGGATAAGAGCCTATCCTAAAACCCCTTCAAACTACACCCGGCTGCAAAAGGCGGAGGTGTCGTTCTCGGGCTAAAATCCCCTCGAGTTATCTCGGTCTTCGGGGAGTTTTTGATCCTGCGGCCTAAGTAGCGCCACTTTCGTTCAGGTTCGTTAGGGGTTTTAAAATAGACTCACTATTGCTATAGGTGTTATGGACTTTTGAGTATGGTGGGCATTTGACTATGGATTCCAATTTACTAAACAATAACAGAATTCGAGATCGCTTCAAGCCGGTCCAGCGTCCTCTGGCTTGGATGGATATTCCCAAGGAAACTTGGAATCGCTGGACGTGGCAGCAGCAAAAACGTCTGCGAACAGAGGATCAGCTGGCGCAAGTCTTAACGGTTTTTGATGATGAAAGAGCAGCGCTCGATGCATCTAAAGAGCTGTTTGATCTTGCGATTACTCCTTATTACGCTTCTTTAATTGAACCGAATAATCCGCTCTGTCCCATACGATTACAATGTATCCCTAAACCGGGAGAGTTAGATCCAGCTGCCTATGAACTTAGTGATCCGCTCGCTGAAGATTCCCATATGCCAGTGCCAGGAATTACCCATAGGTACCCGGATCGAGTTTTGTTCTACACAACTCATCACTGTGCGGTCTATTGCCGGCATTGTACTCGCAAACGAAAAGTTTCTGATCCGTCGACGGCAGCTACCCAACAACAGTTAGAGCAAGGACTGAACTATATAGCGGCCCATCCGGAGGTCAGAGATATTCTCATTTCGGGTGGTGACCCTCTGTCAAATTCCGATGATCGACTCGAGTATATCTTGGAACGACTAAGAGCGATCGAACACGTTGAGATTTTGAGGCTCTGTACTCGCAATTTGGTTACTCTGCCTCAGAGAATTACATTAAACTTGGCTCAGATATTAAAGAAGTACCATCCTATCTATGTCCATACGCATTTTAATCATCCAAAGGAGTGTACACGAGAGGCGTTTGACGCGTGTGCGCTGCTGGCCGATGCAGGATGCGTATTAAACAATCAAATGGTATTGCTCAGAGGTGTTAACGACGACCCTGCTGTGGTTCTTGAACTCAACCAAAAGCTTCTCATGATGCGAGTGAAACCTTATTATATTTTCCAATGTGATATGGCGCAGGGCTTAAGTCATCTCAGGACTCCCATCGCAAAGGGAATCGAGATTATTGATAGCCTTAGAGGTTGGACAAGCGGAATAGCAGTTCCTCATTTTGTAGTGGATTTGCCCGGAGGCGGGGGAAAAGTATCACTCCTTCCTGAGTATGTTATGAAACGCGAAGGCAAGAAGTGGCTTTTTAGGAATTATCAGAATATTCCTTTTGAATATTTCGACGCAGATTAATAAAATCAATATATGAAATATAGAATCTTGATCGTCTCAGCCGCTTGGGCTTGCCTGAGCCTAGCAGCATTTGTATCGGCATGCAGTACACTGCCCTCGGTTAAACATGATAAGTATCAATTTCCGAAAGGTTTTGCTTTCGTAGGAAATGTGAAGAGACCTTATCAAGTTTTAGGTTTGGTTAGAGCCAAAGAGGACTATGAGTCCATGGACCCTGGAAGTGAAACAATTGAAGAAGGAATCAGCGAAGGTAAGACTCTGTGTGCTAATTATTACAATAAAGCTGTGAATTCTCTTGTCGAAGCTGCTCGAAGAAAAGGAGCGGATGCCGTCATCGACGTAAAATCCGTAGTTTTCCTCGAGGACGGGCGAAAAGAAGAGTACCAGACCCCGGAATGTGCTGATGACGGGATGGAAGGACAGATTTTGACACAAGGCATTGCGGTTAAGTGGAAAGCCGCAAGCTCAGGGTAGTTCTACGGTACTATGCGTCACAGTCTAGGCTGTTGCTAGTGTAATAACGCATCGCATATCAAAAGGTCATCGGATACCGTCGTAAAAGGCAAATTCCACTGCAGTCTCTGCTAAAGGATTCCCCAAAATGGCGTTTGAAGGGCTTTCGCGGCTAGAGGGAGATGTTGCACGTAGCGAGATTCACAGCAGCCATGGATGGCGAAAGCTGTGAAAAACAGGATGTTTGCTCTCGCTACGTGCAACATCTCCCTCTAGCCGCCGAAATCCCTGAAGTTCTAGACCCACGTGTCCGATAAGACTGTATGAGGAAGGGAATATTCCGCTACCAGGCTTTAGTGCGGTTGCGAGAGAGTTCCGAAAAAAGCCTCGTGTAAGTTAAGGGGAGGGTTTGTGGGACCATCAATTTTGTTAGTATCAGGTGAAGAAGAATCTAGAGCAAAACCGATTCAATCATTTTTGGAGCAAAAAGGATATCCAGTTAGTGCTACGCCGGAACCAAAAGATGGATTTTCTATCATCGTTTGGTATTTAGCTTCAGGCAAAGACAACTTAGGAAATATTAAATTGTATAAAAATCGACACCCAAATTCAAAACTGGTGTTGATCTCCGATGCTTGGGACAAAGAGGACCTCCGAACAGCATTCCGCCTAGGCGCTATGGATTGTTTAGAGCTACCCCATGATCTAGATGGTTTAGATAATCTTATATCGCGAAGCGTTAAAGAAGTTCAGCAAGAGAATGCGAATTGGGAATTACTAAAGAATCTAAGACAAAAATTCGAGACCGATGGAGCTGGTGATGGCGGAAGCCACCTGAGATTGGTTTCGGAAACCGATACGAATGGAAGCGAACCTATTGCAAGCTACACAAAGATTAAGAAAAGATGGCTTGAACAATTCGAAAAAGAATATTTAGTTTCTACATTAGTGAAGTATAGAGGAAACGTTTCAGCCGCCGCACGAAGTGCTCGTTTGGATAGAAGCAATTTCTTGCGTTTATTGCGAAAATACGGATTACAAGCAGAAGCTTATAGAAGAGTCGCTGCTTAGGAACGAGAGATTTTCCCGAGCCTGCGTCCAGCCCCCGAAAATCCCTCGTAATCCGCGCACGGCCACGCCCGCCTTCGGTGCAGGTACTTTCCTTTTTGTATATAGTGGCAATTGTAAACGACCCAATTTAAACGCAGTAGCGTTTTTCAAACACCAGAAACAATAAAGGACTCGGAGGCAGAGCCTTCGAGTCCTTTACTGCCACGGGATCCTCATTCAGTGTGTGGGGGGGAAGTGGGGTCCCATGGAAAACAATGTATTGATGTCTTTATATAGAACGACTGAAAACCACGCAACAGAAAAAGATAAAAAAATATTCTCTAACTTAGGAAGCTCGCTTTAAGGGCGTTCTCTTGGCACTTTCGAATTTCAGTTTCACTCAATCCCATTTTCTTTCTGCAGATTTCTATTTCGTGAGGCAGTGTGACTCCAAAAATTCCTGGATCATCGGTGTTAATGCAAACTGGGACGCCGGCTCTCAGCAATTTTGGCAGCGGATGGGATTCGAAAGTCGGTACTGCGCTGGTTAGCCAGTTGCTTGTTGGACACATTTCGAGACAGATCTGGTGCTTTTCTAAGTAAGCCATTAATTTTGGATCGTGAATGCTTGCGACTCCGTGGCCGATGCGTTTTGCTCCCAGAAATTCGATGGAGTCCCAAATGCCCTGTGGGCCCACGCCCACGGCCTCACCAGCATGTATCGTGGTTTTCAGTCCAGCCCGCGTGACTTTTTTGAACGAGCTTTCAAAGAGTTTTGCTGGATATTCTTTTTCGCTGCCTGCTAAATCCACTCCGACAAAGCGGCTGGAGTACTTCAAAAAGAATTCGATGGTCTTGTCGACACTTTCGGTGCCGTAGTCACGGCTTGCGATACAGAGGAGGCCGACTTTGATATCAGGGTACTTCTTGCAGGCGCGAGCGATGCCACGCTCGTAGGCTGCTAGGGATTCCTCCCAAGAAAGTCCGTTGTATTCGCAAACAAAACTTGGGGAATATCGAAATTCGACTACCCGTGTATTTTCGTTCCAGCAATCTTCGACAGTTTCGAAGGCAATTTGCTCTAATACTTCCGGACGATCCGCCACTTTCTGAAAAAGCGTGAATTGTCCCAAGACTGTGCTGAGATCAGCAAGTGGTTTGCGCATGATAAGCTGATCGGAAAAACTCTCAAAACTCGTGCTTTGCGGGATAAGCCCTTTTTCCTGCGCAAGTCGATAGAGCGTGCTAGTTCGCGCACAAACATCTAGATGGCGATGCAGTTCTACTTGTACTGACATATTAAACTCCCATTATATGGGCGCCACTGTCTACGTACATTGTGGTTCCCGTAATATGTTTTCCCATCGGCGAAAGAAGAAATGCTGCTAATGATCCAACATCTTCTGCCGATATATTTTCTCTTAACGGTGTTTTCTCTCCTGCAGCCGCCAGCATGTCTCTGAAATTTCGAATTCCGGCCGCCGCTAACGTCTTTACCGGGCCTGCCGAGATGGCATTCACCCGAATTTTCTTTGTCCCTAAGTCATAAGCTAGGTACCGAACACAGGCCTCCAGCGCAGATTTCGCTACACCCATCACGTTGTAGTTAGGGACAACTTTGTGAGCACCGTAGTAGGACAGCGTTAGTATCGATCCGTTTTTTCCTTCCATCAGCGGTTCGGCCCGTTTAGCTAGAGCCACTAAACTATAGGCGCTGATGTCGAGAGCTGTCTTAAACCCTTCGCGCGAAGTATTTACGAAGCGCCCTTCTAATTCTTCCCGGTTTGCGAAAGCAACCGAGTGAACGAGAATATCAATGTCAGACCATTTCTTCTTAACCGTGTCGAAAAATGCGTCGATCTCCGAATCGCTTCCGACATTACAGGGTTCCACAATTTCAGCTCCGACAGATTCGGCAAGGGGTCGCACCCTTCTTTCGAGCGCGTCGCCAAGAAAATTAAATCCAAGTCGAGCGCCGCCTCCGTGCAGGTACTGCGCAATGGACCACGCTAGGCTGCGTTCGTTCGCAACGCCAAAAATAAGTGCTTTCTTGCCTTCAAAGAGATGCTTGAATTCAGTTGTCATAATACCACCCTCATTCTTCTTCTTCTCGTTCTGATGCCAGCTGTCGCGCTCTAATACAACGTTCTTCTTCCTGTCGACGGACTTTAATCCACTTAACGACCGTAGCAGGCAGCGCTGGATTTTTGTTAAGAAGATCCGTTGTGTTGTCGACGATGTTCTTTTCACAGAGAGACGGGAACATCAGCCGGGCAAAGTTCTTCCCGAAATCACGATCCTCCGCAGGGCTCGAGGTACTCAACTTCGAAAGTGTCTCAAAATACGGATCGATCGAAGCCTTCGTCGCATCCTCTTGACTCAAAAGTTGATAATTATCCATTGCCTCCTTCAGCTTGGCGAGTGAGAGTAGCCGTGCTTTAGAGGTTTGTGTTTTGGAAAGGGCTTGAGCCACTGGAGTAAGCGCATCTGTTCGTCCTAGAATAATGCCCAGCCACTGCTCTTTCAGTTTTGAATCAGGGATCTGCACCTCCGCAGAAATTGCGGCGTTTTCTCCCATATTTGTGTGGTCTCGTTTCAATTCCGCCAGAATAAGCTGACTTGAATCTTTAGCGCCATTTCGAGCAAGGTTCCCGACAATGTCCCAGCGTCGCTCCTGATCAATTGCGAATCCGCTGAGCTTTGCTTTTCCTGCGAGCAAACTGCGCAAATATCCGGTGCCGTGTGAAGAGGAAGCGACACTTAAAAAGGATTTATACCAAACGAGCTGTTGGTCAGATCCTGCTGGTGCATTCATTAAATGATGCATCATAAATGTCTCGAATTTCGTCAAATATTTCTTTCTAGAATCCGATGGTAAATACTTAAGGACGGAAATCCGATCAGAATAGGGGTTAAACAAGCCCGCTAGGACTCGGTCCAGAATGAGCGGATCCGTTTCATGATTCAGTTGAATAAAAACCGTTTCGGCATATTTCTGGGCCGGTAACTTTCCATCGGCCACTTCCTCGCGCAGCGAATGCCAGAGCATTTGGCGCAACAAAGGGTCCTTCATAGTCCCCAGGTGCTTGAGCGCGTATTCCCTGCTTACTGGGTCCAGCTGCACCTTGACGTAGTCATAGTCGCCATCATTTGGATAGACGAAACTAGGACAGGGTTTTCCAATGATTTCGTCGACCGAAGTTTCTTTCGAATGATAAGTTACGTCAAATGTTTCGGTAGACTTGCCTTGGTGCAGCCCCGGATACTGTAAAAGCACCCGCGTTCTATGAGGCCTCAAGTTTCCCAGTTGGTTGTTGGAAATACCTTCAACAGTCGGAGCTTTTTGAACAAGCTTAAACGATGATAGCGTTTTCTTGTCTGTTTCTGAATCTACTGCGCATTCCCACTGAGCTTCCACTTTATTTACACCCGAAGTCAGGAGCCAAGTTTTTTGCCAAGACGGAAGATTTTGGCCAGAGGCTTCGCTCAACATCTTCATAAAATCACCGAGCGTCGTATTCTGGTAGGCGTAATTTTGAAAATATCTCTGTAAACCATCCGTAAATTCATCCTGCCCGATATAGAAACTCAGCTGCTTTAATGTGGAGGCTCCTTTTCCATACGTGATTCCATCGAAATTTGATTCCGCAAAGTCAGTATCTGGAACGGGAACTTCGATCGGATGCGTGGTCACGAGCTGATCTTCCCAGTATGCCCAGATTTTCTCGTATGCAAAAAACGCGGGCCAACTTCCTTTGAAGTCCGTGGCCTTATCAACGGCCGTTGCCGCCATAAAAGTCGCGAAACTCTCGTTGAGCCACAGACCGTTCCACCACTTCATGGTCACAAGATCGCCAAACCACATATGAGCCATCTCATGCAAAATTACATCGGCACGAGACCGTCGTCGGTCTTGAGTGACGCGCGTTCTGTAGACATATCTCTCGGAAAAGGTCACGGCACCGACGTTTTCCATCGCGCCAGCATTGAAATCAGGAACGATAATCTGGTCGTACTTTTTAAATGGATAGGGAACACCGAACTGAACACTATAAAATTCCAGGCCCTGCTGTGTAATCTTGAACCACTCGCTATGGTCTACGTATTTTGCGAGCGACTTTCTTGCAAAAAGTCGAATTGGAATCGTATCAGCTTTCGATTTCCATACGGCGTACGGTCCTGCATGTAACGAAAATACGTACGTGCTAAAGGGCTGCGTCTGGGGAAAAACATGGATTTCCCTACCTTCACTGGCCGAGATGCTGGATTCGAGCGTGCTTGAAATAACATGCCAATTCTTAGGAGCATCAACAGTGAGTTCGTAAGTCGCTTTTAAGTCGGGTTGATCGAAGCACGGGAAGAGCTTATTAGCATCATAGGGCTCAAAATTCGTATACATGTACGTTGCATCGTCCGCCGGATCTTTGAAACGGTAGAGTCCCGTGCCATCGGACGTATAAGTGTGAGAAAATGCAATCTCAATCTTATTCTCTTTGGGGTTTAAATGAGAAATTTTAAAAGTAATACGATGGCCGTCATACATATCACTAATTTTTTCAGCATCAACTGGTTGGCCATTGACCGTGATAGCCTTCACAGTGCCTGCATCGAAATCTAGGTCAATCTTTTTGCCAAAATCTTTGGCGTTAGGCTTCAAATCAAAGCTTGCTATGACTTTGCCCTCAAACTCAGAGTCATCCGCCCCTAGTTTAAAATCAAGTTTGTAAAAAATATTTTTTATTTGTTTAGCTCGATTATGAGCAACATCGCGGGAAAGCACTGGTGGCGTTAGCGGTTTAGCACTGGTCTTACTACTATCCTGGTGACTGCCCTGATGATCACTAGGACTACTATTATTTGTCTGCGTATCGGTCGGAGTTTGAGATTCCGGGTTAGATTCGTTGGGGCGCGGGCTAGAAGTGATACATCCCTGTGATAGCGACAAAATCAAAAATAAAAAGAGTCCGGATCTTAGAAATGAATTGAACGTTTTCACTTTTTCTCCATGGGTTCGAGGTGCCATTCCGTCTAATCTCCTTCGGACGGGCCCTGGTCCAAATGTTTAACTTCTATACCGACCGAGCGGAACAACTCAAGCGCGTCTTTAAGACGGTACTCCTGGCCGTAAAACACTTTTTTTAACGTTACCTAGATTTATCAATCTTTTCGCACATTGGACGCAAGGAAGATGAGTCACAAAGACAACTTTTTCCATGTATCTGGGCGCGTCACAATTAATGACTGCGTTTTCCTCAGAGTGCAAACAACCACAGTTTCCTGGGTCTGGTCGATCACAGCGATTGGGAAGACCCGTCGCATTACCATTGTATCCGACCGCGAGTACTTTGCGAAAATCGGTACTTGTTATTACCGTCCCTACCTGAAGACGATCGCAAGTCGATCTTTTGGCCAGCGTCTTGGCTAGGTCTAAGTAGATCGTTTCAAAACTAGGTCGGTCTTTCATACTCATACTTTAACTTTCGTGCCTCGGGTGAGTCTTCGGCGGATTTCATGCTTTCGAGGTGGCGGTATCTGTCACGGGTGTAGCAAGTGGTGGCTTCACATATGATAAATAAAATTTCAGTTCGTCAATCGATTCCTGAATATCCTCCATTGCCCTATGTGTATTTTTCTTATCGAATGTCAGGCGGTATTTAGATCGATATATTTCTTTGAAAGAACTGACATCTACGAGTCGGTAGTGCAGGAGCTTCGAGAACTTAGTCATGTACCGATCAATAAAACGCTTATCATTTCCCACAGAATTGCCAGCCAGCACAATTCGCTCTTCGCCCGCAAAATGGCGTTTAGATAGGGCAACTAATTCGTTTTCGACTTCTTCTAGAGGCCTACCATTAGGGATCGCTGCAGTTAAGCCGGTTTCTTTATGTGTTTTTTTACACCAATCATGCATCGCCTCTAGGATCTCAGGTGGCTGATAGATGACCGCATGGTATTCTTCTAAACTATTAAAATTTATATCCGTAATAACCACGGCGACCTCCAAAATTCGATCCACCGTATCATCTAGGCCGGTCATTTCGAGGTCGATCCAAAAGAGGTTTTTCATAGCTGCCGATTCTTTCATTGTTCCCATAGTAACTCTCTCCGGGCGTTAGCTGGACGTGTAGTTGTAAGCTAGCTCGGAGATTCAGAAAAATCAAATGCGGAAGAAAACACTTGATATAAATGACTATTTTTGTATAATTCAGCGCTATCTTTAAGGACTCAAAATTAGAAGTAGTCCGCGGGCATATCGCCCGAGAAATCCTCCCAATAATTAGTGTTGGGAACTGTAACGGAGAATCGCTGTCATGGCACGTATTTCGACTGATAAAATTCGGAACATCGGTGTTTCCGCCCATATCGACTCAGGAAAGACCACACTGTCTGAACGAATTTTGTTTTACACTAAAAAAATTCACAAAATTGAAGAAGTTAAAGGAAAATCCGGCGTTGGGGCCACCATGGACTTCATGGACCTTGAACGTGAAAAAGGTATTACAATTCAGTCGGCTGCGACTTATTGCGAATGGAAGGGTTTTAACGTCAATCTTATTGATACCCCAGGCCACGTTGATTTTACGATTGAAGTGGAGCGATCGCTTCGCGTTCTGGATGGCGCCATTCTGGTACTCTGTTCTGTGGCGGGTGTGCAATCCCAATCCATTACCGTCGACCGGCAGATGAAGCGTTATAAAGTTCCGCGAATTTGCTTTATCAATAAAATGGACCGCGCAGGAGCGAATCCGTTCCGCGGCATTAAAATGCTGCGCGAAAAGCTCAATCACAATGCCCATTTAATTACTTATCCTATCGGTGCAGAAGATCAATTTAAAGGCGTGGTCGATTTAGTGACCATGAAGGCTTTTTACTATGATGGAGATAATGGGGAAATCATTCGTGAAGAGGAAATTCCGAGCGAGATTCTGAGTGAATGTAAGAAATATCGGGAAGAACTGATCGCTGCCGTGGGTGAATTTGATGAGGCAGTTGGTAATAAATATCTGGAAGGCCAGGACGTCACAGTAG
>Ga0207098_10124_pt2 | contig 11134 bp, 13 predicted proteins | sample Alteio_BWMinHeat_84_FD_153548 | JGI IMG/M metagenome (GOLD analysis project Ga0207098, IMG submission 153548) | Enriched cells from forest soil in Barre Woods Harvard Forest LTER site, Petersham, Massachusetts, United States -... | ecosystem: Environmental > Terrestrial > Soil > Temperate forest >...
CCGCAAAGTGGAAGTTGCGTCTGGCCAGTGCCAAAGGAGTCAAGACATCATGGAAGATCGGAGTTTCTCCGGCAAAACTGTCATCGTCACGGGTGCGGCCGCCGGCATCGGCCGCGCAACTGCCCTTCGCTTCGCGCGAGGTGGAGCAAACATTGCCGGACGGGACGTTTCAGATAAAGCTGCCACAACATTCGAGACTGACATATCGGCAGCGGGCGGGCAGGGGCTGTTTCAGGTGGTGAACGTCACTGATACCGCCGCTGTGGAGGCAGCCGTTAATAAATTAGTCGAGCAATGGGGCGGCATCGATGTGCTCATCAACAACGCCGGTATTGTGCGGGATGCCCAACTGATGAAGAAGAACGGCGCCGGGCCTATGAAGGGAATGCTTGAAGAAACGTGGGACGCCGTGATCGACGTCAATCTCAAGGGCGTTTTCCGGGTGACGCGGGCCGTTGTTCCGCACATGATCCATCGAGGCGGAGGAGTGATTCTCAATGCCGCTTCCGTGGTGGCGCTTAATGGAAATTTTGGGCAGACAAATTACGTGGCTTCCAAGGCGGGCGTCATCGGCATGACGCGCACGTGGGCCCGAGAATTGGGTAAACACAACATTCGCGTCAACGCTGTTGCTCCTGGCTTTATCGCTACGGATATGTTGAAATCCATGCCTCCGGACATTCTGGCTGACATGGTGTCCCATACCCCGGTGGGCCGCGTTGGTACTCCGGAGGACGTTGCCAACGCGTATTTCTGGCTGGCCTCGGATCAAGCGAGCTTTGTACATGGGACGATTCTGTCTGTTGACGGTGGCGTAGTGATCGGCACTTAGCGAATCCTCTCGCCGTAGTTTGCTCATTCCACAGCGTTAGAAGGGGCAAAGTCCAGGTCAGGCTTTCCGCCGAACCCGCTTTGGAAACGCGCAAGTGCCTTGCTCAGTACATGTGCTGGCCGCCATTGATCGAAAGAGTGGACCCAGTGACGAAATCGCTCTCATCGCTGGTCAGAAAGACGACTCCCCTGGCAATATCCCCGGGCGTGCCGAGCCGACCTACCGGTATGCGCGCGATGATCTTCTGCAGCACGTCGGGCGGCACGGCACGCACCATTTCGGTATCGACATAACCCGGCGCAATTGCGTTTACGGTGATCCCAAATTTCGCACCTTCCTGCGCCAAGGCCTTGGTGAAACCGTGAATTCCAGACTTCGCTGCGGCATAGTTCACCTGGCCATACTGACCTGCCTGCCCATTCACGCTGCCGATATTCACAATTCGACCAAACTTGTTTTCGCGCATATCTTGAAATACGACTTTGCAGAGGTTGTAGCACGAACCCAGGTTTGTATCGATGACCGCATCCCACATGTCGCGGTCCATCTTCTGCAGGGTTCCATCTCGAGTAATCCCGGCATTATTTACCAGGATCTCGATAGGGCCCACTTCCGCCACAATTCTTCTGACGCCTTCTTTACAATCGTCAAAACTGCATACGTCAAACTTGTAAACCTTGATTCCGGTCTCGTTTGAAAATGCTTCCGCAGCTTTGTCATTGCCTACATACGTGGCGACTACCGTCCGGCCAGCTACTTTCAAAGCCCGGCAGATTTCGGATCCGATGCCGCGTGTTCCGCCTGTTACAAGTGCCACTCGTGCCATGATCGGAAGCCTTTCTACAGTCAACGGCTTGGGCCGTTGATCTTAACGACGTTCTCAAGCGAGTGAAACAGAACCCTGACCGATTTTTAGGAAAGCAGTTAGTGGTACCTGTCGGCGGCGGTTGTATTGGCAAGCACATAGCCCTTAAGCTTGAAGTTGCGCCCGAACGCGGTGAGTTCCGGTGGATTGCTGTGGCACACATTGCAGGGAGTCCCTGTCTGCCGAGCAAAACTTGGAACAGCATCGCCGCGAGGCAGGATGAGAACCAAGCAAATGAAGACAGGGATCCGGATGATCAACTTCATTCTTTATCCTCACACCTTGCGGCAAGCGGCGCGCTGGCGCCGGTTTGCGTCCCTCACAACCCGAAGGGAAGGGCACGAGAACATTCCCGGCATGACGAACTCGTCGAGCGGGCCGCCGCGGAGAGAGGGAGCCAAGCGAGGCGGATCGTTAATCGGCCCTCTGAATGTACATCGCCTTACGGCAAGGAGGAAAGAGCCCCGAGTGCGAGGTCAAAGCTCTTATAGAACGATGACCGTAACGAACGAACCATCGTCGCGATGATTAAAGCAAGCCTGCACGGGAAATAATGTGCAGTTTTGCTCACATAAACGGAAAGAATGGAGCAGATCCCCGTAGCTTGGAGTTTCCGCAGCCGTGGAGGACGAGTTTGCACGAGGTTGGATCCGCGGTGCGATGCGGCATCGCTAGCGGCAAAGACCATCGCGTTTCGAAGCTCCGCAAAGCACAGGACAGCGGCGGCGGCTCGGTCCCGACAAGAGCGCAGCAGGGATTGAAGGGTCCCTGCAAGGCCCAAACGGCCTTCATCGAACGGGTATCTATATTGTGTCCGCTTCTTAAGGGTAGCCAGGGACCTTCGAATCGAGGAATTCTCGGAAAAGTGTTCACAATTGAACAGATTTCCGCGCTGGAGAACTGAGAATTTAGACGCCATTGGCAGCGCAAGGCGGCTCCATCCACAGTGAAGGATCACTTCGACGAACTCGATCGAATCATTCTTGGGGCAATGGAACTTCGCCGATGAAAGTCTGGAAGTTGTCTGAACTAGAATGCCGTTCGTTTGATGCCGATTCGCTAAGCAGAAATGTGCTGTGCCGGTTCGGTAAAACTCACGATGCTCTATTCAGCTGTGAATCAACTTCATCTGCAATGGTCATCACGTCAATTAAAACCATGCTGAAATCCACGACGTCCGGATTGGTCTGCAAGGTACGGAATATGCTGACCTGCAACATCTGCGATTCCTCAATAATCATCGGATTAGAATAGCCCTGCGAATGGCGAACTCTGCCGCGCTCGACAGCACGTTCCGATACCTGCTTCGTCCCAGGGTGACCAGGGCATTGCGCTCCAATATGGAAGCTACACGTTACGTATTTGATGCATGCCGCGTCCCACGCTTCTCCAGTTTCTCGCGTATCAATGCGACCAATTTCGTCGGCTTACAGGGCCCCAGCTCTGCCTGAACCTCTCGTTCGCAGGATTCGTCCCGTGTCACGCTATTTTAAAAACTATCCATACGACCCGGATTTAAGAGAATGCCATCGGGCGCGCTTAAGTGCCGCAATCCACTTGAGTGAATAGTCGCCTTCGTCGGACACGTGCCAGCCAGAGCAAAGCTGGGATCCACGTTTCACCAGACGGCTTCTCGGCTAAGTGTCGCAAACCATGGCTGACCTCATGGGAAAAATCCGAGATCGAACTGGCAAACCATCTGATGACAGCGTGAATTCGCGCGCCCAACTTCCGTATTGCCCATCATCTCGGTTGCAGCGAGACCCGTTTGATCAAGCAGTGATTGCACTCTGACCCTGATCTCATCTCTGATGGCGCGAACTTCATCCATCGGATGGCCTTTCGGATCGCGCAGCGGCCAGTCGTCACGTCGAAGGCCGGGTAGATACGGACACTTGTCGCCGCAACCCATGGTGATAAGAAGTTGTGCATCCTGAGCGAGTTCCTCGGTCAACTTCTGAGGCTTGGCTTTGCTGAGGTCAATGCCGATTTCCCGCATTGCCGCCAGTACTTCCGGGTGAACTCGTTGGCTTGGCTCTGTTCCGGCCGAGACGGCCTGAGCTTTTTTCCGGTCGGCAAGGTGATTGAAGAAAGCCGCTGCCATTTGCGATCGGCCGGCATTATGAACACAGGCAAAGATGACTCTATACACTCTGTTTCTCCTGTATAACGTATGAGCACCGGTTCTATGACAAGCCTGTTATAGGGCAGGGCGAGGAACTCTTGACTTGCGGTGCGGACATCAACGGTCTTGGAATCGGGGTTGATGCGGGTCGCCCGATGACCACGGCGTAATCTCGATGCCCTCGAATTCGGTTCGATGCGCGAGGCTTCGCCAATCCGGAGTTTCGCGGCTCAGAAAAAACGACAAGCCACAGATGCTGAAATTGGGGAAATCATCCGCCAACAGAACGGTAACTTCGGTCTCTCGATCAAGTTCCGCCGCACTAATACCCGCATCGCTGCCACCGATCATCAGTAATTTCATGTGGCACCTATTTCTTTCCGATACTGTCGATTTCCTTCTGCAAGGCGAAGGTGTCGAGTGACGAAAAGGGAAGGTAGAGAAACAGGCTGATTCTGCGGTCCAGTGTAGCGAATGCCTCTTTGAAAGCGCGCTCGATCTCCTCAGGCGTTCCGGTAACAGCCGCTGGATCGGGAATACACCAGTGCGCCGTCATAGGCTGACCCGGCCATAAGGGACACACCTCTTTTGCCGCGTTGTCACAGACGGTAAAAACAAAATGGAGCGGCGGCGCATCGAGCTCCGCGAACTCATCCCAGGACTTGCTGCGCAAACCCTCCGTGCCGAGACGGGCCGCGTCGATCTGCCGAAGGGCTTCCGGCCGCACGAATCCTGCGGGGTGGCTTCCAGCGCTGTGGGCACTGAAATTCGGGAAACCCTTCCTTCTCATGATCGCCTCAGCGATGATGGAGCGGGCTGAATTCCCGGTACAAAGAAACAAAACGTTGTAGCGCGACATTTCGAACATCCTTTCGAGCAACGGTCGGTCACGAATTGGCTATGTTCGCAGTGCTCTACGAACAGCACGTCGGGCCACAGCATGACCGTGAATCACGGACTGCGGGTTTAATGGCATAGACCTTCACACTGGCGGCCGCTGCGTTCACGTCATATTGGGAGAGAAGAGTCTTCAGTTCCCCATGCAATGAGGTCGAAGGATCAGCCGCCGGCGAACAGCAAGCGTCTTCGATGACCTGAAAGGGATTGGAGGTGTCCATCTTCGGGGAACAGCAGCCAGCCTGGTTCTCCACTTTGGCGTACGCATTCAGGTCCGCGCCGCTGTCGACGATCTCGACGTGTTCAAATCCGGCTTCAAGCAGTCCGGCGCGGTAGTCTTCGATCAGAATTGCTCCGGCGATACAACCAACGTAAGCTGCAATACTGCTAGCTATGGTCTCCGGGAGTTGATGCTTCAACGCAATGTCGCTCACAGCCACCCGGCCACCAGGCTTAAGGACGCGGGAAATCTCGCGGAAGACGGCCTTCTTGTCGGGCGCGAGATTGATGACGCAGTTGGAGATGACGCAATCGACCGATGCGTCCGGCAGCGGAATCCGGTCAATGGTCGATTCACAGAAATCGACGTTGGTGTAGTTGCCCACCTTGGCGTTGGCGCGGGCCCGCTCGATCATGGCGGGAGTCATATCAATGCCGATGGCTCGGCCTTCAGGTCCAACCATCTTCGATGCAAGAAAAACGTCGAGGCCCCCGCCCGAGCCAAGGTCAACCACAACCTCTCCGAGGCGGATGTGAGCCGTCGCGGTCGGATTGCCGCACGACAGACCCATGTTAGCCTCAGCGGGAATCGAAGTGAGTTCTTCGGCCGTGTAACCGAAAGCCTCCGCAACTGCCTTCACCCCTGCATCTTCAGTCGAAAGTGACCTTTCCGCCACCGCGCCGTATTTCGATCGTACCGATTCCAGAATCTGTTCCGTCATGATTGCTCCTGAGACATATGCGCAAAAGCGACTATATTCCTTGCCAATATATTCGTCAAGGCGTATAAGCTAATCATGAGGACAAAATTCGCTCCATTCAATATGGAGCGCTTCTTTCAGGCATTGGGGGACAATACCCGGCTCCGCCTGCTCAACCTGATGGGGGACCAGGAGATCTGTGTCTGCTATTTCGTCGAGATTCTGGACCAGCCCCAGCCTAAGATCTCGAGGCACTTGGCCTATCTTCGCCGCGCAGGCATCGTTGAAGCCAGGCGAGACGGCAAGTGGATGCACTATCGCATTGTGATGCCGCCCAATATCGGCGCCGCCCAAGTATTGCGCCAAACGCTTTCATGGCTCAAAGAGGAACGCAACATGCAGGCCGACCGTTCGAGGCTATCCAAAGCCTGCTGCACTCCTGAAAGGTTCGCTGCTCTGCAAGGCGCGCCTCTACCGGTTCCGGTTGATTGTTCGATTGCACCTGAAGTTAGGTAGGCATGTCGAGCACTCCGTATACGCAGGGGCAGATCTGCACACCATTGCAGCGCAAGAAGCTCTCGTTTTTTGACCGCTTCCTCACTCTCTGGATCTTTCTGGCAATGGCGATCGGAGTGGCGGCCGGCCACTTCATCCCAGGCATCGCAGGATTCGTAAACCGGTTTCAGTCGGGAACGACAAATATCCCGATCGCCATCGGGCTGATCATCATGATGTTCCCTCCGCTGGCGAAGGTTCGGTACGAAAAACTGGGGGAAGTCTTCTGCAAAAAGCGAATTCTCGGTCTGTCGCTCGTTCAGAACTGGGTCATTGGGCCGGTGTTGATGTTCCTGCTCGCAATTGTGTTCCTGCGCGGGGAACCTGCCTACATGCGCGGCCTCATTCTGATTGGAATCGCGCGCTGCATCGCCATGGTGCTTGTGTGGAATGAGTTGGCGAGCGGTGACACGGACTATGCGGCCGGCCTGGTCGCCATCAACAGCGTGTTCCAGGTGCTGTTCTACAGTGTCTACGCTTGGGTGTTCATCACAGCGCTCCCGAAGCGGTTCGGTCTTCAGGGAAGCATCGTGCAGGTGGGTATCGCTCAGATTGCGCAAAGTGTGGCAATCTACCTGGGCATTCCCTTTGCCGCAGGGCTCATAACTCGCTTTACTCTCATTCGAATTAAGGGCGAGGAGTGGTATCGTACGCGCTTCATCCCCCGGATCAGCCTTCACACGCTCGTTGCCCTGCTCTTCACGATTCTCGTTATGTTCTCGCTCAAAGGCGATCTCATCGTGCGATTGCCGCTCGACGTGATTCGAATTGCCATCCCTATGGTGATTTACTTCCTGATCATGTTCCTGGTCAGCTTCTGGATGGGCAAGCGGCTGGGTGCGAACTATGCACAATCAGCTACGCTCTCGTTCACAGCCGCGGGGAACAACTTTGAGCTCGCGATTGCGTAGCCGTGGCGGTCTTTGGGCTCAACTCCGGGGAGGCCTTCGTCGGCGTAGTCGGGGCGCTAATCGAAGTGCCTGCACTCATCAGTCTTGTGAATGTCGCCTTCCGGTTGCGCCGGCGCTATTTCGAAACTGCCGCCTCCAATTCAACAACAGGGCGAGGCGCTCCTTTCGCAATGGGCCCAAACGGACAACCCATTCCATAACCTGAGCGAAGGGCTATAAACGACATGTCTCGTCTGGGGAGTGGTGTAGGGGACTTGTTACTCGAACCCAACATCTCTTATATCGATTGAGACCATCAGCATTTCCAGGATTCGTCGCCTCAAGAGACCGACAGCGAATTGTTGCCGCTTCATACACGGTGTCTTCTACTTCGGTACAAACGCGTTTCGCTCCGGGCGCCTCATCACTCGCGTTGAGGTGAGGCGCCGACGCGCGCGATGAAGCCGTGCTTTCACTGCCGCCACAGTGATATCCAATGTCTGTGCGATCTCGTTCATGGAACATTCACGCGTCAATAGAACCTGCATGGCAGCTTGCAACTTGGGCTCGAGCCTCTCGATTGCGTATAACACGTTGGTCCAACGCTGTTGCTGGTCCAACATCCGTTCCGGATTGAGAGCCGTATCATTAACCTCGAGCGGGCGATCGCCGTCCAGTTCTTCGGAATGAGAATCGAAAAACACTTCGGCACGCACGCGGCGACGGCGAAGGAGCATGAGCGCCGAGTTGATGGCGATTCGGGTCAGCCAGGAGTAAACGGTGGATCTGCCCTCGAAATGGCGAAATGCCAAATAGGCACGCAGGAACGTGTCCTGGAGCGCGTCCTCGGCATCTTCACGGTTTTTGGTGATGGCGACGATTGTGTTGTATAGCCTCCGCCGATAGAGGCACTGGAGTTGAGCAAATGAATAGGACGATCCCGCTTGCGCTTCGGCGACGAGTTTTCTATCTCGCATCGCGCGGCTCTCATTTAAGTCGACAGAAACTTGGTCAACAAATCCCATGGGTGGTGCTCCTGAGATTGGCATTGTGAAACACTTCCATTGCTCTGGCCTTGGCATAAGTTCGCACCACAGGGTCTCCAATAGGCTGCGACCGGTTTCTCGACCGGTTTGAGCCGGCGATGCGCCCGTTGGAACTATTGAGTCGAATCGCCTGTTTCTCGGCCGTCCAATTAGCCGAGCCACGAATGTATCACCTGATCCGGCAACCAAAGCCGATCGTCGACCGGCGCCTTGAAGAGGATCGCGACGCACACGATACAGTTCAACGACGACTCGATCTGGGGATTTGCCGGAGCGGCCCCTGGTCCACAATTGATTCGTTGCCGAACAGAAGTCCCGACGCGGCAGATTACCAGGCTTTTTGGTCGCGCTCATCGTTGCAATCGATTACTTCGACTGAGTTGATTTCCCGGTCCTCTGCAATTCGAAGATTGACACTGTTCCCTTGAGCACATGCCTTTGGTGAAGGAGGTTAGCCCCATGTCGTACACTCCCATCGTTTTCGTCGTCGACGCCGATATCTCGGTGCACGAATCGCTTGAGCTGGTTATCCGCACCGCCGGTTGCCAGGCCAAAATATTTTCATCCGCACACGAGTTCCTCTCCCGTCCTCGAACTTCCGTTCCGAGCTGCTTGATCCTCGATATCGTGCTTCCTGATATGAACGGTCTCGAGCTTCAGGAGCGAATCACCGCGGAGCGCAGTGGCATGCCGATCATCTTTCTCTCCGGCCGATGCGACATACAAACCACCGTCAAGGCGATGAAAGCGGGAGCTATGGAATTTCTAACCAAGCCATTTGACGGCCAAATGCTGTTGAATGCGATCCGGCAGGCGATCAAGCGCAGCGAGGCCGCACTCGGTCGAGAGAGTGAATTGCAGGCGCTGCGATCCTACTATGGTTCGCTCACCATCCGCGAGCGCGAAGTAATGACGTTGGTTGCGTCGGGACTCCTGAACAAGCAAGTTGGCGGAGAACTCGGAATCAGCGAGATTACGGTGAAGGCGCATCGCGGCAACGTGATGCGAAAAATGAAGGCCGGCTCATTCGCTGATTTGGTGAGTATGGCCCTCAGGCTTCGCGTCGTGCGTTCGCTGGCGGCCACTGCTGCTTAGCAGCGGCAAAGCCGCAGAGGACCAGCAGACATGAAGCGATGACAAATGCGCTATCCATTGAGGCTGCTGCCGGGTATATCGGGCAGCAAGGAAGAGTCGCAGCCGAGCGGCGCTTTTGCGGCAGCCCCTCGTCTTCCCGTCCCGATCAGCTTGCCGGTCCAAGAGGCAATCTCACGACTGTTGCCAGCCCCCTCCGAGTACCGTGTAAAGCTGTACATGGCTGCGGTTTGCCGCGCGCTTCAGCGAGTGTCAACTCCGCAGAATACAGTGAGCGCTGACCGTCCAGGACCGGGAGATAGGTGGTTGTTCCACCCTGGTAGCGAATGTTGGACAGGCGCACCGACTCCTGCAGATGTTGCTGACCAGTGTAAGAATCACAGTTTGCTTCGCGTCTTCCGTCGCCGGATCGGCACGTGAGGCGTCCGTTGCCCGCCGCAACCCACCGAACAGGTCCACCTGAAAGGCCGCGTCCGCACTGAGTAGCAGAAAGTTAAACCTCGACTGCGTATTCGAATCTTTGCCACCAGTGAAATTGGCCTCGCCAGCAACCTGGGGATACAAGCTGGACCGCGTAACAGCGAGCTAGGCGCGAGCGGCGTTGATACGTTCTGTCGCCAACTGCAGGTCGTAGTTCTGCTTGAGCGCCGTGCGAATGAGCTCTTGCAGCTGCCGCCACGTTCGGGCGGTGATATTGCCTGCCTGGACCCACCTTCTGATTGCCTTCAGCAATCACTCGTTCCCCTGGGTTCACCCCTCAAGTTACGATTCGCTCCGAGCCGAAGGAATCGCCGATTTTCACCGTGCGAATGGCAATGGTTCGAAATACGAAATCTGTGCAAGCAAGCGACCATCCGCCCGCTAGCTCTGTTGTGGCTTCACTGGTGGGGCCAGCGCAATTGCCGCCTCGGCCGTGAGAAGCAGAAAGGTAAACGTCTCCTGCAAGTACAATGTGACAGTCGCATCGGTGTGGCTCAAATACCCAATGGAGACGTCCTGGCCAATGTGCAGGTCGAAATCGCCGCCACGGGTAGTCACCACAAATGCGCCCTCGATAGCGGGGGCCCAGATGATCTTGTCGTCGAGGAGACGCTTGACGTGTTCGAGCACGGGATATCCGTTATCGCTGGTCTCCGCCAGCGCCGTGTATGCGTTTGCGCCGAGCAGTATCGCGTAGGGGCCATTGACGCCTACAAGCCGCAATTGGCTCAGCCCTTGAGCAATGGCATTCGGATACTCCCGCACATCGTCAGGAAGAGTCATGGGCGGATTGCTGGTCCCCTGCCTGATGCCAACGATTCCGGCATCAGAATAGCCTTCGAAGATGGCCCCGTCCTCGGCATAAGCTATCTTGCGCGCGGCATCCTTGGCCGGTTGCCAGTCTGAGTCGTTGGCGCCACGTGCGACATCGTCGATCGCCTGGCGGTCCAGCTCGAATGGCACGCGCAGCTCGACCAGCGCCTTGACTTCCCGTTGTCTGGCGATGATGCCCTCCGTCAAAGCCTGGATCTTGCGCAGGTGGCCTGTGCCGACAGCGGACAGGTCTATACCTGCCGGTCCCTGCACATCGACGACGCGCCGTCCAGCCAGGTGACGTTTAAGCGTGCGCGTTGTTTCCTCTTCGATCTGTGCCCACGCCGCATCGGAGATAGGGGCAAGTTCTCGATGAAGATTATTCATTTTGGATATCTCCTTTGAGGGAACCAATAACGAGCGAACCATCCTTTTCCGGCGGGAGGGACGCAACGGGTCTGCCGGCTGTAAACACTGCGGAAGGCACAGCAACCGCATTGTCGGCTGCGTTTTCCAGAAATGTGGCGGACGGAACGAAGAACAGATTTCCGGTGACAGCGCGGCTGAAGTCGAGCAGGCGGTCATAGTTGCCGGGCGGGCGGCCAATAAACATGTTCTC
>Ga0207098_10534_pt1 | contig 11132 bp, 8 predicted proteins | sample Alteio_BWMinHeat_84_FD_153548 | JGI IMG/M metagenome (GOLD analysis project Ga0207098, IMG submission 153548) | Enriched cells from forest soil in Barre Woods Harvard Forest LTER site, Petersham, Massachusetts, United States -... | ecosystem: Environmental > Terrestrial > Soil > Temperate forest >...
CGCGATCCAGACCGCACGCGAGGACGCTTATTGCAGGCTGCCTTCGAGGAGATGCACCGCTCAGGATTTCGGAGCGCTGACTTGGACGCCATTCTGGCCACAGCGGGAGTGACCAAGGGCGCGTTGTACTACCACTTTGATAATAAAGAAGCCCTCGGATACGCGGTAGTGGACGAGGTCCTCACGAGTAGTATGCGCGAAAAGTGGGTGCGGCCGTTGCAGAACGCAAAAAACCCCATCGACATGTTGGTCCGCATTGTTCAGTCTATATCCCTGAAGCCCGAAGACCTTCAGCGTGGTTGTCCGCTGAATAACCTGTCCCAAGAGATGTCACCCCTTGATGCAGGATTTCGCAAGAGGACGGCGAAGGTTTTTAAGGACTGGCACGATGCAATCACGATGGCATTGCGCAGAGGACAGAAGCGTGGGGTGGTGCGGAGTGGCGTAAACGCAAGCGAAACGGCTACTTTTCTGATGGCGGCGATCGAGGGGTACGTCTCTTTAGCGAAGAATTCGCAGGAAGCACGGATGCTGCAATCAGGGAAAAGGAGCGTGAGTCGCCACTTGGAGTCGCTGCGCCCGGCACGCGTCCGGGCGCGAGCGGCAGACCGAGACTAGCCCGCCGCTTTTTTCAGGGTTGCAACATGCTTAAAACCGCCTCCTTAGGGACGGGCAGGGTGCGATCACGTCGGCTTTGCGCGAGCGACAGATGGTTTGTTCGCTCTAACGTTCACACCGCTATCAATGTTCTTGCCTCCGTCGCACTCCGAACATACCTACTGGTATGTATTATGAGAGTACAACGATCCGCGATGGTTGCCGCATCATAGGTCTGTAGGTCGCTGTGTATTAAATCCGCATCCAAGGGAAAATCGATGAACCAAACGGTAACTAAGACAATCGCATGGGGCGCCTTCGTGCTGGGCGTTTGGCAAGCGCAAGCACAGGACGTCAAAACTCCGTATCCCAGCATGGCCCCGCTGGATCAGTACATGATTGCGGATCGAGAGGCTGAGATTGCTCTGGCACGAACCGCGGCTCCGCCGTCCATCTCCCGCGATGCGAATGTTATGGTCCTCGGAAGCCATGGCTATGAAACAGCGGTTGAAGGCAAGAACGGCTTTGTCTGCATGGTAGAACGTGCGTGGATGAATCCATTCGACAGTCCCGAGTTTTGGAACCCAAAGAATCGCAGCCCGATTTGCCTCAATCCGCCCGCTGCTCGGACTGTGCTGCCGATCACTTTGATGAGGACAAAATTAGTCTTGGCTGGAAAATCGAAAGAAGAAGTCAAAGAGAGTGTCAAGACCGCGATTGAGAAAAAGGAACTGCCGGCGCTCGAGGCGGGCGCGATGAGCTACATGATGTCCAAGGATGCGTACCTAACTGATAAGGGCGGGCACAACATGGCCCATCTTATGTTCTACATGCCGCTCGGTACGGTATGGGGCGCAAATCTGGTGGACTCCTCAAATAATGTGTCGGAACCGTTCCCGGGCTCTCCGCTCTTACTGGCTCCAACGTACAAAGGCAACCCGGAACCAATCGATATGTTCCTGATGGGCACTGGCGTGTGGTCGGATGGAACGGCGGCCCCAATGTAGGACGCCGCATGAAGAGAATATGAGGTGTCGTGCCGAGTTTTTCCTCATTAGTTCGGTCAAAGCACTGGAGTGTGAGAGCGTATGAGAACTGGGTTCGAGAGAGCGGAAAGGACAGTCTCGCAGTGCCGGAGGCTGCTGTTGGCCGCGTTGCTTTTGTTCCCGTCAACTGCGCTTGGGCAAGCGCAATTACCGGCAAAGCCGGAGCCTGCCACAATTCGCCCGTTCAAAGTGCATGTTCCCGACCGCGTTCTCATTGATCTTCGGCACCGCTTGGCAGAAACCAAATGGCCCGATCAAATTCCAGGCACGACATGGGAGTACGGCGCAGACATCAAGAAGGTTCGAGAGCTGGCGGACTACTGGCAGACGCAATTCGACTGGCGTGCACAAGAAGCGAAGATCAACCGCTTTGACCAGTTCACCACGGAAATTGATGGACAGCAGATTTATTTTATCCATCAGCGCTCACCCCGCCCTGACGCGATACCACTGATGTTGATTCACGGATGGCCGGGTTCGATTGTGGAGTTTCTGAAACTCATCGAACCCCTTACCCATCCCAAGGACAGCAATAGCCCGGCATTTGACGTCATCATTCCTTCGCTTCCTGGATTCGGATTCTCCGGACCTACCACAATTCGGGGCTGGGGCCCACAGCGTATGGCGAAGGCCCTAGTCGTTCTGATGGATCGTTTGGGTTATTCCAAGTACGGTATCCAGGGCGGTGACTGGGGTTCGTTAGTAGCCCGCGACATGGCTTACCAAGCGCCCGCGCACGTGATCGGGCTTCATCTGAACCTTCTTACCGCGGACCCGCCGAACCCAGAGGCAGTTGCGCAAATGAGCGATGCTGAGCGGAAACGGTTTTCGTACTTTGACAGAGAAGAGAGCAGCTTTTTTTTCCTCCAGGCCAGTGAACCGCAAACTCTTGCCTATGGCCTGACGGACTCCCCGGCCGGGTGGTTGGCTTGGATGATCGGTAAATTTCAGCTGCTTACCGACAACAACGGCGATTTTCTTACGGCGGTGGATCGCGACACATTCTTGACCGACGTCACTCTCTACTGGGTTACAGACACGGTGGGCTCCGCCATGCGAATTTATCGCGAGCATCGGCTCACGGCAGAAGATGCGGCGCCATTGCCGCGCCTGGAGACTCCTGTGGGATATGCGGATTTCCCAAGGGAGGTAGCTGTCCCTCCGTTTCGCTGGGTTACTCAGACTTATAACGTAGTGCAAAGAACCGAAATGCCGAAGGGCGGACACTTCGCCGCTCTAGAACAACCCGATCTCCTGCTTGACGATATACGGAAGTTCTTCGCAAAGGTTGATCAGAAACAAGCCGAAATTGCGCACTGATACGAAATGAAACGGGGCCGCCCCAGTTAGGTAGGGACACTCCGCAATGCGAGAGAATGGGCCGATGTTTTAAAGCGGAACAGAGATGGAAGAGAGAACCATGCGCGTGTTGATCGTGGATGATGAGCCCCTGGCTCAAACAGCCTTGGCAAATATTCTGTCGGCAAGGAGCGACGTGGAGCAATTCGATTCGGCCAATGATGCAATCGAAGCGCTCGAGAAACTGGCGACGCACTCTTACGATGTTTTGCTTCTCGACATCAATATGCTGGATCTGTCGGGCACTGAACTGGTAGATCAGCTTAGGAAACGAGACTTTCCGTTGCCGTCCATCGTGTTTGTAACGGCACAGGTTGAACACGCGATCGCAGCCTTCGAGAAGCACACTGTGGACTACGTGCTAAAGCCTTTCTCGAACGAACGCATCAGCGAAGCCTTAGACCGGGCCTCTCGGAGAGCAAAGGGCGAGCGAGCTGCGCAGTTGATCGAAGCTTTGCCGCAGTTGCAGAAAGTATCTCGTCCGCAGTACCCGAGGATCGCAATTAAAGCTGAAGGAAGGATTCTCTTGATCAATCCTGGCGATGTGGTCGCAGTTAAAGCTGAGGGCAATTATGTATTGCTGCAGCGGGAATCGGACTCCTATCTGCTGCGCGAGTCGATCTCGGTAGTGGCAGAAAAGCTGAAGCCATACGGATTCATTCGGATCCATCGATCTGCGCTCGTGAATACCTCGTTTGTGATAGAGATCAAGCCGTACTCGACGGGAAAGTATGGTCTCCGCGTTAAAGGTGGGAAAGAATACTTAGTTACCCACGGTTACAAGAAGAATCTCAAATCCCTAACAGAATTCCGGATCGGTAGCGGTGTGTTCCTTGCGGAATAGCCTACTCATAGACGTTTGAACATATTCCCTCCAACGCAACAACTTTCCCGCATGGTTCCTAAACAAAATCGTCGTCTTGCACCGCCTAGGGCTTTGGACTGGGAGATGAGTTCCCTATGTCCATCACCACTTTCCAGCTCCCATCTTTCTGCTTCTTCCAGATGCTGGCATACTTGCCATGCTCTACCGTAGGCTTACCGTCTTTGTCTTTCGATTGGAATTCGTAAGTTCCGTAGGTGTAGCCCAAATCCCCGGACGCGGCCATATCCGCATGAACCGGTGCCCAGGTCAGATGGTTATTCTTGTCGTCCAGAAAACCCATGGTCTTGGCGATGTTTTCTTTGCCCTGAAGCATATCTTCTCCGTTGGGCAGTTCGGCGGCATCGTCGGCGTAGTAAGACATGTATCCCTGAGAACCCCGTTCGGCCGCAGCCTTCATGAAGTCGGCTTCAAGCTGGCGTAACGTGCTGGCATCCGCTTTGGGAGTCGCCAAAGCGTGCGGACGAGCAATGAGGAAGAAAACACCAGAGAATAAAAGCATAGCTGCAACGATAGGCAAGCGTGATTTCATGAAGCCTCCGTGGAAAAACCAGCGTCAATTTTATCCTTCCAGCAACGATAACTGTCAAACAGAACTCACACCCATCACCCTGCTAAACTAGCAGTTCGCCCCATGAAAACATCATTCCTGTTTGTCTCAACTCTAAGCTGCCTGCTTTTGCTGCCCTGTGCGGCCGTCGCGCAAAGCGCTGACTCTCCCAACCTGGCGACTCCTCAGGAAAAGCATCTCCGCAACGTTCGTCAGTTAACGTTTGGAGGACAGAATGCCGAAGCCTATTTTTCCGGCGATGGCCAAAAGCTCATCTTCCAATCCACACGCGATAACTTACAGTGCGACCAAATTTTCATCATGAACGTGGACGGTTCCAACGTTCACATGGTCTCGAATGGCAAGGGGCGGACCACCTGTGGATACTTCTATCCCAACGATAAGACGATTCTCTATTCCTCCACATACTTAGTGGATGCACAGTGCCCGCCCCGGCCCGACTATTCCAAGGGATACACCTGGGCAGTCTATCCAGGTTTTGATATTTTCGCCGCCAACCCGGACGGCTCCGCCCTCATGCAACTCACCAACACGCCGGGTTACGACGCCGAAGCCACTGTTTCTGAAGATGGCAAGAAGATCGTCTTCACTTCCCTGCGCAACGGCGATCTCGACATTTACAGCATGGATGCCAGCGGCAGACACGTAAAGCAACTCACCCACGAACTGGGATACGATGGCGGACCATTTTTCTCGCCGGACAGAAAGTCGATCGTGTATCGCGCATATCACCCGCAGAGTGAAAAAGAAATCAGCGAGTACAAAGACCTGCTGAAACAAAATTTGATTCGTCCGACCTCGCTCGAAATCTGGATGATGAAAGCCAACGGAGGCCGCAAGCACCAGATCACACACCTAGGCGCGGCGAGTTTTGCTCCGTCATTTTTTCACGACGGCAAGCGGATTATCTTCTCCTCCAACCAGGGCTCGACCGGGGGCATGGGAAACTTTGAGCTTTACGCCATCAACACCAACGGCAAACATCTGGAACAAATCACCTACAGCCCCGGCTTCGATGGCTTCCCTGTGTTCAGCCCGGATGGCAGAAAGCTGGTGTGGGCGTCGAATCGCAATGCCAAAGCGCCGCACGAGACCAACATCTTCATCGCCGATTGGGCACCCTAGGCGGCACGTCTCCTTGATTCGCCTGCAGAAGTTCTCGGACTTCCGATTGTTCGTCAAGAAGCCGAACCTCGCATCGTCCGCCGTATAATAGCCCTTCACGCAATGCAACCCTGGATGAAATCCCGGCAGTGGCTGACCTCGTTCGGACTGTTGGCCCTGACAATGGCTACGCTCGTCGGGTGGGTCGTCACTCGCGATTCGGGCGCGCCGCCACCGGCGCCGAACTTACATGCCGGCACCCAACAGGCGCCACTGGTGGATGAGAGTCCCCTGCAAACCGCGCGGGCTATGGGAAAACTGGCTTCTGGCGACGACGAGCGGAAATTTGCGGAAGTAGCTGAGGATTTTGCCGATCATGAAGTGGACCTGGCCTTCCACGATGCGTCGCGCGATGCCGCCAATCACCCGCCGCAACCTACGCCCCAGAACCTTCAGTACTACCAGCACGCCAGCCAGTCGGCCGCACAGGTCACGGCGGATGAAGATCGCATCGCACAATTGAAAAAACAGTTGGCATCCCCTTTCGGCGCCGGTCATCAGGGCCTCCAGGAGCAGCTTGACGTAGCGCAAGCACAACTGGAACTCGATCAGGATGAAGCCACCGACGCTAAAGAAGACTTGATCCAATCCGGGGCCGACCCCGGCAGCTTGATCCAGCGGCAATTCGATGAGCACCAGGCAGCGGAGCATGCCGCGGATGAAAAGCCTGCGTCCGTAAGTGCGGCCAACGCCAGCCCTATCTATCAAAGTGGAAGCCTGCTGGCTCAGTTTGCCAACTGGCGAGCGCTGCGAGCACGGACCTTGCCTCTCAAGCAAGCCCGCGCAGAGGCGCTAAAGACGGCGGCCCAACTGGCACAGTCCCGCCAAAACCGCGAGCAGCAGATCAAGACTGAAAAGTCACGCCGGCAGCCTTCGGGCGCTAGCAACCCGACCGATACGCACACAGCCACAACTGCCGATGCTGTGCAATTTATACACCAGCTTTCTGACGATCAAAAAATTCTGGCCGACATCGTCAAACGCATTCAGAATGAAGAAGGGCTGGCCAGCACCTACGCAGGTTGGATCGCTCTGATCCAAACGCAACAGCGCGCCGTGTTGCATGGCATGATCCAGTCCGGGCTGTGGATCATCCTGATCCTGCTGATGGTGTATCTCGCCAGCCGAGTCATTGACCACTACATCGTGGAGACTGGTACGGAGCGCACCCGCCTGCATACTTTGCGCGCAGTGATCCGCTTTGCGGTGCAGGTTGCGGGGGCGATGATTATTCTGTTTGTGGTTTTTGGCGCTCCGCAGCAGACCGCGACTCTCCTGGGCTTGGCCGGCGCGGGTCTGACCGTTGCCCTCAAAGATTTCATCGTAGCTTTCTTCGGCTGGTTCGTGCTGATGGGGAAGAACGGCCTGCGCGTGGGCGATTGGGTGGAGATCAACGGTGTGGCCGGAGAAGTGGTTGAGATCAATCTGCTGCGCACCGTGCTTCTCGAAACCGGCAACTGGACCGATACCGGCCATCCCACGGGCCGCAAGGTTGCGTTTGTGAACAGCTACGCCATTGAAGGCCACTTCTTTAACTTCACCACCAGCGGGCAATGGCTCTGGGACGAGTTACAGATCACAGTGCCGCCTAATCAGGATCCATACCCACTGTTGGATTCGATTCAGAAGACCGTCGCAAAGGAGACTGAAAAGACCGCCAGCGCAGCCGAAGAAGAATGGAAGAATGCCGCCAGCCACTACAAGGTAAGCTCGGTCTCCGCGGTACCGACCGTTAACTTGCGGCCAACCTCAGCCGGAGTTGAAGTGCATGTCCGCTACATTGCCCGTGCGCAGGAACGGTCTGCCATCCGTGCGCGTTTGAACCAGGCTTTGGTAGAGCTGTTGCACCACCGCGCGGACAACAAAGAAAGCTTCACCGCGGCAAAGTAAACCTTTTGCGGAAAATCACGACCTAGTCTATGGAGTGATTTCGAATACCACTCCCACGCCGTAAGATCCGCCGGTAGTGGTGGTGCCGTATAACCTGCCCTTGCTATCCATGGTGAGGCCGTTTGGGAAGTCGCCATCCGGCCCTTTAAACTGGTGCACCAAGCTGTACTTCCACATACCGATCTTCCGAGGAGTAAGTTTGAAGACCAACCCGCAGCCGAAGCCACCGCTGGTGCACCGTTCCAAACTTCCGGCCGTGCCGTAGAGGTTTCCCACATCATCGAACACCAGATTGTTTCCGGGGGCCAGCGCCTTGTTCCCTGCGGGGAAGCCGTACACCAACGTCTCCTCCCAGTGCCCTTCCTGGGTCTGCGATAGACGGAACACGGTGCCGTTTTCGTGCGGACCTCCTTGAGTTGTTGTGCCGTATATGTCGCCAGAGGCATCAACCATTAATCCGCCATAGGGATACCGGCCATCGTGGGGGAACGACCCAAAAACATGCAGACGATGATACGTCCAGGTGCCGTCCGAATTAAGCGTGAGTTGGAAGGCCACTCCGCAGAAGCATTGGGGATAACTATAACCACCCTCATAGGTCGTGCCATAGAGGTTGCCATTGGTATCCCAACTAAGCGGAACGAGAGGTCGAGACCCATCCGGGCAAGTTGGTTTTAGACAGAAGCTGTAGATTTCGGTGAGGGTCCAGCCATTGGATCCAGGCAACAGTTCACCGACTCCGCCATTGCTATATTGGCCAACTCCTAAGAAGCCGTAGAGGTTGCCGCTTGCGTCTGGAATCAACGCCACATCGGTCCCGGGATCCTCAATCATTTTGAACATCCACCCTCCACTTCCCGATGTCAACTCGTAGATCAGAGTGGTTCCAAGCGGCCCTCCTTTAGCGGCGCCGTAGAGGTTGCCCTGACCGTCGATAGCCAATGCGGTGATCGGCTCGCCTTCGGTGTACGGATCGTCAAAATTGAACGCAACGCTTTCGTTCCATTTGCCGTTGGCCTCGGGACTCATTTCAAATATCACACCGCAAGGACCGAAACACTTGTTCCCGCTGCCACCGGCCGCGGGGCCATAAAGGCGACCACTTCCATCAATAGCCAGAACAGCAAAAAGAACTGGATTGCCACCTTTGGGTCCAGGAAAACCATTGTGGCCATAGAAGTTGTGCAGCACCCTATACTGGCTATCGGCCAGCGCTGCAGGCGTGAGAACAAGAGCCACAGCCAAGGTTAGGACCCACACTGGCTTGGGAATTAACGATTTGGGAATCCACGATAAGGACTTCATCGAGTAACTCCGGGCCGATCGATTCCCCTTGCGACGACTAGGGAATATTGCTCCATGAAACAATACTACTGTAAGAAAACGCGCGACAGGCGTATGCCCCGAGAGGTCAAGTTCGCGCCTGCCGCTGCGGAATGTTTTACATACTGCCCCAATCAATCATCGTCTCCGCCGTCCGGACCCTCCGGTGTGGGAAGAGATCCATTTTGTGGAGTTGCGTAGAAGTTCATGAAGTAATTCCCATCGGACGTAGCGGGTGTAGGCATAATCGGCGTAAACGTCCGAGCCGGATTGGCCAGAAAGAACTCCCACATTGGAATGTACAGTCCACCATGTGTGTCGAGCGTATTGGAGTCCGCATACGTGTACTGCCCAGGAGCGATCTTGGTGCCAACGGGGAGGAAATTGCTCTCCGTGAACGCGAGAATGCTGCCAAAATCGTGCGTCCAATCTGCCGGAGGTGGATAAGTTGGTGTTGGCGGGGCAAAACCCGAGACCGTGTGCGGTGGAGTGTATTCAGAAACCACCAGCAGCGGAACCCGGAAACCATATACGTAGCCGCATCCCCAACCGTTCGGCGCATCCAGCGTGGTACAGAGAGTGGCGTGCCGCGCGAGATACGTAATCGGAGGGGGAACGTGATCGTAGAAACCACCCCAATCATCCCATGTGATAAAGATGGCGGTCGGTTCCGGGTTGGTCGTTGAGTTGGTACCCCAGTAGTCGCACTGGTGATTGCTGTTCGTCCAGCTGTTGCCTATAGCATCAACGATGTCCGCGACCCAGGCCGGCCCCAGGGATTGATCGCCCAATCCGGGATGATCCGACCATTTTTCGTCCGGAGTCACCCAGCTTATTGAGGCCAGGTTGCAGTCATGGATGTCCTTTAGTATCGGGGCAGAACCCAAATTGCGGTTCTTCTCAATAATCACATTGTTCCACTCGGTCCCCGTACATGGGCCAGAACCGCTGGTCGCGCCATAGCATATTTGCGGATTGGCTTCCGGCGCGTCCCAGATGATTCCTGCGGTTTGTGTGTAATATTTCCAGCTAAGTCCCAGGGGAGCAAGCTTGTCGTGAACGCCACTGCTGTCCTGATAGGTCACCAGCGTGTTGTGGTCATAGCATTCTGAGTGGAGCGGGTCCGCAAGTTCGATACTTAAGGGGTTGATCCAGGTCGCGCCGTTGCTTACAGTGGGGCATCCACTATCCAGGAAATTAGCATTCTCCGCAACAAAGTCCTGGTAGTAATTGTTGGGGTCGCCGGGAAAAACCGGGGCCGAAGTCCCTGCAAGAATAAACTGGTGTGCCGGGAAGCTGGGACCCTGGTTAGTCTGAAACATGTAGTTGGCGAATCCGTAGTTGTTAGCAATATCCAAATACGGGCGCACTACGCTCGGAACCACGTAGGTGTATTCGGGACACTTGGGCCAAGTCAACAAGCATCCACCGTCCATGACTCCATTGTTGAACTGCGTCACCCACTGGCGAACGTGTGAGTGATCGGTGCCGCCAGTTGCCAAGTCCGTCAATGGCGTCTCACAGGTCTTATACGGTTTTCCGTGATTACTGGATGCCAGGTTTGGTCCCCCATTTTGTATGTCAACGCCGGGTTCGAACCGGACCTGCATGCCACAGGTACCGGTTATGCCCGGTGCCAGGAATAGGTTGTCCGGTGTGCGGTTTTCCTGAAAGATGATCACAATGTGGCTGAAATGCGGAGGCGCCTGATAACTCTGGGCCTGCATCACAACCGCCTCGAACAGCGCGAACAAAACGATAGCGCAAAGCGTGTGTCTTCTCACAGATCCTCCTTGGAACGCAAGTTTGTTTTTGAGGTGGAACAGGGAAAAACAACCGGTAGGACAACAGTGCAGCGAAGCGCGATGCTCTCGTGGACGGGACGAGTAGGGGCTAATGCTGTGAAGCGAACCACGCCTCACCTCCCGAAGATCCCCCCTAAGAACCTTCGGGCAAAACTTACACCAGCACGCATGGCGGGTCAAGAGAGAGATTTTCACAGGAGAAACATCAATCGTCACAATAGGATAACCATTGAGATTCGCCAGCTTCGTATTGTTCGGGCGCTATCGCTTGTCAATGTTGCGCGCCAAGTGCAACGCACCTCTTGCCGGATCGACTACGTTTGTTGTCGTTAACAGCTTTGGATAGTTGGCCCGCAAGCGATCATAAAAAGCCTGCCGAACCAATGGGCAATTGCAAAATACGCCCCCAGCCGTCGCCACTGAAATGGTTTCGTTCCGAAAAATACGCCCGATCGCAATCTCCGCCAGAGTTGTTAGCTCCACGCCCGCCTGGG
>Ga0207098_10537_pt1 | contig 11000 bp, 9 predicted proteins | sample Alteio_BWMinHeat_84_FD_153548 | JGI IMG/M metagenome (GOLD analysis project Ga0207098, IMG submission 153548) | Enriched cells from forest soil in Barre Woods Harvard Forest LTER site, Petersham, Massachusetts, United States -... | ecosystem: Environmental > Terrestrial > Soil > Temperate forest >...
GACGCCGACGATCGTATAGGGACGATCTTTGAGGTCGCCGAGCCGGTGCCCGATGGGATTGGTATGGGGCAGGAGTCTCTTGACGAAGGTCTCATTCACCACCACCACGCGAGGCGATGTGGGCGTGTCGGAGTCGAGAATGTCGCGGCCTTCGAGCAGCGGGATTCCAAAGACATGCAGGAAATCCGGTCCGACGTTGTTGGATCGCAGCGGGACCTGGTCAAAAGAATAGGGGACGCCGTCGACGATGGGCTCGTCGTTGTTGCTCCAACCACTGCCGATGCGGTTCCCCACCATGGTTGCCGATTCCACGCCCGGGAGGGCGCGCAGGCGATCGAGAAGCTCGCGGTAGAAGCGGAACCTGGCATCATCGGTTGTTTCCTTTTGCGGGGTGATGCCAAAGACAAGCAATCCCTGGGTGCGCATGCCGAGCCTGGTGTGCTGGTAATTGAGCAAGGTGCGCAAGAGCAGGCCCGAAGCCGTTAACAGCGTGAAGCAGAGCGCGACTTGCAGCGAGAGCGCGGCCCCGCCGGCCCGGCTGTTTCGATAACCGGTCGATGTTGATACGCGCAGCGCCGCCGCGACTGGAGCATGGGTGACGGTGCGCAGCGGAGCCAAGGCAAAGATCGTCGCGATGAGGACGGAAACGATGCTCGTGAAGAGAAGGACGGCACGGTCGGGAGCCAGGCCGGTGGCAATATGGAACCACCTCGCCAGGCCACTGGTTGCACTCAGTGCGAAGAGCCATCCGAGGACAGCTCCCGAAAGCACCAGCAATCCGCTTTCGACGAGCAGCTGCCGCAGGAGCGTAGCGCGCCCCGCGCCCAGCGCCATACGCAGACTGAAATCGCGCCGCCGCGCCGCGTTCCGGGCCACCAGCAGCATGGCCACGTTGCTGCAGGCAATGGCCAGGACCAGGGTGACCAGCGCCATGAGGATCATGACAGGTTGGCGGTCATAGTCGCCGAGCCCCTGGAGTCCTTTGGCGGGCACCATGGTCATTTTCACCCTGGGATGTGCGGCGTCAGGTGCGCCCAGCGTAGCATAGGCCGCAGCCTGAAACGTGGGAGCCACTTCTGCCAGTGCCTGCTGCGGGGAAACATCCGGAGCTAGACGCGCCAGAAGCCGGAGGCACCACCAGTCCGGCGAACCGTAGAGGGTGTGGTTGAGCGGATTGCCCCATGGGTCGAGCTCGGAACGGCGTTGCAGCGGTATCCACAGGTCGGTTGAGTCTCCAGGGTCGACTCCGGTGAAACCCTCGGCGGCAACGCCAACCACCGTGAACGGGATTCCCTTGATATAGATCGCCTGGCCCACAACGGCGGGGTTGCGCGAAAATCGGCGCGTCCAGTAGCCGTAGCTGAGAACGACGACGGGCGCATTCTGACCCTCATCCGGCATGGCGAAAACGCGTCCGAGTCGAGGGGTAATACCCAGGCCGGAGAAGAAATTGCCGCTCGTCATCTCTCCCAGCGCCTGTTCGGGCGCGCCCTCTCCAAAGCGGACCGGCACTTTGTCCCATGCAAGAGGAGCGAAGGCAATGAGGTCCGAAAAGGCGCGTCGGTCTTGGCGCAGCGCCTCAAACACGGGCAGTGAAAACGAGGTCTCGGAGTCACCCGTACTGTGGGCCCCATAAGGCTGCCCATCCGGCACATGAAGGTAAAACAGCTCCGCTGGGTTCGACACCGGCAGGAGGCGGAGCAAAACCGCGTTCATGGTGCTGAAAATAGCAGTGGTTGCACCGATGCCCAGAGCGAGTGTCACGATGGTCGTGGCCGCAAAGACCGGAGCCTTCAGCAATCGACGCAGGGCGTAGCGGATATCGAACCAGAGGCCGGCGAGCGCCAGGACGGCGTCGGCGGCAGAGGTGCGCTCCTTCAGCACCGCGGGATTGCCAAAGCGCCGCAGGGCATCGCGGCGCGCCTCTTCCCTGCCCATCCCGGCCGCCAGGTTGTCGTCCGTGCGCATCTCGAGATGGGCCTGCAACTCGGCCGCGATCTCCGCATCCATGTGAGCGCGGCGGAAAAGATTCCTGATGCGGTTAAACATGGCCATGGGCTCTCCTCAGGCGTACCGGAACATGGCGCGAACACCCTTCACCAATTGATCGAAACTCTGTTCCGCTTCCTGCAACTGCCTTCGCCCCCCCGCCGTCAGCCGGTAGTACTTCGCCTTGCGGTTGGTCTCGGTCAGAGCCCAGTCCGAGCTGATCCAGCCGCTCTGCTCCATGCGGTGAAGCGCGGGATAGAGAGAGCCTTCTTCAACTTGAAGCAGTTCATCAGAAGCCCTCTGGATGTGCAGCACGATTCCGTACCCATGCAGCCGGCCCCGCTGGGAGAGGGTCTTGAGCACCAGTAAATCCAGGCTTCCCTGAAGATCGTTGCGCCATCCGTTGACCCCTATACGTCTCTGTATAGAAGAACGTATGCCTAGAAGTAGATGTATGTCAAATCGAAAGTTAACCCTCTCGGGGCGAAGCGATGGATGGCCTCTACCGCGGAGCACACGCTTAGTCTGTGCGGCAAAAAGCATCGGGCGGGATTCAGAGAATCCCGCCCGATCTGTCTTACCACTGGAAACTTCAAAGCGCCACGGTAACCGCCTTGATTTCGGTGTAGTTGTGGAGGACTTCGTCGCCCATTTCGCGGCCCCAGCCCGACTGCTTGTATCCGCCGAAGGGGAGCGACGCGTCGAAGACGTTATGGCAGTTCACCCACACGGTGCCGGCGCGAATGCCGCGGGCGACCTTGTGGGCGAGGCTGAGGTTCTGGGTCCAGACCGAAGCGGCTAGCCCGTAGATGGTGTCGTTGGCGCGTTTGACGATCGCGTCGACTTCCTTGTCGGAGAAGGGCACGGCGCAGACCACGGGGCCGAAGATCTCTTCCTGCACCACCTTCATGCGGGTGTTGGTGTTGGTAAGGACGGTGGGTCGAACGAAGTATCCGCGTTCGTAGCCCGACACCGGGCCACCGGCCGCGACTCGGGCGCCTTCCTCGATACCCGACTCGATGTAGCCGACCACCTTCCGATACTGCTCATCGGAGACCAGCGGGCCCATCTGGCAGGAGGGATCCATCCCCGGGGCCAGCTTGATGTCGGAAGCGATGGAACTGACGCCTTCAACGACCTTATCGAATACTTTCTCATGAATGTAGAGGCGCGATCCGGCGCAGCAGCACTGGCCGTGGTTGAAGAAAATCGCACTGGCGGTGCCGGAGATCGCCTTGCTGATGTCGGCGTCAGGGAACACGATGGCGGGCGACTTGCCACCGAGCTCAAGCGTGACCTTCTTCAGGTTGCCTGCAGCAGCTTTGACGATGAGCTTGCCAACTTCAGTGGAGCCGGTGAAGGCTACCTTGTCGACCATGTCGTGCGCGGCGAGTGGAGCTCCAGCTCCTTCACCATAGCCGGTAAGGACATTGACGACGCCAGCCGGGAAGCCGGCTTCGTCAATGAGCTCGGCCAGGCGCAGGCCGGAAAGCGGCGTCTGCTCGGCCAGTTTCAGCACAACGGCGTTGCCGCAGGTGAGCGCGGGCGCGATCTTCCAGGCTGCCATCAGCAGCGGGAAGTTCCAGGGAATGATCTGCGCCACCACCCCGATGGGTTCGCGAACGGTATAGGAGTGGAAGTCATAGCCGGCGGACAGGGGCAGGGTTTTGCCGGAGATCTTCGTAGCCCACCCGGCCATGTAGCGGAACATGTCGACGGTGAGGGGCACGTCGGCGACACGGGCTATGGCAACGGGCTTGCCATTGTCGAGGGATTCCAGTTCGGCGAACTCCTCGAGATGGTCCTCGATCAGGTCGGCGAGCCTCCACAGTATGCGTCCGCGCTCGGAGGGCGCCATGCGGGGCCACGGGCCCTCGTCGAAAGCCCGTCGCGCAGCGCGCACGGCACGATCGACATCTTCGGCTTCGGCCTCGGGCACATGGGTGATCACGTCGCCGTTGGCGGGGTTATAGACGGGGAAAGTCTTGCCGGCGGCCGCCGAGACAAAACGCCCATCGATGAGCATGCGGTGAGCTTTTTGGACGAAGTCGGCGGTGCGGCCGCTGACGCGGGGGTCGATGGTGACGGTAGCCATAATTTGACCTCGATGTGCCTCCGGGCGCCATGAGCGCTCCTTCGCCCCCGAGCCGACAGCGAGCAGGAAGATCGGGAGCCCAGGGAACGTGCCGGAAATGCACCAAGGAACACTACCACCGGCGAGTGTGGATTGGCCAGTGCGAGTGCCGTTCAGGATGGAAGCTTCATCCTGCCTTTCCGGCCTGCGTGGCGCCTTCGACTTCGATCAGTTTTCCGGTCTTTACGTCGTAGACATAGCCGTAAATCGGAATTGAGCGGGGAACGAGCGGATGATTCCGAATCCGCGTCACATCGTCGACGACGGCTTGTTTCTGATCGGGGATGGTGAGCCACTCGATGAACTCGCCGGCCCGCGAGCCCGGCCCTTTGCCCACGTCGCGAAAGCCTTCGGCGGTGAGTGCCGCGGTCTCAAGGCTGCTGCTTAGCAGGCCGCGCATGACTTCGTTGGTAAAGAACTCCATACCACAATCGGTATGGTGGATTACGAAGAACTCGCGCGTGCCGAGCAGCTTGTAACTGATGACCAGGGAGCGGATGGCATCGTCGCTCGCACGGCCGCCGGCGTTGCGGATGACATGGGCATCGCCCTCCGCCAGTCCGGCATATTTGGCCGGGTCCAGGCGCGCGTCCATGCAGGTGAGGACCGCGAAGTGACGGGCCGGGGGCAGGGCGAGGTTGGCTTTCTCGCCAAACGAAGCGCTGTACTTCTGATTTGCTGCTAACACCTGGTCAACGATTGTGCTCATAGTTACCTCCTGTGGGGATCATGCGATGGGATCTGTTGCTGACTTGTTCGATGGGCCGGAGCCCGACCGCACGTCGGATTCTCCCGCGAAACGCAGCGCAGAAACGGCTCGCAGCGCTCCGATTGATTGCAAGGCAATTGGTCAGGAAAGCGGCACTGCGGAAAGCTCTTCAGGCGAAGTGCGGTTGCTCACCCAATCAGGCGCGGGAGCGACAACAACAGCGAAGAGACGCAGTCAGCATGCGTACGAGGGTAATTGCAGTCTTGGCGAGGCGTCAATCGGTGACGATACGTTGAAAACGAGATGCGGAGTCGAACGCCCTGTTTGCCCTTTAGGCACGCGCGGTTTTCAACGAGTGAGGACCCGCCTGGGTCGCCCCTGGACGAGTCGCCCTCTCGAATTCATCCTCCGAAGCCCGATACAAGCGCTCGGTTCGTTCAATGAGCCTCAAGGCTTGTAGGTGTTGGTGTACAGAATGTTGGTCGTATAGTCCGAACTGTATCCGTGAAAGACCACAGCCGCCTGGCCTGCGCTGTCGACAGCGACGCCATCGGGCGTTCCGGCGCCTTCAAAGGATGTGCCCGCGGTTGCGGGCGCGTTCCACGGTTTACCCGCTCCCGGTCGCGTAATGGCGCGCCAGGTGGTCGTCCCGTTCTGCCCCAACAAGGGGTAAAACGCGATGGCGGCTCCCGAGGAACTCATGGCGAAGTCGAAGTAGCCCGGCTGTGGGTCCGCTCCGGAAATCGTGGCAGGCGAGCCCCAAGTATTGGTGGTGAGATTGCCGTCGATGGCGGCCAGGGTGCTGAGCTGTATGTTCCCCCACCCAACGATGGTCGCGTGTCCGGCCGAATCGCTGGCAAAGATGCGGTTATCGCGGCCTGTCCCGGTGTAGTACTGGAATGTTGAATCCGACACGACGACAACGGTAGAGCTCCATGTGGATCCGTGCCTGACCTTGGAAACGATATTGCCGGATTGAATCGAGAGCACTCCCAGATCCCCCACTCCATCGGCGGCAAGCTGGCCAAAATGTTGCGTCGCATCCGGCCCCAGCAGCGCTCCCGAATCCACCCAGTTCTGCGCCCCGGCGGCGCGGGTTGAGACATGCAGGACCCAGTTGGACGTCTTGCACGTACGCGAGCCGCAAACTGAATCGAAGCTTTCCCAGGCCACTGCCATTGACCCGTCAGGAGCCACAATGGCACCGTCAAAACTGAGATGGGGCGCAGCCGCAAGGGTCGCAGGAGCACTCCATGTGCCGCCCGCCGGGCGCACGATGGCGACCACGGTGGAGGACGTCGGACGGGCGCCGCCTGTGCCCCAGGCGAGGCCTTCAACTCCACTGTCGTTGCTGACGAAGAACTGGTTGACTCCGTTGGTCGCGCGAGGCGTCCCCCAGCTTCCTCCGGCCGGCTTATCGATATAGGCTGCTCCAATGGTCGGGCTGGTGTAGATGGCAGTGGCGTTCCCGGACGCACTGGCGCGCACGGTGGGGTTGCCGGACGCAACGCCGATGTTTCCAGACAGATCGACGGGCGCTGACCAGGGTTGGCCGAATGCGGCGCTGCTGGCCCAGATTTCGTTGATAGCCGTTCCGTTCGGCGCCGCGTTCTGGTACCAGACGCTGGTCATGTTGCCGGCACTGTCGAGCGCGATCGTTCCCGAATACGCGTTGTTGGCGAGGGTGGCTTGTGTCGACCACGACCCTGCGGATGCACTGATAGCCGCACCCATGGGGAGGACCAGCATCAGGCTGGCGAGGCTCTTGCATTTCATCGCGTCTCCTTTGGGATAGCAAGCACACGCAATTCGATTTGCTGGGCTTGCCGGTTTATGAATCAGGGGACCAGCGTACGACAGGCCCCCGGACCTGGGCCCTCAACGTATGGTTCCGATTTCATGAATTTTCGCAATTGGCCCATGCGACGCGCGATCGGTGGCTCAAAATCGTACGATGCCTCAGCAACTCGCCAAGTTAGCAATATAGGATTCGCCGATTACTCAGGCGTAAGGAACGCGAGTTCGGTGCTCGATCCTCCGCCCTTCTTCGTTACGCGAATGGAAACACCGGCGTGCGATCGGACTCCTTGCGCGCGAGCAAACTGAATGTAAAGTCTTGTAAAGCCACATTTCCCCAAAGCGCTCGGTGACGCAAGTTGTTGCCCGTGCGGCCCGCGTTTTGCGCGTGTTTGTCCCCCTTGACCTGTCTATAGCTATAGGGTTCAGCATAGGAATGGACGATGTTAACGGTGACCAAACTCGCCCGGCGGTGCGGTGTGAGCCGGACTGCCTTGTTGTACTACGAATCGATCGGTTTGATGGCCCCGCCCCAGCGCACGGGCGGCAACTATCGCTGTTACTCGGAGGCGGATGCCGAGCGGTTGCGGGCGATTCGCGCCTATCGCAACGCTGGGCTGAAGCTTGAAGACATTCGCGCGATCCTGAAGACGCATTCCGGCCGTCGCCGCGGCGATGCCCATGGAAACGCGCCTGGAGATGCGTCTGGGATCCTTAAACGGCGTCTGGTGGAACTGGACGCCGAGATCGATGCGCTGCGCGCCCATCAGCACGCGATACTGCAACTGCTGGGGTCGAAGGCGCTAAGGAAGGCAGAGATGATCAGCAAGGAAAAGTGGGTTTCAATCATGCGTTCGTGTGGGTTCAGCGAGGAACAGATGCATCGCTGGCATGCTGAATTCGAACGCTCCGCGCCGGAAGAACACCAGGAGTTTCTGGAGTTCCTTCACATTCCGGCCGCGGAGATCAAAACCATCCGCAAGCAGAGCCGGGCAGGCGTGTAAATGCGGAGCGGAGACTTGGGAGGGCGCAGTCATCAGGCGCCCTCCTGAACCGCAGACACTACTGCTGTTCGATATAGGTTTGCAGTAATGCGACGATGACCGGCCAGCCGGAATTGCGCGCACGCAGGCTTTCGCTCACCAGGCCGGAGTGAGTCACGCGTACCGTGGTGAAGCCGCCCTTCTCTTCCAGGTCCCAGCGCACCAGGGTCTCCGGATAGTCTTCGTGTTCGCGAATCCATGTATAGGTGAGAACACGGGGCGGGTCGATGGTACGGTACTCTCCGTATACCGTTGAAACGGTCGCTTCGGTGGCGCACCTGCCGGCCACCTGCATGCGCCACTTGCCCCCGGGTTGCAGATCGCATTCCGCATGCATGATTTGAAACTTGCCTTCGGCTGCCCACCATTTCAAAAGCTCTTCGGGCCGGGTCAGGGCGGCAAAAATCCTTTTTGCCGAAGCCTTGATCCTGACTTCCTGAACAATCCTGTCGTCGCCCACGCTGATGGGACTCATGAATTCTCCTCCATGTATTTCTTGAGGCTGTGGATGGCCTCGCTCCAGAACGTTTCGTAGTCGTGCAGCCAGTCGTCTACCACGCGCAGGGGCTTGGCATCCAGGCTGCAGAGACTCGCCGTGCCCTGCTTGCGCGTAACCACGAGGCCGGCCGCGTGCAAGAGCCGCAGGTGCTTGGAAATCGCCGGCCGGCTCATACGGAAATTGCTGGCAATCTCCCCGACCGTGTGCCGCCCACCGCGAAGGATGCCCAGGATTTCCCTGCGGGTCGGATCGGAGATCGCCCGGAAGACAGCTTCATGTCGCTTTGTTTTATGTGTAACCATACGGTTACCAATAACCGTAACCAAATGGTTTCCAACTGTCAAGAGTGTTGCAGGAATATTTCCATCCTGCTGAGGTTCGGTTGGTAAGCGTGCCGGCTCTGCGCGTTCCACTGTAATGTCGGGCTGATTTGCTTTGAAACGCTGAAGATCGTTCGGTCACATTGCCTGCAGATGGCAATTTGGTCATCTTGAAAAGATTGTGAAGAGAGGACCACTATGGCTTCCCCATTTTTTATCAAGAGCAAACTAGGCGATCTCGTGATCGACATTCAGGGAGCGAGTACCAAGCCCGGGACACCGCTCGATGCGTACACCAAGAAAACCAAGAGTCCAGATTGGAATAATCAGCTTTGGGAATTCGTGGCGTCCTCGTTTGCAGGCTATTCCCTACTTCAAAACCCGACCAGCAAGCTGGTCATCGACGTCTCGGGAGCAAGCACCAAACCCGGGACACCGCTCGATGCCTTCACTGTGAACACGATCGGCAAGCCTCCTATCGTGACCAACTCGGACAATCAGATGTGGACGTTCGTGCCGTCCTCGGAAGCGGGCTACTATTTCATCCAGAGCCGGCTCGGCGACCTGGTCGTCGACGTCGAAGGGGCGAGCACCAAGGCGGGCACACACCTCGATGCCTACACCAAAAAGACGAGTAGCGCGAACTGGAATAACCAGCTGTGGACATTCATTGACGAGAACGGCAACAGCGTCACTCCGCCACCGCAGTACACGCCTCCGCCTCCGCCCAAGTAACCAGCGCAACCCCTGAACCGGCCTCAGTGACGGCTCGCCGCCGTCGCTGGGGTGTTCTGTGCCGTCCGATCGTGGCGCGCTCATCGCGCGAGACTATAATTCCCCCAAGATTTAAATCACAATCAGGGAAGTTCAATCCACTTTCTGGAACGGAATCTGTATGCCTGCATTGCCTCGTCTTCTTCTCGCGGTCGCCTTTGCGATGGCCGCGCTGCCTGTTCACGCTCAAGTGAAGGAATCGAAAATCGTCGACCAGCTTAAGAGCCTTCGCGTCGTGGCCCCCGATCAAAAGGGAGCCGCCATCCTCAAGATCGCCGGAGACATCAACACCCAGCCTGCCGGCCTTCAAAAAGTCAAACTAGCCGATAGTTTCGTCCACCTGGTAACCGAGGGAGATCCCGGCACCGAACCTTTGCAGGCTGCGGCCGACACGCTTGCCAAGGCGTTGGCCGAATCACCCGTTGCGCCCAAGAAAGACGAGATCCCGCCGCCCTATATGGACCTGGCCAAACTGGCCCGCTATGAAGGCGCCCAAATCAAGATGGACGCCCCCTGTACGCCAAGGCCAGCCAGAAGCTGATCGACGAGGAAGCGGAAATCCAGAAGGTGGACTTCACACTGTGCGACCTGAAGGGCAAGAAGGTCACGCTATCGGAGTTGCGCGGGAAGATCGTGATGGTGAACTTCTGGGCGACCTGGTGCGCGCCCTGCCGGCTTGAAATGTCCGACCTGGACGTGATTTACAACTACTTCCAGTCTCAAGGGCTGGTGGTGCTTTCCATCACCGATGAAGATCTCCTCAAGGTCGGCCAGTTCCTTGCGTCGGGGACGACCTATCGCCCCACCGTGTTATTCGATCCGGACCAAAAGGTACACAAGGAATTCCACATCGATGGGATTCCGCACACATACCTGTTCGGCCGTGATGGAAAGCTCCTGGCAGTGGCGATCGACCAGCGCACCCGGCGCCAGTTTCTGCAGATGCTGGAAAAGACGGATCTGCATCCGTAAAGCAAAATCACGCGACGGAACTTCCTCGCCTCTTACTGGTGCCGGCGATCCTACGGTTGCTGCGCCTTCGCGAATGTGAACTGGTGCTGGTTGGCTGGCCGATCGGGATAGGTGTTGGAAACAGTTACGGCCAGCTGGCCGTTGTCGGGCTTGATGACGATGGTGGCGGTCCGCTTGGGATCGCTGCCGACTGCAGCGGTCCCAAGCTGCCATGCGGCGTGGGCCTGCGGGCCATCCACTGTAGCCGGCTGAGCGCCCCAGTCGCACTCTAACTGGCCGCATTTGCCCCACGCGTGCATCGTAAGTGCCTGGCTGCCGGTCGAGATTTCCAACTTCTCCAGTCCGTTCTGCTCAACGGGTGTCGAGTTGGTCCATGTGCCAAGAAGGGCGCTCGCGGGGTTGGGGCGGAAAAGGAAAAAGGCCACAATCCCGAGGGCCAAAATAGCCGCAGCACCGATCCCCAGCATGAGGGGGATGTTGGAAGGACTGGATCGGCCTTTTTGCCCGGAACTGGTGGGCGGAGGCAATTGCACGGCGACTGTGGCGTGGACCGGGGCGGTATCGGTAGCGGCCGCGGGCGCGACGTAGCGGCCCAAGGCCTCTGTCAGCAACTGCACGTCGGAATTCCAGCGCGCGTGGGTGACTTCCACGCTGTTACGAAAGGCAAGCTCCTTGAGGTTTTCGGGAAGATCCTCAGGCCGGGGCATCTTGGCATCGTGGACGAGAACCGGAATCACGGCGACATCGCGAGCCAGGGCGGAGG
>Ga0207098_10447_pt2 | contig 10999 bp, 9 predicted proteins | sample Alteio_BWMinHeat_84_FD_153548 | JGI IMG/M metagenome (GOLD analysis project Ga0207098, IMG submission 153548) | Enriched cells from forest soil in Barre Woods Harvard Forest LTER site, Petersham, Massachusetts, United States -... | ecosystem: Environmental > Terrestrial > Soil > Temperate forest >...
CCGTGATAACGTAAGTCGGCGCTCCGGTGTTCGAATTGACACCTCGGCTCACCGTGAAGCCCAACTGCGTGGCGAGTTGGTTGATGTCGGATCCCTGTTGGATCTGCACGACCAACGATGGCGCCGGTTGAACTGCAGCAGTTTGGGATGTTGTCAAGGTGGAAACGATTTGAGCGCTGAGTATGCTGGTCGAGCCAATCAGCAGCGCCGCTATTAAGAAAGCGCGAGTCATCAGATTCCTTCTGATTTTCATACGAACCCTTTCCTTGGATTCTTTTATTGATGGATTCCGGGAGGAAAATGCGGGTAATTCCGCGATCCTTCGCAGTGCGGCGGCCCTTCCCTGGACCATCAAAACATGTCCAACCTAGCTGACCCGCATCCCTCTGTCAAACATTTCTTTCGAAAAAATACGAATTTTATAAGGCTCCGGCGCGCAAAAGCCGATAACATTCGGATCGTCTGTAACCAGAAACCATGAGGAGTTTGTGAAAATGGTCGGTTTTATTGTTCACGCAAAAAAGGATCAAGTGGGTGTTGCGGTTAAAGACATCACCAGCGGAGAAAAGCTCGAAGGCTGGTGTATGGAAGACGATTCAACACTCACACTGACTGCAATCAAAGAAATACCGCTCGGACACAAAGTGGCGATCACCCCGGTCAAAAAGGGCGAGCCCGTCATCAAATATGGAATTCCCTGGGGCGCAAAAGACATCATTACCGTTAAGGGCTACAAAACCACGTGGGGTTCCGACGCTTATAAGGATCAGATGCTCGATGAAGAGGCGAGCGTCGTCGAAATGCTTCGGAATGCCGGGGCTGTCTTGATCGCAAAGCTGTGTACCGGCGAATTCGCACATGGCGATCAGCACCTTCTCGGTCAGACGAAGAATCCGTGGAATCTGAGCGAAGGGTCGAGTGGATCGTCATGCGGACCAGGCTCGGCGACCGGAGGAGGCGGTGTTGCATTCAGTATCGGAACAGAGACGAGCGGATCGATTCTGGGTCCGTCGGGCCGATGTGGAGTCACCGGTCTGCGCCCGACTTTCGGACGCATCAGCCGTTATGGCGTCATGGTCGTGTCATGGACACAAGACCGGCTCGGACCGATGTGCCGATACGCCGAGGACTGCGCTCTCGTTATGCAAGCGATCGCAAAACCGGACGGCCGTGACCTCAGCGTGTCCGACATTCCCTTCAATTGGAACGCACAACTCGATGTCAAAAAGCTGCGCGTGGGTTACGTCAAAGAGGGTTTCGATAAGCCCACCGGAAAGGCCGCTGAGAATCATCAGAAACTTCTCGCGCACGTTCAAAAACTCGGTGTGAAGCTCATTCCCGTGGAGGTGCCGGAATTCCCGTACTGGGTTTCGTCATACGAAATCGAGGAGGGCGTGTTCCAGAATGAGCTTGTGCTCTCCGGACGTTATAAGAACGTCACCCGGCGGCAACTGGCAACCGGATTCCAGGCCGCCCGTACGGTAAGCGCCGTCGATTATCTGGTATCGCAACGGGCACGGATGATGATGATGCAGAAACTCGCGGAAGCGACGGCGGGTTTGGATGTGTGGCTCGCCGTTGCGAATGCCGGCGGATTCGCTGGACCTGGCGCGGCCGGCGCCCGCGGGGGCGGTGGTGGTGGTTCCGTTCCGGGACGGCCCCAGAGCGCGACGCAGCGTCACTCCAATATGGCGAATAGTGCCGGATATCCGGCTCTGGCTATCCACGATGGCTGGATGGAAAGCGGAAGTCCAACGAGCGTTACGTTCTTTGGCCGTCCGTTTGGTGAAGCGAACATTCTTGCCCTCGGCAAGGCGTACCAGGATGCCGCTTTAATTCACACCAAACATCCTAACCTCGACTCCTAGGAAATTTGTATCGGAGGAATCACTAATGAAGAAGACCTTATTTGTACTTGCGGCAATTCTCTTGCTCCAGAGTTCGGCATGGGCGACGTGGTCGGTCATCGCGGTCGATAAGAAATCAGGCCAGGTGATCATAGCCTCCGCAACGTGTGTCCCCCAGGCCGGATTCCCGAAGAGGCAGCCCCTCCCCTCGCGAGACCTGATGGATCTCCAGGCCGTGATCGTTCCGGGTATCGGCGTCGCGGCTTGTCAGGCCGGGGCCGATAACACGCACAACAACCAGATGCTGGTTTTTCAGGAGCTAAAAAAAGGAACGGATCCGGCAAAGATCATCGAACTCCTTAACGCCGATCCGGATATCGAGCGGCGCCAGTTCGGGATCCTCGATCTTCAGGGCCGCGCAGCGGGTTTCAACGGCAAGGGCAATTCGAACGCATCCCTTTATGTCCCCGGACACGTCGGGGACTTTTATTTCCAGGTTCAAGGCAACACCTTGTTCAGCGATCAGGTTGTTTATGAAGCCGCGCTAGCGTTTACGCGCGCCAAAGGAACACTCGCGGATCACGTGATGGCTGCCATGGAAGCCGCGGACGCAAAGGCAACTTCATGGGACGGCAAGACCGCGCACGTCGCATATATCTTGATCGCCAATAAAACGGATTCGACGGAAAAGTCTCATAACCAGGGAAAGTACTACGCCTACGTTCGGGTGACGGATGACGACATCAAACCCAATGAGAACGCAAATCCTGTGAAGACCCTGCGGATGCGTTACGATTCGTGGAAGAAAGCGGGATCGAAGCCATTCAATACCGTTCCCACGACGGCCCTTACTACCACGAACCAGTAAGGGCGCGGAGCTCATTGCAGATTACAGATTAGGCAAAGTGCATCAAGGATTGGCATTGGCGGTTGCGAAAGTGGTGATTTCAGGTTGCTGAAGCAGTATGCAATCACCGCTTCCGCGATCACCAATGCCAATCCTTTGATGCACTTTGCCTAATCCGCAATCTGCAATGGTCCCTATAACGGACGGTTGGGGTTGATGATCGTCCGCCACATATGCGCTGACGGCGAATTGTCCCACCCTAATCCATCCTTCGGCTGCTTGAAGTGCTTCCCGATGATGTCGACAAACGGATCGAGGACCGGCTTGGCATTCGGATCGAAGCTGTATTCATCGTTCATCGTGATCATCCGCGCTTCCATATACCACTTGTGGCTCTTCGCGAACTTGTACTCCTCTTCCAGATACGGCTCGGGCTTGTAGTCTTTCCCGAACATCCTGATATACATGTCGGGATATTCATATCCGTGCTCGGGGTCGGGATAAAACCGGAGTGCCTGGTGATACTTGATCGCCCAAGAGATCTTTTCGGGCACGTATGGCGCGAAGAGGTTTTCTCCCCAATGACCATGATCGGGACGGATCATGGTGAGGACGGTGTCGTGGAGGAGGCATGCCAGAATCGTCTCCTCCGGAAAACCGTTCTTCATTGCGCGAGTTGCACTCTGCAGGCAATGGTTGGCAGTAGTGAAGCGCAGGTTAAAAAAATCGACGAGCGTCGGCTTTGCCGGCATCGGCTTCAAGTCTTTCTTCGCAGCATTCTGTCCGCCGCCTTGTCCTTCCAATTCGAGCGCCATCTTGTACTCGAGTTCTTCCGCCATGGCCGACGGAGACGCGGAAGCGCGTACGGCTATGGCTCCCAGCGCGGTGGTGACGAAGATCCTACGGTTCATGCTTTTCTCCCGGGTTTTATTGTGAGGTACTGTCGGAACACTATGCTTCTGGAAGGTGTGGAGGTCAACAGAATTGACGGCGAGTTTATTCTTCGCCGCGCTGCATGAACTGGACCAGGAAGCGGCTGGTTCCGGCGCCGATCGGTTTGAGACTGTTCCACATGCTCTGCCAGACTTTCCAGCTACCGCCGGACTGCCGGCGCCAGACATTCAGAATCCGCGCCTCATCATAAATCGGCGTGCCCTCCTTCTTCGGCTCGAGCTTCACGCTGACTGAGATTCGTTCGACCAGACAGTCTCCAACGACATCCACCGTGCGTTCGCTCGGATCGAGGTTCAGGACCGTGAAATATTTGAAGTATTCCTCATACCATTCCTGAACTTCCGCCTTTCCGTGCAGGGTTCGGTCTGCTGGTGGCATGAAGACCATGCCGTCTTCAAGAAGGGCGACAAGCTGAGCCACGTTGCCCGCCTTCATACTGGCCATAAAGGCCAGATTACTCTCGCGAACCGGATCGTCTTGAGAAGTCATGACCGCTTGTCACCATTCTGATGCGTCAGGAAGTAGATTAAATCGGATTTCGTGATGATGTCATACCCGTGGGCCTGTTTCACGAGAATAGCGGTGGTGTCATGTCCAATGTTGTTCGTCACCTCGGTCAAGGAAGCGTCCTCCGGGATCACCGGGAACGGACGCTCCATATACTCGGCCACGGGCTTGCGTTTAGCGTCCGGATCTTGCACAAGAATCTCGAGGATCCGCGCCTCACTCAAGCTGCCAACCACTTCACCGCCTTCGATTACCGGAACCTGCGAGATGTCGTGCTCGCGCATGAGGTTTACAGCTTCCTCTACCGTTACGCCCAGCGGTATCGAAACGATCTTTTCTTTCTTCCGCGCCTTGTCGCGCACAACCTGGCTGGCGCGGACATTGATACGCGGTTCGAGGAACTGGTTGTCGCGCATCCAGTTGTCGTTATAGATCTTGCTGAGATAGCGGGTTCCCGAATCCGGAATAATGACGACCATCAGGTCGTTGTCGCTCAATGTCTCTGCGCACTTCAGCGCGACATGGACCGCCGATCCGGCCGAACCGCCAGCGAATATACCTTCGAGGCGTGCGAGGGCCCGAGTCCGTAAAAAGGAATCCTTGTCCGTCACCATGTGAATTTCGTCGATTACCGAAAAGTCGACGTTGGCCGGCTTCTCATCCTGTCCGATACCTTCAACTTTGTATGGCTGCGACTGTGGCTTCCGGCCGGTTCGAAACATTTCCGCGAATATCGAGCCCTGCGGATCAGCGCCGATCACACGGATATTCGGATTCTTTTCCTTTAGATACCTCGCCACACCGGTGATCGTTCCGCCGGTTCCGACGCCGATCACGACATGCGTCACTTTGCCCTCGGTCTGTTCCCAGATTTCCGGCCCGGTTGTGGCATAGTGAGCCAAAGCGTTCGCCGGGTTTTCGTATTGGTTGGGGAAAATACTGTTCGGGATTTCCCGGCTGAGACGCAGCGCGACAGAGTGATAGCTTCGCGGATCGTGATGGTCCACCTGAGTCGGCGTCACAATAACTTCCGCGCCCAGGGCTCGCAATGCGTCGATCTTTTCCTGGCTCATCTTGTCCGGCATGGTAAAAATACATTGGTAGCCCTTGATTGCGGACGCGAGCGCGAGTCCCATTCCAGTATTGCCGGAGGTGCCTTCAATGACCGTCCCTCCGGGCTTGATCTTGCCGGCTTTTTCCGCAGCCTCGAGCATGGTCAGTCCGATGCGATCCTTTACACTGCCACCGGGATTCAGATATTCAAGCTTGGCAAGAATCGTCGCGCGTAAACCGCGAGCCATGCGGTTCAACCGCACCAACGGAGTATTACCAATTACTTCAAGAATATTGTTGTGCCACATTGCGGACCCTCAAAATGCCGGCGCCGCCATAAAGCCGGCGCCTACGTCAGTACAAGCATCTGCTCGACACGCGATTCGATATTGCCGAGTTTCTTCACCGCCGCCGCCATTGGCAGATTGCTGAGGTAAACGTGCTTCACGCCGCGCTGTAACAGTGCGTGAACACTTCGCGCGCAGATTTCTTCAGGTGGCACGCCGGCATCAAAATCACGCTTGAGATCGCCAAGGGGAACGGGGAAGAACTCGGACAACATCGCAGACGTCTTCGGATTCGCGCTGCGATAGTAGAACACACCGAAGATCGCGGGGAGCTTCACACCGAGCCTGGCGGAATGATCCAGGAATTCGTCGATCGCCGCCGTCTGGTAATGCGACGCAATCTGCGCGAGGAAAAAGTCGGCCGAATAATTGGGATCGAGAATGTATTCGATCTGACGGCGTCCTCCGTGCGGACTCGCCCAACCGCCAAGGGTCAGGCCGGGAACCCTCTGCCGGATCAGACGCCGCAGTTCATAAGCATGCTGGACGCATCGCACCGCGCCATCGCTCTTGTCACCCCCGAGGACGACCAGTGAGGTGAATCCCAGACCGTATGATCGCTCCGCAAACTCCAGACAGTAGTCGAGGCTGTGCTTGGTCGTAAGAATCGGAACAATGCGCGATCGATCGGCCTCCGAGCCCAGATTGATGGTCACATGCCGGAGATTCGGTTCTTCGCGGCGGCCAATCGCTCCGTCTGTCATGAAGACGTAGCGGTGCTGCGCCGTAATCTTCCGCATCAGGTGATTGCCGTCGATCCATGCCTCCACGCTCTGCTCCATCGGCAGGTCCATGCGCGGCGGGCACATTTCGACATGGATGAGAAATCGCTTTTCGGAATTCAGCGCGCTCAGCAGTGACACAGACCAATTCTAACGTCTGCTGACGCTCGCTGCGGCTTTTTTGATTTCGACCTTCTTCGCCTTGCCGGGCGTGACGACTGTCTTCTCCATTCGATAGTTTTCCATCGCCCGTGCGAGATCGCTCTCAACGCGGCGGCGGAGCCGCTCCGGAGCGACGACCGTCGCGGAAGGCCCGAAACTCAGGATCCAGGACGCAAGCTCATATTCGCCGCCGGCACGCATCTTCAAGTTGATGCGCCCTCCGCCAATCTCACGCACTTGCTGGGAGGCATGCCACACGCGCGACCGGACATACTCTGCAACGTCGGCGCCGAAAATGACCTCGACGTCCGACGCCTCTTCCTTGATCACGCCAAACGCTTCGCCCAGGTAGTTCTCAACCGTGAAATCGGCCGGTTTTTCGAAATGATCGGCCAGTTTCTCAATCCGTTCGATGCGCTCGACTGCGAACGTGCGTATCTGCTGGTACTCCTCGACATACGCGAAGAGGTACAAACCACTGCGGAAATAGAGCAGCCGATAGGGATGCACCGTGTATGACTTCTTCTTCTGACTGTGCACCGAGTAGTAGTACATCCGGAGTCGATTCCCTTCGCTGGTCGCTTCCATCAGAGTGCGGATAGTCCCTTTGTGCTGGTCGAAGTCTTTGGGAGCGTCGGCACGAACGGTGATCATCGAATCAAAGTTGTTGAGGAACTCAATGTTCTTTTCCGGCAGTGCGCTCTCGATTTTCTTGAACGCCGATTCAATATCGTTTGAGAAAGGCGGAGCGGCAAGATTGATAAGGACTTTTTTGCTGAAATAGAGCGCCGCAGTTTCGGAGAGCGAAAAGCTGGCGAGCGGAAGTCCTTTATGTTCCTCGTTCAGGCGCCAATAAACTTTGCCGTCGTAGCGTTCATCGTAGAGCGGGAATCCCGCCTCCATCAAAGCAGCAAGATCCCGCCGAATCGTCTTTGTCGATACGACGTGATGGTCGGCCAGGTCCGAAATCGTCGTCCAGCGGTTGTGTTCTATCTGCTTGAGAATAGCCCATTGCCTGATGAGCTGTGCATTACGCCCCATTACTCCCCCCCAACGTGACATTAAGGCCGCGGCGTCATGAAAACAAGAAGAACCAGATCCTCGGACGATGCGTTCCGTACACCGTGCGTCTGATCAGGTCTGGCGACGACGGTTTGACCCTCGTTGAGCTCCCTTTCTTCGCCGGCGATATGGAAAATGCCCCTGCCTCGAAAAACGAAGTAGATCTTATCCGATTCGGCGTGTGCGTGGACACGCTGATCCTGCCCCGGCTTTAAACAATAGATGTCGAAGAAGTATTTGCCAGAGTCGAAGATGGGTATCTTCTGCATCTTGTCGTCTGCAAAGCGAATGAGGTCTAAGATGTTCCGTGTCTCCATAAATCGGTCCCTAAAATCGCCGATTTATTGTAGAGGAAACAGTTTCGCGGTTGGGACAATTTCCTGGACGATGCCGACCAGGTGCGGATGACAGGTAAACAGAAGAACCTGATGGGTGGTGCAAAGGTCACGAACGGCTTTGATGGATGACCGTGTCCGGTCGGGATCGAAATTGACAAAGATGTCGTCGAATACGACAGGGAGCGGTTCGACGTGATTCGCGTACTCGCGTACAAGCGCAAGACGCATGCACAGATAGAGTTGTTCGGCAGTGCCACGGCTGAGCATCTGAGGTGAAAGGCGGACTCCGTCAGCCCGTTCCGCCTGGATTTCCGTACCGTCGAGAGGCGTAAAGACCCGGGCATACCGGCCCTCGGTCATCACGCCGAAAAACACCGATGCCTGCCGGAGCACCTCAGGTTGCCGTTCGGTCTCGTAAATACGCCGTGTTTCATCGAGCATAGCCCGGCAAAGCGTCAACACCGCCCATTGCTCGGCGGCGACATCGATCTTCGCCAGCACCTTCTCCTGTTTCGCCAGGGCTCGACCACGATCCTCGCTTTGTTCCATGATGGCGATGCGTTCGTCGATCCGGCCTGTTTCATGACGCGCCGCGCTCAGACGCTGCTCCACCTCGGCCAGGTCGCGCACGGCTGCTTCGTGGGCTGCGTCCTCCTCGGCGCGCATATCGAAGAGGAATCCGGTTTCCTGCGCTTCTTCGGGAATTTTCTCGATCTCGTGGATGAGTTGCTGGCGCTGTTTGAAGACGCCCGCCCGTTCGATGAATTCGACGTCGTTGGCCGCTTCCCCATCTTCGAGCAGCCTCGCGACACTGGCCCGCGTTTCCTCGACGTGACGCTGGATTATTCGAACTTCGCTTTCGGATTCCATAATTGCGTCGTCAACTTTACGCAATTCATCTCCGACTTTGAGTACACGATCGAGTTCCTCCAGCCGTACCTCAATATCTTTGTCGGTGATCTCGACCTGTCCGGTCAGCTTACGAATTTCAGTTTCGATCTGCCGGGCCTCTTCCTCAGTCCTTTGTAACTCCATCTGGCAGGCGGCCAATCGCGCGGAACACTCGAAGACTTTGTTCTGAATTGCCGCCGATGAGCGGAGACGGCTGCGGTACCACAGCAGCGGGCTCAAGGACACAATCAGGACCGCGGCCGAGATGTACGGCTGTCCTTCCCAATAGAGCCCTGCGGCGCCCGCCCAGATCAAACCGAGGAATGCCATAAACGCGGGTTTCGATGGCGGACGCATCGATTGCAGCGCCGCATCCAGTGTGGTTTTCTCCTGTGACACAGCGTCACGGCGCTCCAGGCAGGCGGTATACACGCGGCGTGATGCTTCGACGCGTGGAACTAAATCCCTCAGGGACTGAATCACACGTTTGCGGCGTTCGATCTCTTCCGGATCCGCAACCGACTGCAAGCCGATCCGTTCGAGCCGGCGACTCTCGATCGCGTTCCGTTTGCGCGTCAGTTCGGAGTTAAGACCCTGTATCTGTTGAACCAGTAATTCCAGGCGTTCGAGGCCGCCTTCCGGAAATGCTTCTATGGAGGGAAGCTCGGCGAGTTTGGCGAGAAGCTTTGCACGCCGCTCCATCATGGGTCGCGCCTTCCGCCGCTTTTCGTAGTGTTCGATGCGTTTGTGGAGTTCGGCAATGGCGTCTTCCAGCGCGGCGAGTTCTGAGGTTAGCCGAGTGCGTGTTTCGTGCGCCGACCAATAATCCTGCGGCTGATGTTCGGTGCGATCGAGATCATCGCGAACCGCATCCAATTCTTTGAACGCCACGTTGATGGTGCTGTTCTGACCCCTCGGGAGAAACAGCGCGCTCTGCCGGTCTTCCAGGTCTTTCTGTACCGCAGCCCATCGGGCGGCGCCGATTCCGAGACCGGCACCTGAAATGTGCGTGGCGACCTCGCTCTCCTGGAGAGTATGGAACTGTTCGAGTTCTTCGAGCCCAAATGCGAATACGTTGTGGTAAAGCGTGCGAGTGGTGCCGCCGAGCAGTTTGTCGAGCTCCGCTTCTGTGCCGGTTGCGTCGCCTTCTTGAACAGTCACATTCCCGCGAACATGGCGGCCGGCTTTCCGTTCCAGGCGGATCCGCCGTTCGGCAAGCGTAAGATCGAGCCAACCGCCATGAACGCCGCCGTTCAACGGCTCGTACCGGCGGACGCTCCCCCGGCGATCGAAACCGAAGAGGATGGATCGGATAAAAGCCATGAAGGTGCTCTTTCCAGTCTCATTGGGACCATGGAACACGTTCAGACCCGGTTCCAGCGATTCCCAGGACCGATCGCTCCACACTCCGAATCCGTCAATGTGAATATTCTCGATCTTCATGTCATCAGTCCGAACCCATCACGAGTCCAGCAGAAGGTCCACGCCCAAGGCGCCGGCCCGCTCGATCCATTCACGCAAGCGGGCATCATCCGGAGGCGCCAGTTCTTTACGCCGGAACAGGGGCGCCAGGCTTTCGGCGAGTTGCTGCCGGACGACCGGATCTTCGGCAGCTCGCTTCGCAAGATTGACGAAATCGCTGACCACCGTCTCGGTGCGGGCGAGTCTCTCGAGGTCCAGCTCCGGCCCCGTCGCGATCCGAACGGACTCGGTCGGCACCACCGTGTGAAGCTCCTCGCGAAGCTCTTCTTCGATACCGTCCTTACGCAGGTCGCGATGGAGCGAGCCGTTTCCCGTGATGGTGCATCGAACGACCGTCGGGCCGCTGAACCCTGCTGAAGCTTCCCGGCCCTTTTCCAACATGGCGTCGATCAGGCCGCTCAGCCGTGATTCTCCGGCTATGGAAACGTCAATGTGTGCCCACTGAACAAGGTTTGTTTCGATGAACTCGAGGTGCGCGCGCCCATGGGTATCCACGTCCACCTGATAACACCCCCGCGGCCCGCTCTCACGGGCATTTCGTCCTTGTGGATTGCCTGGATAGACGATCATCGCAGGCTCATTCGACAGTACCGATCGGGTGTGCACATGACCGAGGGCCCAGTAATCGAAGCCCGAGGCCGATAGCTCGTCGACGGTTGCCGGAGCGTAATCGGCATGGCCCGTTTGTCCGCCGACATTTGCATGAAGGACCGCCACCGAATATGGAGAGTTGCCGGCCGGCTTGAATGAAGCGGCAAGGTTTTCCATCACCCGCTCGCGCGTATAG
>Ga0207098_10531_pt2 | contig 10988 bp, 10 predicted proteins | sample Alteio_BWMinHeat_84_FD_153548 | JGI IMG/M metagenome (GOLD analysis project Ga0207098, IMG submission 153548) | Enriched cells from forest soil in Barre Woods Harvard Forest LTER site, Petersham, Massachusetts, United States -... | ecosystem: Environmental > Terrestrial > Soil > Temperate forest >...
CCATCCGCGACGTGTGCTTCACCAGGTAATTGCGCGCCGCATCGAACGGCTCCGTGCTGAACCAGACCACCATCGCGCCGAACCGGCGCGAAACGTGGGGCATGTGCCCCGCCGAAACCAGCATGTCGCCGCGGCTGACATCAATTTCTTCGTCCAACGTGAGCGTCACCGACATGGGCGGAAAGGCTTCCCGCAAATCTCCGTCAAAGGTGACGATGGACCGCACGCGCGTCTGCTGCCCGGACGGAAGCGAGAGGATCGCGTCGCCGGGCCGGACCTTGCCGCTGGCAATTTGTCCAGCGAACCCGCGAAAACTTGCGTCCGGCCGGATCACGTACTGCACGGGGAAGCGCACCGCATCCGCGATGGCCGGATCTTCAAGCGGCACGGTTTCCAGGTGCTCCAGAAACGTCGGCCCCTGATACCAGGGCATGCGCGCGGAGCGCGTGACCACGTTGTCGCCCTCGAGCGCGCTGATCGGAATGGCGGTGATGTGTGGAACGGCTAATTGCCCGGCAAGCGCCAGGAAATCTCGCTTCAATTGCGAAAAAACATCTTCGCGGTACTCGACGAGATCCATTTTGTTGATAGCGACGAGAATATTTGGAATTCCCAGGAGCGATGCGATGTACGTATGTCGCCGGGTCTGCGGAAGAAGTCCCTTGGTGCTGTCGACGAGAATCACTGCTAGATGCGCCGTTGAAGCGCCTGTGGCCATATTCCGCGTGTACTGCTCGTGGCCGGGAGTGTCCGCAATGATGAATTTTCTGCGCGGCGTCTCGAAATAGCGATGGGCCACGTCAATGGTGATGCCCTGCTCGCGCTCGGCGCGCAGGCCGTCGGTCAGCAGCGAAAAATCGATGGCGCCCGTCGAGCGATTGATGCGGCTGTTCCTGACGGCGGCCATCTGATCTTCGTAGACTGACTTCGAATCGTGGAGCAATCTGCCGATAAGTGTTGACTTGCCGTCGTCCACGCTGCCGGCGGTCGTGAATTGCAGCAATTCCTTCTTGAGGTTGAGCGCGATGAAGGATTCAAACGCGTCGCGCACTTCGTCATTTGCCGTGAGCGGCATCAGAAGTAGCCCTCGCGCTTCTTGGTCTCCATCGATCCTTCTTCGTCGTGATCGATCACGCGATTTTCGCGCTCGGAGTGCCGGAACGAGATCATCTCCTCGATAATTTTGGGGAGCGTGTCGGCCTGCGAACGGATCGCTCCAGTGCAGGGTACGCAGCCAAGAGACCTCATCCGGCATACCAGGCGCTGCGTCTTTTCTCCGGGAAGTACCTCGGATTTATCGTAAATTACGATAATCGAACCGCCGCGAATCACCACGTCGTGCTCGCGGGCAAAATAGAGCGGAACAATCGGAATATTTTCCAAGTAGATGTAAAGCCAGATATCCGCCTCGGTCCAATTCGAGAGAGGAAACACACGGATGCTTTCGCCCTTGTTAATGCGCGAGTTGAAAATATTCCACAACTCCGGGCGTTGATTCTTCGGGTCCCATTGCCCGTAGGAGTCGCGGAACGAGTAGACGCGTTCCTTGGCGCGCGATTTTTCTTCATCGCGGCGCGCTCCGCCGAACGCCGCAGTGAAGCCACCCTCGGATAAGGCGTCCAGAAGCGATTTGGTTTTCAGCAAGCCACAGCATTTCTGCGTTCCAAGCACAAATGGGTTCGCGCCCTGATCGAGTGCTTCCTGGTTCTTGTGCACAATCAGCTCGGCGCCAATCTCGCGGGCGTACCGGTCGCGAAATTCGATCATTTCCGGGAATTTGTAGCTGGTATCAATGTGCAGCAAGGGGAAAGGAATCTTTCCGGGGAAGAAAGCCTTCTGCGCGAGGCGCAGCATCACCGAGGAGTCTTTCCCGATCGAGTAAAGCATCACTGGGCGTTCAAACTCCGCCGCGGCCTCGCGGAAAATGTGAATGCTCTCCGCCTCCAGGGTTTTCAGGTAGTTCACGGTTCCCGAGGAGAGTAGTCCCGTTCTCTCGACGGAACCGTTACCCGCCGCAGACGAATGCCCGATTTCTTGTGAATTCTGTCCCATGGTGTACCTGCCACCTAAAACAAGAAACCCACCGTCCAGTCTTTCCGGCGGTGGGTAGCGATTGATTCAGACTGAAACTTGCGTTAGCACCCCGGTGGAAAAGACACACGCGCAGCTGTCGGGCGACAACAGATGCAAAAGTTGGTCTTCGCGACTAGGACTAACAATCTCATCTCATTGAGATTATATGATTGCAGGGTGCATCGCAAGGCGTAATTCGACCGTGGAAGGTGCGCTGGCAGCGTTCATATCGCTGAGAAACTTTCCTAAGACGCGGCAGGGAAAGCAGTTAGGGCTGTTCCGATGGTGGTGCCGGGGGTTGAGCGGGCCAATCGTTGGGAACGAAATCGACGCCCCAAAAATGCGGTGCTGGGGTAAGGAATTCCAAGCCTACACGCTGCCCTTTGTCCGTAATGTCGCCGAGATAAACGATCCGGCATTCCTGCTCTTCCTGCGTGAAGGGATTGGAAAGCACCACGATCAATTCGTAATTTAAGGGCTGGTTGAGGTAGACGAGGCAGCCATGCGCGTTGAGCACAATGGTCTCACACGTTTCGCGGAAGCGGCGCCGATCAGCGTTCTTGCCGGCCGCAACCACGCGAACGCGCATGAAGACCCGAGTACTTCGGCGAGCCTTGTCTACTCCTGTTTCACTAATCACACGACAATCCTGAGCTATCTCCCGGACTCCGTCAATGAATGGATAGTTGCCGTGTTTCCGCCTTGTCAACCTAGGGACGGCGTCAATGTCCTAGGCCATGCCAAGGCATGATTCCGTTAATCGCCGGGTCGCAGAATGCGTTATCATTCCGCTGGTTCAACGCGACTGTGCGGAGGGGACCCTGATGACTGTGACGGAATACATCGAATCGAATCGCAAGGCGCACCTCGATGAACTGTACGAATTTCTTAGGATCCCCAGCGTCAGTGCGCAGTCCGAGCATAAGCCGGATATCGAGCGTGCGGCAGCTTGGGTCGCGGACAAACTGCACGCGGTTGGCCTCGACAAGGTCGAAATTGTGCCGACCAAAATGCACCCACTCGTCTATGGCGAATCCCTGCAAGCACCCGGAAAGCCCACGGTGCTGTTCTATGGGCACTACGACGTTCAGCCCGCCGAACCGTTGGACCTGTGGACTTCGCCGGCATTCGAACCCACGATTCGCGATGGCAGTCTGTATGGCCGCGGCACCGCGGACGACAAGGGGCAGGTACACATCCACATCCGCGCGCTCGACGCGATCAGAAAAGCTTCGGGCAAACTGCCCATCAATCTGAAGGTGATGATCGAAGGCGAAGAAGAAGTCGGAAGTGTGAGCCTCTGGGACTTTGTGAATGCCAACCGGGCGCGGCTGACGGCCGACGCGCTGGTGGTTTCCGATACGGGCATGCTGGCGAAGGGCGTCCCATCCATCACATATGGGTTGCGCGGCCTGAATTACTACCAGATCGAAATCACAGGTCCCGCGCAGGACTTGCACTCCGGCATTTTTGGCGGGGCCGTGCCGAATCCGATCACGGTATTGTGCGAGTTGTTTGCAAAACTGCACGACAAGAATTCGCGCGTGGCCATCCCCGGCTTCTACGACGATGTCGCAAAGCTATCGAACGCCGAACGGAAAGCCCTCAACAGTCTTCCTTGGAAAGCGCGCGACTTCAGAAAGAATGTAGGTGCGCCTGGATTGGGTGGAGAAAAAGGCTGCACGATCGTCGAACAACTGTGGACTCGGCCGACGCTGGAATTGAACGGCATCTGGGGCGGGTACACGGGTGAAGGGTCGAAGACGGTTATTCCCTCGAAGGCATACGCTAAGTTTTCAACGCGGCTAGTGCCGAACCAGGACACCGACAAGATCACTCGACTTGTCCGGCAGCACATTAAGAAGCTGCTGCCGAAGACAGTGAAATTCAAGATCGACCTTCACAGTCAAGGAAAGCCTTGGGTCGCTCCCTACACGCACCCATTTTTTGAGGTGGCACACAAAGCTCTCGAGAAGGGCTTCGGCAAACGTGCCGTGTTTATTCGCGAGGGCGGCTCCATTCCATTCGTTACTCAGATGTACGATACGTTCAAGGTTCCGTGCATCCTGCTTGGTTTCGGTCTGCCCGATGAAAACGCACACGCCCCCGACGAACACATCCTGCTGGAGAATTATTTCGGCGGGATCAAAGCCGTGGCGCAGTTTTACGAAGGGCTCGGAAATCTTTAGGCAGCAACAAGTAGCGGCCGGAGTTTCATAGCGCCCCTTGTTGGTTACGGCCAACTAGCCCGGACGTTTGCGTGGGCGGCAAGCTTAGGCTGTCGAAAGAGAGGCCTGGCGACCACGGGAGTACTCCTCAAGGGCGGCGTTTGCAGAAACTATAATCCCGAGCGCGTCCGCGACTGCTTCGAGTTTCGCTCCCGGCACGATGATGTACACTTCGTCTTCACCCAAATTGGTGTAAATGCGGTTTCCGATGCAGCCCAGGCTTGTTGCCGTACCATGCAAGGTTGCCGCAGGAATCGCCATACAAGAAGGCCGGCCCAGCAAGGGGAGGGTGCTCCCCGCGCCCGCGCGAATCGCCGCCTCATTTAGCAGCATCGCCGCCGATGCACGGCACGTAAAAATGACGACGCTCGGAGGAAGCGGCGCGTCCCCGAGCGGGGCGTATACAATCGCAACAGGCTCCTTCGACAAGCGAGGAATTCCAGGCACTTCTTCGGGACGGACGTAGCGCAAATTGAACATCATTCCGAGCGTGGCTTCTGTCTCTTGCACGCGATCGGGAGGCAGTTGAATGTTGTGGGTGTACGCGCCCACGGCGCAGTTGAAGTGATCGGCGGGCACGGTATAAAACGTCCGGCCGGCGGAGGCCAAACGCCAAAAGCTGCATCCAGCAGGCTCTATCCCCGAAAATTTCGATATCCCTTTGGGTTCAGCATCCAAAAAAGTAACTGCAACGGCCCGGCCTTTTGTTCTAACCCGGCTATCAAATCCCTTTTCGAGTTCTTTCCAGTCCGGCATCTGTGCTCCTCGTCAGCAAAAAGCTTGGGAAGAATAACACATCGACCCTCTTCGCATGATTGTTTGGAATGCGATATGCCCCTCGCGGATGAACAATACTCCAGAATTGTTTTGATTGGAGTACTCACGCCCCGCATCGAGCATCGCCGGGACTGCTAAAGCGCTATGTTGCTCGAATGAGTTAATTACCGCGCAAACCAATATAAATTGCCATGCTCGTTCTCTGTTCGGTCGACCATGCGAACCGTTGCGGGCCTCCCGCAAGGCTACGCGCCGTCATTTCGCTGGAAGCCGCATTATCTGTGGGTTTTTAGATGTTTTTTCTTGCGTTGGACGAACTCTGCCCTTATAGTGCTCGCCGTGCGCGGTTTGCGCGGTTACGCTCTGCCGACGCGCCAGCAGTACTCAATTCTGAAGAGGAGAAAAGAAAATAGATGGCAAAACCACTGAGCAAGTCCAAGATTGTCGCGCACGTCGCTGACAAAGTCGGGACCTCAAAGAAAGTTGCGGCACAGTTTTTCGACGAGCTGTTTAAGCTTGCTGTGAAAGAAGCCAAAGGTGGCGCCGGCAAGTTCGTTATCCCGGGCATCGGCCGCATCGTGAAGGCGCACCGCAAGGCGCGCATGGGCCGTAACCCCCAGACTGGCGAGGCCATCAAGATCAAAGCCAAGACGGTCGTTCGTCTACGCGCAGCCAAGTCCCTCAAGGACGCTGTCCTCGGCTAAGTAGTCGGTTCGTCAGCCAGGATTGCTCGAATCCTTCTCGCAGGCTGGGTGTCTCGCTGGCGCTCCAGAGCCGATTGCCCGGCCCAGGGATGCCCAGCCGGCGCTAGTGAGATGCCCGGCAATGCACGACTTCGAAGTCCTTATTTTTTCTCCCGTTTGTTGCATCGATGAAGTTTCAATTCGTCGACTCCATTCCCAAATTCGGAGGTTTCGTTCGCGATTCGTTTAAAGACTGGCGGGACTTTGCAGCTCAGTCGAATTCTCTCTCTGGAATGGACTGTTCGCTGCCGACGCGCCCAGCAACGATGTCGGCTCGAAAATAGTTTTCGCCGCGTATTGGGTGCCCTGCGATCCGGCGGAGAATTGCGATTTGACCTACGTGGGTGAGGGCGTCGGCTATGGGTCCCTGAAACAATTGTTCTGGCGAGACGGCCAGCCGTTCGTGTGACGCGAGAAAAGCGTCCAAACCCAAGAGTCCGCTGAAGAATCTTTCCGTGTCTGCAGCCCAAGGCTGAATTGCAGAGTCGCGCCACGCCTGTTTTCCATTCGCAATCGAAAGCGCCCAATCCAACAGGTCACCGATGTGCGCCAAAATTTGCCCCGGCGTGCGTGCAGTGTCCGAGGCGTGAAACCCGGAAAAAGTTTCGGGAGCGCCACGAAGTGTTTTGCCGCCGCGATAGGCAAGAGTGGCCAGTGTGTGACGTAAAAACTGTCTTGACGTTCCGGTGCCAGCCACAAATTGCGATTCCATTTTCGATGACTCCTCCTGGCGATCAGTTTACCGCGGCTGACGCGTCTCTCAAGCGGAGACGCTCGTCTCCTCGCGATGCGCGACAACGAGATCGTACAGCCACATCAAGACCGCACTTGATACTCCGATCCCAGTTATTGCCCACCAGACGTGGGCGGGTTTCTTCACTACCTCGCCGTAGTAATTCATCAACTTTCCTCCGACCCAACCACCGATCAGGGAACCCAGGCCGATGGGCATAAATGCAAAGCCCATGTAGGTTCCCTGCTGCCCCGGCGGCGCCAGCCGCGATATATATTCATAGTATCGCGGCGATTGAATAATCTCGCCCAAAGCAACGATCATAAGGGAAGCTACAACAGCCCAGACTGCCGGGTGCGAAGCCACGATCAGCCAGCCGAGCGCCGAAACCAGAGTCCCAATCGTGATCGCCCGAAAGGCCGGAATCCTTCGAGTCAAATACGTGACGATGAACTGGAAGCAAATCACAACTGCGGCGTCTGTGATCAAGATGAGTTCCACGTCAGCCTGCGTGTCAATATATCCATGAATGTAAATGGGAAGGATGATGTACTGCTGCCAGAATACGATCCAGTACCCGGAAAAAATAATCAGAAAAAGCATAAATTTAGGATTGGTCAGAACCGTCACAAAGTTCCGTGCCGTTTCCCCAATGCTCACTGTCTGGGTCTCACCGGAACGCCTCGGCTCCTTAAAAAAGATCAGCACGGCAAAAAACATCAGCAGAACACTCAATGCCGAAACCCGAAAAACATTCTCGACTCCGAGGTGACGGTGCGCCCATGAGGCCGCATAGGGCCCCGCAGCCCCGCCGATGTTGACCAGCGTGTAGTAGATCGAATATCCAATCGAGCGCACGGATTCACTAGAAGCGCGGGCCGTGGTGCCCACCACGCTTGGCTTCACCATGGCAATTCCGAGTGCAGGAAGCGTCAAGACGACCACCAGCACAACGAGCGGGGCGGACTCGCGAATTCCCGTCATCCAAGGTGCCCCTAGCGATCCCAACAGGAAGTAAGCACACGTCAAGATCAGGTAGGCGAGAGAGAGAGCACGCCGAAAGCCCAGGCGGTCGGCCGCGGCGCCTCCAAAAATCGCAAGAAACCAGACTGCGCCGCCGAAAAGGCCAGCGAGGGTTCCAGTTTGATCGGTGGGCAGTTTCAGCGACTCATGCAGGTAATTGGCGAGAGACGAAAATGCCCCGTAGTAGGCGAGCCTCTCGAAGATTTCGCTGACATTCGCAACCCAGAAGGCTGGCTCGAATCCGTCGCGGATCTCTTGCAAGCGTTGGCCAACGCTCAAAAAGTGGCTCCTCGAGACTGGCGCGAATCACGTGTGAAACGCGAGCGCGATTGTAGCGGAAGCCGTGCCGCCACGCCAACAAGTCCCAGTTGGCCGCGCCACCGAGATGTGTAATGCTATTCGGCGAATGGTGACACTGGCCTCCATCCGCGAAGCAATGGTGCGAATTCGCGAGTCCATCGTTGTCACTCCGTTTCTGCATTCCGAGAAATTCTCACGGCTGACCGGCAACACAATTTTCTTAAAACTCGAAAATCATCAAATCACAGGCTCGTTCAAGGAGCGGGGCGCCCTGAACAAGATTCTGGGCCTGACCGAGGATGAGCGGCGGCGAGGCGTGATTTCGGCTTCGGCAGGAAACCACGCGCAAGCGGTTGCATATCACTCGACGAAACGCGGCATTAAGTCCCAAATCTGCATGCCGGTAATGACACCTCTCGTGAAGGTAACCGCTACGCGGGATTATGGCGCCGAAGTCGTCCTGATCGGCGCGAACTATGAGGAGGCTTGCGAAGACGCGCTTCGACGTTGCAAAGAACAATCCCTCACGTTCATCCATCCATTTGACGACGACGCCATCATTGACGGCCAGGGAACGTTGGGAATTGAAATGTTGGAACAGCATGACGATCTCGACGTCGTTTTGATTCCAGTCGGCGGCGGCGGGCTAATCGGCGGCGTCTCCTCCGCCGTGAAAGAAATGAATCCCAAAATTCAAGTCATCGGTGTGCAATCCTCGAAGATCGCGTCCATGAAAGCGGCACTAGAGCGAAACCAGCCGGTCACACTGCCTCCGAGTAAAACCATCGCTGAAGGCATCGCGGTCCGGACTGCGGGGACACATACATTCCCCCTTGTCCGCAAATATGTCGATGAGGTCGTGACGGTCGATGAAGAGGAAATCGCCAGCGCCATTTTCCTGCTGCTCGAGAAGGAAAAGACTCTGGTGGAGGGCGCCGGCGCGGTGACAATGGCCGCAGTGCTGAACAACAAGATTCCACACCGAGGAAAGAAAATCGGAATTCTAGTCAGCGCCGGCAATATCGACGTTTCGCTTCTTTCGCTCATTATCAAACGCGGCCTCGTGAAGGATGGACGGCTCGTCCGGCTTCGCATCCACCTCCCCGATCACCCTGGGGCTCTCGAGAAGCTTGCCGCTGTGATCGCGAAGCAAAAGGCCAACATCGTGGAAACGTTGCACGATCGCACGTACTACGGAGTCGTGCTGGGTGATTCGGTCATCGATATCACCATGGAAACACGGGGGACTGGGCATATTTTGGAACTAACGACCGCTCTTGAAGGTGCGGGCTACGCTTTCGAACGAGTCTTATAGACCGATACCCTCAATTGCGACCTCGCCGGACGGCCAAGGACTTTTTGTTCAACCTCCCCGCAGTTTTGTCCTCCGTGCCCGAGCCTGTGTGCTACGTTGGATGAAGAATGAGAGACATGCCGAGAGCAGTCATTCGCTGGAGGTTATTCCCCTGTTCCCGCCCATTGGGAACCGAGGCTGGCCCGAACCGACTCCATCCAAATTTTGCCTGGATACTGTTGGCAGCCTGCATCGTAATGAATGGATGCAAGGGAGCTGGCCTATCCTTCGGGTCAAGTCCCAACGGAACAGCCGCCCGGGTCGTCCTGGCCATGACGGATACTCCAGCGACCAATGTGAGCCTCCTTTCCGCGGAAGTGACGCTCACGGGTGCCACGCTAAATCCTGGGAGTGTTTCGTTGCTTCCGGTTCCCGCGCAAGTCGAACTTACGCGGTTGCAGACTGACATCGCATTTTTGACCGCGACAAATGTGAACGCCGGTACTTACACAAGCCTGAATCTTACATTCGCGAATCCTACGATCACGTTTGAGAATGACACGGTAGGCTCCATCGTTGCGGGAGTGGGCAACCCAACGTGTTCAGCGGGCGCGGTCTGTACAATTCAGCCGATCACCTCGAATCTTTCGACCTCGATCCCATTACCAACATTGATGCTTTCGTCTGGCGCGAGCACGGGGCTGCTGCTGGACCTCAATTTGAACAATTTGCTCTCCGCATCATTTGGCGCAGATTTTCATGCTGGAACGACGGTTTCGCAATTCTTGCCGGGGGGGACCGGCGCGCCTCCAGTGGGGGCGGAAGACGTCGTGGGTCAGATTACGGCGATCGACGCAACCCACAATACGTTTTCACTACAGAATGTACAGAGCCTTGTTTCTCTGAGTGTGGATGGCTCAGCTAATTTTTTCCAGTTCCCGTCGACCGCTTGCCTCACGCCCGCTTTTGCCTGTTTGCACGCGGGACAAATCCTTAGCGTGGACATCGCAATGCGGTCCGACGGAACCGTGGGCGCCAGGAATATTGTGTTCGAGGATGCCGATTCCAGCGACACCGAAGTCGAGGGCTTGATTACCGCAATCAACACTGGAGCGCAGACTCTTAACATCGTGACGCTCGCTGAATCAGCTTCGGTCGTTGGATTGAAGATCGGAGATAGTGCTACGGTTCGCTACTCTCTTGTCCCCTTGTCTCACTTTGATATCGATCTCACTCATGCGGACAATTTGCCGGTGGACACCACAGGTTATCTGTTTGCGTTGCCCGTCGATCTAGCGCTGGGCCAACAAGTGCAAGTAAAACGCAACCCTGCCTCATCCGGTAATTCCATCACCGCAGATCGCGTTCGTCTTCGATCTTCGCGATTTACAGCGAGCATTCAGAGCCTCGCCGCACCAATCATCAATCTCGGGGGTTTTTCCCCGGGATTTCCGTCGATATTTTCGGCCCACGGGACTACGCAGATTCAAGGGCTTACTTCAGCCCCGACGATCTATTCGGGCACGGATATCTCTGGCCTGCCAATTACCAGTTTCATTCAATTTGCGGTGGGGAATTCTGTATCCGTGCGCGGGCCATTGTTCAATCTAAGTGGCTCGCGAACCCTCTTCGTAACCAAAATTGCGCTCAAGCAGTAGCGCCCCCGCAATCGATGCTCCCGGAGATGGAGTCGGCTGAAGCACCGGGCTGCCACGCATGGCGACTGCAAAGACCGCAAAGCATGATTAGGCGGCCACAGCAGGGATGACGCCATTGCGAGACATTCGGTAGAAACCCAACAGTATCGCGCCACTTCC
>Ga0207098_10538_pt1 | contig 10980 bp, 10 predicted proteins | sample Alteio_BWMinHeat_84_FD_153548 | JGI IMG/M metagenome (GOLD analysis project Ga0207098, IMG submission 153548) | Enriched cells from forest soil in Barre Woods Harvard Forest LTER site, Petersham, Massachusetts, United States -... | ecosystem: Environmental > Terrestrial > Soil > Temperate forest >...
AAAATCTGCCCGACGAATTCTGGGGCGCCACTTAAGCTCGGAGAATCTGCGCGTCGACTACGAACATCGTTGAGTGGGTCTGAAGAGAAGGAGATGCGATGAGTTATATACCCGATGCAAAGAGGTATGACGGAGCCATGTTCGAAAAGTGCGGGCGATCGGGGATCGTCTTGCCCCGGATTTCGCTTGGACTGTGGCAGAACGTCGGATGCGTGAACGTTTTCGAGACGGGTCGAGCAGTGGTCCGGCGCGCATTCGATCGAGGCGTGACGCATTTCGATCTGGCGAATAACTATGGGCCGCCATATGGTTCTGCCGAGCAGAACTTCGGGGAGATTCTGCGGAAGGACTTTAGCAGCCACCGAAATGAACTATTGATTTCGACTAAAGCGGGGTGGGATATGTGGCCGGGACCATATGGCGAAGGCGGCTCGCGGAAATACCTGCTTGCGTCGCTCGACGAGAGCTTAGCGCGCATGGGACTCGAATATGTCGACATTTTCTACTCCCACCGGCCCACCATGGATGTTCCGCTGGAAGAGACCATGGGTGCGCTGGCGCAGGCAGTGCGGCAAGGCAAGGCTCTGTATGTGGGGATTTCGTCGTATGGCCCGGAACGGACGCGCGAAGCCGCACTGGTACTGAAGAGCGAAGGAGTCCCGCTGCTGATCCATCAGCCATCGTACTCGATGCTGAATCGGTGGGTGGAGAAGGAACTCCTCGACACACTGGCAGAACTCGGCGTCGGCTGTATTGCGTTCTCTCCTCTAGCTCAGGGATTGCTGACGAACAAGTATCTGAACGGGGTGCCTGAGACTTCCCGTGCAAGGGATGGCCTCTGGTTTCAGAAGGAATTCTTGAGTGAAGACAACCTTAAGCGGGTGGGGGCGCTGAACGAAATTGCGCAGGGGCGCGGACAGTCACTAGCGCAGATGGCGATCGCGTGGGTTCTGCGCGACAAGAGGATAACCTCCGCACTGATCGGAGCGCGGAGCGTGGAGCAGCTCGATAACTCACTCGATGCGTTGAAGCAACTTTATTTCACGAATGCAGAGCTGGCGGAGATTGAGCGATATGCGCAAGAGGGAGCCATTGACCTTTGGAGAGACGCAAGAGAAGGCGCAGCGTAGTAGATGCTATCGATCTTTGTCAGAGAACACTTAAGCGTTGCGCCCTGCGAAATCGCTATTGCGAATAGCGCAGCCACATAGTCAAGGCAGTAATTACTTTCAAACCTGAGGAGCTTTAGAATGCGATTCCCATCCGCCGTCGCCTTGATCGCAGCCGCCATGCTTCTTCCCGCGGCACTGCCGGCGCAGAAGACCATCACCGGCCAGTCCGCGTTCGCCGATTGGAACCAGCAGCAGCCCGGCATACGCCGCAAGATTACTCCCGCCGACCTCCCCGAGCCCAAGCCGGATGAGGCGGTAAACAACACACCCCATGTGATCCCCCGTCCCGCCGATGCATGGCCGCTTGCGCCTGACGGCTTCAAAGTCACCCTTTATGCCGGCGGTGACTCAGCACCCATGCAGCGCGCCGACAACAAGCAGGTGATGGCTCTCAGCGGCGGCACATTTACCATGCCGCGACTCATCCGCACAGCGCCCAACGGCGATCTCTTCCTCGCCGACTCCGGCGCTGGAACCATCTCCATCCTTCGCGGCGTAGGCCCTGACGGTAAAGCCGCGCAAATCGAAAAATTCGCAACGGGCCTGGACCATCCCTTTGGCATTGCCTTTTATCCTGCGGACAAATCGCAGTACATCTACGTGGGCAACGCCACAACTGTCCAGCGTATTCCGTATCAGTCCGGCGACCTGCATGCCACTGCGGGGCCAGAGACAATAGTTCCCGACATTCCGGGCTACGCCCAACTCACTGGGGGAGGTCACTGGACTCGCGACGTCGTCTTCACGGAAGATGGCCGGCACATGCTCGTCTCCGTAGGCTCCGGCTCCAATGCCGACGACACCGACACTCACCCGAAGGAGTTCCATCGCGCCGACGTCCTGGAATTCACGCCCGACGGCAAGTTCATCGAGGTCTATGCTTCCGGCATTCGCAACTGTGTCGGCGAAGCCATCAATCCAATCACCGGCCAGTTCTGGTGCTCAACCAATGAACGCGACGATCTGGGCAATCATCTTGTCCCCGACTATGTCACTTCCATCAAGGAAGGCGGCTTCTACGGTTGGCCCTGGTATTACATGGGTGGCCACCATGATCCACGCTTGCCGGAGCCTTGCGCCAATAGCACGGGCCCCAACCCCCAGGCTCCCGCGCTCACTCCGGACCAGGCCAAGGACTGCAAGCGCGTTGATCTTTCCTCAACAGTGATTACCCCCGACGTGCTCGTTCAGCCCACATGGCATCGCTTGAGATGACCTTCTATCCATCTGCCGGCGAGTTCCCGAGAGAATACGCCGGCGACGCCTTCGCTGCCGAACACGGCTCATGGAACCGCAAGAACCGTGCCGGCTACGAAGTCATCCGCATCCCGATGCACAACGGCCATGCAGACGGCAGTTACGAAGACTTCCTCACGGGTTTCGTGACGAAAGACGGTCTGGTCTGGGGACGGCCTGTCGGTGTCGCCATCGCCAAAGATGGGAGCATGTTCGTCACAGACGACGGCTCACGTAGCGTTTGGCATGTAACCTACATCGGTAAATAGAAAAGCTCATACAGACACGACCCTTCAGCGGACGGCACCGTCGAGGGGTTCGCTCAGCCGTTGGTGTAGCCGAGCCAGGATGGGTTCTTGATCGTACCGTCATAGTGCGAGCTGGTTTTGAAGAGCTCGAACTTTCCGGTCATGGCAGCTTCCTTTGTCTTCGCGAGAATCGCGGCGACCTGCTGTCGGTCCAGGGGACTGAAGGTCTTCACGGCCTCGAATGCCTGTTCGAGGATTGCCGGAGAGTCGATCCCGGTGATGACCACAGATGCGGGTGAGTTCAATCCGAAATGTAAGGCCTCCATAGGAGTCACCGTCTTGCTCTGGAGAATGTATGGATCACCGAACGTTTTCATGGCAAGAACGGCTGTACCCCGTTCCTGCGCTACCGGCGCGACCCCGTTCAGGAACGAACGGAAATGCGCATCCATCACGTTGATCGGCATCTGCACAGTGTCGAAGTGAAACCCGACGTTGTCGGCAGTCTCAAACATCCGGAGGTGCACGCTCGGATCTTTGTGACCTGTGAAGCCCACATAGCGGATTTTGCCCGCGTGTTTTGCTTCCTGGACGGCCTCGACCGCCCCGCCCGGCGCGAAGATAACATCCGGATCGTCAAGGCGAATGACCTCATGGAATTGAAGGAGGTCGATCACATCTGTTTGCAGGCGTCCCAGCGATTGTTCGATCTGTCTAGCGGCGGTGTTCCTGTCCCTACCATCAATCTTTGTCATCAGGAACACCTTCTGCCTGTAACCATCGCGGAGCGCCTGACCCATCCGAACCTCACTGATGCCGCCGTTATAGTCCCAGCAGTTATCCATGAAGGTGATACCGCGATCGATTGCGGTCCGAAGAAGGCGGATGCTCTCGTCGGGGTTCGGCTGTTTCCCGATGTGGTAACCGCCCATGCCAATCGCGGAAACACGTTCGCCCGTGCGGCCAAGCTCGCGATAAATCATGTTCGGGGACTCGGGTCGGCGGGCCCCGACGGAAGATGGTGTGCTCTGTGCGCCCGCAGTCGCAACCGATCCTGCGGCAGCAACGGTGGCCGTCTTGAGGAAATTTCTCCGATCCATGAATACCTCCATTCAAGAAATTCTCATTCGTACAGATGCAAGCGAGACGGCAGAGATTGCTAAGGTCATCCGTCGAACGCAGTGTAGACCTTTACCGATCCGAAGCCTTGAAAATCAATCCAGGGATTTCTCGTCTCAGAGAATTGCCTTCACCACGCCGCCGTCTACCCGCAGCGCGGCGCCGTTGGTGGCCGAAGAAAGCTCGCTGGCCACATAGGTCACCAATGCCGCAACTTCATCCACGGTGGCAAAGCGCTTGAGTAGGGACGAGCGCCGGATATGCTCGAAAAACTCTTTTTCAATCACTTGCTTCGATTTGTTCTGCCGTTTCGCCATGGCCTCGACAAAGCCACTCACACCTTCCGATTCGGTTGGTCCGGGAAGAATACTGTTGACCGTCACGCCGGTCCCAGCCACAGACTCTGCAATGCCCCGCGCCACAGCCACCTGCGCTGTCTTGGTCATCCCGTAATGCACCATCTCAGGCGGAATCTGCACTGCCGACTCGCTTGAAATGAAAAGAATGCGCCCCCAGTTCCTCTTCAACATTCCCGCAAGGTAGTGTCGCGCGAGCCGCACTCCGCTCATGACGTTGATCTCGAAGAACCGGTACCAGTCCGCATCGGGAATCTCGGCAAACGGCTTCGGCTCGAAGATGCCCACATTGTTTACCAACACATCCACTGCAGGCAGTTTCGCAACTACAGCCTCAGCGCAGGATGAACTGGAAAAGTCCGCTACAATGCCGTCGACCTTAGCGCTTGCCGCTTGCGACCGGATCATCGCCGCAGCCGCCTCCACCCGCTCCCGCGTGCGTCCGTTCACGTACACATGTGCACCTTCTGTGGCAAGCGACTGGGCGATTGCAAATCCAATTCCAGCCCTCGACCCAGTTACCAGCGCAACCTTGTCGGTGAGCTTCAAGTCCACAGTATCCTCCAGAAAATGCCAACGCCCTTTCGATTCACCAGCCGTCTCAAACGGCTCGAACCGGGACGCCTAATTGATGTTATGCCGAGATCCCGGAGACCAGCGAAGCCTCGACCCTCGTTCCTTGACCAATGACGAACGGAGTTATAGAGGCAAGGTCAAGGTCGCCGCTCGTGGAGACATTGGCAGCGAGGATGGCTTGAGCGACAGAGGTCGCTGGCAGATCAGCGCCTGATTTCCCCGCAGCATCCATGACGAGATTCATGTCCTTGCTCATCAGACGGAGCGGAAACTCCGGAGAGTAGTCATTGTCCTTGATCTTCCGGATCTTGCCCGCCATCGCCGGAGCGATCACGGCGGTCTTGGATAAGACATCGAGCAAAACATTCCGATCGATTTGAAGATGCTCCCCGAGTGAAACGGCTTCTGCAAGCGCCTGCATGTCGAGGCCGAGAAGAAGGTTGACGACCAGCTTCATTTGGACCCCTGAAGACCCAGGTCCAATTAAGAACCAATGCCGGGCAATGGACTCGAAAAGGGGAGCGCATCGCTCGAAGGTATTGGGATCGCCGCCCCCGAGCAGCGTGACTGTCCCTGCATCGACCGCCGGTGTCGATCCAGAGATGGCCACATCGAGAAAGTTGAGGCCCTTTGTCCGAGCCTCCCGATGCAGGTCACGCGAGAGTTCCGGCGAAATCGTGCTCATCTGGAGGATGACAGTTCCCGGCTCCGCCGAAGAAAAGACGCCGCCGTTGTCGAGGTAGACGCAACGAACAGCTGCATCATTTGCCAAGGAAGAAATAATCACATCCGAATTAGCCACGAGGTCCGCAATCGACGGTGCAATGGCAATCCCCCACTTGTTGATCTCATCTGCGGGCTTTGGACTACGGTTCCATGCGCGAATACGCCATCCGAATGAATCCAAGCGTCGTACGAGCCGGCTTCCCATGAGCCCGAGACCAATGAATCCAATCCGCACGTTGAGTTGACTGGGTTTTGTTACTGACATGTGAATGGCGTTGTCTCCTTATCTTCTGGCTCTCCCGTCGCCTGTCGGCGACCGACCCGCGATTACCGCGTGCACGTACATTGCCATCCCAGATAAATTCAGACCGATTCAGAATCAGCCACGCGTTGCGCAGTTGTTTGCTGGATGAGTCTGGCAAGTGTCAGAGCTTCGACACTGAAAGACGGATGTTCGTCGCGGTCGGCCAAGTCCGTGCCAGGAGCCGCTTTTATGTTCGCGACTTCAGCCATCGAATCGAGTGGCCCTGAAACTGCAGCCCAGAACCTCGGAACCGGCATCGGGTCGGCGCGGGCGGCAAGGGAAGAACACCGTCGGCACGAAATGATCGGGGAACTGCGATTGTAAAGTGGGTCGCATAAGAACTTTACGCATCCTTACCCAGCGGAGTACCATCCACAAACAATTGGGAGGGCGGAGAGGATATGACAGTCACGCTGAACGGCAGACCACACGCTATCCAGGCCGGAGAGCGGCTGATTGACCTGATTAACCGAAGCGGAATCGAAGTGCCGCATGTTTGCTATCATCCCCAACTGGGGCCCATTCAATCCTGCGATACCTGCATGGTGGAAGTTGACGGCAAGCTGATGAGAGCCTGTGGCACCATGGCCGCAGAGGACATGAATGTGGTTACATCTTCTGCGCGTGCGGACGCGGCGCAGCGTGAAGCCTTTGATCGCATCCTCGGCAACCATCTGCTTTACTGTACGGTCTGCGACAACAACAATGGGAACTGCACAATACACAACACCACCAAGCTGCTCGCGGTTGAGCATCAGGAAATCCCCTACAAGCCGAAGCCCTATGAAGTGGATATGTCGAATCCCTTCTACCGCTACGATCCCGACCAATGCATTCTCTGCGGGCGTTGCGTTCAGGCCTGCCAGACCCTTGAGGTCAATGAAACGCTGAGCATCCGGTGGGAGGATGAGCACCCCCGCGTGTTGTGGGACGGCGGCGCGTCCATCGGCGAATCGAGTTGCGTCTCGTGCGGGCATTGTGTCACAGTCTGCCCCTGCAATGCGCTGATGGAAACGTCGATGCTTGGAGAGGCCGGTTACATGACCTCCCTGTCCAAGCCCGCACTCGACGGCATGATCGACGTGGTGAAAGGCATTGAGCCGGAGATGGGATATGGCGCCATTATGCAAGTTTCCGAGATCGAATCGCATATGCGCGAGTCGCGAACCAAGAAAACCAAGACCGTCTGCACGTACTGCGGAGTCGGCTGCAGCTTCGATGTCTGGACCAAAGACCGCCATATTCTTAAAGTAGAGCCGTTAGAGGGCGCGGCCAATGGAGTTTCCACTTGCATCAAGGGCAAGTTCAGCTGGGGGCACATCAACAGTCAAGACCGCCTCATCGAGCCGCTCATCCGCGATGGAAATGGGTTCCGCGAAGCCTCGTGGGATGAAGCGCTGTCTCTCGTAGCGCGCAGATTTTCAGAGATTAAGGCGGCAACCGGTCCCGACTCGCTTGCCTTCATCTCTTCTTCGAAGTGCACGAATGAAGAAAGCTATCTGATGCAGAAGCTTGCCCGGGCGGTAATCGGAACCAATAATATGGATAACTGCTCGCGCTACTGCCAGGCGCCGGCGACCACGGGCCTATTCCGAACAGTTGGCTATGGCGGCGACTCTGGATCGATCACCGACATTGAGAAGGCGGGACTGGTGCTGATCGTCGGCAGCAACACCGGCGAGAGCCATCCGGTGATCGCAACGCGTGTCAAACGCGCCCACAAGATGCACGGCCAGAAACTGATCGTCTCAGACCTGCGCGAGAATGAGATGGCGGAGCGCGCGGATGTGTTCCTGCACCCGCGGCCCGGCACCGACCTTATCTGGCTCTCCGCGGTGACGAAATACATCCTTGACAACGGACTCGCTGACGAGAAGTTTATCGCCCAGTGGGTCAATCGCGCCGACGAGTTCAAGAAGAGCCTGGAGTCGTTCACGCTCGAAATGGCCAGCGAGAGGTGCGGGCTGCCTATTGAAACACTCACCAAAGTTGCCGATATGATCGCGGGGGCAGACGGGGTGTGCATTCTCTGGGCCATGGGCGTGACCCAGCACTCTATGGGTTCTGACACCTCAACGGCTATCTCCAATCTCCTGCTCGCAACGGGCAATTACATGAAGCCGGGAACAGGAGCATACCCCCTGCGCGGACATAACAACGTGCAGGGCGCCAGCGATCATGGCGCCATGCCGAATTTCTTCCCCGGTTACCAGGAAGTAGCCGAACCGGCGATTCGTGCCAAGTTTGAAAAGGCGTGGAATGTCTCGTTGCCCCCCAAGCCTGGCCTCGACAACCACTTGATGATCGACGCCATTCACGATGGCAAGCTCAAGTCCATGTACGTATTCGGCGAAGAGATGAGCCTCGTCGATTCCAACGCAAATTACGTAGGGGATGCGCTATCGAAGCTCGACTTCTTTGTCATGCAGGAGATATTCTTCAGCGAAACCTGCCGCTTTGCTGATGTGATTTTGCCGGCCAGTCCGAGCTTGGAGAAGGAAGGAACCTTCACCAGCACCGAGCGGCGCATCCAGCGTCTTTACCAGGCTCTTGAGCCTCTGGGGGAGAGCCGCCCCGATTGGATCATTATTCAGGACATCGCCAATCGGCTGGGCGCAGGCTGGAAGTATGAGCACCCTTCTCAGATTTACGAAGAGATTGCTTCACTTACGCCGCTGTTTGCCGGCGTCACGTACGAGCGCCTGGAAGGATACAAGACACTGCAGTGGCCCGTGGCTGAGGATGGCAGCGATCAACCTCTGCTCTACACAAAGAACTTCAATTTTCCCGACGGTAAGGCGACGTTCTACCCCGTCCCCTGGTCGGAACCGACCGACCAGCAGGATGCCGAGTATGACCTGCACCTGAATAACGGCCGCCTACTCGAGCACTTCCACGAAGGAAACATGACATACAGAACAGAGGGCATTCGAGAAAAGACACCGTGCGTGTTTATAGAAGTTTCACCCGACCTTGCCGGCGAGCGCGGTATCCAGACCGGCGGTTGGGTGCAATTGACATCGCGCTACGGCAAGGTGCGTGCACAGGCCGTCATCACTACAAGAGTGCAGGGAAAGGAGCTGTATATGCCCATGAACTCTACGGACGAGGCAGTTAACCGTCTTACAAGCAGCCATACGGACAAAGTGACTCACACCCCTGCTTACAAGGAAACGTCTGTGCAGCTCCGCGTGCTGGGAGAGGTCGGCGACGACCCGCTGCCCCGGACAAATTCCCGCCACGGACACCCGACACCGCAGACCGGCGTCGAGGTGGAACGGAAGTGGAAGCGTAAGGATTATCGTCAACCCGGCGACCAATTGGTTCAGATCCAGACCCGCTAACTACGCCTGATGACAAGGAGAGAAATATGGCTCGACCAATCCCGTTAGAGTTACCGGTCCGCGATCCTCGCGAAGAGTTGCGCAAGCAGCTTGAACAAGCGCCAGTTAAGCACGCGGAAGCCTTGCTTGACTCGTATGAGTTGTTGCAGCAGCTACACGATCACGGCGTCTTCGAACTGTTGCGCGGGGCACTGGGGGCAAGCGACAAGCTGATTGAGACGGCTGTGGACGCGGCCAAGTCTGACGAAGCGATCCGTGCGATTCGCAACGCGATCATCCTCGGCAAGATACTGGGGGCCATCAATCCGGACGTGCTGCAGAGTGTAGCCGTGGCAGTCGGCGAGACATTGGGATGTTATGAGAAGCCGATTATCGAGCCGCCAGGACTTTTCTCGCTGATTGCCCAGTTTAGCCATAAGGAACTGCGCCGAAGCATGGCTCTCTTGAACAAGTTTCTGGAATCACTTGGCAATCAAATCAAGTTGCGAGGCGGCTGCAAATAAGGGCGCAGCCAAGTCACCGATCACCGTTGGAGGAAGTAAATGTCGAACACAAATCGCTGGGGGCTCGCAGCAGCGGGCTTCCTGATGCAAATGGCTCTTGGTGCGGTTTACGCATGGAGCGTTTTCCGGATTCCCCTGGCAAGGCAATTTCACTGGTCCATCGAGGACGCAGCGGTGGAAGCGACTGGCGAAGGGCTGGCAAAGGTCCGAGTAGGCCACAACACTCCCGGAGCCCGCCCACAGGATACGACGGTCCAAGCGAAAACGCAGTTACCTTTGCGTCTAAGATGAGAGGTGCCATGTCTACGACACGTGCCGAGTGGCTCCGTTCCGCGTCCCCCCAGCTCATTGCCGATGTCACGCTTTACCCCACGACTAGAATTTGACCGCCCAACTTGGCTGGGGTTGCCCATGCTGTTGCACAAAATCCTCCCCCGCCAGTGGATGGGACGGCTGGCCCCTGCTCGATGGACCTCTAGCTCCGGGTGACCGGCGACGACTTGGTTTCGTATTCCTGTCCGGTGAACAGGCCGCTGATGTCTTGCGCAAGGCTGGCACTTTCTATCTTTGGGAGGGTCGGTTCATAGGCGAAGCCGTGGTTGTTTCGTAGCCCCCCACAGTTTCTCGCGGCGGGGTTAAGGGGTTACTTCCGGATCGCACTATTTAGGCGCAACCTCAATCCCTGAAGCCAGCGGTGTTTGTAAGGACCTAGAACGAGACGTTGGCGAATCCCGCCAATTAGGTCAGAGTCTCCACCGCCTGCGCTGGCGTATTGGCCTGCTCGTTGCTCTCGCTCCAATACAGTGAAATCGAAAAAGCAAACCACCACGCTACCGTGAGTGTCGGAGAAATGATGTCCGCGTTGAGGTTCGCCACGCCGCGAACATACCCGCCGAACATGCTGAGAGCAAGTCCGGCCAAAGACGTCGCGGCGACGCAAAGCAATGTCGTTCTTAGCCAGTCTGCCCGCCGAAGGGATTTCAACCAGAACAGGCGTATCAACAACCAATATCCCGAGGCCCCGATCGCCGAGCCGGTGAGAAAAATCGGGTAGCCGCCCAAGTGATTCTCACGCAAAATGTCGCCAAAGGGCGCCCACACCATTGACCCCACAACCCCAAAATAGGAGTCACGGCGCTCAGGAGGGTAGCTAGTATGACGAAACACAACGCATAGATCGGAAACGAAATGATCGGATGGGTCACTCTGTGATCTCGCAGCGAAATAACGATACATGCTGCGTGGAGAGCGCCCATCAGCGCGTAGTGAAAAAAATCAAAGCTTGAGATCCAATAAGGTAGATAAAGATCCTTCGCTAGCCAATATGTGACCCCCGCCACGGTCAAAGTTGCGAAGTGAAGACCGTATCGAATCATTTTCATAGCAGGCAAATAGT